>WBZO01000722.1_pt1 | contig 63033 bp, 52 predicted proteins | sample 5204261 | NCBI WGS metagenome assembly WBZO01 (sample SAMN12412400, study PRJNA552823) | activated sludge metagenome | isolation source: activated sludge from anammox sidestream of wastewater treatment plant... | place: USA: North Carolina | collected 2017-09
GCCGCAAATCCCCTGCCCTTTAGCTGGCTGGTGGCGCAGCTGGGGTGTCCTTGGTCGGCGAGACCCTGTCCCGCAGTTGCACAGCCAACTTCTGATCGCTGAAGGCCCACCCACCAACGACGAGCAAAATTCCGACGAGGATGAAGATGGCCGATCCGTTGAGAAGGTACGACGTCAACGTGTTGAAGAACACGACCGAGGCCGCTGCGAATGGGGTGCCCTCGAAGGAGTTGGAGAGGAAGTCAGGAGCGACGGCTAGCCCGAATCGAATGATCCCTGCGCCGATGAGGATGCCCACCCCCACGTAGGCGACCATTCGCGCGCGTCGATGGGCAATTCCGATTGCGCCCAGGAAAAGCAGCAGCACGAACACGATCAGCCAGGTGGCGATTGGCTTCGTCAGGCTGTAGATCGTCTGCGCCTGCGCGAGTTGATCGGAGTTCAGCAACACGACTTGGCGATCCGCTGCCGGCGGTGTCGGTCGATCGGATATCGCCGTCAAGCCCTTTTCTCCGAGGACCTTCTTGACTTGATCAATGACCTCGCCGGTGTCCAACACCACCTGGCCGTTCGTGGTCGAAACGGGCCCGCTCGAATCGCCTTCCAGTGCCTTGATCATTGCCGTCTGAAGCGAGCCGATCGCCTTCGTCCAAATCTGCTGGAACTGCTCAGAGCTGAGGACCTTGATCGTCAGTTGTTTGACGAAGCTGGGGATCGCTGACGAGATTGGTCCGGCCAGGGGGGCGGCGATTGGTGGCAGAAAGCCCTGAACCTCGGACTCGAGATTGACATTGGCCGTGAGGGCCTTCGTGACGGTGTCGGCGATTGCCTCGATGACCACTGGGTCGCTGGCCAGTGGTTGCACGGTTTGCATGAACCGTTCGGTGTCGGTCAGCGTCTTCTGACCCCAGAACGCGAGTCCACCGATTGGCAGCAGGATTGTCGCCAGGACAAGGCAAAGTCCGGCTGCGATCGATCGCACTCCGAGACGCCGCTGCGGCTCCGGCGCACTGCCCGCGGTGGTAGGCGAGCTAGGCGGCGGTGGCATTGGGCCGTTGGCACTCATGTTGTGCAGCGTAGGGCGGACTCCGCAGTGGCCGCCTGTTGAACCGAATCCTGTCCACGCTAGTGAACACGCTCGGCCTGCCGAGCATGTCTGCCAACCTGCGATAGTTTTGGCGTGAGCCAGATTCGACGATTTGAGGACCCAAGAGATGTCACAGGCAAATGTTCAACCGGCTGACCCGACGACCGACCCAGTGCTCGCGAGTTTCGACAACTACTTAGCGGCACAGGAAGCAGTTGACCGGTTGTCGGACAACAAGTTTCCCGTCCACAAACTCGCCATCGTTGGCGTCGATCTTCGGATGGTCGAACAGGTCATCGGACGACTGTCCTGGGGGCGTGCGGCCGGTGGAGGTCTGCTCACGGGCGCCTGGTTCGGGCTCTTGCTGGGAGTCTTTGTTTCGTTCTTCGCCAGAGCTGAGGAATCCAATCCGTGGACTTTGATCATTCTTGGGCTGATCTACGGTGCGGGATTCGGCATCATTTTCGGACTGGTGTCCTACTGGATGACGGGCGGCAAGCGGGACTTCCTTTCCCGCAGTCAGATTCTGGCCCATCACTACGATGTGCATGTCACAGTTGACGGGCTCGCAGATGCTCGAAAGATCCTGGGACTGTCTGCCCAGTGGCCACCGCCCGCTGACGGTTCAGCACCCGCTGCAGCGGACTCGGCGAGTGACTCAGGTCCGAGTGACCCAGCTCCACCTGTTAGCCAGGGATAGCCAGTTCAGCCCAAACGACCTTGTCGCAGGCGTGAACGTCCACACCCCAGTCGGAGGTGAGCGCGTCGATCAACGGCATGCCCCGTCCAGTTGAGTCCTGGTCAGTTGCTTGGCGGGGTTGCGGGATGTCAGACGTGTTTCCGTCGATCACTTCAAGCCGGACGAAGTCACCGCGAATGCTTAGGCGGATTTCGACTGGGTTGGCGCCGTAGCGAATGGCGTTCGTAATGAGTTCACTTGCGACGATTTGCATATCGTCAACCGCGTCGCCGAGGCCCCAGGCCTCAAGTTGGCGAACGACCGCGCGACGTGCCGGTCCGACTGCTTCGGGTGTACTGGCCACAGGTGCGCGCAATTCCATGCCTGAGGTATACCCGCGACGCCCTTCGGGAAACGCAATTGAGCGAGCGGTGGTGGACGACACATCTGCCAAAAATGCCTCGAGTCCGGCGGCACACATTTCGGGCTGCTCGGCATTCGGCGAATGTGCGGCGTTTGGCCAGCGAAGTCGCCTCGCGCCAAGGCGATAGGCCATCAACTCTTGCTCGTCAGGGGGCCAGCGGTCATCGTTCTCGCCGTATGCGACGAGCGTGGGCAAGCCCGCCGTGGCAGCGAGGTCCGCCAGAATGTCGACCGCATCATCAATCTCGACCAGGATCTCCGCCTTTGCTGACAGGGCATGCGGATTATTGGAAGTGAATCTGTGCTTCAGGAAGGCATGCACCTCCTCGCTGGGCGGACTCCAGCCGTTGGCCCGATCCGCAATCTCCTTCTGTTCCCAAATCTCATCCAACGACGTGTGCGGCAGCAGAGAGACCAACTGACGAGCCACGACCTGGAGATCGCCGGGAACTGCGGCTGGTCCACTACCCAGCAGGGTCAACGAAGAGAAGAGCTGCGGCGCCGATTCGGACATCTCAAGCCCAAGCTGACGCACAGCGGTCGCCCGTGCGACGAGGCCACCAAATGAGTGCCCGAGCAGGTGTACGGGGCGCTCAGATTCGGCGACCAGCGACTGAGTAACGGCTAGGGCGTCGCTGACGAAGTCATCCATCGCGTATCCGTCGGAGGCGTCGGGGCCAGGGGACTCGTATTGGCCCCGCTGGTCGTAGCTGGCAACTGTGTAGCCAAGCTCGCGCAGGTACGGGATCAGCGCAATGAAGTCTTCTTTGCTTCCGGTGAAACCAGGGATCAGCAGAATCGTTCCCCGACTGGTCGAATCGGGGTAGGCGATGAGCCCTGCAAGGTGTGAATGCCCACCAACAAAATCAGTTCGCTGCACGCCACGCGGCAGGGTAACGAAGGGCGGGGTACTCACGCGCTGCACAATAGAGGTCCGAAGCATCTCTACTCACGTTCGGAATACTTTGCTGTGACTCGCACAATTGCTGTTGCCAACCAAAAGGGTGGCGTAGCCAAGACCACAACCGTGGCATCCCTGGGTGCCGCCTGGGCCGAGATGGGCAAGAAGGTCCTCCTTGTCGATCTTGATCCGCAGTCGTGCCTGACCTTTTCGCTCGGTCTGGATCCGGAGGCTCTGGAGTTCTCCGTTCACGATGTTCTACTCGGTCGGGTCGATGCCCGACTTGCAATCGTGCCAACCGATGATGGGCCCGACCTGCTGCCCTCGACCATCGATCTTGCAGGAACAGAGGCGCACCTACTGACGAAGACGGGCAGGGAATACGCACTTCGTTCCGCGCTTGACGATGTGGCCGACGACTACGACGTCATTGTGTTGGATTGCTCCCCGTCGCTCGGAGTGCTGACGATCAATGCATTGACGGCCGCCGATGAAGTGCTCATACCGCTGCAGTGCGAGACCCTGTCACACCGAGGTGTCCGGCAACTACTCGACACAGTCGCCGACGTTCAGCGGCTGTGCAACCGCAGCTTGACCATTCGCGGTGTGCTTCCGACGATGTTCGACTCGCGCACGAATCTGGCAAAAGCGGTCCTGGCAGATGTCACAGAGCGCTACCAGTTGCCGGTGCTTGACCCGCCGATTGCCAAGTCAGTGCGTTTCGCGGAGGCACCGGCCGCAGGTCGGTCGGTGTTGGCGACAGCAAATACTTCGCGTGGCGCGCAGGCCTACCGCCAGATCGCTCGAAAGCTGATGAAGGACGTGGTCGTATGACCCGCGATGGTGCTGCGGCCCGGAAGCCTTCAGGTGGCCCAAGCTTCGATCGGATCAAGCCAGCGAACGTCAATTCGCCAGCTGTCGGACCGGTGGTCGACGCGCGAGTCGATGACGTTCAAGGCAAGCGGGCATTGTTCAGCGGTGCGGATCAGCCGCCCGCGATCGGTTCCGTGGCGTTGGAGTGCACCCGTTGCGATCGACGCTCTGTCGTCAGCTACGTTCGATTGCTCAAGATGATGAGAACGGGATTCTTCGTTCCGGTTCCGCGAGTCACCCAGCGCGCGTGGCTTAGATGCCCCGCGTGCCAGCATCACGCCTGGGTTAACGTCACTCGCGACTGAAACTCGCCGCATGCGTCCGCTGATCGACCCCTCGTCGGTGCGGTCTCTAGGACTCAGTCTTCGACGTTTGTCCGCCCCGAGTGCGGCGACGGCTCCGGTTGCGCTTGCGAGGGGCACCTTCGTCAGCACTCTTAGTTTCACCGTCTGAACTTCTAGTTTCACCGTCTGAACTTCCGGGACGACTCTGGCCGCCATTCGCGGACGAGCCGGACTTCTTTCCGCCATCGGAACGTGAACCGCCCGATTTGCCTCCGCGGCCGGAGTCGCGTCCCGAACGGTTGCGGTTACCCGGCGTCGCTCGCTTGCCGGCCGAGGCGCCGGTCTCCCCGAGATCCTCGATCTGCTCGGCCGCCAAGCCTGCGCGGGTTCGGTCAGCACGCGGAAGCCTGCCGGTGACAGTTTTGGGGATTCCGAGTCCGGTGTACACATGAGCCGACGTCGAGTACGTCTCCACCGGCTCGTGGAAGGCCAGTCCGAGCGCCTTGTTGATGACGGTCCAGCGCGGGACGTCATCCCAGTCGACGAGCGTCACCGCGACGCCCGAAGCACCAGCGCGGCCGGTGCGGCCGACTCGGTGAAGGTAAGTCTTCTCATCTTCTGGACAGGCGTAGTTCATGACGTGAGTCACGCCTTCCACATCGATGCCACGAGCGGCCACATCCGTCGCCACCAGGACGTCGATCTTCCCGCTGCGGAACGCGCGGAGGGCCTGTTCGCGGGCACCCTGGCCAAGGTCGCCATGGACTGCACCAACAGCGAAGCCGCGCTCGGCGAGGTCGTCGCTGAGCTTCTGGGCCGTGCGCTTGGTTCGGCAGAAGATGATTGCCAGACCACGGCCATCGGCCTGAAGTACGCGGGAAACGATCTCCGGCTTGTCCATCGCGTGGGCTCGCCACACGTGCTGCTCGATCGAATCAACGGTGATGTTGTCGTCGTTTGGATCGCTCGCGCGGATGTGGGTTGGGCTGGTCATGTATCGCCGCGCCAGGTTGACGATCTGTCCAGGCATGGTGGCGGAAAACAGCAAGGTCTGCCGCACCGTCGGAAGCATCGCAACGATCGCTTCGACATCGGGCAGGAACCCCATGTCGAGCATCTCGTCGGCTTCATCGAGCACGAGGACCTTGACAGCGGACAGGTTCAGCTTGCGCTGGCGCGCGAGGTCCATGAGTCGACCTGGGGTGCCGACGACGACCTCAATACCGGCTTCCAGTGCGTCTACCTGAGGTTCGTACGAGCGTCCGCCGTAGACCGCAAGGACGCGGGTTCCCTGACGTGATCCGGCTAGCTCAAGGTCCTTGGCGACCTGAACGCACAACTCTCGCGTCGGGACGACCACAAGAGCCTGCGGAATCGCGCCTTTGACGGAGTCGCTGGCGATGCGCTGCAGCAGGGGCACCCCGAATCCGAGGGTCTTCCCAGTGCCGGTCTTCGCTTGGCCAATGAGGTCTTGTCCATCGAGGGCGAGTGGGATGCACATCTCCTGGATGGGGAATGGTGAAGTAATGCCTGCCGAATCGAGGGCCTCAGTGATCAGAGGTGCCACGCCGAGTTCGGTGAAGGTTGTTGCAGTCAGAGGAATCTCCGGTGTTCTGGCGCGAGAGTTGTAGCTCTTGCACGTGCTTGGTGGTGAATCGCGGGCTTGTCTGCCGATCGCGTGTCGTGGCCACTCTACGCCCCACCGCTTTCGCGGTAGCCTGCCGAGATGCCGACATCACCTGAGTCTGCCCGGGACTTGTCCGATCCGCACTACCGCGAAGCAGTCATTGATCTGCTTGGCGCGATGGCCTATGGGGAGCTTCAGGCCTTCGAACGCCTGGCCGGTGATGCGCCGATGGCACCGGATTTCTACAACAGAGCAGCCATGGCGGAAATGGCCTGTGCGGAGTTCGGTCACTTCAAGATGTTGCGCGCCCGGTTGGTGGAGCTCGGCGCCGACCCTGACGTCGCGATGAGACCGTTCGTGGAGGCGATTGATGGCTTTCACGCATCCACGGCGCCGAACGACTGGCTTGAAAGCCTGGTCAAGGCGTACGTCGGTGATGGCATCGCGACCGACTTCTACCGCGATGTTGCCCAGTGGCTTGATCCCGCAACCCGCGACCTCATCAACGAGGTGTGCGCCGACCTTGGCCATTCGAAGTTCGTGGTGGATGCGGTGCAGTACTGCGTCGCCGAAGATCCCAAGGTTGCCGGGCGCTTGGCGCTCTGGGGTCGGCGTTTGATGGGCGAGGCGGTCGCGCAGTCGCAACGGGTGGCAGCGCAGCGCGAAGCACTGATCGACCTCGTGCTCGGTGGTTCAGGACCTGACTTGGCCGCCGTGACGCGAATGTTCGCCGACCTCACGGAAGCTCACACCGCGAGGATGAGGTCGCTGGGTCTGGAGGCGTAGGTGCCCAATCGGGCGCGCGACTGCGGGTACGGTTACGGCGCGCCGAAGCCGACTCGGCGAGCGCTTGGTTCCCCGATCTCGATGTACGAGATCTGCGCGGCTGGAAGCAGGACGCGGCGGCCCTTCACGTCCTCCAACACCAGTGTGGTGCCCTTCGTGGTGGCTTCGGTTAGTGCTTTTTGCAAGTCATCTGCGGACTTTTCGATATCCAGAGTGATCTCACGGGGACTGTGCTGCACGCCGATCTTGATTTCCAACGTGGACCTCCGGGATTGGTCTGACTTGGTCTGGTTCGAACGGCGCGGTGCGTTCGCAGTGCTGGTTCGCGGCTTTCGAGCTGCCGTCTTCTTTGCTTCAGTCATCGTGGGGTCAGCCTACGCATTCTTTCCAAGGTCGCTTAACTCGTGGGTAGCGTCTGAGTGGCGTGGGAATCCGGAAATTCCCCGCCAGCCCATGCGGGACACCAATTCGGCGGCGCGGTCGCGGTCGATGCGCTCGTTGCCGCGTAGCCACCGTCTGGCGCTCAACTGAGCCATTCCCATCAAGCCGAACGCCAAGATCGTCGATTCCTCGTCACCGAGTCCGGTGTCCTCGGCGATCACCCCGCGCAGCAGGGCCGCGCACTCGTCATCAGCGCGCTGGACTCGGGCAGAGACTGCCGGCTCGTTGAACAGGTCGGTTTCGAAAAGCAGGCGGAAGGCTTCGGCCGAATCATCCACGAAGGAGAAGTAGACGGCAATAGCCGCCGTGACTCGCTGGCGGTTGTCGCGCGTGCTCTCCAGCGCCTCCCCGATCTTGGCAATCAGGTCTGCTGCCCCGGAATCCAGGAGAGCGAGGTAGAGGTCGAGTTTGCTGGGGAAATGTTGATAAAGCACCGGTTTGCTGACCCCCGCGCGTTCGGCGATGTCATCCATCGCGGCCGCGTGGTAGCCCTGGCTGGTGAAGACCTCAAGGGCGGCGTCCAGCAATTGTGCTCGCCTCATGGATCTCGGCAGTCGCACTGCGCGGGAAGGCTCCTGTTGCACCGGCATCTCACCAATACTACCGGCCAGTAACTTATTTGCCTACCAGCCAGTAACTTGTTCGCGTGGTTTGTCGTTGACACGTGGTGTCTGTGGCGACGACCGAAGCCAATCCGTACCGTGGAGGTGTGACTACAGCCTCTGTCCCGCGTCCAACCACTGGTCGGCATCAAATCGATGGCGACCCCGACTTGGGGTTTTACGTCCCGCGGTTTCCCGGGAACCTGATGCAGATCGGTCAAGCGGAGTTGTTCGTCAGGACCGCAGGTAATCCGGTCGCCAAGGACGATTCAGCGGCGCCGGTGGCGGTCTTCATCCACGGCCTCGGTGGCTCATCCACCAACTGGACCGACCTCATGTCGCTGCTCAGTGACGACATCTACTGCATTGCCCCGGACCTGCCCGGTTTTGGTCAGTCGCCTCCGCCGCACCATGATGACTACAAGCTCCCGGCTCACGCCGACATGGTCGCCCAGCTAGTCCGCGAGATGGTGGGTAATCGAGACGTTCACATATTCGGCAACTCCATGGGCGGGGCTACGGCCGTTCAACTCGCGGCACGCCACCCGATGCTGGTGAAGTCCATGACGTTGGTGTCACCTGCAATGCCGGAACTGCTGCCACGGGCGTCGAACATTCACATGCCAATTTCGGCGATCCCTGGTGTTGGTGAGCGACTGATGCGACGGATGATGAAGCGCGACGTTCAATGGCGGGTCCGGATGAGCCTGGAAATCTGCTACGCCGACCCGGACGCGATAGATCCGCGCCGAGTGGCAGATGCAGTTGAGGAGGCGCGCGCTCGCGACGACTTGACGCACACGACCCAGGCCAGTCTGGAGACTCTGCGCGGGCTGATCTCGACATATTTCGATTACTCGCATCGCGCGCCGTGGAAGCTCGCCCGCGCGATCACGGCTCCAGTCCTGTTGATCTATGGCCGCGACGACAAGCTGGTAAATCCACGAGCCGCCTTCAGAGCTACAAAGGAATTTCCGAACGCGCGGGTGATGGTGGTGCCGAACTCCGGACATGTCACGCAGATGGAGCATCCGCAGTTGGTGGCCGAAGCCTGGCGAGAACTCGTTGGGGCACAATCAGCCTGACGGTTGGGGCTCAACCGGGCACGCATTCCGCCGTTAGCACTGCCACAATCGCAGGATGGGTTGGCTGCTGTTCGGGCTCGTCGTTCTGGCGGGATACGGATTTGGGGTCGTGCTGACCCTCGCCGTTCGTAGATTCCGGTTCGGGCACCCAGACGATGACGCGATCGCCGGCATCAAGTTGACCGGTATCTACACGGTCTTCGCGGTGATCCTTGGGTTCGTCGTATTCAGTTCCTGGCAGTTCTACCTCGACGCTTCGAATTCGGTGAGGCAGGAGGCGGCCTCGCTATCAGTCATCAACCGAAGCGCTCGCGCCCTGCCTCCTGCAATCGGTCAACCGGTGGTGAAGGCGCTGGCCGACTACGTTGTTGCGGCGAGTGATTCCGAGTGGGCCAGCCAGATGGCACATGTCGGGATTGAGGCCGGTCGAGACGCTTTGCAGAATCTGAACAACGTCGTTACTGGACTGCCTGCGTCATCGAGTCAATCGATTTCAAATGTGCAAGACAACATGATGTATTACATCGGCCAGATCGAGACTTCGCGAGCTGATCGAGTCTTCTTTGCGGAGGACGCAGATCCGCATTTCATCTGGGTGCTACTGGCCCTGGGCGGTCTTGCCACCGTTGCACTTTCGGCCACATTGCACTTCAAGTCGAAGGCCACGCATATCCAGTTGGTCGGGTCGCTCAGCGCGATCATTGCGGCATCGCTGTTCTGCGTGTACGCCCTCAACCATCCATTCTCTGGGCCGTTCCCCGTCCAACCGACGCCACTGAAGATTGCCCTGGAGTCCATTCAGTCGCCCCAATAGCGTCGGCGGCAGGTTGGCGCAAACGCGCGTCGGCATGCCACTCTCAAGTCGACGGGAACAATGTTGTGAAGGCGACTGTTGTGCTGTGCAACTATCAGTTCGCAGGGCTGGCGTACCATTCGGCTACGCGTTGTCAATGCGAATCCAGCACATCGAACACGGAGAAAAAAGTGTCCCTGCCACCCCTGGTTGAGCCTGCCGAATCTTTGACAGTTGACGAGGTTCGCCGCTACAGCCGCCACATCATCATCCCGGATGTCGGGATGGACGGCCAGAAGCGAATGAAGAACGCTCGGGTGCTGTGTGTGGGTGCAGGCGGGTTGGGCAGTCCAGCGCTTCTGTACTTGGCGGCCGCAGGAGTCGGGACAATCGGAATCGTTGAGTTTGACGACGTCGACGAATCGAACCTGCAGCGTCAGGTTATCCACGGCCAGAGCGACATCGGGCGGCCCAAGGCTGAATCGGCACGTGATTCCGTGCTCGAAATCAACCCGTACGTCAACGTGCAGTTGCACAACGAGCGGCTTGACAACGACAACGTGATCGACATCTTCAGTCAGTACGACCTGATCCTCGACGGAACCGACAACTTCGCAACGCGCTACCTGGTCAACGACGCCGCCGTGATGTTGGGCAAGCCGTACGTCTGGGGTTCGATCTATCGGTTCGAAGGTCAGGCGAGCGTTTTCTGGGCCGAACACGGGCCCAACTACCGTGATCTCTACCCCGAGCCGCCACCGGCAGGCATGGTGCCGTCGTGTGCTGAAGGCGGCGTGCTTGGCGTTCTGTGCGCCACGATCGGTTCGATCATGGTGACCGAGGCCGTCAAGCTCATCACCGGTATCGGTGAGCCGCTACTCGGTCGCCTCATGGTCTACGACGCCCTGGAGATGTCCTTTCGCACGTTGAAGATCCGCAAGGACCCACAAGGCGTACTCCCGACGGAGTTGATCGACTACGACGCGTTCTGCGGAGCCATCTCCGATGAAGCAGCCGACGCGGCGAAGGATTCGACGATCTCCGTTCACCAACTCAAGGCGATGCTTGAGGCCCGCGATCGAGGTGAGCAGAACTTCGTATTGGTCGATGTTCGCGAACCGAATGAATGGGACATCTCGCGCATCCCTGGTGCGGAATTGATTCCGAAGAACGAATTCCTCATGGGAGATGCGCTTTCCAAATTGCCGCAGGACAAACCAACGGTTCTCTACTGCAAGGTCGGCGGACGTTCCGCTGAGGTGTTGGCCTTGGTCAAGGCCGCTGGATTCGCGGATGCGGTCCATGTTGGCGGCGGAGTGAGCGCTTGGGTCAACCAGATTGACCCGAGCCAGCCCACGTACTAACAGACTCTTGCTCTGGTCAGCCGCGCCACTTGGCCGCGGCTGACGTCGGCTGGTCTACAGATAGCCCTTCTTCAGCAGGTTGTTGAAAGTAAACCAGCCCGGCACCGCTGGCAGCCAGAAGGTGAATACGCGGAACATCAACACCGCTGAAAGGGCGACTCCACCCTCCACTCCGATACCGGCCAGACCAGCTGTGAGAGCGGCTTCCACCGCGCCCAAGCCGCCTGGGGTTGGTGCAACCTGACCCACCGTCGCACCGACGAGGAAGACCACACAGATCGCCGCCCAATCGCCGCCGCCGCCAAAGGCGCGCACGCAGGCCACCAGGCAGAAGCAGTAGCCGAAGTTCAAGACGAGGAACCCAGCTACCCCGAGCAGCAGTTTGCTCGGGGTTTGGGCGAGGGTCAGAAGTCGCGGGCCGACCTGGCTCAGAATCGGCCGCACGCGCCGTTCAGCCCAATGGCGAGTGATGGGCAACACGAACAGCAACACGAGCGCGACGATGAACGCCAAACCGATGATGATTGCCCAGCGCGGGGGAGAGATCTCGACATCCTTCTGGGTCCCGGCAATGACACCACAACCGAGTACCAGGAGGATGTGCATGCCGAACGCGAGCACCTGCGATACACCGATGCTGGCGGCCGCCAAGGCCGGGTGGACGCCACATCGCTGCAAGTAGCGAATATTGACGCCGACAGATCCCAAGGTTGGCGGCGAGACGAGCGTCGCGAAGGATGCAGCCAGCTGAGTCTGGGTGGTGCGCCAGAAGTTCAGATGTTCGGGGACGAAACCCTCAACGGACATTGCCGCCCCGATGTAGGTGGATGCCGACAGCACAACCGCGACACCTGCCCACGCCCAGTTCGCTTGCGAGATCAGCGTGGCAAGGTCAATCTGGCCCAGTTGGATGAGTAGGACGTAGGCCGCAACTGTTCCGGCAACGATCGTCACGATCGTGCGTAGACGCAGCCGCTCGACCTGGATCTCCTCAACGGCGCCTTCGGGGGTCAACTCCTCAAGGGACTCTCGCAACGTGACAAGGATGTCTTTGCGCCGCTTGATTGCCTTTCGAGTGACCGGGGTCAGCGCGACGGGCTGCAGCACCGGCAGGGCCCGACTGATCGCCGGAGTGCCAAGAACTCGGCGACCAGTGGCCAGCGCTCGATCCGGGTCGGTCAGCATCGCGAGTGTGCACAGCAACTCAGCAATGTCGAGCCGTTCGGCGAGATCCCCGGCGCCAATCGAACCCTCCTCGGGGTCGAGCAGCCAGATGCCTCCGTTGCCGTCGCGCAGAATGTGTTCGGCATGCAGCGCACGGTGTGAGATGCCGCTTTCGTGGAAGGTTCTGACCGCGCGCCAGGCACCTTCGAGGTCGTGGTCGGTCAGCGTTCCCCCGATCTCGGAGAACGTCATTCCATCAATGCGGGCGTAGGCCAGAGCAGCGGCATCTGGGCCGACGGCGGCGACGGCTTCCAGCCGAGGAACTGGGGCTCCGGCGGCTTGAGCGGCATACGACTGCAGTGCCGCGTGCTCGAGTCGACTGCGCATTGAAAAGCCAGCGGTGCCCCCCTCATCTCGAAGCCGCAGGGTGCGCCAGGCGCTGCGGATGAGTCCAGCACCCTCAAGATCGCGGTCGAGCACGAGGACTTCCATGCGTTCCCCGACCCGCGTCGTTGCGGAGTAGCGCCGACCCCCCGCAGTCTCGTGCGATGCCCTCAGCACGGTGAGCGGAAAACCTGATTTCTCCAATGCTGATGCGACTTCAAGGCCGTTTGGTCGAGTGGTTGGGGTGCCCAAGATGTAGCGAGCCAGTAAGCCGATGCCCCAGCCAATGAGCGCGGACAGGATGAGGGCAGCAACCGTGATTCCACCGGCCACGATGTTCGCGATGAAGATCGCGATGACGAGGCCGCCGCTCGCCACTGCCCAACGGGTCTTGTCGACGAGTCGAGCGACAGTGATAAAGGCGATGATGCCGGTGAGGACCGGGTTCAGCGGCATGATGTTGGTGGGATCCGCGCGGCCCGTCAGCGCGATGAGCAACTGGTCGGAATCGGAACGTTGGATCAACCACGCCATCACCCACACCAAGCCCGAGCTAATTGCCAACACGGCGAGCGCCTCGATCAGCTGGCGACCGCGTCGCCTCACGAGGAGGTCGATGGCAGCTGCCAACGGAAGGGCAATGACTCCCAGAAACCCAACCAGGTTGGCGATGAACACCAGCGCGGAGGGGATATTCGTTGAAGCCTGAGCGAGGTCTCGGTCCAGACCGCTGGCGGTACTCGACGCGAAGAAGGCACCTGCGAACACGATGACTGCGACAACCACGACCAGCGCGAAGCGCATGAGGTCGGCCGGTCGACGAAGTCGGCGGGGAATGACGTCACCTTCGATGACGAGGGTCGACTGGCCGCTCACGGCGCGTCGTTCGGCACTTAGCGGGCCTGTCAGGTGCGATTCGTAGTCTGCTTGCCGTTGGCTACCCGTTTCAGCCTGTTGCGCCCCGAGATCGGCCGTTGTCGTGTCGCCATCGGCGAATAGGGGCCCGCTGACGGTTGGCGCGGCGTCGCTATGTGGGCTCGCCACATTTCGGTCCTTCTCCGGTGGAGGAGGCTCGCTGCGATAATCCGACACGAGTGGATAGTTTCAGATGAATCACCCGAATGTCTGACTCGCGTGGTTGTGTCACGCACAAGGGAGGTGGGAATCACGCTGTGAGCCCTGCTGAATCACGGGTGGATCTGGATGTCGCTCAGCGCGAGGTGGTCGCTCACGAGGGTGGCCCAATGCTGGTGTTGGCGGGTCCAGGAACTGGTAAGACCACCACGATCGTGGAGGCCGTGGCTGCCCGATTGCAGGGTTGGCGGATCCATCCGGACCGCCCTGAAGCAAGCAGCCACGGGACCCTCGGGCAACCACCAGTGTTGGTCCTCACCTTCGGCCGAGCAGCTGCTGACGAGCTGCGCGAGCGCATCGCCGACCGCGTGGGTACCGGCGTGCTCCCCACTGTTTCCACCTTCCACTCCTTCAGCTACGCGCTCGTCAGGGAGTTCGCAGACGCAGACGCGTTTGCCGTGACGCCCAGACTCATTGATGCCGCCGACCAGGACGCCCGGTTACGCGAACTGCTCACCAACGCGGTTCAGGAGGGCCGGGTTCCGTGGCCAACGGAGCTCGACGCTGCTATCGGCACGCAGGGTTTGGCCGAGCAGGTTCGGGAACTTCTCGCGCGCGCGCAACTGCTCGGCTTCGATGAAGTTGCCCTGCGTGCTGCTGCTCAGGACGCCAACATGCAGACGTGGGCTGCGCTAGCCGACTTCCTCGGTGAGTACCTCGATGTGTTGGATGCATCGGGCGTATTGGATTACTCCGAATTGATACACCGCGCAGTCATGCTGCTTGCCGACCCCGAGGTCGCTCGGACGGTAGGCCAGCGTTATCAGGCGATCTACGTTGATGAGTACCAGGACACCGATCCCGCCCAGGTGCGCCTTCTTCAGTTCTTGACAGGACCCGATTCAACCTTGGTCGCGGTTGGCGATCCCGACCAAGCGATCTACGGATTTCGAGGCGCGGATGTGGGAGGAATCCTGCGATTTCGGGACAGCTTTCCGACGGTATCGGGAGCACCAGCCGAGGTTGTCGTGCTGCGCGAGACACGTCGGTTTGGATCAGATATTGCTCAAGCCGCGGGTCGGATTATCAGACGGGTCGGGCTTGGCAACCTGCCTGCCGAGGTTCAGCGTGAGCATCGATCCCCAACGTGTGCGAAGCGCGCAACCGGCTCCGTTGAGGTGGTGACCTTTGACTCCACCGGAGCTCAGTCGGCCGCTGTTGCCGACCGCATTCGACGAGCCCGGCTGACTGGTGAGGTCGGTGCATGGTCGGACATGGCTGTCATCGTTCGATCAGGTGTCACCCAATTGCCTCTGGTGCAGCATGCGCTGGAGTCGGTGGGAATCCCGACGGAGGTCACTGTCGACGATCTTCCGCTGCGTGAACATCGCGCCGCGGCGGTCTTGCTCGATCTGCTGTCCGCAGCTGTCCAACCCCACGACCTGACGATCGAACGAACTAAGGACCTGCTGTTCTCTCCGATGATCGGAGTTGATGGAATCCACTATCGGCGGCTTGGCAGGGTCCTTCGAAACGTGCTGGCAAACGAAACCCCAGCGGTTCCGCCGTCGTCGGATCATGCGGTTCGACTGGCGCTGACCAACGATGAGTTCTGGTCTGTCGCGCAGGGGCAAGTCGCACCCGAACTGCTCGACCCGATTGCCGTGTTGCGGGATGTCATCGCCGCTGCGAGTGATGAGGTGTCCGCTGGGGCCGCTGTTGAGCAGATTCTCTGGGCGGCTTGGTCGGCCTCGGATTGGAGCCAGCGTCTGGCGAAGGCGGCGCGGGGTTCGGGGGCTTCGGCGCGCAGTGCGAACCGTGACCTCGACAGCGTCCTGGCCCTATTTCGGGCGGCGGCCCGAGCCGACGAGATGTTCGGCATCGCTCGACCGGTTCAGAACTTTCTAGCTGACTTGCAGGCGCAGTCGATGAACACCACCGCAAGCGGGGTGCAGCGCTCAGGTTCCGATCGTGATTCGGTTGCCCTCCTGACGGCTCACCGCGCCAAAGGCTTGCAGTGGCAGAAGGTCTTCATCGTTGGTGTTCAGGAGGAGGAGTGGCCGGACCTGCGATCCCGGCCGTCCCTGCTGATCCCGGATCGACTTCAGGACGACGGCATCGGCGACCCACCGCGGGTCAGCGAGCTATTGGAGTCGGAGCGTCGGCTGTTCTACGTCGCTTGTACGAGGGCGCAGGAGTCACTCGTGGTTACGGCGGTGGTCAATGCGGGGCAGTCCCCGACTTCCGGGGAGCAGCCGTCGCGCTTCCTCGCCGAACTGGTTGGTGACGGCGCAACGGTCCTCGCCAGGCACGAGCCGGGCTACCAACTGGTGTCGCTGAACATGCCGTCAGTCGTGGCCGCGCTGCGCGCAACATTGGAATCAACAGAGTCTTCGGTTGGGCTCAAACACGCGGCGGCGACCCGGCTGGCTCGCCTCGCGGATGCGGGGATTGAAGTCGCCGAACCGCGACGCTGGTGGGGTTTGAACGACTGGACTGACAATGATCGGGCGGTTCGGCCGGTGTCAGCGCCGCTCAAGGTCTCGGGTTCGAGCTGGGGCCAATTGGACAGATGCTCTCTGGCCTGGTTCCTCGAACATGAGGTCAAGGCGACCTCGCGCGGGAATGTTGCCGCAGCGTTTGGGTCCGTCGTTCACGAACTCGCCGACGCGGTCACACGTGAGGAGATTCCCGCCGACATCGACGTGCTCAATGAGCATCTCGATTCCGTGTGGCCCTCGCTGCGCTTCGAATCGGACTGGCAGCAGGCTGAAGAGTTGAAGCAGGCGCGCGCGGCGCTGCAACGATTCTTGGACTGGCACCGGCAGCATGCTGATCGCCAGGTGATCGGCAGTGAGTTGCGTTTCGCCACCGACGTTGAGATTCCAGGCGATCGAGTCCACATCAGCGGATCGGTTGATCGCCTTGCGGTGGACGTCGAAGGCAAACTCCACATCTACGATCTGAAGACTCAGCGCAAACCTGAGACGGCTGCCAAACTGGCGACCCATCGCCAGTTGGAGTTGTACCAACTGGTCGCGAATGAAGGGGTGTTCGATGAGCACATTGAGGAGGAAGTCCCGGGGAGTGTGACGTCCCCGGAGGGCAACCCGCCGAAAGTCGCCGACGCATCACTCGTTTTGTTGCGCGTTGAGGAGCGGAAGACGGGTTTGCCCAAGGTTCAGGTGCAAGCGGCAGTCAGCCCGCAGGACGTGAAGGCAGAGCTTGCCGAGGCTGCAAAGGTCGTCCGGGGTGAAGAGTTCATCCCGACCTCGAACGGACTCTGCACGTTCTGCAGCTTCCAGGCGGTCTGTCCGATCCGCCCACTGTCCGAGGAGGTTGGCCAATGACCTGGTTGGGCGACGAATTCTCCATAACCAAACTTCACCGGATCCTCGGATTTGAGTTGTCCGATGAGCAGTTGGCGGCCGTCACCGCAGACCTCGACCGTCCCCTACTAGTGGTAGCCGGAGCAGGGTCCGGCAAGACCACAGTTATGGCCGCGCGCGTGCTCTGGGCAGTTGGGACCGGCCAGGTGGCACCAGATCAGGTGGTCGGTCTCACGTTCACCCGCAAGGCGGCTGCCGAACTCGGGGGACGAGTCCGGTCGTATTTGGATGTGCTCTTCGAGGACTACCCACCGACCTCGCTCGCAGATGGTGAGGCCGGAAGCCCGCTGGTGTCGACGTATCACTCATTCGCTCGTCAGTTCGTCGCTGAGCATGGGCTGCGGATTGGAGTTGAACCAGGTGCCCGACTGCTGTCGGACGCGCAGACCCTCCAACTCGCGTATCGAGTCGTGCTCAACACGTCGGCGCCACTGACCGACATGGGAGTTGGTGCGCCAGCGCTCGCCGACGTCGTTGCGAAGCTTGATCAGCAACTGTCAGAACATGTGACGACGCCCGCCCAACTTCGAGCGCACGAGCAGGACCTCATTGAGCGCATCGACGGTCTGGAGAAGACTGTTGACCCCGACCGCCAACTTCGGTTGACCGCGAGTCGACGGTTTCAGTTGTGCGATGTGGTCGAGGAGTTTCGGCGGGAAAAGTCCGCTGAATGCGTCGTCGACTTTGCCGACGTGCTTCGTTTCGGCCATGAGTTGGCGGCGCGCGAGGACGTTCAGAATGTCTTCCATGAACAGGTCAAGATGGTGTTGCTCGACGAGTACCAGGACACGTCCGTGGTTCAGGCTGAACTGCTGGCTCCGCTGGTCGGGCCCGCTGGGTCCGTGACGGCTGTGGGAGATCCACTGCAGGCGATCTATGGCTGGCGAGGCGCCGGAGCCAACGCCATGACTGATTTCCTTCGCCACTTTGGCGACCAGGGCAGTTCGCGGGCAAGCGTTCTGCCGTTGAGCATCAGCCAGCGCAGCGGCCACAACATTCTTGGCGTTGCCAACGCGATTGCTGAACCGATGCGTGCGGAATCGACGCAGGTTGTGACTCTGCGGCCGGGGGTGGACGCGGAGGGAAACATCCGCCGTGACGGAATCCGGGTTGCCGCGTTCGAGACCTATCGCGAGGAACTTTCCTGGTTGGCCGATCGAATCGCTGAGCAAATCGAGGCTGGCACAGAACCTTCACGAATGGCCGTGCTGTGCCGAGCCGGGGCCGACTTCGCAGCGGTCCTCGATGCGTTGCACGCCAAGGGGATCGCCGCAGTTGTGAGCGGGACCGACGGGTTGCTCGCCCAGCCGGAGGTCATTGACGTGGTCAGTATCCTGAAGGTCGTCGGCGACCCGACGGATAACCCAGCCATGCTGCGAATCCTGGTGGGGCCGAGGATGCGCATCGGCACACGCGACCTTGCCCTCTTGGGTAGGCGCGCTTTCGATCTTGCTCGCGAGGCTGGCTTGCCTCGGAAGGAACAACGCGCAGGCGTCGATTTCACCGAGTCGATTCGCGGAACCGACACCGCAGACTTGGTAAGCCTCGCGGAGGCCATTGATGACCTTGGGCCGAGCGAAACCTACCCGTATTCCGCGCAGGCGCGTGACCGGCTGATCCGGCTCAGCCGCGAGCTCGCTGAGGTCCGCGGCGCTGTATCCCTGCCCTTACCCGATCTGGTCTCGCGGGTCATTGGGCTTATCGGGCTCGACGTTGAGGCTCGGCTTGAAGCGGCGTCCGGCCGAGGCAGGAATGCGATGTCGCCGCAGCGTGGAATTGCCGCGATCCAGGCGCTTCACGAACTCGTCAATGCCGCTGATCAGTCGATCGAGGACCGCAGCCTCGCAGGCTTCCTGTCATGGATTTCGGTGATTCAGCGAGTCAACCGGGAACCCGAGTTTGAGATCCCGACACCGGCAAACGCCGTGCAGGTGATGACGGTTCACAAGGCAAAGGGCCTGGAGTGGGACGTTGTTGCCGTCCCGTTTATGAGCGCGTCCGTGTTTCCATCTGGGCGGTCGCGTGATCGATGGACGTCGAACGTGGGTGAGCTTCCGCACTCGTTGCGTGGCGACCGCGATTCACTCCCGCTGCTCGTCGGGTTTGGGACGCAAGCCCACGCTGCGTTCAACGACGGTGTCAAGGCGTTGAGTGCCGCAGAAGAGCGTCGGCTCGGGTATGTCGCGGTGACTCGCCCTACACGTCTGCTGCTCGCGTCGGGTCACTGGTGGGGGCCAACCCAGACGAAGCCGCGAGGGCCGTCTGACCTGCTCGCGATCATTCGCGAACGCTGCGCCGAACCCGCAAATGACGACCCCTGGGTCTCGCAGACAGTTCACGAGTCAAATCCACAGGCCAACGCTTCCGTGGATGCCACCTGGCCGCCCGATCTCGGTGGCGACGGGCGAGAGCGCAGGAAGGGCGCGGCCTCCCTGGTGACAGAAGCTGCCGCGGGCTCGCTGCCGGTGACGGCTGCGCTTGACGACCTTGACCAAATCACGGTGGACGACTGGGACCAGGACATTGAGATGCTCTTGGCTGAGCGAGGATTCCGCTCCGCATCCACAGATCGCCGGTTGCCGCGGACCATGTCCGCAAGTGACTTCATGGCAGTCCACAAGGATTCGGAGAGCTTCCTGGCTCGGCGGGCGCGACCCATGCCGCAGCGGCCGTCAGCGGCGGCTCTGCGCGGCACGCGGTTCCACACGTGGGTCGAGGAGCACCTGGGTCAGCGACCGCTATTCGAGGAACTCCCGGGTGCAGCTGACGATGAGCTCTTTACGGAGGAGGAGCTGGCGGAGTTGCGTCGCGGGTTCCTGCAAACGTCCTACGCAGATCGGGTGCCGTACGCAGTGGAGGTTCCGTTCTCAATTGTTCTTGATGGCCTGGTGCTCAAGGGCAGGATCGACGCGGTCTACCGAGATGGCGCCCACTGGGAGATGGTCGACTGGAAGACCAACGTAGCGGCGACTGCAGACCCGCTCCAATTGGCGATCTATCGCTACGCCTGGTCACAGATGATGCGTGTGCCGATCGAATCGATCGACGGGGTCTTCGTCTATGTCCGGACGTCTGAGGTCATTCGCTATGACGCCCTACCGGACTTGCCGACGCTCGGTGTTCGCCCGTAGAGCGCTGTCAGTGCCTAGTGGTCGAACAGCGGTATGTCGACGCTGATGGCGCAGTGGTCACTTACTGCGAGCGGCCAGACCTTCGCTGAGTCGCGGGCAGCTACGAGTTGTGCGCGGCTAAGGCCATCGGCGAGAACATGGTCGAACTGAATCCGAGGCTTGTAACTAGGAAATGTTGGCTTGCGGACGAGCGGTTCCATTCTTGTCACCCGAGAAGGAACGCCCGACGGCAGATTGAAATCGCCCATGAGGATCAAGGGTCGCGGTAGATCTGCGACCCAGCGCTTGATCCGATGAAGTTGGCGGACGTTGTAGCCGGGGACGAACGACAGGTGAGCGGTGACGATCGTCAGTGGGCCGACATCAGTTTCGACACAGGCAGCGATGGCGGCCCGTTGCTCGTCTCGAACTCGTAACACCTTCGGCCGCCCACCGGACTGAACCATAAGCGGCATGGAGACGGGTGCAGCGGGAAAGGTGATGGTTCTCCACTGCGACACCGATGGTGTCGAGATCAGCGCGATCCCATAGTCCGGGTGTGGTGGATCGCCGTCATGACCCCTTTCGTGCTCCTCGGTCGGCCGGAATCCAGCCAGCCCGCCGGGTGTGCCGACCACCGTCGGCACGAACCTCCAGTGGTCGGTTTTGAGAACCTGCGAGGCCAACTTCGCCTGATGCACGCTTGCGCTGCGATCCTGATTTCGATCAACCTCCTGCAGCCCGATGACGTCGGCATTGATCTCCTGCAGGGCGCTGACAAAGGCAGTGGCATCTGGTGGGCCGTCCGTTGGTGACTGCAGGTGCGCAGTCGAATGAGCAGCCGCGCTGCTCACGGTCTGGCCGTGAAGGATGTTGAAGGAAGCGACCCGAAGTGCCGCCGTGCGCGCCACTGGTTACTGATCCACCGATCGGGACCCAGGGCTCTTGGTTTCGGGGGTCGCGGCGCCCGTTGGCGATTCGCTACCGACCGGCTCGCTTGCCGTTGCAGGGTCAGGGTTCGAACCATCGGTCGGCGTCTGACCGGGCGCGGAGGTCGAAGCGATTGTGGTGTCTGCGTCTGCGTCGGGACGCTGACTTCCTGTGTCGCCGCCCTCCATCGACGCTTCCTCTACGGGTTTCTTGCGAGCTCCGATCTTTGAGCGCATCCATTCGCGGGCAGGCTCCTCCACGAAGCGCCACATGAGGTAGGCCCAGACGACGGCCATTACGACGAGTCCGACAAGTCCGACCAGGTAGAGGGGGCCACCACGGATGCCAACCGCTGACATCCCCGCCCGCCAAAGGCCGAACCAGACCAGGTGGACCATGTACAACGAGTAGGAAATGAAGCCGCCCAGTACGAGTTGTCGGGTGGATAGGAATGCTGTGGGTCCTCGCTTTGTCAGCGCAAGCGCGCCGATCCAAGCGACGAGGAACGGAACGATGATCACGTAGAGCCGTGGTGCCTCGTTCGGCAGGCCGGGGAATTGCAGTGAGCCGATATTGCCGAGCACGATGGAGATGGCGACGATCGCCAGCGGAATCGACCAGCTAAGCACAAGGGCTCCGCGCTGCACCTTCCGGCTCGGGTCTCCTTCAAGGGTGAGCTTCCGCACAACCAGGTAGACAAAAGCGCCAGCGACGAATTCGGTGAGAACGCGTATCGATGACGCCCAACCCTGGGTCAGGAAGGGGTCGTTGGTGCGAGTGAAGCCGATCCACAGCAGTGGGGAAAGGCAAAGGAACGCGACAACGCTCAAAGCCGGGGCTGACAGTCGGTCCTTAACTCGCCAAAGCACGAGGGCGACGAGGGGGAAGAACAGGTAAGCGAGCCATTCCATCGACAACGACCACGCGACGAAGTTCCAGCCACGACTCGGATCCGGTCCCCACTCCTGCACGAGGAGGAGTTGCTTCAGGTAGGAGATGGGGTTCAGCCAGTCGCGATCGCGGGCATCGCCGGATCCGGCCAGCGATGCCGCGAGCACTGCGAGCCCCGCAACGTTCAACATTACGAAGTGAACGGGGTAGATGCGTGCCAGACGTAGCCACAGGAAGTGACCTGCGGGTTTCCCCTTCAGCTTTGGTCCGAGTTTTGTCAGGTAGGTGTGGGTGAGGATGAATCCTGAGAGCGTGAAGAAGAGGTCAACACCGAGCGACCCGACGCGCAGTACCTCGTGTAGCAGCGGGAAGAGCAGTCCAGCGGTCGCCAGCGCTGGCTGGTAGTGGTAGAGCACCACCCAGAAAGCGGCGACGAAGCGCACGCCGGTGAGCTGACGAATGAACTGACCCATGACCCGCCAAATCCTTGCATGGTCCTGTGCCGGTGCCGCACAAGCCTCGCCGTGTGGCCCGCTTGCAGTGGCGGGATGGGTCTTGAATTGCTTGGGTCAGACGATCTCAGCGTAAGTGCAGACCCAGCGTCCGTCCCATCCCTCGAGGCGCAGCATGAGCGCGCGGCTTCGCCCGCGAGTGCGAACCACCGCAGCAACTTCAGCTACCCCATCGGCTGGTTCATCGACCCGCACTCGGCTGACCACTACTTGAGCGGACCGTTGTTGCAGGGAGCGCGACTGCGGCCGACGTGGGGAACGAGGAGCGTGAGCCCCCGGATCCGGTCGCTGGAGTTCGGCAAGGACGCGGGGTGTCGACCACCGACTCAGCTGCTTTGCCGCCCGACGACCTACCAGGGCCTCAACCCAGGCTTGTCCGTACCGCAGTGCCCATGCTTGAGGTTCCGGCAGTTGATCGCGACCCGTCGGTTGTCGTTCAAAGAACTCATCGTCGGGCTGTTCTGATTGCCACGCAGAGTTCGGTCGGGCCGTCAGTCGCGGATTCGGTGCGGCTTCGACGACTGACGGGACGAATGGGCGTGGAGAGCGGAAGACGAGCGGGAGTGGTTGTTGAACTCCGCGGTCGGAGTCATGTACCAACCGCAGCTGAGATCGGTCCGGTTGGGTGGTTTCTCGAATCAGGCCCGCTGGGTCAATCTCGTCCGGACGGACCAAGGGCCGGATAGCCACGGACGACTTCAATTGTCGGGTCTGCGTATTGCTGGCCGAGCGCGCTGCCCCTTGATTCATCACTTGACGCCGCCCAGGTTCGGCGCGGGCGTCGAAGGTGACTGCGTGCGAGGGATCGTGGGCACCCGCAACCAGCTGCCGGTGCGGACCACATCTGGATCCGCGCCGATGACCTCGCGATTGAGGCGGTACCAACGGCGCCACTGCTGGTCAATCTGCCGATTGGTTGCACGCGGGGCAAGCTGTTGGCGGGCGAGTGACCATAGGCAGTCACCGCGACGCACTCGCACTTGCTGTTTCTGTGGCTGTTCCTTCGTGGGGCCGATTGCCGCGGGGATGGCCTGCTGGCCCGCCGACAGTTGGTGGGGAGTAGTTGACTTCACGATGAGTCCTTCCCGGATTCCCACGGCTGCTGCAGCTTGTGGTTGGCCGATCCGTGAACTGGGAGGTTGTTGGGCGCGCGTCGGCGCCCGGTCGAGATCTGGCAGACCGCTTGCGAGTGCGGGAGATGCTCCGATCGCGGCACTGGCAATTCCGAGTGCAACCGCCAGTAGTCGTTTGACGAGGCGAGGGGTGACAGCGGCCGACAAACGGGTGGCAGTGCGACCCCAGCGGGTTGGCAACTGCCCGCATAGGTACAGCAACGCGCCTGCGAAACAGCGGACCACGTAGAGACCGAATACCGCCGCAATGGCGGCGGCAAACAGTTGATCAAAAGCCGTTGTCATGAGATCTAAACCCCCGTTAGATGTTGTTTGCATATGTTTGCATGTGAATAACTGAGTTTATGAAACGTCAGATCTCCCGTTTTCGCAAGCGCTTACCCTGTGTCTGTGGAAAAGGCAGATCCCTTTGATGTGGAGTCGACGCCGTCGCCACCCCATGCCCCAAGCCCGCGCCCACTGGCTGAGGAGCCGCTCGCCGTTGTCGACCGCCTGCTTGCTGATGAGGCGTCTCACCTCGGAGATGATCAGGTCTGGGAGTTCTACGCGCAGATTGGGGACGAGGTTGCGCTCGAACAGGGGGCGCTCACTTTGGAGGGTCGGTTCACGGCTCACCTGGGTGGTGAGCTCAGGCTGGAGCTGCTCGCCTCTGGGTCATCTGGTCCGCTAGCGGTGGAGGGCACTGTCGCGCATGTCGGAGCGGGCTGGCTGATGCTGACCTCTGAGCGCAGCGAATTTGTCATCAACATCGACTCAGTTGTTTCGGCCACTACAAGCTCGGGAGATTCATTGTCGACAGCGGTGTCCGAGAGCACCCGCAAGGCTTCCTGGACGTCACTGCTGCGCAGATGTGCCCAATCCAATCGCTGGATCGTCGTCCACCGCCGCGTCGGCTCGGCGATCTCCGGTCGGGTTGTCCTTGCCGCTCGCGATCACTTTGATGTCGCCGTCACTTCATCAGTGAATCAAATGCAGGTCACAACCAGCACCCTTCCAATTTCGAATGTGATCGCTATCGAACTGCGGTGACGTCGTCAGCCGTCACCTTCATTGTCATCCTCACGGCCGAAGGGATGCGCAGAAACGAATTCCGCTGTCTGTTCGTATGCAGTTGAGATGTACTTCTCAAGTTCAGTTGCTTCCACACGCCATTGGCCCCGTCCACCGACCTTGATTGCCCGCAATTCGCCGCTTCGTACGAGGGCGTACGTCTGAGCCGCCGAAATGTTCAAGGTCTCAGCGACGTCGGCAAGGGTCAAGAATCTCGGACTCATTGGGTCCGATAGTGGCATGTCAGGCCAGCAGGATGGCCGCTAAACCGTCCGATCTGTGGACAGTCGATTTGATCCACGGCTGGATTCAACATCAACATTCGTGCCTGCGCCATGGACAATCGGGGGGTTCACCATGAGCATTCGTACTGTTACGCGTCCGCAATCGGGCGATGCCAACAAGTCAGTCGGTGATTCACCGTCGGCTCGCCGTTACCGCCAACAGGCGGCTTGGCGCCAGCCGAGGTTTCTTGTCGGCTGCGCGCTGATCGTGGGCTCAGTGCTGGTCGGCGCTGTCGTGGTCGGTGGAGCCGATGATCGGGTGATGGTGTGGTCTGCCCGCCATGACCTTGCTGCCGGAACAGTGGTGGGCGCGGATGACCTGACGGCGGTCCCGGTCGCGCTGGATCAGGCGCAGCGCTACCTTGATGCGTCCCGCCAGGATGTCCTGGGCCGACGCCTAGGTCGAGCAGTCGGACAGGATGAACTGCTTGCGATCAGTGCCGTTGGATCCAGTGACGAAGATCGTCGTCTCATCACCGTCCCGGTTGAGCCCGCACATGCGCCTGCGGACCTGTTGCACGGAGACCGGGTTGACGTATATACCAGCCCGCGTGACGCTGCCACTGCCGGAGGATCAAGTCGACTGGTTCTGACGAATGCGCTTGTTGGCCAGGTCTCAACGGACGTGGACACGGCGCGAGGCGAACTCGCCGTCGTACTCGACGTCAGGGCCGACCAAGCCGCGGCCGTGGTGACCGCTACCCGAACCGGTGTACTGGATCTGGTGCGAGTGCCGGTGAACGCGCCGTGACCCAGAACCCGCCAACCATGTTGTTGGCCCTTGGCCAGTCTGGGTGGGAGGCGGAGATTGTGACCCGCGTTCTCGCAACTATCCCCGCCGCCGACGTGCGCCGCTGCGTCGACGTCTCCAACCTGGTGCTTGAGGCGCGGGCGACCGCGGCTCGGCTGGTGGTGCTTGACTCCGAGTTCCCGCGCCTCGATTCGGCAGTTGTCGATGCAATCGCACAGCACGGGGTCAAGGTCGTTGGAATCTCGGCGAACGCCGCTGGGCTGCGTCGGCTGGAAGCGCTTGGCGTTGGCTCCGTCGTCCCAGTCACACCCACCGACCCTGGTTCGGCGGTGGAGCCACTGCGCGACCATTGGATTAACGCGGTCCGTGGCACGGCGGGGCCCACGACGCCGACTTTGCAGGCGAACGCCGATGCCAGTGACGTTGGCGGACGACTAATCGCAGTCTGGGGGCCACCTGGTGCGCCCGGTCGAACGACCACGGCGATCGCGCTTGCCCAACAGCTTTCGTCAGAGGGTTCTGAGGTCCTCCTGGTGGATGCCGACACGACATCCCCAGGAATCGGACCCGCGCTATGTATGGAACCAGACGGATCAGGCCTGATCGCTGCCTGTCACCACGGAGAGCGCGGCACCCTTGACGTGGGAGTTCTGGCTCGCCTGGCTCGCGCGGTGGACGACCAACTCCGCGTGCTGACCGGGATCTCGCACGTGAGTCGCAGGGTGGAGCTTCGAGCTGCTGCGATGTCACGGCTCTGGCAGACCTCGATGCTGCTGGCCCCGATGTGCGTCGTCGACGTGGGAGGTTGCGTCGATGACGGCTCGCTTGCCCTTGACGCGGATGTTGCCGATTTCGGCATCAATTCCAGCGGTCACACGGCTGCCGTCACAGCACTAGGGGTGGCTGATGAGTTGGTCGTCGTCAGTTCCTGTGAGCCGAACGCGATTTCTCGGCTGTTGTCGTATCTGCCAGCGATCCGATCGTTGGCTCCGAGTGCCCGGCTTCGCGTAGTGGTCAATCGCGTGCGAACACCGCTCGTGCGCACAAGTTCTGCTGCGCAAGAGCTTCGACAATTCGTCGAGACGCACACCAAGGCCGATAACGTCGTTTTGGTGCGGGAAGACCGACAGGCGATTGATGCAGCGATCGCGAGAGGGCTGACGCCATTCGAGCTGAACCCGACCTGCGACTTCATCACCGATATGCAGGTCCTTTCGCGCGACCTTGCCTCCCCGATGGTGGCAACGGGTTGACCCGTCCGGCACTCTAGGGGTGTGGCACATCTGCAGGGACTCATCCTCGACTGGGGAGGGGTCCTGACTTCCGACCTGCACGAATCAATGGCTTCGTGGGCAGACGCCGAGGGTGTCGATCTTGAGCAGTTCGCCGCGGTTATGCGGGAGTGGCTGGGGCAGGAAGGGCAGATCGAAAGCTGGGTCAACCCCGTTCACGCGCTTGAGCGCGGCGAAATTGAAGTCCCCGACTTTGAAGACCGCCTTGCGGAAGGCCTGACAGCCCGACTTGGGAAGCCAATTGAGGCGCAGAACCTGTTGCAGCGGTTGTTCGCCCACTTCACTCATGCTCACGACATGACTGGACTTGTGCGGCGGGCAAAGGCCTCGGGAATTCGAACCGCGCTGTTGAGTAACTCGTGGGGCAACACCTACCCGGAGCACCTGTTTGACGGAATGTTTGATGTCGTGGTGATCTCTGGCGATGTCGGCATGCGTAAGCCGGAGGAACGGATCTTCCGTTACACGCTCGACCAACTTGAACTAGCTGCGCCGCAGTGCGCTTTCGTTGATGACCTGCAGCACAATGTTGAGGCCGCCGCGTCGTTCGGACTGGTGGGCGTCCACCACCAGTCCTACGAGCAAACCGCCGCACAGCTCGACGCCCTGTTCGCCGCTGATCTGGCCTGATCGCGACCCATATCACCCCCCTTGCTGAAGCCCGCGAGGGTGAGGGGTTGTGCCTACGCAACCGTAGACATGTCACGATGGTGGAGTGGCAGACCGCTTGAACTCTCTGGATGTCTCTTTCTTGTACTTGGAAGAGACGACGACTCCTATGCACGTCGGCAGCGTCGCGATCTTCCAACCGCCACCGGACGGGTTCGACTACGACCGCTTGGTTAAGTTGATCAAAGGTCGCATTGCTTTGGTGCCGCGCTTCCGGCAGAGAGTTCGCTGGGTGCCGGGAGGTCTGGCGAACCCTGTCTGGGTTGATGACGAGAGCTTCGATGTCACCTACCACGTGAGGCGCTCAGCTTTGCCGAAGCCGGGAACTGAGGCGCAACTGCGCGAGTTGGTCGGGCGCATCATGTCCCGCCCGCTCGACCGCAGTCGCCCGCTCTGGGAGATGTACCTCGTTGAGGGCCTGGAGGGGGGGCGTTTCGCAATCTTGAGTAAGACGCACCACGCGATGGTTGATGGTGTCAGCGCAGTCGACATCGGACAGGTCATCCTCGACGTTGATCCGCAGCCCCGGAAGATTTCCAGCGACGAGTGGCGACCGACCCGCGAACCGTCTGGTGTTGAGCTCATGGCTGGTGCGGTTGGGGACATCGTGAAGAGTCCCGCGAATGCAGTCGACAATGTTCGCACCGGGCTAGCCGACCTGCACAGGACGGCAACCTCGGTTGGCCGTCACGCTGTCGGAATCGCGGCAGCCGCCATAACCGTCGCTCGCTCTACCCCTACTAGTCCGTTGAACGCGGAGATTGGCGAGCAGCGTCGGTATGCGACGGCGAACGCGAAGCTCACCGACCTCAAGGAGATCCGCCGCGCTCACGGTGGAACCGTGAATGATGTCGTGCTGGCGATCACTGCCGGTGCATTGCGCGCATGGCTCATGACGCGCGGGGAATCCGTCGGCAGTCGCGCGGTCATTCGCGCGATGGTTCCTGTCAGCGTGCGCGATGACGAGGACTCGGTGGGCGGCAACCGAGTTGCGGCCTTCCTGGTGGATCTACCAGTTGGGGAACCGGACCCAGTGGTGCGTCTGCAACGCATCTCGTTCGACATGGCGCAACACAAGGAAAGCGGTCAGATGCTCGGCGCTGAGGCAATCGTCGCGCTCGCAGGATTCGCGCCCCCAACCTTGCACGCGATGGGAGCGCGGGTTGGCAGTGATCTGAGTAAGCGCGTCTACAACGTCGTTATTACGAACGTGCCGGGTCCGCAGTTCCCGCTGTACGCAGGAGGCGCACTGATGTTGGCTGCCTACCCGATCGTCCCGCTCGCGAAGAATCAGGCGGTGAGCATTGGGCTCACGTCCTACAACGGCGGTGTCTACTTTGGCCTGAACGCTGACCGCGACGCGATGCCCGATGCTGACGTCCTGGCGCAGTGCCTGACCGACGCGGCCGAGGAACTGAAGGACACGGCCCGTCCGTCCCGACGCTCAGCGGGGCGTCGGCCAAAGGTCCCTTTGACCACGGATGGCACCGGAACCGGCAAGAGGTCCCGCGCCAAGCCAGTGAAGAAGACCACAAGTCGTAAGGCCCCCAATGGAGGGGCGTCGAAGACTACGAAGGCGTAACCTCCATTGAGGTAAACGTTGGCGGCACATGAGGCCGCCCGCACGAAGGGAAGCGTCACATGGCTCCCAGGAAGCCAAAGCGCGGGCTGGTGCTCGGTGCTGGCGGCGTCTTGGGTGCGGCCTGGAGCGTAGGGGCGCTGTGCGCACTTGAAGAGGTCATTGGATTTGATCCGCGAGAAGCCGACGTCATCATCGGCACCTCGGCCGGATCGGTTTTAGCCGCGCTGGTCGGCGCCGGAGTCTCGCCCCGGCAAATGCGCGATCATCAACTCGGGGTGCCGATTACCGAAGGCCCACTCGCTGGCTTTTCGTGGGACTACGAACGAGCTACGACGAAGCGCCCCGGCGTGCCGCGGTTCTTTGGCCCAGGCTCAGGCAAGCTGCTGAGGTCAAGCGCCAGGCGACTTCGTCAGATGCCGCCAACCGCAGTGCTTTCCGGGTTCCTGCCGCAGGGGCAAGGGTCGCTGGCGCGGATCGGTCACCTCGTCGAGGCGATCACGCCAGTTGGTGAATGGTCTCCTCACGACAACGTGTGGATTTGTGCGATGAATTACCACAGCGGAACGCGGGTGGCTTTTGGTCGGCCCGGATCGCCGACTGCGGAACTTGCTCAAGCGGTGCAGGCGTCCTGCGCGATCCCGGCCTGGTTCAAGCCAGTGAAGATCGGCGACCAGCAATACGTTGATGGGGGAGCGTGCTCGGCAACGTCAGTCGACCTCCTGGCATCCATGGGCCTTGATGAGGTCTACGTGATCGCACCGATGGTTTCTTTTGCGATGGACCGGCCCGAACACGTGATCGCAAAGCTTGAACGCAGATGGCGCGTGCAGGTGACGAAGCGATGTTTGCGCGAAGTTGAAAAAGTCCGGACGAATGGTGCGCAGGTCGTGGTGCTCGGCCCGGGTCCGGAGGACCTTGAGGCGATCGGGGCGAACCTGATGGATGTTGGGCGACGCATCAACGTGTTGGAGACCAGCCTGCGTACTAGCGTGCAAGCGCTGCGTGACCCCGACCATGTGGGACCAGACCACCTTGCCGATGTGGGTTAGGGCGAGGCCCTAACGCGAGAGCCAGTCCTCACCAATCTCCTGCTCCTTGCGAACCGCTCGGTCGAACTGTTCGGCCGCGACGCCTTCGAGTTTGCCGCCCACCAGCGGAACCGACGCTTTGACGTCGGCGTCGACGCGCAGGACACTGCCGTCTCCCTCCGCCTCAATGCTCATCGTTCCGTCAAGGACCATCGGTGCCCTGCCGAAGTCCACATGGAACTTCGCGGAGTAGCTGCCATCATCGTTGACGGGACCCCATCTGTCGGTCTGGACCGTGGAGATCTTCTCACCAACGAACTTCTTCGCAAATGACGGAATCTGCGCAGGGAGGTCACGGCTGACGACGATCTCGCAGCCGTCCGCACCGTTGTCGGTGACGCTCGCTTCGACGTTCTGACCGCCGGTTCTTTCGTTCTTCTCTTGTACGTACGCTTGGTCGCTGATCATCGCGTAGACGGTGGCAGGATCGGTCTCGAAATGCAGATCCCCACTGATCTTCTTTGACACCGGAACTCCATTCGTTGCTCACCGATATGAGGCACAGCATGCCGGAACTCGGTGCTGTCTGGCTTGGTGGGCGCCAGCTTGGGTGAACCAGGCAGTGCAGCGCGACCTTCGTCGATCTGATCGGACTAGCCTTGAAGTCGTGGAGCCAAATGAAGTTGCCGACCCGACTGTTGCAAAGCTGATTGAGGCTGCACTGCAGGATCCGCAGGTTCAACAGTTCTGTGCTCAGATGCCGGATTTGACTGAACTGACCACCTGCTTCTATGCGAACAGCGCGGCCGATGACCTCGTCGGGCGCGACCCGATCGATCTTGTTGGCGCGGTCATCAGCCTGCGCGCGCTGGCGCATCACCGCGAATCGAATGTTCCGGGAATCCGCATCTTCACCCCGAGCGTTGCCAATGATGGCTGGGCCAGTGAACACACGGTTGTCCAGATCGTGACCGAGGACCGGCCCTTCATCGTCGATTCGGTGTCAGCTGCGCTGAACCAAGCAGGTCGCATTCTGAACCTGGTGATCCACCCAATCGTGGAAACCGAGACTGGCGCGCAGTCGTGGGTTCATATCGAGATCGATCGTGAGTCGGCGCCCGATGTGCTTGCTGGGCTTGAGCGCATGATTCTCTCGGTGCTCGCGGATGTACGCGCCGCCGTTGAAGACTGGCAGATGATGCGCGACCGCGCGGCGCTAATCGGTTCGCAACTGAGTGACAAATCCCCGCAGGGTGTCGACCCCGAGGACGTTGCCGAGGCCTCTGAGTTGCTCACCTGGCTGGCGGACAATCACTTCACGTTCTTGGGTTTCCGGGAGTACGACCTTGAGCAGAGCAAGGACGGTTCGGACGTGCTCGTCTCCAGGCCAGAGACCGGTTTGGGCATTTTGAGATCGACCGAACCGACCCGAAAGTCGTTCTCTCACCTACCGGAACCGGTACGGGAGAAGGCTCGTGAACCGAAGCTGCTCGTGATGACGAAGGCGAATCGGCGTTCCACAGTCCACCGGCCTTCGTACTTGGACTACATCGGAGTGAAGAAGTTCGATGACGCTGGAAAGGTGACGGGCGAACTGCGGTTCGTCGGACTGTTGGCGGCGGCCACCTACGCCGATTCGGCAACTGTCGTGCCCGTCATCCGCCAAACGATTGCGCGCGCGATTGAGCTGAGTAACTATCCGCCCGGTTCGCACTACGCGCGCGATTTGCTGCACTTCTGCGAGACCTTTCCGCGCGATGAGCTGTTCCAGGTCTCACCGCAGCAGCTGATCGATTTGGCTCGCAAAGTGCTGGCAATTGGTGAACGGCGGCAGACCCGAATCTTCACGCGCGACGATGACTACGGCCGATTTGTCTCCGTGCTGGTCTACTTGCCTCGCGATCGCTACACCACTGATGTCCGCATCGCAATCACCGGCATCCTCGCTCGGGCCTATGGAACTGAACATATCGACTACGTCGCACGCGTCTCCGAATCGGTGCTTGCCAGGCTTCATTTCGTCGTACGCATGCCAAGCGGGGGAGCCATCCCGGAGGTTGACGAGGCAGAACTCGCTGACGACGTGGCGCATGCCACGCGAACCTGGGACGACGACTTCGCAGACGCCCTCATTCACGAATTCGGCGAGGAAGGCGCCACCGAATTGACGAGTCAGTACGTTGCTGCGCTGCCGGAGTCCTACAAGGAGGACTTCTCGCCGCGGCAGGCAGTCGCCGACATCGCTCGGTTGTCGCGCTTGACGGCCAGAGGGGACAGTGTCGTCAAACTGCACGACGCCCTTGGGACTCCCGACGACGAACACCGATTCACGCTGTGCCGACTCGGTGAGCCGGTTGTGCTCTTTGAGTTGCTGCCGATCTTCGAAAGCCTCGGTGCTCATGTTCTTGAGGAACGCCCCTACCAGATCGTTCGGGCTGACGGGGAGACCGCGTGGGTATACGACGTTGCGGTGAAGCTGCCCGCTCGCGACCCGGATGTCTCAGCGGCAAACGAGGCCGATCGATTCTGCGACGCGTTCCTGGCAGCGTGGCGCGGCCGAACGGAGATCGACGGCCTCAACGGCCTGGTCTCAACGACCGACCTCACCTGGCGAGAGGTTGCGTGGGTTCGCGCTTGGTTGCAGTACGCGCGACAACTCGGGACACCATTCTCGATCCAGTACAGCGTGCGGATGATTCTGGCGAATGGCGAGATCACTGAACGACTTGTTCGACTATTCAGGGCACGGCTCGATCCGCAACTTGACCGCGCTACTCGGGAGGCACAAGCTGAGGTCCTTGAGGATGAGTTGAACAGCGCAATTGATGCGGTTGCCAGCCTCGACGCCGATCGAGTCCTTCGGCAGTTGCATTCGATCGTGCAGGCGACGCTGCGCACCAACGCCTTTCAGTTGCAGCCTGACGGTTCGCCGCGCCCGACACTCGCGCTGAAATTAGCGCCTCACCAGATCCCAGGAGTCCCGGCTCCGGTTCCCACCTATGAGATCTGGGTGAGTTCACCGCGAATCTCAGGAGTCCATCTGCGGTTTGGCGCCGTCGCGCGGGGTGGGTTGCGGTGGAGTGACCGTCCGGAGGACATGCGAACTGAAATTCTCGGACTTGTCAAAGCCCAAATGGTGAAGAACGCGGTGATCATCCCGGTCGGCGCAAAGGGTGGATTCATCGTCAAGCACCCGCGCGACCCAAGCGACCGAGCGCTTTGGCTGGAAGACGGAATTGCGTGCTACCGGGAGTTCATCACGGCGCTGCTTCAGTTGACCGACAATCGGGTTGCGGGCGAGGTTGTTCCGCCTCCGGACACCGTTCGCCTCGATGGCGATGACCCTTACCTGGTGGTGGCAGCGGACAAGGGAACGGCCGCTTTCTCCGACATCGCGAACGCGATTGCGGTCGACGAGGGCTTCTGGTTGGGCGATGCGTTTGCCTCGGGGGGGTCGCACGGTTACGACCACAAGGCGATGGGGATTACCGCTCGCGGAGCATGGGAGTCCGTGAAGCGGCACTTTCGCGAGGACGACATCGACACTCAGACTGATCCGATCACGGTCGTTGGTGTGGGAGACATGAGCGGCGATGTGTTCGGCAACGGAATGCTGCTCAGCGAGTCCTTGCGGCTAGTTGCGGCATTCGATCACAGACACGTCTTTCTTGACCCTGATCCCGACCCCGCTGTGTCCTTCGCGGAGCGACAGCGATTGGCCGAATTGGAACGATCGTCGTGGGCGGACTACGACAAAGCGCTGATCAGTTCCGGCGGCGGCGTGTATCCGAGAACGCTGAAGACGATCCCGATCAGTGACGAGGTCCGGACGCGTTTGGGTTTGCCGTCAAGCGTGGCGGCGCTTAATCCGAGTGAGGTCGTCCAGGCAATCCTGTTGGCACCGGTTGACCTGTTGTGGAACGGCGGAATCGGCACGTACGTCAAGGCACAAACGGAATCGAACGCTGACGTCGGCGACAAGGCGAACGATGCGGTCCGAGTGAATGGCCGCGAGTTGCGTTGCCGAGTCGTCGGTGAGGGTGGAAACCTCGGACTGACCCAAGCTGGGCGCATTGAAGCCGCGCTCAATGGCGTGCAACTCAACACTGACGCGATTGACAACTCAGCCGGTGTGGACTGTTCCGACCACGAGGTCAACATCAAGATCCTGCTCGACACGGTGGTTGCTGATGGTGACCTCACTGTAAAACAGCGAAACGAATTGCTTGGCGACATGACCGACGATGTCGCGGCGCACGTCCTTGCAGACAACTACCTGCAAAACCAGGTGTTGGGCTATGCGCGAGCTCAGGCAAGTGCACTGCTGCCCGTGCATCAGCGCCTCATTCATGCGCTGGAGGAGCGAGGGCTGCTTGATCGTCAGCTCGAAGTACTGCCTTCTGATGCTGAGATCTCCGAGCGGATCGCGGCGGGTGAGGGGCTCATGTCGCCGGAACTGTGTGTGCTTCTGTCATATGTGAAGATCGCTCTCACGACGGATCTCAGCACCTCGGGACTGGCCGAAGAGAAGTGGTTCAGGTCCGTGCTGCGCAGCTACTTCCCGCCCCAACTCGTTCAACGTTTTGAGCCGTGGCTTCAGAAGCATCCGCTGCGTACCCAGATCATCTCCACGCTGGTGGCAAACGACATGGTGGATTCCGGCGGCATCACCTTCGTCCACCGGGCAATCGAAGAGACCGGTGCTTCGCCAGTGGAAGTCGCTCGCGCATATATCGTCGCGCGGGAGGTCTTCGACCTGCGTTCGATCTGGCAGGAGATCTCCGACCTCGACGGGGGCGTCTCAACATCGACGCAGTCGGTGCTGCACCTTGAGGTTCGTCGCCTGCTGGACCGTGCGACAAGGTGGGTGTTGGCGCTTCGTGGGGGCACTGTCGATGTAGCAGGCGAGATCGAAAGATTCCGTGCGACGGTGGAACAGTTGGGTTCGGTCGCAAATCGGATGCTCGTGGGTTCCGAACGGAGTCGATTCGCGGAGAAGACTGAGACCTACCTGTCGCTGGGAACGCCGAAGCCACTAGCCGAAGAAGTTGCAACTGCGCTCGACCGATTCAGTCTGCTCGACATCGACGATATTGCCAGGCGCTATGAGGAGGCGCCGGAAGCCGTGGCTGAGCTGTACTTCTCAGTGTCCGAACACTACGGAATAGATGCGCTGCTTCTGCATATCTCGCAGCTTCCACGCAGCGATCGGTGGGCGAACCTCGCTCGCGCCGCGTTGCGCAGCGACCTCTACTCAGTGCTTGCGGGGCTGACGAGCAAGGTGTTGCGTTCGACGTCCAATGAGGAAGTTGTCGAAAGTCGGATCGCGCATTGGGAGGAGCGGAACTGGGAAGGTCAGCAGCGCGCTCGTGCCACGTTAAGCGAGATTGATCAATCGGGCCACTACGACCTGGCAACCCTTTCGGTAGCTTTGCGGGTCCTGCGCACTCTTGTGCAGCAGGGTTCAAGTTCGGCGCAGCCGGTCAGTGATCAATCTCCAACTGAGGAAGGCCCTTCGAATCAGCTAGTGCCCCCCTCCGCCTGACAGCTGGACGACGACAACACCGGCGATGATCAGCCCGATTCCAAGTGCGGTCAGCGGGAGCAGCTTGTCGCCGAAAATGATCACTCCAAAGACGCAGACCAGTACAACCCCAACGCCGGCCCAAATTGCGTATGCGATCCCCAGGTCAATGCCACGACCGAGCGCGAGGCCCAAAAACGCGAAGGCCAACACATAGCCGATGACCACTGCGATCGATGGCGCAAGCTTGCTGAATCCGTCAGATCCACGCAGACACAAGGTCGCGACAACCTCGCACGCAATAGCCAACGTCAACAACACCCAGACATTCAATGGGAGCCTCCGGTTAGCAGTGTCAGGAGTTTGCGGACAGGCGTAGCTGGAGCCTAGCGAATTCCTCGCGTCCAAGATGTGAGACCACTTTTCGTGACCTCTTGGTTGCACTCACATGATCTTGTGACTCTCCGCAGTCGAGTGGTATCGGCAAATCGACGCGTTGATCAACAAATTGTGGTTGCGCGAGCACGGTGGGTCGAACAACAACCGTGTTGTCACGAATCCTCTGGGGAAAGTCGCGGTTGACCAATGCACGAAGAGGCTCGTAGTTTCTCGCCCCGCACGACCAGCGACGGCCCAGCTGTCAACCAGCCTGGTCATTTGCCCGGTCGTGCAACGTGGGGTACGCGCAACCTGCGCACCATGGGGGAGCCCCACACCTTTGGGGGAATAGTGGATTCGATCGAACATGTTTCGTCGCTCGTTCGAACGCTGCTGCGGGAGCGTTCGCTCGATCCACTCACCGAGGTCGATGCCGTCCGCACACTCATCGAGCAGGTCGTTGATGACTTCCTTATCGCGTGTGTGGACGGCACGCCCGGGATGCCAAGCGAACCGCCGTCGAAGGAAAGCCTGGTTGACGCGGTTTGCGACGTCGTCTCAGGGTTCGGTCCTCTGCAGCGATACCTCGAAGATCCGACGATTGAGGAGATCTGGATCAACGACCCCAGCCGGGTGTTCGTGGCCAGAAACGGTCGCAGCGAACTCACGTCAACGGTGCTTAGTGAGTCCGCGGTTCACGACCTCGTCGAGCGGATGCTCAGCACGTCAGGGCGACGTCTGGATCTGAGCTCACCGTTTGTCGATGCTGCGCTCCCGGACGGCAGTCGCCTTCATGTCGCAATCCCCGACATCACGCGCAGACACTGGGCGGTCAATCTGCGAAAGCACGTCTGCGCTGCCCGTGAGCTGAACGATCTCGTGCAACTCGGAGCCATGCCCTCCCAACTGGCAGCGTTCCTTTCGGCCGCGGTTGTTTCTGGGCTGAACATCCTGGTGGCCGGAGGTACCCAGGCCGGCAAGACGACTGCACTGAATGCATTGCTCGGCGCCGTACCCGCCCGAGAGCGGGTGATCACCTGCGAGGAGACATTCGAGCTCCAACTCGCCGACCATCCTGACTGGGTCGCCATGCAGACTCGGCAGCCGGGGCTGGAGGGAACGGGAGAGGTGACCCTGCGCGATCTCGTGCGTGAAGCCCTGCGCATGCGTCCGACGCGACTCATCGTTGGTGAGGTCCGTCAGCAGGAAGCGCTTGACCTCCTAGTGGCAATGAATTCCGGAATGCCAGCAATGACATCGCTGCACGCGAATTCCGCCCGAGAGGCGGTCACGAAGTTATGCACGTTGCCGCTACTGGCGGGTGCGAACATCTCGGCGGACTTCGTGGTGCCGACCGTCGCTGGCTGCGTCGACCTGGTGATTCACCTTGAAACAACGGCCACTGGGCGCCGACGAGTGAATGAGGTTGCGGCGCTCTCAGGACGAGTCGAGCAGGGAGTCATTGAACTCTCGCCGCTGTTCACGACATCGGGTTCGGAACTCCTTCGAGCAGACGGGTTCCCGCCCCACGAACATCGCTTCAACCGCTCTGGGTATGACCTGGGGGCGCTCCTCGCCCCGGTCCAGGCGGCGTAATGGGGGTACTCGTTGGGCTGATGTTGGGTGTGGGCTTGGTCAGTGTCTGGTTGACCAGTCCACGCAATTCGGCGTTGGTGGAACAAGGAGATCCACTGTCAGCGGCTCCGAGCGGGCAGAGGCCGCAGGGCAGCACGCTCGCCCGGCTGGATCGACGAAACCAGCTTGCGGCGGGTTGCGCTGTCGTTGGCGGGTTGGCAGGCGTGCTTCTGACGGGACTGTTCATAGTCGGAGTGCTCGCCGCGGTTGTTGGTTCGTTCGTTCCACGGTTGCTGGACAGCCGGAAGCAGCGCCGGGAGGCCCAACGACGTCGCCAGGCATGGCCGGACGTGATCGACGGATTGGTCTCGGGAGTTCGAGCAGGTATGTCGCTACCGGAGGCCGTCGCAGCGGTGGGCGATCGAGGCCCGGCTGTTGTTCGCCCGGGGTTCGCTCAATTCGCAGCCGATTATCGGGCAACCGGTCGGTTCGGCGACTGCCTCAACCGACTGCGAGACGATTTGAAGGATCCGGTAGCCGACCGAATCGTGGAAGCCCTCCTCACCGCCCGCGACGTGGGTGGTTCGGATCTCGGTCGAATGCTTCGCACTCTCAGTGACTTCGTGAGACAGGATCTCCGCCTTCGTGGAGAAGCGGAGGCCAGACGGTCGTGGACTGTCAACGGTGCGAGACTCGCGATCGCGGCACCGTGGCTTGTGCTGGTTCTGCTTTCCACTCGACCAGAGGCAGCGACGGCGTACCAGACCGCTGCGGGGGTGTTCGTTCTCATCGCCTGTGCGCTGGCGTGCGCGATCGCATACGCACTCATGACGAAGCTCGGTCGACTACCTGAAGAACAGCGGGTCATGTTGTGAGCGGGGTGTTGGTCGGTGCCCTGCTCGGTGCGTTGATTGCCGCCGGGGTCATGATGCTCCGAACGAACGCGTGGCGCCAGCGCACGCTGAGCGCCAGAGTGCTTCCCTACGTTCAAGTGACCGGCTTCGATTGGTCAAGTGAGCGTCACCGCTCGGGCGGAGTGCAGTCAACCAAGCACCTCGCACGCTTTCTCAACTCACTTGTCACCGATGCGTCCGTGCAGCGTCGCCTTCTGCAGGCGAATTCCACTGACGACCTCGAGCGCTTTCGCGTGGATCAACTTCGCTGGTCGGCGTTCGGAGCCGCTGGTGTTGTTGGCTTTGGCATCCTGCGCGCCGTTTCCGGCGAACCGATACCGCCGCCCATCTGGCTCGGCCTCTGTGGCCTTGCCGCCGTTTGCGGCGCGCTTTACCGCGATCACCGGCTGACCCAGCAGGCTCACAGGCGGGTGGAGACCATCGCGAATGAACTGCCAGCCTTCGCGGAACTTCTGGCGTTCACGGTGGCGGCCGGCTTGGCTCCGGCCAGCGCGCTAGGCCGTGTTGCCGACCGCGTGGGTGGGGAGTTCGCTGTTGAGTTGAGGACGTGTTGCGACGAAGTTGCCGCCGGTCGGCCCTTCATTGAGGCACTCGAGGCTATGGCGACAAGGATTGGCTCTGAGCCTGTTCAGCGGTTTGTCGACGGGATAGCCGTCGCGCTCGAACGGGGCACGCCGATTGCGGAGGTTCTCCGAGCGCAAGCCATGGATGCTCGGGCCGCCAGCCATCAACGACTCATGGAGTCCGCAGGCCGCCGCGAGATCTACGCCTTGATTCCGGTCGTCTTCTTGATCCTTCCCGCAGTTGTTGTCGTTGCCGTGTTCCCGGGGATTCTCGGATTGGTGATCTCAACTCCATGAAGTCCACTCAATCGCACAACACCCGATCGTCCGAACGAGGAGAAGTCATGTCCATAACTACTGAGTCCGCACGTCGCCTTCTTGCTGCCTTGCGAGCAGTATTCCTTCGACTACGCGACAACTTGACAGCCGTTGCTGCGACCGATCGCGGCGACGTCCCAGGATGGGTGCTGGTCACGGTGATGACTGCCGGTTTGGTGACTGGTCTCTGGATGATCGCTGACGATCAGTTGACAGCGTTGCTGAGCAAGGCCATCAACTCCGTCAGCAAATGAGAGGGCCGACCAAGATCACTGGGTCACGTGGTTCGGCGATTGTTGAGTTCGTGCTAGTCGCGCCACTGGTGATGCTCGTGTTCGCGGCAGTCTGCCAGCTTGCCCTGGCGAGTTACGTGCGCTCAACGCTGATCGCGTGCGCCGCCGAAGGTGCTCGGGCGGGCGCCCAGTTCGATGCTGACCGGAAGGTGGCGGTGCGACGCACCGAGGCCGCCATTGCAACGAGCATCGCGGCCGACACGGTCACAAAGATCGACGCCACCAGTCGCCGGACGCAAGGGGCTCCCGTGATGGCCGTGACGATCACCGCGCGTCTGCCGCTGTTTGGTCTACTCGGCCCAACCAGCCTGAGCGTCACGGGCCACTCGTTGCAGGAAGCGGGGGACGAGTTGTGAGCAGGACGTCATGGGAGCGCGGATCAGCGGTCGTTGAGTTCGTGATTCTGGCCGTTGTCGTTATGGTGCCGTTGGTCTATGCCGTCCTGGTCATCATGAAGGTGCATGCGGCGACCTACGCGGTGGTGACTGCGGCGCGCGAGGCGGGCAGGGCGTATGTGACATCTGACAGCACTCCGGCAGCCGCTTCCAGGGCACGAGTCGCCGCACGCTTGGCCCTCGCTGACCACGGACTTGCTGAACCTCAGTTGGCGGTGACCTGTAAGGAAGGTGCGTGTCTGAGCCCTGGGTCATCGATCAGGGTTGAAGTCAAGACCGATGTGACGATCCCGCTGCTGCCATACGGCGACGGCAGAGCCGTCATCCCGGTGAGCGCTGTCCACGATGCGCGCGTCGACACCTACCGGCGGAGCTAGGCTGATGCCGAGTCATTGGCCCGCTCCCGCCGTTCAGCCACAGCAAGGGAGACTGCAGCGTGAGGCACCGCAGCGTGGCGCGGGTCGCCGGTCATGCCTGCAAGGCGACCACGGCACCGTCATGATGCTGGTTATTGGCCTCGTCCCCATCATCGCCGGGATGATCGCCGTCGGTACCGATGCGGCAGTGATGTTCACTCACCGCCGGGCTCTGGCGGCTGATGCCGAGTCTGCGGTGCTGGCGGCGGCGCAGTCGGCTGATCTCGCTGCTCTATACACCTCTGGCCGACTCACTTCACTCCCGTTGGATTGCCGCACCGCGCGTGCCGTGGTCGACAAGCGGTTGATCAATCGAGATCGAAGCAAGTCCGTCGGCGCGGTCCAGGTTGTCGACTTCCGCTGCTCGCGCACCTCGGTCAGTATGAGGGTCCGTTCGCAGGTTGAATTGCCCTTTGCTCATCACTTTGGGATTGATCCCACTGTCGACGTCGGGACCGATGCGGCTGCCAGTTCGCCGCTGCGTTGAACCCTGTGACCTAAACTCCGATGTTGTGCCGTCATTGGAAGTTGCCGAACAGCTCAAGGAGATAGCCGCCATTGTGGCGAGTGTGGAGACGGTGCTGGATGTCCCTACGCTTACCACCGAGGTCGCTGAGTTGGAGAAGCAGGCTTCTGAGCCCAACCTCTGGGACGACCAGGGGCGTGCGCAGGCAGTGACGAGCCGCTTGTCCTTTGTGCAGGGCGAGATTCGACGTGTGCAGTCCCTGCGGCAGCGTGTGGATGACTTACCCGTCATGTTTGAGTTGGCTGAAGCAGAGGGCGACGATGAGGCGCTTGCCGAGGCAGCGGTGGAACTCGACGCAGTGCAGCGCGAAGTCGCAGAGATGGAAGTGCGCACCCTGCTAAGTGGCGAATACGACGCCCGCGAGGCCCTGATGACCATTCGTTCCGAGGCTGGCGGTGTGGATGCTGCAGACTGGGCGGAGATGCTGATGCGCATGTATACCCGGTACTGCGAGCGTCACGGCTGGCCGGTTGAGGTGTACGACATCTCCTATGCTGAAGAGGCCGGAATCAAGTCCGCAACGTTCGCCGTGAAGGCGCCCTATGCGTACGGGACGCTTTCGGTCGAACAAGGAACGCACCGACTCGTGCGTATTTCGCCCTTCGACAACCAGGGTCGCCGTCAGACGTCGTTCGCGGGGGTCGAGGTTATCCCAGTCGTTGAGCAGACCGACCACATCGAGATTCCAGAAGATGAGATCCGGGTGGACGTCTACCGATCCAGCGGGCCTGGCGGCCAAGGGGTCAACACGACGGACTCCGCCGTGAGATTGACCCACGTCCCCACTGGCATCGTCGTTTCCTGTCAGAACGAACGTTCCCAACTTCAGAACAAAGCAAGCGCGATGGCGGTGCTGCAGGCCAAGTTGCTTGACCGCAAGCGACTGGAAGAGCAGCAGAAGATGGACGCCCTCAAGGGTGACACTTCCGGCTCATGGGGTAATCAGATGCGCTCCTACGTGCTGCACCCCTACCAGATGGTGAAAGACCTGCGCACCGAGCATGAGACAGGGAATACCGCTGCCGTGCTTGACGGCGAAATCGATGACTTCATTGAGTCGGGCATTCGCTGGCGTCGTCAGAACGACTAGCCGACGCCAGCGAATGCCTTCAATCAGGTGCGGCTAGAGGCTGCGGTTGATTGTTGTTTCTGACTCCGTTGCCGGGGCAGCGGGCAATGGAACATCGGTCGGTGTCCTGCCTAGGTGGATTTGTGTCGGCGCACCGTCAACGCTGACCTTCAAAGTCACGTTTCCACAACCGGCACGGAACCGCAGTCCGTCAATCCCGGTGTAGTTGCGCAGCTCGAAGGTGATGACGTTCGGCAGCGGACGGCGTACAAACAGTTGGTCATTCGCTTCCAGGCGCACCAGGCGAACATCAGAGAACTTCGCAGTCGTGGTGATTGACCCGCGGAAGATCTTTCGGGCAGGCTTTCCGTTGGACTGCTTCTGATCGTGCGTAACCCGGAATTGGAAGCCGCTGCCGTCATGCCACAGCCAGGCACCGGCTGGCTTTGCGCGAACGACTCCCGGGGTGCCGAGTACCGAATCAGGTAGCTTGCCGTTGGCGCAGCCGACGGGTGACGGCGCGCTCGAGGTGACCTGGTACGAGGTCGAACTTTGACCGGCTGGCGCCGTAACGACAAGTGGGTCCTTGCCGACGTTGATCTGAACCGCGGCACCGTTGACCCTTGCCTTGATCGTCACGGCTTTGTGGCAACTCGCCTTGAAACTCAGCCCATCAATGCGCGCGAAGTTGGCGAACCGGAAGTTGACCTTCTTACGGCTTGGGCGGGAAACAGCAAAGGAGTCGCCACGCTCAAGCTGGACTCCGCGGACTGAAGTGATCTTCCCCGTTGAGGTGACGCTTCCGGTGAAGACCTTGCGGGCACCGGTCGACGAACCTTCAGCGGTTCCGGCCGCGGCGGTCTTCTTCTGGTCGTGGGTGACGCGCACGTGATAGCGCGAACCGTCGTGCCAGAACCAGACACCAGTCGGAGCCCCAGCCTTCAGGGTCGCCGACTTTCCGAGGACCTCGGCAGGGAGCAAGCCACCCGCACAGGTCGCAGTGCGAGTCGCTGCGGGTGCCGCGGTTGGCGCAACTGCAGCGGCTGAGGTCGCAGCAGTTGGGACGATGACAAGAGCCGAACCGACGATGGCGGATGCTGCGGCGAACGTTGCGGCAGATCTAGCAGGGGTGGTGCCCACTGAGGTAAGTCCTTCCGTATGGCTTGCGTGGCAATGGTTGAGTGCCGACAGAATCTCGGCGCGGGCATAACGTTAGGAGGTCGTCAGTAAGGGAACGTCGCACCGGAATCAATGGTTTGACCAAATGGTTTCCCTACTTCGGGCTCAAGCTGGCAAACAGGAATTGTGCTTGGTGTCACTCCAAGCGGGCGGATTGGCGAGTATTGCGACCTGTGGCAGCACTAGAGTCTGAAAGATGCGGCCGAAGTCCGACTCAGACGACATCGTTGTCGAATTGACCGACTCCAATGACCTCCTTGTCGAATTGAAGGAGGGAAATGAGTGGGTGGTTCCGTTTTCTCAGGGCGAAGGTGCGGTCGAGGGTCAGCGAGAGGCCCTATGCACGGTTGGTAACGGCCGTTGGGCGACCCGGGGTGCACTGCCGGAATACAACGCAGATGGCACGCACTACCCCGGAACGTATGTCGCTGGCCTCTATAACCGTCTGCCCAGTCAGGTCAGTGACCGTGTCACCGAGGATGAGAGTCTCGTAAACGTTCCGAACTGGTTGCCGTTCACTCTTGCAACGCCTGATGAGCAATGGCTTGGGCACGAGAGCTTAGAGGTGTTGAGCGACGAACTAGAGCTGGAACTGGCGTCCGGAATCCTACGACGAGAGCTCCGCGTCAAGGACACCGTTGGACGGATTACCCGGGTTGATCAGAGTCGGTTCATGCATTTGGAGCAGCATGAGCTGGCAGCTCTACAGACAGTTGTTACCGCGGAAAACTGGTCGGGTTCTTTGCGCGTCCGCTCCGGGATCGATGCTGGGGTCACGAACTGCGGCGTTCCCCGGTACCGGCAGCTGAACTCAGATCATATGGAAGTTGTTGAGCTGCGTCACGCGGGCGATGTCGCGCTGGCAATCACCGAGACCGTGCAATCCAAAGTCCGGATCGCAGTGGCGGCGCGCTTGAGTGTCCGCGACGGTCGCGGTGAGGTGCCGCAGCATGTGCGCATTACGCAGGTCGCCGACGGCGCATGGGTTGGTCACGAGGCTGAAGTTGAAGTCGTTGAAGGTGACCCGGTCAATGTCGACAAACTGGCAGTCCTTTACACCAGTCGGGATGCCGCCATCGCGTCCCCGGAAGAGGCTGCCCTCGCAGCGCTGTCCACATCTGGTCCGATCCGCGAACTGTTAGAGAGCCACGACCTTGCTTGGCGCAGACTGTGGCAGCGATTTCACATCGACGTCGATCAGGGCGGGCCGATCGACGTCGCGACGTTGCGGCTCTACGCCTATCATCTGATCATTTCCATGTATGGCGTGGGCGCAGGCAGTCTGGACGCCGGTGTTCCCGCCCGTGGTCTCCACGGTGAGGCGTACCGAGGTCACATCTTCTGGGACGAGCTGTTCATTTTTCCGATCCTCAACCTGCGACTGCCGTGGGTGTGTCGATCCCTCTTGCGGTACCGAGTCCGTCGCCTTGACGCGGCGCGGGCCGCGGCGAAGGACGCCGGTTTGGAAGGCGCACTGTTCCCATGGCAGTCGGGCAGCGATGGCTCCGAGCAGACTCCCCGACTACACCTCAACCCCGATTCAGGGCGCTGGCTACCCGACGTCACGCACCTGCAGCGCCACGTGGGGTTAGCGATTGCCTACAACATCAGGCAGTACTTCGAGGTCAGTGGAGACTACGTATTCCTTGAGCAGGAGGGCGCCGAGATCCTGCTGGAGATCACCCGCTGTTTCGCCAGCCTGGCAACCTTCGACGATGCCAAGGGCCGCTACGTCATCAACGGAGTGATCGGACCGGATGAGTTCCACACTGCCTACCCGGGCGCGACGGAACCCGGTATCAACAACAACGCATACACGAACATCATGACGGTCTGGCTCATGCGCGCGGCTCTTGAGTGTCTCAACGCTCTTCCAGAGCCGCGGCGGGCAGAGATCGTCGAGAAGCTGTCGATCTCTGGTGAGGAGATGGTGCGGTGGTCGGACATCAGTGAGCAGATGTACGTGCCGTTCCACATTGACCCCGATACGGGGTTGGAAGTTATCAGCCAGTTCGAAGGGTATGAGGAACTCGATGTTCTCGACTGGGACGGATTGACTCAACGCCACGGCAGTATCTCGCGCCTTGACCGAATCCTTGAGGCGGAAGACGACAGCGTGAACAACTACCAAGCGTCCAAACAGGCGGACGTTCTGATGCTGCCGTACCTGCACTCGGCTGCGGAGTTGGAGGACGTTCTGAACCAGCTGGGATACAGCTGGACTGCCGCGCAACTGCCGACGACGATCGATTACTACCTCAAGCGGACATCGCACGGATCGACCCTGAGCACGGTCGTTCACTCGTGGGTTTTGGCGCGCAGCCAACGGGCGGACGCGATCCACTACCTGGACAAGACCTTGCGGGCGGACCTCGAGGTTGCTCAGGCGGGGACGACGAGCGAAGGCATCCACTTGGCCGGTATGAGTGGTGCCATCGACTTGGTACAGCGTTGTTTCGGCGGCATCGAAGTCCGGTCGGGCGCACTCTGGTTTGACCCAATGTGGCCCGAGCAATTCGGTCAGATGGAGTTCACCATGCGGTACCGCCGCCACACGTTGTTGGTTCGAATCAGTGGTCGCAGTGTGGAACTCGAAGATCTGGGCGGTCCGGCGCAGACGATGATCGCGGTTGGGTTCGGCGCGAGTCCAGAGCCGCAGTTGGTGTCGGTTGGCCAGATCGTTCGATACGGAATTTCCCCGAGCATGCGGTGAACGTATGTCGTGAAAGGTTGTCGCCCGGCAAAGACAAGAATTTCGCACTACCGTTCCGCCTGTGATCCGCTCCTTGAAGATGTCCTCCCGCGTTGTTGTTGTCGGCATGTCCGTCCTGCTGGTTGGGGGAACTGCCGGTTGTGCGAGCACCTCCCAGGACGTGAACGGCCCGAAGCCCAGCGACGCGACGCTTGTTGTTTCCCAAGACGGTAAGAGCAACCCCGGGCCGAACCCAAAGGTTACGATTCCCTTCTACATCACTGGGGCAAAGTTCGACGCGAACCAAGACGTGAAGCTTCAGTTCTACGCGGGCACGGATACAAAGGGCAAGAAGCTCTTCAAGACTCAGGTCAAGGCTGGCGCCGACGGGTCATTCAACACCCAGATCACGACGAGCCTCGCGATCGGGCAGTACGCGGTTGAGGGCGATTCGCAGGGTGAGAAGACTGAGCAGAAGTTCCAGGTTTCCAAAGCCCGCACGCCCGGCACGGTCAAGGTGACATCCGGTGGTGGTCCCGGGGCACTCATGAGTCCCACCATCGCCAACGGAAACCTCTACGTCGCCCAGAGTCAGAGCAAGGGCAGCATCTACCAGTGGTCGCAAGGGAGCTTGCCTTCGAGCGCTGCGGCCCCCACTGCGACCGTCGTCCCATCGGCCAGTTGGGTGCCGTCGATGCCTGACAACATCAAAATGGAGCAGATCAACTTCAACAACGCCGGTGATCAGATTCTCATCACGAAGAAGGCCAAGGACATCAACGCCACCGGCGGTAACTCGGTGTTCAGTTACACCTACGGCTCAGGTGAGGGCAATCAACTGGCAGGAAACACCGCTCCCGCCGGAAATGGGTACTACACCTGGGGTAACGGCGCTGGTCCCGACACCCAGCCCCACAACACGGCTGAAGGGGCTTTCAAATACACGAGCAAGGCCTTCCCGACCTCCACTCCGAAGGCCGTGTCGATTGGTGATGGTGGTGGCGTCGTTCAGGAGTCCAACGGTTGGTACTACTTCGGATCGTTGCAGTCCGGTTGCGTCTACAAGATGAAGCAGGACGGCTCGTGGGCCACTTTCGTCTACTGCATTCCGTCATGGGGCGCTAACAATCAGAACTCGAGCGTCTACAGCCTGGCCGAAGACGGTCAGGGCAATGTGTACGCCGTGTACCAAGGGTCGACGGACAACAACACGATTGTGCTGAAGATCAAGCCCAGCGGTTCCGAGGCAGCAGATGCTGTTTCGGCAATTCAGGTGGCGGGTTGGGCGCGCACCGTTGGCCTGGCTGTCAACTCGGCAGGAACGAAGCTCTTCATCAATGGAACATCAATGGAGCAGTACAGCTCTAAGAACACGAACGCGATCCTGCAGATCGACGACCCGAAGTGGGCAGATGCCAAGGCGCCGACTGCGACTAAGCCGACCAGTGTCGTTGCGATTCCTGGAGATCCCTGGCTCAACGGCTTGGCCTATGACGAGGCTTCAGATGTCGTCTATGTCGCAGACAACACCGGCGGCTTCTACATGAACTTCCGCTAGTCGTTTCCCTGCCCCAGCATGAGCGCGTTAGGGTCGCCGGGTGACTTCTCATTCAGGCGACCCGAACGCCACCAAGTCAGGCATTGACCTTGGCGCTGTCGACAAGGACATTCGTCCGCAGGACGACTTCTTCCGCGCGATCAACGGCAAGTGGTTGAACGAATTCGAGATCCCCGAGGACAAGGCGCAGTACGCGTCCTTTACGGCTCTGCACGATGTCGCGGAGGAGCAGCTTCACGACATCATCAAGGAGCTAAGTGAGGGTGTTGACCTGACGACGGCTGACATCGCCGACCCGCAGGAACCCGCTACCCAGGTTGCGATTCTGTTCGCCGACTTCATGGATACCGAGCGGTTGGAAGAGGCTGGCACCGCTCCGTTGACGCCGATCGTGGATCGAATCGACGCCATTAGTGACGCGGGCGACTTGCCCACAGTCTTTGGCGAACTTGATCGGTGGGGGATCGGCAGTCCGATCGGTACCTTCGTTCACCAGGACAACAAGGACGCCACTCAATACGTTTTCGACGTGCGCCAGTCCGGTATTGGCTTGCCCGACCGCGACTTCTACCTTGAGGAGAAATTCGGCGACATCCTCGCGGCCTACCGCGAACACATCGCCAAGATGTGGGTCCTCGCTGGTTGGGGCGGTGCCGCTCGCGCATCCGAGGCGGCTAATCGTATTGTCGATCTCGAGACCAAGATCGCGCAGGCTCAGTGGGACAAGGTTCGCAACCGCGACCCCGAAGCCACCTACAACAAACTCAGCGTCGGCGATGTGGAGGCCTTGGCGCCAGCGTTGCAGATCCGCAGCTTCTTGGCGGCGGACCGGGTTCCGAGTGACGTTCAGACAATCAACGTTGGTCAGCCGGACTTCCTGGTCGCTGTCAGCGAGCTGGTGGCCGATGTCAAAGTCTCGACCTGGCAGGAATACTTGCGCTGGTCCGTTCTCGCAGCGATGTCGTCTGTGTTGGGCAAGGAACTCGATCAGGCCAACTTCGAGTTCTTCGGCACCGTGCTTAGCGGCGTCCCCAGCCAGCGAGCGCGTTGGAAGCGGGCTGTCACGTTAGTCGAATCGGCGGTCAGTGAGGCTCTCGGACAGATCTACGTCGAACGACACTTCCCGCCGGAGAACAAGGCACGCATGGTCGCGCTCGTTGACAACCTCATCGCCGCCTATGCCGATGCGATTGATGAACTTGAGTGGATGACGGCTGAGACCAAGAAGGCAGCCCACGACAAGCTCGCGACCTTCCGGCCGAAGATTGGGTACCCGGATGTGTGGCGCGACTATTCGCAACTCCACTTGACTCCCGGCGCGCTCGTGAACAATGTCTTGGCGGCGAGCGAATTCGAGCATGATCGCAACATTGCGAAGTTGGGCAAGCCCGTCGATCGCGATGAGTGGTTCATGCCGCCGCAGATGGTCAACGCGTATTACAACCCGGAAATGAACGAGATCGTTTTTCCGGCAGCGATTTTGCAGCCGCCTTTCTTCACCATGAGTGCCGACGATGCGGTCAACTACGGCGCGATCGGTGCCGTGATCGGTCATGAAATCAGTCATGGCTTCGACGACAAGGGGTCCCAGTACGACGGCGAGGGAAACCTGCGGAATTGGTGGACGCAGGCCGACCAAGACGCGTTTGAGGCTCGGACGAAGGCGCTGTCGGACCAGTACGGCGCATACGAGCCGGTCGAGGGCCATCACATTAATGGCGAACTCACGCTTGGGGAGAACATCGCTGATGTGTCAGGACTGGCAGTTGCGCTGCGTGCGTACCGTCGCTCCCTGGATGGCGAGCACGCACCAGTGATCGATGGTCTGACCGGGGAGCAACGCTTCTTTGCTGGCTGGGCTCAGGTGTGGCGAGCAAAGACGAGGGAGCAGGAAGAGATTCGTCGACTCGCGACGGACCCCCACTCACCACCGGAGTACCGCGTGCTCGGGGTGCTGGTCAACAACGACGACTTCGTGTCGGCATTCGAGGTTCAACCCGGCGACGGGATGTGGCGAGCTCCCGAGGAACGCGTCAAGATCTGGTAGCCAATGCTGGCGCGTTACTGCGCGCACAGCCCCACTGGTTAGATAGCGGCCGTGCCAGGCAAAGGGTTTCGGGTCGTCGCCGACCTTGGCGATACAGATCCAAGGCGAACTGGTGGCGCCGGGCGACCGCTGGCCAGAGTCGGTCGAATTCAGACGCCGCACGGCATGATCGACACACCCGCCTTCATTCCGGTCGGAACCAAGGCAACAGTCAAGTCCGTCTTGCCTGGCGCGATGGCGGATCTTGGGGCGCAGGCTCTACTGGCAAATGCGTATCACCTCTACCTCCAGCCTGGGCCGGACATCGTGGACGCAGCGGGTGGAGTTGGGAACTTCATGGCGTGGCACGGTCCGACGTTCACCGACAGTGGCGGCTTCCAGGTGATGTCCCTGGGGGTGGGCTTCAAGAAGGTACTGGCGATGGATGCCACTGCCGTTCGCTCTGACGACGTGATCGCTGAGGGTAAGGAACGCCTAGCGCACGTCGATGACGACGGGGTGACGTTCAAGTCGCACCTGGACGGATCGATGCACAGGTTCACACCCGAGATCTCGATGCGCGTCCAACATCAGATCGGGGCCGACATCATCTTCGCCTTCGACGAATGCACAACCCTGCTGAATACCCGCGCTTACCAGGAAATGTCGTTGGAGCGAACGCGTGCGTGGGCGATCCGATGCGTGAACGAACACAAGCGACTAACCCGGGAGTCTCCGGACAAGCCGACACAGATGCTGTTCGGCGTTGTCCAAGGTGCGCAGTACGAAGACTTGCGCCGACGGGCCGCTGCGGGCCTCGCCGAACTTGGCTTTGACGGATTTGGGATCGGTGGCGCGCTGGAGAAGGAGAACCTCGGGACCATCGTCCGGTGGGTCAGCGAGGAGCTACCAGTGGACAAGCCGCGCCATCTCTTGGGCATTAGTGAACCGAATGACTTGTTCACCGCCGTCGAAAATGGTGCGGACACGTTTGACTGTGTCACGCCTTCGCGCGTGGGTCGAAATGCCGCGGTCTACCGCCCGGACGGTCGTTTCAACGTGACTCGCAGTGCGAACCGCCGAGATTTTTCGCCGATCGATGAGACCTGCGACTGCTACACCTGCGCCAACTATTCACGCGCGTATTTGCATCACTTGTTTCGAGCCAAGGAGATGGTCGCGAACACGCTCGCCACGATTCACAACGAGCGCTTCATCGTCCGGCTCGTAGATGACATTCGCAACAGCATCGCGGACGGTTCGTTCTACGATTTTCGAGATGACTTCCTCGGCAACTACTACGGCGCGAACTAGCAGCAGGGTCGGTCGAAACCCTGGCTAGCGCTAACGCCGCCTGTCCGAGTGCTCAGTTAGCCGCGACTGGCAGTAGATCTTGGTCCAAGCCGTACGTCGGTTCGTGCTTCTTGATGACGGCGATTACTCGGTAGGTCACCGGCAGCAGGATGACCTCGACTAGCACCTTGTAGACATAGCCAACGATGACGTAGTTCAGGAACTCACCGCCGGTGATGACGCCATAGAACGCGATGGTGCAGAAGACGACCGTGTCTGCCGCTTCACCGACTGCGGTTGAGCCGATCAGGCGCAGCCAGAGGGCTTTCTCCTTGGTCCACTCTTTGATGCGAACCAGGACGTACGCGTTGAGGAGCTGCCCCACGAGGTAGCCAGCGATGCTGGCCAACACGATGCGCGGGACAAAGCCGAGAACCGACTCGAATGCCTCTTGGTTCGGCCAACTTGTCGCGGCGGGGGAAATCTGCACCACCCAGAATGTGAGCGCGGCCAGGACGGCCAGCGCGAAGCCAACCAGGATTGCCTTGCGCGCCGCCTTGAACCCGTAGACCTCGCTGAGCACATCGCCGGTGATGTAGACCAGCGGGAACAGGAAGGCTCCCCCGTCAGTGATGATCGGACCGAACTCGATGAGCTTTGTTGCGCCGATATTCGAGATCAACAAGAGGCCGCAGAAGACCGCCAGGACGACGGGGTAATGACTGCTGCCGATCGAGGCGAACTTTGGCGGCGTAGCAGGGGTCTGCGTCTGGGTGCTCATAACGCGCGCTATTAGATCAGGTTGTGGCCTTCACCTATCTGGCGCACTGCATGTTCTCAGGGCCGGATCACGTTTGGCGTAGACCTTGAAATCCACTCAGGACCGACCCGTTAGCTAATTCGAGTACGGCTTACCGGCTCCGTAGTCACGGTTGAAGACCTCAAGTGCCTGCCCGACTGCTCCAGGATCCTTAACCAGTACGCCGAGTTCACGTTCTTCGTTCAGCGAGTCGTTGAGGAAGGGATTTGCCGAACCGACATAAACAACTTGGGTTGGTTGTCCTTGATCAACAATGATGGTCTTCGTGTGGATGTAGATGTACTTCGAACTGTCGTTGAGTGCCTGTGGTGCCATGACAATGTTGATCCCGGCGGCCTGAAGCTGCGGCAGCAGGCCCGCCTTTGACAAGGCCTTCTGGTTTGTCACCAACCGGATCTTCACACCGCGTTTGGCTGCGTTCAGCAGGGGTTCGAGGATGATCGATGTGGTTTCGTAGTTGAACACCTGCACATAGGCGTCGATCGTCGACTTCGCGTTGTTGAACATGTCGGTGAATGCTTGGATTGAGTTGCCCTTGGGATTTGAGTTGGGTCCACTTGGCGCCCAGATCAGATCGGGCCTGTCTGACCCAGACCACTTCTTGACTGGGGGGAAGTCCTCATTGAAAGTTCGAACGATCGTTGCCACGTCAGCCGCGTTCGAATCTACAACGGCCATACCCCGAGTACCCGATTCGTTCGGGTCGTAGGGGGAAGCACCCTGCGTGAAGTAGCTCTCGGCAAAGTTGAAGTCGGCGATCAGCGCGCGTGCATCGGGGGCTCCGGCATCGGCCACGACGGACTTCTGGTGGTACCAGGCGAACTCCTTTTCCGAGGCGAGCGCCGCCTGGAATCCCATGGCGTTGAAAGCTTTCACATCATTGGCATTCTCGGAGCTCACCACTGGCTTGTTGGTTGGGCTCAGGCTGGTTGGAGAAATCAGGATGCGCACTTGCACGCCGCGTGCCTTTGCAGCCTTCAACGGGTCAACCAGCGCGGCGTAGGTTGAGTCAAACTCGTACATGGAGATGTCTAGGGACTTCTTGGCGCTGTTAAGGAAGTCAACAACGGGCTGGACGCCAGTGTTGGGTTGGACCATGCCGAACTTTAGGGGAGCATCGGCGGCCTGGGTCGGGGAAGGTTGGCTCGGCTGAGATTGATTGGACGAACACCCGGTTGCCAGCAGCCCGACGGCAACGGTTGTGACCAGGATGCTCCTAGCGAACCTGCGATGCGTTGCGAACTGCTTCATGCTGACTCCGGATGTTCGTTTGCGCGAATGGGTTGACGGCGTGGATGTGGTCAACGGGCTAGGTGCGCACCGCTTCTGGCTGAATCTGGACTGATTGGCTGTATAGCGGCGGCATGTTCTTGATGACCTGATTGAGTTCGGCGATTGTTCCGCGAAGTGGCGGTTGGTAGTACTGAAACGGGCTCGGCGAAGGAACCGGCGGCTTACCGCCCATGGCCGACCCGTACGCCCCGAGGTCGGCGAACCCGGTTGCGACTCGTGGACTCGGAGCGTTGAGGAACACGAAGGTCCCGAACTTTTCGGAGGTCAGCGTCTTAGCTGCAATGTCGTGAGTCGACGTTGAATTCATCAGGTTGAAACGGGTCTGGGCGTAGGTCTGAATGACGTTCTGCAAAGCAGTTGCCGCAGGGTTGGTCTTCTGTGAGTCGGCGAAGGCCGAGACAAGGTTCCCAAATGGGTCAATCAATGCCGCCGCGGAAGTTGAACCCGGGGTTGAGTCACGCAACTTGGTCAGCAGGTTACGAAGTTCCTTGTTCGGTTTGCGGTAGTCCTCTAGTTTGATCGAAAATGCCTGGGCACACGCCTTCTTATACGCCTCGACGACGGCGGTCGCCTGTGGGTTGTTGGCCGGATCAGTCAGTTGCGACGGATCAATTCCGCTGTCTTTCCTGGAGGCCAGCACCTTGTCCGCACTCGCCTTATAGGTGTTGTAACAGTCATCGATGGTTGATTGATTCGCCAGTGTGCCGCTGAACGCGACCATTGGCCCACCCACGTATGCCCGACCACCCTGGGCGCCGTAGTAGCCGAAGCGGCGCTTTGCTTGGGTACGGAGTGGTTCGGGCAGGTCGGCAAATGATCCGGAACTGTTGTAGTTGATGCCGGCGAACGGGTCGATTGCGAAGACCCCAACATTGAATCCCGCCTCAAGCACGGTTCCGGTGCACATCGCACATGGGTCGAGGCTGGTAACCAACGTGATGTCATTCGCCGACGGCAGTCCGAGTTTCTCGCGGTTCTGGTAGTACCAGTACGTCAACTGCCGTTCGCCGTGCGCCGTCGGATCGAATGGAAACGAGTCGTTGGACCCGTTCGTCACAGCGGGATCGAGGTAGGCGTTCACCCGGTTCTGCATTGCATAGAGGACGTTGGAGGCAGTTGCCCCGATGACGTTGCCAGTGGCGTTGTGGATCAATGCTCCGGCGATCGCGTAGCTGCCAAGAGACTCCCCATAGCGGGCGTACTGCAACACCAATTGTCCAGCTTCTTCGGCATTGCTGACCGTCATTGGATTTGTGGGTGACGGAACGGGCGTTGCCGATGGCGAACTTGACGACGACGTGCTGCATCCGGTCAGTCCAACGGCTGTCGCCGCACCTAACACCAAACCAGCCTTGAGCACTGCCCTGCGGGAGGGGTTATGGGCGGTCGAGCCGTTGGGGAGGTGCAAGTGTGATCCCAGTTGCGGCATGAGCGAAACAATAGGAGCAATTGTTGGCAGTTGGCGCGATGAGGATCATGCTCGGCGCAACGCTGGGGTCACCAATGCCCGTGGCTCGGTCGAAGGTCCGCTTCATCCTTGTTTCTCTGACAGAATCCGCGCAAGCCATATTGGTCCTGGCGATCGGCCCTCCCGGTGAGGGAACGCGGTGCGATGGCTGCAGAAAGGTGAGGCATGGTCGGCCTGCGAGGAAAGCCACGGGTTTCGGGCGCGGTTCGCAATATTGCGGTGGGCGCCATCGTGTCCCTGTTGATTGCCGGATGTTCGCAACAGAGCCAGTCTCAGCCAACGCCAAGCCGTTCGGTGGACTCCTCGATAACGCTGGCAGCGATCGAGCCCAACGATGGCCCGGGCCCCGTCATTGACTTCATCGACGGGGCGAAGAAGTCCGTTGATGTTGCGATGTACGAGTTCTTTCCCACCTACAAGCCTGTTGTTGACGCGTTGCAGCGCGCAAAGAAGCGAGGCGTTGTCGTTCGCATCCTGCTTTCGCGGCAGATCTTCGGCGAACCGGCGAACAACCACAACTTGAAGGATCGCCAGACGCTGCTCAAACTGGGGCTGGACACTCAGTTGAGTCGCCCCGAGTTCAGCTACTCGCACGAGAAGACCTTCATTCGCGACGCTGGCACCGTAGATGCGCGCGCGATGGTGGCTGACTTCAATATCAAGGTCGACTACTTCGCGTATGTGCCCGACCCCGACGAACCGTTTCCAGGCGAGATGGGAACGCGGGGCATGGCCGCGCTCGTTACGGATGCGGCGGATGTTGCCGAGATTGCCGGAACCTTTAACGCTGACTGGCCTCCCTACAAGCCGTGGCCTGCATCGACGCGACCTAACCTGGTGTGGGCTCCCGCCGACCCGAGCTATCAGCCAACGGGGAATGCGATACCTGCGATCAAGTCGGTCATTACCGGTGCGCAGCAGACCCTGGATGTGTACGCCCAGGCGTTGGCATACCCGTCAATCATGTTCCAGCCACTTCTTGATCGTGCCAAGGCCGGAGTGAAAGTTCGGATCATTGGGAATGTCGGTGGCATCAACGATCAGGCAGCGGCGCAGTTGCGGGAGGCAGGCGCGCAGATCGTTGCCGGACCACGACTTGAGCAGGATCCGTCCAAGTTCCTGTATGTACACACCAAGACGATCGTCGCTGACGCAGGCACGGCAAACCAAGTTGCGTTTCTCGGGTCGGAGAATCCGTTCCTTGATCAGTCGATTCAATCTGAACGTGAACTTGGCGTACTGATGACGGACCCCAGCTCAATCACGAAGATCGTGGACCTGTTCAACGGTGACTTCAACCGGTCAACTCAGTACCCGACCCACGGTCCGTCACCCACGGCGAGTTCGACTTCGACACCGGCCAACTGATCCTTGTCGGGCCAGCCGCAATAGGCTGACGACGTGGAGCCTCCAACTTCCGAACCCGGCAACGAGTTTGGTGGGACCGCGTCCTACCTGACGAACCCTGCGCTTGAAGCGGCTGTCTCCTGTGCTCTTGTGCTGGAGAAACCATTGCTGGTCCGAGGCGAGCCAGGAACAGGAAAGACTCTTCTGGCCGAGGCCGTCGCGCAGAGCCAGGGGCTGGAGCTCATCTCATGGCACGTCAAGAGCACCACGCGCGCACAAGAGGGGCTGTATCACTACGACACGGTTCAGCGTCTTTATGACAGTCGTTTCGGTGATCACGACGTTCGCGACATCAGCGAATACATCCACATGGGTCCGTTAGGGAAGGCGTTCAAATCAGGAGAGCGAGTTGTGCTCCTCATCGATGAGATCGACAAAGCCGACTTGGAGTTCCCGAACGACCTCCTGCACGAACTTGACCGAATGCGGTTCACGGTAGCCGAGACCGGCGAACTCGTTGCCGCTGCGCAGCGTCCCATCGTCATCATCACGAGCAATGCCGAAAAGGAGCTTCCGGACGCGTTTCTGCGACGCTGCGTCTTCCATTTCATCGACTTCCCAGACCCTGCACTTATGGCGCGGATCGTCGAGGTTCACGAGCCGGACGTGAACCAACAGTTACTCGACCAAGCGCTTGAGGCTTTCTATGCGATTCGCGGGATGGACCGGCTGCGCAAGAAGCCGAGCACGAGTGAATTGGTTGATTGGATTGCCATGTTGCAGGCGATAGACATGAACGAGGTGAGCTTGTCGCCGGACACGCCCTTCCTCGGAACGCTTCTTAAGAAGGAACAAGACCTCGCGGCGTTTCTGGATTCCACCTCCGGCGGTTTCCGGCGGCGGATGTAGCGGGCAGCCATGGACACCACGGACCCGTTGGACTCTGCACCCCCCGAACCCGAATCGGGACAGCGGTTGCCTATGTTCCTTTCCCTGATCTACCGGTTGCGTGGCTATGGAGTGCCCGTCGGTTCGCAGGAGGCGGTCGCACTTGCACAGGCTTTGGTCAGGGGCGTGCATCACAACTCGGTGGATGGCTTCTACCACGCGGCGCGGTCACTACTGATCCATCATGAGGGACACCTTGATGCTTTTGATCGAGCCTTCTTGGCGGAGTTCGCGGGGATTGCCGATCAGCTCCCTGAGATCACTGATCAACTGCGGGACTGGCTCGATCAGTTCCGAAATGAGGACGACCCCAATGGCCCCGATCACCTCAATGAGTCCAGCCTCGAAGAACTCCTCGAACGGTTCCGTGAACGGATGGAGGAGCAGACCGACAGGCATGATGGTGGCAACTACTGGATCGGCACTGGCGGCACCTCTGCCTTTGGTCAAGCTGGCAAAGCGAAGTCGGGGCTGACGACGGGAAGCTCTGGAGGTGGACGTTCGGCGATCCACGTTGCCGATGCTCGCAAGTACCAGTCCTATCGCTCCGACATCACGCTGGACATTCGCCAGCTCGAAGTTGCCTTGCGCAGATTGCGGGCGTTTGTGCGGGAAGGCGCCGAACTCGAACTCGACATCGAAAAGACGATCGACGCGACCGCTCGCAACGCTGGTGAGATCGAGGTTGTTGTCCGTCCGCCGAGTAGGCCGGACACCCACGTCATCTTGATGATCGACGTCGGGGGATCGATGTTTCCCTATTCCGAACTGATGTCTCAGTTGTTCAGTGCTGCCAAGAAGGCGACTCACTTCAAGGAATTGCGCACCTACTACTTTCACAACTGCGTCTACGGACAGGTGTACGAGACGGATCGATTCACTGACCCAAAGTGGGTACATGACGTTATGCGCGAGTGCGACGGCAAGTACAAGCTGATCATGGTGGGCGATGCCTACATGGCTCCGTACGAGTTGCTGCACCGGACCCCTGGCTCGGTTGACGGTGGAACATTCTTGTCGGGTCTTGAATGGCTCGCGCTACTCAAGGAGCACTATCCGCATAGCGTGTGGCTCAATCCGGAGCCGCAGACCCGCTGGCGTGGTTCAACGATCGATGAGATTGCACGGGTGATCGACATGTTCCCGCTGACCGTTGACGGCTTGACCGAAGCGATGACGGAGTTGAACAAGGGTGCTGTCGCCCGGCGGTAGCGGGTCGATGCGTCACCACGATGGCTCACCTGAGTCGCGGAAGGCAGCGACACACACACCGAATGTTGGACAATCCAGAGATGGCGAATCTTGCGTCCGACTCCTCGGTACCCGTTCACGAACAGGCAGTCATCGGTTTCGTTCGAGATTTTGTCGCTGGCGATTCGGCAGCAGTGGCGCGACACCTCTCCGCGGATCTGGTCGCGCACGTCACTGACCCAGACGGGTCCACGCGCGAGGTGGTCGGCGCGCAGGCGTACGCGGCGATCGTGGATGCCATGGATCCAGCATCGGCGGATCTACGGATAGATGTCCCGCAGATCACCACGATTGAGCCGGGCTTAGTGATGGCGATGTTCGAGGTTCACGCAGCCCGGCACGGCCGCACTTTGCACAATTTCAGCGGTCAGTTGTTTCGATTCGCTGGCGATCTCATCGACCGTATCTGGATGGTTGAGGCACTGCCACAGGCGAGCGATGACTTCTGGTCGGCAACCGAGTAGTCCTTCGTGTTCGCCACTGGCCGGGGCACCGAGCAATCGGGCATTAGAAGCAATCCATCAGGTAATGGTCGCCCAAACGCCATACGCTCACCGCATGTCCGATGACCAGGTCTCGAAATTCTCCTTCAAGTCCGAAAACTCCGTCTTGTCGATTAGGTCGAAGGGGTCGGTGCTCTCAATTGGTTCCGTCGGGTCCGTGTTGTCGGTGGGCTCTATCGGTTCCGCCTTGTCGGTAGGGTCGATCGGGTCGTTTGCCTCGGCCCTTTCGATCGGCTCTTTCGCCTCGATCTCGTCGATCTTGTCGGGAGTCTCGCGCAACGCGGTTATGTCGTGGATGTCCCGCGGCGGATTGATGGGTTACAAGCAAGGTTCGTTCTAGTCGGATCGCGTCAATCCTGGCTGCTGAAATCTGTGAGGATTGGCGGCGTGCTGTCTGGCGGACACGACGGCTGTGAGTTTGCGAAGTCGCGATCGAACGTCTCGTGAACTAGGCCGAGGGCCTGGCTCTGAGTCAGGATTGCGCCTGCTTCACGAAGCCGGGCCAGTGACTGGGTGAGGAAGATGTTCTCCGACCCGACGTATCCCCTCTGGCGGTCCGTGCCGAAGTCGGCGATCAGGGATTTTGTATGGATGAACATGAACTTGGATGCATCCGATGATGATTTCGGGCGGAAGGCCACCGCCACTCCAGCCTGTTTGACTCGCTCAAGGTCCTGCTGCGAGAGCGCCTTGCAGTTCGCAACGAATCGCACCTTCACCCCACGCCTCGCTGCGTCGACCACCTGGTTGAGTTGGGGATCGTTGTTGTCTGACAGGTACATGTAGACGTCGAGCGTCTTGGTGGACTCAGTGATGAGGCGTGGTAGGACGACCCCGGAGTTGCCTGGTGGCTCTCCTCGGAATTGCGGTGCGGTCGGGCTCCACACCAGGTTGGGGTTTGTGTAGGCGTCTCCCTTTGAGAACGGGGGCCAATCGGCGTTGAACACCTTGGTCATCTCATCGACAACACCGCGATCCGACGTCGTCACGCCGAACCCGCGAGTGCCACTCTGCCCACTGTCGAACGGGCTGACGCCGCTCGATAAGTAGTGGGGCTGGAAGTTGTAGTCGACAATTAGGGCTCGTCCAGTATCAGTTCCGGCGTCGAGAACGACTGACTTCTGATGTGTGTAGGGGAATTGCGGCGTGCTCCATGCGACTTCCACCCCCGATTCCCGCAGGGAGTTGTAGGTGGGGGTGTTCCAGTTGTAGCTGGGACTCGCCGGGTTCGTATGGGTGTTCTTCGATTTGTACGTCTGCCATGAGAACAGGACCCTGACTCGCTTACCGCTGCGGCGAGCATTGATCAGGGACTGCTTGATTTGCGGGTCGTTAAATTGGTAGATGACGACATCGATCGTGCTGCGCGCAGAATTGATGAAGTCGATGAGCGGTTCGGCGCCGTTGTCTGGCTCGATGCTCGCAATGTTGAAAGTCTGTGTCGGATCTGGTCGGGGTGGCGCCTGTTGGGGCGGTGACGAGGTCGCGGCAGTGCCACATCCTGAAAGCGCCAAGCAGCCCACGGCTGCCGCTGTGAGGAGCCTGCGGTAGTTCCCAAGCAACCGCATGGCAATGACGTTACCGGGTCGCTTGAGCGAATGCCTTCGATCCGACAGTCGCACAATCGGGTGCGCCAACTACATCGAGATGCCGCCGTCGACCGGAAGCACAGTTCCAGTGATGTAGCCCGCCTCTTCGCTGGAAAGGAATCCGATGGCGGCCGCCATCTCCTCGGCCTCGGCAAACCGACCCATCGGAATCTGCGCCGACAGATACGCCAACTTCTCCTCCGGAATCGATGCGATCATTCGGGTTTTGGCGTTCGGGGAGATTGCGTTGACGGTGACGCCGAATCTGGCGAGTTCCTTCGCCGCGGTCTTGGTCAAACCGATGACGCCGGCCTTGGCTGTCGCGTAGTTTGCCTGGCCGGTGTTGCCGTGCAGGCCCGTGTACGAGGTGACGTTGACGATCCGACCGTAGTTCTGTTCGCGAAAGTAGGGAACGGCCGCGCGAATGAACTTGAAGGTTCCGCCAGCGTGAATCGCAAGCACCTGCTCCCAATCGTCATCCGTCATTTTCCAGAGCACCGTGTCCCGCAGGATCCCGGCGTTGTTCACGATGATGTCGATGTGTCCGGTCGCGTCGACGGCGGTCTTGACAGCGCGCTCCACATCGTCAGTGTTCGACACGTCTGCGCGTATTCCAGTTGCTCCGATCTCGGCAGCAGCGGTCTCGACGAGGTCACCGTCGAAGTCGACCAGGAAGGTTGAGGCGTCGGAAGCCTGGAAGAACCGACCGACCTCAAGGCCGATGCCCTGGGCGGCCCCAGTGACGATGACCGTGCGACCGGTGAAGTCGTAGCGAATGTTTGACACGGCTGGGTGCTCCTCTGGTGTGGGATTGGCGTCGCATAATGAGCGAAGCTCGGAAGTGAGGATACGTCCGGCCCGGATGCTTGCATTCTGGGCCGTGCATGTAACACTCGCGCGGTGTCTGAAGCGCAGAAGATTCTTGATGCCCATGTTGAATTTGAGGTGGCCCGCTGGAGTGGGGAGTCTCGCGACGAACAGCTGACTGAGGAAGTTGGCGAATTCTTCGGTTGGCTCGGCACTGTTCGCCTGAATCAGCTCTTCACCAGTGCTGAGATCGTTGAGTGGTGCACCAAGTACTCGCAGCAATACGACGTCACTGATGAACTGCTGAAGATGATCGGCGCTGCGGCCCGGTCAGCCTATGTGGTCGCAAGCAAGAGCGACGTTCGGCTCGGTGACTTGGTGCCAGAGGCAAGCTACGACCAGGCCGCCACCGCAGTCATTGGCATGGAGGAACTGCGCGAGGCCATCACCACCCAGGTCACGACCAGCGAGGTCTACTCACGGTTGATGTCGCATGTGGTCTACCAGGGAATCAAGAACTACCTGGCAGCCGAAAATGTGATCGCCCGCAAGGTTCCCGGTGCCTCGACGCTGATGAAGATGGGGCAGTCCGCAATCAGCACGGCGGCGCCGAAGCTTGAAGGGGCCGTCGACAAGCAACTCACTGCGTTCGTCAACGCGAATATTCAGGACAACATTCGCGAGAGCAAGCGCTACATGGACAAGATTCTCGACAGGAAGGTGTTATCCGCCGTCTCCGATGAGGTCTGGGACACCAACGCCAAATCCACCGTTGCGGAGCTCGCCAATTTGGTGCCGGTTGATGCGGTCGACGAGTTCACCAAGTCTGGGCGGCAGGCGTGGCTGCACGTTCGAACCAACGAGTTCCTGGCCGCAGTCCTCACTCAGGTGATTGATGACTTCCTCAAGCAACACGGCAAACGCAAGGTTGCAGAGATCCTGGCCGATGCTGGCGTGACACCGGAGCTTGCGACTGATGTCGTGATCGACTTGACCGGGCCGGTCATCGACAAGGCAGTTGCCGATGGCTACTTCGAGGCACGGATCAGGGCTCGCCTCGCGCCGTTCTATGCCGACTATTTCGGGTAGGACACTTTCGGGGGCAGCCGCCTCTAGGCGAGAACTTAACACGAGGGCTTGCAGAGAAATTTCGTGAACTTCCCCCAAGTGCAGTATCGGCTTGAGGAAGGACCCCCAGGGTGCCCTTCCTGGACACTACTGTGCAGAAATGATCTTTGGGCAAAGAGTCCCAGCATCCGCTCGGCATGCCGCAGTAGCCATAACCGCAGCTTCCGTCATCGCCACCGGGGTCTCCGCACTCGTTCCATCCGCAGCTTTGGCTGCCCCTGGTGACTGCGATGGGACGGTTGCTTTCACGGGCTCGGCTACGACGTGCACGGTGCCAGCGGGTGCGACCTCGCTTCGAATTGACGCACGCGGCGCACAAGGCGGCGGTGCGCAAGGTGGTCTTGGGGGTGGGGCAACAGCCACACTGGCTGTGACTCCAGGACAAGTGCTCCAAGTCAATGTAGGCGGCCAAGGTGTCGCGTCAACTGCTGGCTTCAATGGTGGCGGAGTCGGGTTCAATGGCGGGGGTGGCGCATCCGACGTTCGGACCGGGACGTTCTCCCTGGCCGAACGAGTGGTTGTCGGCGGAGGCGGTGGGGGCGCCGGCAACTCCTCCCGGGTCGGTGGGTCCGGCGGAGCCCCGACCGGGACTCAAGGTCAGAACGGTGGTTTCGGCGATCTCGGGGGTTTGGGGGGAACACAATCTGCTGGTGGCGCGGGTGGTGTCGGAGAGGATCCCTCTAGCGATGGACTTCCTGGAACGCTTGGGCAAGGCGGGAACGGACAATCAACCGGCGGCGTCGGCTGCTCAGGCGCGGGCGGCGGGGGTGGACTCTATGGCGGAGGGGCAGGGGGTGCCGCATCCGGAGGATTTTGCGACTCCCAGTCCGGCGGCGGGGGCGGATCCAGCTACGCCGATCCTTCGGCCACAGACGTCACCTTTCAGAACAGTGTCCAAGCGGGCAACGGCGAAATCGTCTTCACACCACTAGCGGCTCCTGTGTTTACGTCGGCGAATAGCGCCACAATCGC
>WBZO01000723.1_pt1 | contig 63009 bp, 51 predicted proteins | sample 5204261 | NCBI WGS metagenome assembly WBZO01 (sample SAMN12412400, study PRJNA552823) | activated sludge metagenome | isolation source: activated sludge from anammox sidestream of wastewater treatment plant... | place: USA: North Carolina | collected 2017-09
TCAGGAGAGAGGGCCTGGCGACGGTAGAAACAAACTCCTGAACGGGCGCCGGCAATATCTCCCCTGGATATTCGTCCTGTTCCTCAACTAAACGCGCATCAGTGATCAGGCGATACCCGATCTTGGGCAGAGTCTCGATTCGCGGCTCTGAATCTCCATTTTTACTTAGCGCTTTTCTGAGCAGATGGACAGTTTGAGTAAGGTTGGAATCTTCAACCACTGTATCAGGCCAGAGAGTCTCAAGTATGGTTTCCTTCTCGACCACTTGCCCCTGATGCTTCAACAGCACAAGCAGCAGTGACACCGCTTTGGGAGGTAGTGAGATAATCTCTCCTGACCGGGTTAAACGGCCTCTTTCCGTGTCAAGACGGAATGGGCCAAACTCAAAAAACAGCTTTACTTGCTTCCTCATGTGGGTATTGAGAAATTTCTTGAGAAAAAAATTGAGCGACTTGTTGAAGACTTTTCGGGGCAATCACCTCTATCTTGCCGCCACATCGTTGAGAACGGTGCGTGGTCCTGAAAATCACCGGGACATTGAGATAAAGAGTGAGACAGGTGGGGGAGACGAGGGCGAATATAGCAAAGTTGTCTTAATACGATCAATCGTTAACTTTGTTTTTCTCACCGGCATCGGATTAGATTCAAATACATCCCTCACAGATTAAGAGGCGCCAGTTGACTGGTTCACCAGTTGAAGGACCTAAAGAACCTCCAGGTTCAAGGAAACTTGAACATCCCCCGCGATAAGAATGACACTGGACACCAAGACGTGCGATACCGAATGGTCACCGAAGCCCCGGATACTTTTAATTCTCAGACCATCGTTCGCTCCCAACCGCCTTTGCTCCTGTTTTAACGGCTGGCTTGAGAGTGAAATTTAGCGCTCCGGGTAGAACACGTTCCCAAATAATTCAAGCATTAAAAAAAACACCGCAATGAACGCAGGATTCCGCTGCCCCTGTTGATGGCTGCGGCGTAGCTTCGCCACTAACTTTCGGCGAAGACTCCGCTCGAATTATTCAGGTACGTCAGCCTTCAGCAGAACAGAAAGTCATTCCTACGTCTCCGTTGGAATCGGGCGCCTTCTCACCAGGGCCTAACGGAGGCGGACAAAACAAATTGCAATCTGCTCAACGCCATTCATCAGCCTGCGCGAGCCAATCGCGTGCGGCGTCCGAATGTGAGTACGAGCAATGCCACGAGTGTCGGGGAGATTGAACCTCTCCTCGTCAAGCGTTCGAGCGTCTGCGCGCCTGCCGCGCGGCAGGTTCGCGGCGCGCGAACATAACCCTTTAACCCACCGTCTTTTTGACGAAAGGAGAACAGAACGACAATGAACACTATCAAGAACTTCCTCAATGATGAGACCGGCCTGGAACTTTCCGAGTACGCGGTCGCCGCCGGTTTGATCGCGCTTGCGGTCGTCACGGCTTTCACTGCGCTCGGCTCGCAAATCAACGCCGCGATCAACGCTCTGAAGAACAAGATCGTCACCACGTAATAGCCAATGCTTGAAGGTGGCGCGCCTTGGCTATTCCAACAAGTCTGGCAAATCTGGGGACGCCACCATCCTTCAACAAGGCAGAGAACTGAGAGGAGGAAACTGGAGTATGACCAGTGTCACTGTTATCAGTTCAGATATGGGGCGATTCATCAATAGCTCCCCGGTTAGAAATAAAATTGTCCTGTATATAGCTGTCTGGCATTTTTACGCGATTTCGCAGGTTCAACCTGGGCGTTATCGCCGCTAAGTAAAGGGGAAAAAACAATGAACACTATCAAGAACTTCTTCAATGATGAGACCGGTCTGGAACTTTCAGAGTACGCGGTCGCCGCTGGTCTGATCGCGCTTGCAGTCGTCGCAGCCTTTACTGCGCTGGGCACGCAAATCAACGCCGCGATTGATGCTCTGAGGAACAAGATCGTAACCACGTAGTACCAATGTTTGAAGGTGGCGCGCCCAGGCTGTTTGGCAAGTCTGGCAAATCCTGGCGCGCTACCGCTTTTGCGCAGCTTGGATTTACAAAGCAATAAACCTGGTTTTGCGGGGCTAACCTCGACACGATCAGGTAAAGGGGCAAGAAACCATGAACACTATCAAGAATTTCTTCAAGGATGAGACTGGTCTCGAACTTTCCGAGTATGCGGTCGCCGCCGCTCTTATCACGCTTGCGGTTGTCGCTACGGTCGGCGCGCTTGGCACGCAGGTCGGCGCCGCGATCAATGCTCTGAAGAACAAGATAGTAACCACATAGTATCCAATGCTTGAAGGTGGCGCGCTTTTGCCAATCTGCTGATCTGGATGCGCGCCAGCTTTGAAAATCGGGATGCCGGTAATAACCGGTTGAGTTATCCGGCGTCCTTTCGACATCGCTTCAGGGGCCGAGCGATTTTTATGTCCAACCAACTCATCATCAACTTTGCGCTGCTCACTCCCCTGGCGGCTGTTATCACCTATTACGACGTACGTTATCGCCGCATTCCCAATCGAATGGTGTTGGTGGCATTGGCCAGCGGTCTGATAGTGAACACCATCGTTGGCGGATGGAGCGGCGTCCGCGCAAGCCTGGTTGGCTGCGTGTTCGCCTTCGGCTTGATGCTCGTCCTGCATCTCTTCGGCGCAATGGGCGCCGGAGACGTCAAGCTTTTCGCCGCTATTGGCGCAATCATTGGCGCGCAATTAGTGCTCACGACTTTTTTGGTCGTGGTCATCACCGGCGCTGTGTTGGCTGTCGTTTTAATGGCGCGCGCCGGCACTGTGCGCGTCACGATGCAGCGCGTCCTGCTTATCCTGGCTGGTTTGGCGCCGGGATGGAAAGTCCCGCGCTTTCCCGCTCCTGCGGATCAGAGGCAGACGATACCTTACGGGGTTGCCATCGCTTTCGGCAGCCTGATTTCCCTGGCCATTTTCCGAAGCTGAAATGGAGGGCGCCGGACGGAGCTGAGGGAGATGCGAATTTCGATGAAGGGTTGATGTTATGCGTAATAAATCTCTTTTGCTTGTGCTTGTCGCCGCTGTGATCTTCGGTTTGATCGCCGCCATTTCTGTGAGCCGTTATCTATCGGGCGCGCAGGCCGGTAACAACCTTGTCCCGGTGGTCGTCGCCAAGGTGGAGATTCCCCTTGGCGCAAGGATCGTCGCCGAGCAGGTTGCCACCGTTCAGATGCCGCAGAATGCGATACCCGAAGGAGCATTCGACATTATTGATAAGCTGGTGGGCCGGTACACCACTGTCAGAATACTGCCGCGCGAAACGATCACCGCTTCCAGATTGGCGCCCGAAGGTTCGACCGGCGGGCTGTCCGCGATCATTCCCGAAGGCTACCGCGCGATGACGGTGAGAGTGGACGACGAGTCAGGAATGGCGGGATTTCTCATGCCGGGCACGCTCGTTGACGTTCTGGTCGTGATCCAGCCGCCCGACGGGTCGAACCTGGGTTCGATCTCCAAGATCGTCCTGCAAAACATCAAGGTCCTCGCCAGCGGCCAAAACATGGATGAGCCGCAGGACAGACGCGACCCGGCCAATGTCAGAACCGTCACTCTGTTGGTGACGCCGCAGCAGGCGGAAAAACTTTCTCTTTCGTCAGCCGAGGGCCGGCTGCGGCTCGCGTTGCGCAATTCCATAGATCAAAACGACGAAAAGACCCTCGGAGCCAACAAGCGCACATTGCTGACGGGCGAGAGCGCCCTGCCGGTTCCCGACATCACGGCTCAAAAGACCGGAGAAGCGCAGCCGCCGAAACCAAAAGTTCGACGGGCGCCTCCGCTGATGATGAACGTTGGCGACAGGCTGGGCCTCCCTGCGGCGACGCCCACGCCCGCTCCACCAAAAGCCATCATCGAAGTCTTCGAAGGTACGAAAAAGCGAACTGTAAATTTCCCATAAGCGCGCGGTCGCTTACCGAGGAGGTAAGAAATGTCGAGTAGTAATTCACTGGGTCGAATAATCAAAGCCTCCGGGCTGGTCCCCGCGCTAACAGCCGGGCTGCTGGCGCTTGTTGCGCTTTTCAGCCCCGCCTTTGCGCAAGAGACCATAGTCCGTTCTTCTTTCAACACGCCGTCGAAGGAGCCGGTCATCGTCAGCATCCTGACAGGCCAATCCTGCCTGCTCGTTTTCGACCGGCCCATCGGGCGTTTGGCGATCTCCAATCAGGATCCGGCCGAGGCTGTGCCGGTTGCGCCGAATCAGTTGGTGGTCAACGCCAAAGCGCCGGGGCGCACTCGTCTGACGACGTGGTCGAATCAGGACGATCAGTTCATCTTCTTCGACATAGATGTGCGCGCCAATCTGGAACAGATTGACGCCCAGGTCAGGGCGCTCTTCCCGAAAGAAGACATCCGGTTGAGTCAGGCCAATGGCTCGGTCGTGATTTCGGGCAAGGCTGATCCGAAAGTCGCGCAGCAGATTGAAACCGTCGTGCAGGCCGCAGGGTTCAAAACAGTCAACCTGCTTGCGGTGCCCATTCAGAACATGGCGCAGGTGCAGTTGCAGATTCGCGTCGCCGAAGTCAGCCGCAACAAGATGACCGATCTGGCCGCTTCTCCTGTAGTGCAAACCGCAGCCGGTCAGGGCGGCTACGCTAACACGGGGCAGGGGCCTTACACAGTTGGTTCGGTTGATGGCGGCAATATATTCGGCTCGGTTTCCAGCGCGCTCAATGTATTCGTGATGAGCAACAACGCTTTTATGTTCATTCGCGCGTTGCAGCAACAAGGCGCTTTGCGCGCATTGGCGGAGCCGAACCTGATCGCGATGAACGGACAGCAGGCGAGCTTCCTGGCGGGCGGCGAAATTCCGGTTCCGATCGTTCAGAGCGCAGGCGGCGGGAACGCCGTCAGCATCTTGTTCAAAGAGTATGGCGTTCGGCTCAACTTCAAACCAACGATCCTGGACGAACAACACATCCGCCTGGAGCTTGAGCCTGAAGTTTCGACGCTCGATTACACCAACGCCGTCAGGTTCAGCGGGTTTGTGATTCCCGCCCTGCGCACGCGGCGCGCCAAGACGGGGATTGAGTTGCAGGACGGACAATCTTTCGGCATCGCGGGGCTGATAGACAATAACGAGCTTAAGTCGCTGTCGAAAATTCCGATTCTCGCCGACGTGCCGGTGATCGGAAACCTGTTCAAGTCGAAATCATTCCAGAAAAACGAATCGGAACTGGTCTTCCTGGTCACGGCCAAGATCACGCAGCCGATGAACCCGGACGCTCTGCCACAAATTCGTGGCGTGGACGGACTCAAGTCCGGCTCGCCTCTCGGTGTTGAGGCCCCAAACTCGACCGGCGCTGCGGCAGGTAGCGGAGGTTCAACCAGTGGCGCGGCAGGCTCCGGCAGCTCAACTAGTGGCGGCAGCGCCGCCGCTACGGGAGGCGCCAGCGCCTCCGACTTGAAAGAAGTTACTACGCCGACGATCAGCGCGCCGGCAATCAGCACGCCTGGCAGCACGCCCGCCAGCGCGCCCGCCAGCGCGCCTGACAGCACGCCAATCAGCACGCCAATCAGCACGCCAATCAGTACGCCGGGCAGCGCGCCGAGCGGCAACGCCGTCCCGGTTGATAATAATCCGGTTGGTGACAAAGCCCCCGCAAGCGAAGGCGACACGAAGGGCGTCACAGGCGGCGCTCCTGCGGAAGCAAAGGAACCGGCTGAAATCAAAGCGCCAGGCGAGAGCAAGGAACCTGGCGCCGCCAAAGAACCTGGCGAAAACAAGGAACCCGCCGCCCCGAAGGAACCGGAAAACAATGGCCCGGCAAAGCCCGCGCCCGCCTCGATGCCCGCGCAAAACACGACGGCGCGGACAATTGACGCTCTGGTGTGGAAACTCTGGTCGCCCTGGTCGCCTTCGCTTACGGCGCAGCGGTTGCGGTGAAAGTGAGGATTGTTCTGTGTTGACGCAGGCGTAGGCGGGAAGGGGGCAGGAACGGGGGATAGAAAGAGGTTAGAAATATGGGGCTGAAAAAACTACGGAACGGAAAGTGGAGCAGCGAGCATGGGTCTATTCTGGCTATTACGGGAGTCGGTCTGCTCACCTTCATTCTCGCCGCCGGGCTTTGTGTTGACATCAGTCATATGTATCTGGTGAGCGCGGAATTGCAGAACGCCGCCGACGCCGCCGCGCTGGCCGGAGCTTCGGCTCTGGATTCGAGGGCGGATGGCATCACCAAAGCGGTTGATCGCGCCGTGGCGACGATGAATAACTACGAGTTCAACAAAACGGGCGTAACGCTGGCGCGCACTGACGTCCGCTTTGCGGTGAACCTGTCGGCCTTCAGTGGCGGTGGAACCGGGGTGAGCGAGGCCGATGCGACAGCCAGTCCGAGTAACATCCGCTTCGTTCAGGTCACGATTCCCAATAAATCGCTCAGCGTCATTTTCGCCACGCAATCTTTGGGAGGAGCGGTGAGTATGACGAAGCAGGCGGTGGCTGGCCAATCGGTCGCCATCAACGAGTATTGCAACGTCGGCCCGCTCTCCGTAGTCGAGGACGATCTTACGGGGGCGCCGTTGAACGTGAACCCGGAATGCCCGAATCAAACGGTCTTTACTTCAGGCTGCACCTATACGATGCGCCTCGGGTCGAATGGCAATGGCGGCGGGAGCATAACGGCGGGCAATTATCTGATTCTTGCGCTCGATGGCAATGGCGGCGCCGATGCAAGGGAGCAACTCGCGCTGACGGGAGGCAATTGTTATATCCGGGGGCAGGAAGTATCAACAGAGCCGGGCATGACCGCCGGCCCGATACGCCAGGGGATAAATACGCGCTTCGACGATTACAAGGGAGGTCTCGACCCGGTCAACTATCCGCCCGATCCGAACGTCGCGGAAAATATCACCTACGATCAATATAAAGCCAACAGCCCTTTTCAAGCTCCTCAACACACGCCAATTCCAAACCGCCGCATACTTCTTTTTCCGATCATCAAATCGAGTGAGTACGATAACGGGCGCGGCACGGTAAGCATCGGCAGGATCGGCGCGTTTTTTCTGCGTCAGCGGGTTCCCGGAGGTAACGGCGGAGATATCACGGCTGAATACATCGGCGACCGGATCACCGTCGGTAGCGGTGGCTTTAATCCGGGCGGCGCTCCCGGCAATCCTCAGTTGACAGTGGCCGTGTTGTACAAATGAGGTGGGAGTGAGGGTGCCTTCAGGAGCATCGGGCTGGCGTTGCATGGAGGATGAATATTGTGAAGATGAAGAAACTACAAAACGGTAAGTGGAGCAGCGAGCGAGGATCAATTTTAGTCATGGCGATGGTTGGCATGCTCGTTTTTATGTCGCTGCTCGGGCTGTGCATTGACATCAGCCATATGTATCTGGTGAGCGCGGAATTGCAGAACGCCGCCGACGCCGCCGCGCTGGCTGGCGCTTCGGCTCTGGATTCGAGCGCGGGCGGCATCACCAAAGCGGTTGATCGCGCGATTGCGGCGATGAACAAGTACGAACTGAACAAAACGGGCACGGGGTTGGCGCGCGCCGATGTCCGCTTCGCGGTCAACATGTCTTCCTTCAGTGGTGGTGGAACCGGAGTGAGCGAAGCCACAGCGGCGGCCAGTCCAGGTAACATTCGCTTCGTTATGGTGACGATTCCCAATAAATCAATCAATGTCCTGTTTGCCCGGATCGTGCTGGGGAGCGGCACGGTTGATATGACGAAGCAGGCGGTGGCGGGCCAGTCGGTCGCCATCAACCAATACTGCGACCTTGCCCCGCTCTGCGCGGTTTATGACGATCTCAATGGAGGGCAACTGGATGTGAATCCAGAATGCCCCAATAAAGTCGACTTCACTCAAGGCTGCACTTATACAATTCGCGCTGGTCCCAAAAAAGGAGTGTCTCCAGGCAATTATCAAATACTCGCCATCGGAGGCTCTGGCGGAAGTTCCGTCAGAGATGATCTCGCCAAGGCTGACGGCGACTGTTACGTTTTGGGGGATGAAGTTTTGACCAAGCCCGGCGTAACCGCCGGCCCGGTCAGGCAAGGCCTCAACACGCGCTTTGACGATTACAACGGGGGACTTAGCTATACCACCGCCCCACCCGATACAAACATCAAGGAAGGCATTACCTATGCCCAGTACAAGAGCGGGTTATCGCAGTATCAGCAGGCGCCATCACACACGGGGGTTCCCAACCGCCGCATTCTTATCGTACCAATCGTCGCTCTGAGTGAATTCGATAATGGACGCGACACCGTGCATATTGGCAAAGTCAGCGCGTTTTTCATGCAAAACAAGGTTCCAAATGGCAATGGCGGAGACATCCAGGCTGAGTATGTCGGTCCCTGGGTTCCCGTCGGCAACGGCGGCTACAACCCTGGCGGCGCTCCGGGCAACCCACAGTTGACTGTGTCGGTGCTTTACAAGTGAGATTTCACGCGCCTTATATGTCGTTGTGAGGTAAACGGCGATGACACATACACAGAAAATGCAGATCAAAGGCGATATCAGGCGCCGCCGGACATCGGCTGAGCGCGGCACGCAATTGGTCGAATTGGCGATTGTCATACCGATTCTGCTCATGCTCCTGGCTGCGGCCGCGGAGTTCGGTAATTACTACTATACCTATACCACGCTGACCAAAGCGACGCGTGTGGCGGCGCGCTACCTGACTGTCAATTCGACCGACACCACCGAACAGACGGTGGCGAAGAACCTGGCTGTTTGCGGTAGCACGAGCGCGTGCGGAACCGGGACGGCGATAGTCAAAGGCCTCACGACAAGTAACATCCAGATCACGGTTACCAACGGCGCTGGGACCGAACCGGCGACTGTCACGGTGGCGATTATCAATTACAACTACACGTCAATTGTTGATCTCGGCAGGTGGACGGGTGGCCTCTTAAATAACATCGCGGTAAACCCGAGCACCACCATGCGCAGCATGCAGCAATGGTATTGAGGCGGTTGGTCAATACTGGCGATGACGCTGAGAGATATATGTCAATGACAGTGCTGCGAAAAATGAACGCTAAAACAATTAACAGGCGGCGCGCTGCGACGGAGCGTGGCGCGCAATTCGTCGAACTGGCGATAGTCGTGCCGATTCTGTTCATGCTTATCGCGGCGGTCGCTGAATTCGGCAACTACTTTTACACCTACTCGATGCTGACCAAGTCCACGCGTGTGGCGGCGCGCTACCTTACAGCCAGCACATATGACGCTGATCAGAAAACGGCGGCGGCGAATCTGGCTGTTTGCGGTAATCCCAGCACTACGGCTGGCGCGTGCGGCTCCTCGACAATTCTCAATGGCCTTGCAACCAGCAACGTCGAAATCACCAACACCGGCAGCAACGTAGTTCCGACGACCGTCACGGTGCGGATTATCAACTATAACTACAGGCCGGTGATCAATCTCAACAAGTGGACGGGCGGCTTATTGAATAATGTCTCGGTAAGCCCGAGCACCACCATGCGCTACATGCCCTGGCGGTGAGTAGGGGCGGCGGCGCAAGCTGTTTATCTACAAATGCGGGAGTGGAGCAATGCGTAACAAGATTGCCGGAAGAAATGAACGTGGAGCCGCGCTGGTGGAACTGGCCATCGGCTCGACAGTTTTTTTTACTCTGGTCTTTGGCGTGCTTGAATTCAGCCGACTGCTCTGGACGCACAACGCTTTGGCTGACGCCACCCGGCGCGGCGCGCGATACGCGGCGGTCAACAGTCAGAACGTCAGCAATGTGCAGAATTTCGTTGTTTACGGAGTAGCCAGTCCGACGGGGAGCGAGCCGGCGCTCGTTTCCGGCCTGACGACGTCGAATGTCCAGGTGACCTATTCGAACTTCGGCGTCAAATTGGGAACTGCTACGGTGAGTATCACCGGTTATCAATTTAAATTCGTCGTCCCGCTGATCGGCGGGTCGCTGACAATGCCTGCGTATCGAACCACTCTGACGGGTGAGTGTGCAGGTTATTGGCCGCCTGATATTTAATCGCTAAAACCGCATTTATGTTTGTTCCGCTATCCATTCATCCAGGCTCATTCCCCAACTATATTTAGATTGAAGTAACTTACAACATGAGACGACAACTCAGTTTTGTAGTTTTGACCACCGAATTCGGGACGGATCGTGAAGTGAGAGGCGCGCTGGAAAGAGATCAGCGCGCGCGCATTGCCGCGAGCAGCGATCAAGTGGAGCAGGTTTATGCGGACGTGGTGCGATGGCGCCCATCCGCCGTCATCGTCACTCTGGACGGACGCGCCGAGGCCGCCTGGATGCTGTGCCGGCAGATCAACGCGACCTGTCCGGAGACGGTCATCATTTGCGCCTCGCGCTACTCTTCGCCGGATATGATTTTGGACAGCCTGCGCGCCGGCGCGCGCGAATTTTTGCGGCTGCCGATCATTGAAGAAGAACTGATCACCGTGCTCGAACGCACGGCTGAGTTTCGCGCCGGAGACGCGCATTCCGCGAAAGAACGTGGGCGTGTCATCGCCGTCTTCTCGAACAAAGGCGGTTGCGGGACTTCGTTCATCGCGGCGAATCTGGCCGTCGCGTTGAACGCCCAGACTTTGCTCGTTGATCTCAATCTGCAATCGGGGAATCTGGACCTCTTCTTCGGGGTCAAGCCGAAGTATTCGATTGTGGATATGGTCGAGAACCGCATGCGGATAGACGATCAACTGGTCGCCAGCTACCTCGTGCAGTGTTCCGACAATCTGTCGTTGCTGGCGGCGCCGCAGGACGCCGAGGCCGCCGACCGGATGCAGCCGGAACACATCACCGAGGCGATTGATTTCCTGCGGTCGCGCAACAAGAACGTGGTGCTCGACCTGCCGCACACCTTCGACCCGATCACGATTGCGGCGCTGGATCAGGCGGACGACATCCTGCTTGTGCTGACGCTGGACATTCTGGCGTCGCGGGCCGCGCAACGCTCGCTCGTCATCTTTAACCGCCTCGGCTACTCGCGCCAGAAAGTCCGTGTCGTTCTCAACCGCTGGAACAAGCAGAGCGATCTGGAGCTGCGTTACATCGAACGCTTTCTGGGCGAGCGCGTCACCTGTTTCATCACCGACGATTACCGCACTGTGGTCAACTCGGTCAATTTGGGGAAGCCGCTCGTCACTACCGCCGGTAACACTCCGATCGTGATCGAATTGAAACGCCTCGCCGACATTTACGGCGCGTCGGCGAAAGAATCGGAACCGGAGCCGCGCAAGAATATTTTGTCATCGTTCCTCCGCAACCAATCAGGCTCAGGAGAGAGTCAGGGCGTTGTTTCGTCGTTCGCTTCCTCGATCACTGCGGCCTTTCGCCGCCAATCAGGTTCGATGGAATCCCAGGGAGACGACGCGAAATAGAATCAGAGCAGGAAGCGGCGTTCAAACCATATTTCATATGTAATATCTGGTATGAAATATGAAATATGACCGGCGACCCGCTTACAAGTTGTTTAGGCATCACCATGAAACTCAGTGAGAGATTGACCAGAGACATGAGCGTGAACGGGGCGTCGGGGCAGCCGCGCGGCCAGGGCGAATCAGTGGGGCAGAATTATCTGGAAATGAAAGCCCGGCTGCACCGCGCGCTGATTGACCGGATGGATCTGACCAAGCTCAATCTGCTGACTCCGAAGCAGACCCTCGCGGAGGTAGAGCGGCTGGCCAAGGAACTGCTCGCAACCGAAGAGACGCCGTTGTCGAGCTACGAACGCGAGAAGCTGGTCGAAGAGGTTCGCCACGAACTATTCGGCCTGGGGCCGCTTGAGCCGCTGCTGGCCGACCCGACCATTTCCGACATCCTGGTCAATTCGCCCTACAAAGTCTTCATCGAACGCGGCGGCAAGCTGGAGCGGGTGGGCGTCTCTTTCAACGATAACAGTCACGTCCTGCGCGTGATCGAGCGGATAGTTTCTACAGTCGGGCGCCGGATAGACGAATCGTCGCCGATGGTGGACGCGCGTTTGACTGACGGCTCCCGCGTCAACGCGGTAATTCCGCCGGTCGCGCTCGACGGCCCGATTCTCTCGATCCGCCGCTTCGGCGCCGAACCGCTCAGGATGAACAAGCTGATCGCGTACGGCGCGCTGACGAAAGACATGGCCGACATGTTCTCGAAGTGCGTCCAGGCGCGATTGAACATCCTCATTTCAGGCGGCACGGGCGCGGGCAAAACGACGCTGCTCAACGCGCTATCCGCTTACATCCCGGACGACGAACGCATCGTCACCATCGAAGATTCCGCCGAACTGCTGCTGCAACAGCAGCACGTGGTCAGAATGGAAACGCGCCCGCGCAACATCGAAGGCCGAGGCGAGATCACCCAGCGCGACCTGGTCAAGAACGCGCTCCGCATGCGCCCCGACCGCATCGTCATCGGCGAGGTGCGCGGCGAAGAGGCCATTGACATGCTTCAGGCGATGAACACCGGCCACGACGGAAGCCTGACGACGATCCACGCCAACACCCCGCGCGACGCGATCATCCGCGTCGAGACGATGATTCAGATGGCCGGGCTGAGGCTTTCTGAAAACGCCATGCGCCAGCAGATCGCTTCAGCGATTCATCTCGTCATTCAGGTCGCCCGCCTGAGCGACGGCAAACGCCGCATCACCTCGGTTTCGGAAATCGTGGGGATGAAGCGCAAGGAGGTCGTACTGCAGGAGATCTTCAAATTCGAGCGGCGTGGCATAGATCAAAACGGACGCGTTCTCGGAGAGTTCCGCCCGGCCTGCGCGCGTCCGCACCTGCTCGAACAACTGGAAGTCTGCGGCCTGACCCTCCCGCCTTCATTGTTCGAGACGACACCGGAACCGCAGGCGTTGAGGTAAAGAAACTGCTCATCTCTCTTCGTCGCGTAGCGACGGTTTGATTTTAGGCAGGTCGTTTACGGCCTGCCTGAGACGCCGAATAATATATTTCGCCGCGTAGCGGCGATTGAATCAATTGCGGCGCTGGTTTCAACCGTCGCTACGCGACGTGAAAATCGTTTGCCTTTGCATGCAGGCCGTAAACGACCTGCCTAAAATCAGACCGTCCCGCTGGGACGAAGAAAGACTGAACAGTTATGAAGTAAAACTCAATTTCAGATCGTCCACCCGACTCCCATCTCAATCGCCCCGATTTAGTTACATACCTTTTTCACACAGAGGTAAAGACACATGGCATCAATAACCTTCTTCATTTTCCTCTTCTGCCTGTTTGCGACCTACGGCGTCTTTCTGATTTTGACGCGCAGGACGGAGGAGCAGCGCGCAGAGATGACGCAGCGGTTTGCCGACGCGCTCTCGTACTCCGGCATGACGAGCGACGGGCAAGTCCGGCTGGGGCGCGAGGAGTTGATGAGCGAAATTCCGTTCATTGACCGATGGCTGACGCAACTGCAATTGGCGACAAAGCTCAAACAGATGATTGAGCAGGCGGATTTGCAATTGACGGTCATGCGCCTGTTTATGTTTTCAGCCATGGCCGGGTTGATGGGCACGCTCGCCGTCTCGATGCTCACCCCGCTTTTTCTGATCGCGCTCGGCGCGGGTCTGGTGGCTGCGGCGATCCCGTTCCTGCACGTGCTGTATAAGCGCAAACAGCGGTTCGACAAGTTTCTTGAGGATTTGCCTGAAGCGCTCGACCTGATGGCCCGCTCGCTGGCCTCCGGCCACGCGTTCTCTGAAACGCTGAATATCGTTGCCGACGAGATGGTGGAGCCGATTTCGACCGAGTTTCGCCGGACTTACGAGGAGAACCGCCTGGGTCTGCCGTTCAAGATCGCGCTCGACAATCTGGCTGAGAGAATTCCCCTGATGGATTTGCGGCTCTGCATGACAGCCATCGCAATCCAGCGCGAAACCGGCGGCAACCTGGCGGAGATTCTGGAGAAAGTCGCCATGACGATCCGCGAGCGCTTCCGCATCCTGGAAGACCTGAGGACGCTGACCACGCAATCGCGCATCTCGGCCTGGGTGCTTTGCGGCGTGCCGATGTTCATCGCGCTGGCTACGACTTTCGTCAACCCTGATTACATGAGCGTGCTCTGGAACGATCCGCGCGGCCATAAACTGTCGGCTGCCGCCATCACAATGCAGATCCTGGGCATGCTCGTCGTTCGCAAGATTCTCAACATCAAGATTTAAAGCTATGTCAATGATCATCCCGATTTCCGTCTTCGGTTTCGTCGTCTTCACCGCGCTGGGGATTTACTGGACTATGTTCCGCCAGCCCACTGAAGCCAGCCAGCGGCTCAATCAGTTGCGCCGGCAGGATTTCGACCTGGCTGTGAACGACCCGGAACCGTTCGTTAAGAAAGTGGTTGAGCGCGTGGCCCAGCCGGTCAACCGCATTCTTCCACCTTCTCCGGCCGAGGCGAAAAAGCTGCAAAAGAAGTTGATGTTCGCCGGTTACCGGTCGCCGAACGCGCCGCTCATCTATCGGGCTATTCAGATACTCTCTCTCGTTGGAATTCCCGCCCTGACTGCGATGGTACTGATACTGATCAGCCGTCCGCTCGGAGGCGCGCTCGCTCCGCTGGCGGTCGCGGGTTTCGTCGGATATATCGTCCCGCGCTATACGCTCGATTATCTGACCAACAGCCGTCAACTTCGCCTGCGCTGGGGCATGGCCGACGCGCTCGATTTGCTGGTCGTCTCGGTCGAGGCCGGACTCGGCGTGAACTCCGCGATGGTGCGTGTGGCCGAAGAATTGAAGGAAGTGCATCCGGACATCTCGGAGGAATTCGAGATGGTGAATCTGGAAATCCGCGTCGGGCGCAACCGTGAAGAGGCGCTGCGAAATCTGGCCGAGCGGAGCGGCGTTGACGACCTGCGCGGATTGTGCGCGATGTTGATTCAGGCCGACCGCTTCGGCAGTTCGATCGCTCGCGCCATCCGGGCTTACTCGGACTCGCTGCGCGTCAAACGCCGCCAGCGCGCGGAGCAGGCGGCGCAAAAGGCCGCGATCAAACTGCTCATGCCGCTCGCACTTTTTCTCTTCCCGACGCTGTTCATCGCGCTTCTCGGCCCCGCAGTCTTGCAGTTGATGGACACCTTCAAAAGGTAAAGGCGATTGACCCCCCACGTCAGGAGCCGAAATTGGAAACGAACGCTTCTTTGAAACTCACCCTCTCTCCGGGATTTAAACGCCTTCTTTTGCTACTCGCCGCTTTGAACGGGCTGGTCGGAATCAAGCGCATCATCGAGTCCTTCCTGGCGCCGGACATTTACCGGAAGGATTTCGTTTCCGGGTACCTGATGGCGAAAGCGATGCTCAACGGCGTCAATCCCTACCTTCCTTTGCCGGAGTTGGCCGACCGGTGGATAAGCGGCTCCAACTACGTCGTGTTTTGGCACCCGACGCCACACCCGCCTCTGGTCGGATTGCTGAGTTTGCCGTTCGGATTATTGAGTTATGAAAAGGCGGCAATCGCCTGGCTCTTTTTTGAACTGGCGTGTTTGCTGGCGTCGCTGTTGTTGTTGCTCCGCTGGTGGGGAGGGACGATCAATGCAAGCCGAGTGGCGCTCCTGTTCGTGTTCGCGCTGGGGTGGGGGCCGGTTATGGAAGAGCTTTGGGTGGGGCAGTTGGGTTCCTGCCTGCTGTTGCTGCTGATCATCGCGTGGCTCAGTTTGCGCGACGGGAAAGAGACTCTGGGCGGAGTCATGCTCGGCTGCATGATTGCGCTGAAGTTGATGGCCTGGCCAATCGTCGTTTTTCTCGCGCTGCGCCGCAAATGGAATGGCGTGATGGCCGCTGCCGCAGTCGTGATCGCGGCGAATCTTTTGGCTCTGACCGTGATCGGGGCTGACAGCCTCCGGGATTATTACTTCAAAGTCGGACCGTATGTCGCTGCGATTTACCGCTCGTGGGACGGCAATTATTCGGCCTGGAGCTGGGGCGAGCGTTTATTTGCGGGATCTGGAAGCCATTTTTTTGCGCCGCCGCTGTGGGCATCGGAGCCTCTTGCGAAGCTTTGCGCCTACGCCATACCTGTAGCTGTTTTGTTGTTCGGGCTGCGACTGGCTTTAAGAGCGCAGCGGTTTGACACTGCGTTCGGGTTGTTGATCGGCGTTGGAATACTGGTCAGCCCCATCGCCTGGACTCACTATTTGGTACTCGCCTCAATCCCGCTGGTGATAACCGCGCAGCGTCTTTGGGTGAATGGGATTCCACGAGGAATAAGTTACCTGGCTTTTGGTTTATGGATGCTGCTTTCAACGGCTGGAACTGTATTCGCCGATTGCGCCGGATTGTTTGCGAGCCGAATGACGCCGGAAGGAATCCCCGTTGTGCCTTTCGCGGCGGGAGCGCTCACACTGATCCCGGCGGCGGCGCTGCTCGGATTCCTCTGGTTAATCTGGCGATTGGATTCCTGCAGAGGTTTAGCCACAGAGTTCACAGAGAGCACAGAGAGCACAAAGGGCTTTGATGGTGTCTCTGTGCTCTCTGTGAACTCTGTGGCTGCTCTTCCGAATGAAAACGCCGTAAATAGAATCAGCGAGCAGTTATGACAATCGCAGCCGTGATTCGGCGCAAGTTTTTATCTCCGGGATGGGAAGCGATCAATCGCCGGTTGCGCCGCGCCGACATCCAACCCATCTGCCTGCTCATCCTGGCGATCTATTCGATCATGCTGATCCTGTCTTTCGTCACTCAGGAAAAAGGCCGCACCGCGTTCGGGCCACAGCTTGGAGCCGATTTTCAGCAATTCTATGTCGCTGGTGTGATTTTCAATTCACAGGGGCCGGGCCGAATCTATGATCGCGATCTTCAACGGCGCTTGTATCACGAACTTTTCCCGGACACGGCGCCTGATACGGAACTCCCCTATGTTCACGCGCCTTTCTTCATTCTCCCATTGCCGCTTCTGTCGAAGCTTTCATATTCCTGGGCTTATTTCATCTGGCTTTTGATTTCGCTCGGTCTTTACATCTCCGGTTTCCACCTGCTCTGGCGGGGGCTGGACGCGATGCCTGAGAGTTTCTACCTGATGTCATTGCTTCTGGCGCTCTCGTTCATGCCGTTTCTGGTCGAATGTCTGGCGGGCGGGCAAACGTCGGCGTTCGGGTTTTTCTGTTTTGCGCTGGCGATCAGTTGCGAGCGCCGGGGCCGCCAAATACTGAGCGGCGCGGCGTTGGCGCTCTGTTCGTACAAACCGACTCTGCTCGCGCTCACTGTGCCAATGCTAGTCATTACGCGCCGGTTCTCGGCGTTGACCGGGTTCGTAATCGGAGCCTTGACGCTGGCCGCAGTCTCATTGCTTCTTGTTGGATGGCAGGGCTGCGCCGGCTATGTCAACTCACTCTTTTTCATCGGCGATCATTCGACCGGCGCCGCATCGGGCTTGAGGCAATGGAAGTACGTGGATGTGAATTCGTTCTTCCGTCTGCTTCTGGGCAATCATCTTTACCTCAGGTGGTTTTTTGTCTCCGTTGTCTGCCTGCTGGTTCTTCCGCTGCTCGTCAGATTCTGGCTCAGGGCCAGCCGTGAGAGCGATAGCGGCCAGAGCCTGATCTGGGCCAGCGTCTTGATCTGGACGCTGGTTCTGAATGTCTACGTGGGAATTTACGAAGCTACTTTGATCGTCCTCAGTGTGTTGCTGACAGTTCATGTCCTTTACCGGAAATCGAAGGAGCTTCAGTTCGAGCTGTCGCCGGTTCACAAGCTGATCATGTTTTTGCTTTATCTCACGCCGTGGGTTACTCAGCCCATCGCGCGATTGACTGGCGTTCAGCTATACACGCTCGTCCTGGCCATGTTTGGCGGTTATCAACTCATATGCAGTTTCTCCCCGCAAAATACGAAGAAGTATTTCGCCGATCAATCATCCTGATCGCTCTTTATGTCATGGTCGTGTCGCTTTCGATGAAGCCCCACATCGTCGCCGACCCGGACATCTGGTGGCACCTTCGGTCAGGCCAATGGATTCTCGATCATGGATGGGTACCGGCGACCGATCCGTTCTCCATTCAGGGGCAGGGCAAGCCCTGGGTAGCCTATAGCTGGCTCTTCGAACTGCTGGCGCTTGGTTTGTATCGGCTGTTCGGCCTGGTTGGAATCGTCGCTTATACGATTGCCTTATCGCTTGGGATCACGACGGCTTTGTATTCGCTCGTTCGCAAGTTCGAGCCGCGCGTCGCAAACGCGATTGGGATTACGGGAATCGGGATACTGGCGATGACGCCGATATTCATGCCGCGTCCGTGGCTGTTCACGATTCTTTTTTTCATCATCGAACTCGACATCCTGCTGACTGCGCGCAGGTCGGGAAATTATCGCCGCCTGCTCCTGCTGCCGCCGCTTTTCGCTCTGTGGGCCAATATCCATATTCAGTTTATCTATGGATTTCTCCCGCTCGGTCTGATCGCAGCCGAGCCTTTGATCGAACGATTATTCCAGCGTCCATTCTCATTCGAAAACCTACGGGCGGGCTTCAACGCGCGGCTGTGGCTGATCGTTGCGGCCTGCGTCATTGCCACACTGGCGAACCCGTATCACCTGAAGTTGTACGCTCCGGTCATCGAGATTACGAATCAAACCGGCGTTTATAACTATGTGTTGGAACTTGCGGCGCCTGACTTCCGGAGTATCACGCACTGGTCCATGCTCGCCCTGACCATCTGGGCGGCGGTTGCTCTCGGACGGCAAGTCGAGGTGAAGCTGTTCCTCGTCGTTTTGTTTATCGCCGGGGCCTTCGTTTCTTTTCGCTCAGGCCGCGACGTATGGTTCGTTGTCACGGCTGCAATCGCCATCATTGCATCGTCGCGTCCGTCGCTCGAAATTAAGGACAGCTTTGCGCTGACGAAAATGCAGACGCTGATTGTCGCAGCGGCAATCGGGATTTTTATCCTCCTTGTTGCGCAATCAAGAAACATTTCAGAGGGCGCGTTACAAAACGCGGTCGCCAGGGAATACCCGGTGGCGGCGGCGAAAGTGATTGATGAACGCGGCTATTCGGGGCCGCTCTACAACCACTTCGATTGGGGCGGGTATTTGATCTGGCGTCTGCCGCGCTTGCTGGTAAGCATAGATGGCCGAACGAACATTTACGGCGACGAAAGAATCAAGCATTCAATCGAAACCTGGAGCGGCGCGCGCCATTGGGCGAAAGACACGGAGTTGGCGGCGTCGCGTTTGGTGATAGCCGGCGCAGGCGCGCCTTTGTGCTCACTTCTCCGCCTCGACCAGCGCTTCGAACTGGTTTACGAAGATCAGGTGGCCTCAGTCTTCATCGCTCGATCTCAAACGCCAGTCACGGGCGCTGAGATTCGGAAGAGTAGTGATGCGATAACGCGTTCAACGTCAATCTCCCAATCTTTATCGGGGGTGGAAAGATGAACAGTGTTTTTCGTTTAAGGCTCATTCGCACAGGCAAAGGGTTGCTGCTCGCATTCGCTTGTTGTTGTTCATTGGCAGGCATCGCCATCACCGCTCAATTTTTATCAACACCGGAAAAAAAGGATTTGCGGTCGGGTTACTTGCTTGCGCAGGCGATGGCGCACGGCGTTGATCCTTACCTGTCGTTGCCGGAGTTGGGGAAACGCTGGTTGCCGGGGGTATCTTTCAGCGGTTTGCCCCATGCGACGCCGCACCCGTTTGGAGTGGGCTGGCTTTGCTTGCCGTTGACTCTGTTGTCTTTCAAACAAGCGGCGATTGCGTGGCTGCTTTTCCAGTTGATTTGCCTCGCAATTTCCATCGCGCTGCTATTGCGCATTCTAGGTTTGGCTTCTGGTTGGCGCCGCATAGCCGTCATATATTTTCTGGCGCTGGGATGGTGGCCGCTCATTCTGGAATTATCCTGGGGGCAGTTGAATCTGTGTTTGCTGGTCTTGTTTTTGGGAGCCTGGCAAGCATTGCGGCAAGAGAAAGATTGGTTGGGTGGAGCATTTTTGGGAGGCTTGCTGCTGGTGAAGCTGGTGGGTTGGCCGATTGTGCTGTGGCTGGCGTTGCGGCGGAGATGGCGCGCGGTATGGGCTGCCGGATTGTTATGGGCGGGAGCGAACGCGCTGGCCATTGGATTGTATGGCTGGGTGATGGTGCGGGATTATTACCTCAAAGTCGGGCCGCAGGTCAGCGCAATATATCGTGCATTTTTCGTCAACATCTCTGTCTGGACAATCGGGCAGCGGTTGTTCGGCAAATTCGGTCAGTCTCTTGCTCCGCCGCCGCTGTGGGAATCGCCATCGCTGGTCAAGACGCTGGCGGTGCTCACGCCTGCCGTAATCCTGATTTTGGCTTTGAGAGCGGCGTTGCGCGTCAGGCATTTCGATACGGCGATTGTGTTATTGATGGGAGTCAGCCCCGTTCTAAACCCGATTGCCTGGCAGCATTGTTTTCTGCTGGCCGCGCCCGCGCTGATTTTGCTTGCGCGCCGCCTGAGCGAATTACACTGGCCGCGCCGAAAGACCTTTGTTGCAGTCTTACTCGTGATTGCGATTTCAATACCGCATACCGATTACCTGGATTTCGCACAGCGATTTGATCAGAGCTTTATGGCTGGGTTACCTGCATTACTGACTCTGGCTCCGCTTGTAGCTTTGTGCCTCTTGTTGTGGCTGTTGGCGCGTTTGGATATGCGAGAGGATCGCAAGGGAAGAGAGATTACGGAACAGTCGGAAATAACGGAAGGAACGGAAAAGCTTCAGGAAAATCTTCCGTCTGTTCCGTTATTTCCGACTGTTCCGTAATCTCTTCTGCTCATCAGGCTGCGGCCTGGCCGAAGCGCCGCTTGCGGATCGTTGCATAAGCGTATTTCCGAATAATCCAACCGATGAACAGCGCCCAGGCCAGCAGCGAGATTCGGCGCGCCCACGCTTCAAGCTGACTTCGCGGCTCGAATTTGACCGTCAGACGGTGCGCGCCGGCGGGCAAATCAACCAGCATCAGCCCTGTTCCCGGTTCAACATCAATTTTTATTTCACGGCCGTCGAGCCGCGCGATCCAGTGAGGATAGTTGTATGTTTCGATTCTGGCTCTCATTGGCTCTTCGCATTCGACGGCGAATTCACGGCGCTCGTTGCGTAGCGTTTGCGAGACGACGCGGCCCAGCTTTGAAAGCAGGGTCAGGCCGCCGGGTTGCGAAGATGGCGGATAGATGTCGAGTTCGGAATTCTTCGGGCGGTAATACGGATGATTCCCAGTGTAGGCGACGTAAAGCCAATCGTCCCGGTAATCGAGCCGCTTGATTTCTTCCGAAGTGAGTTTGGGAAGGCCAGACGAATCGAAGAGCCTGGCGACCTGTTCGCTCGTGACTGCGGGTTCATCAATTCGCGCGATTGCCCAGGTGGAGGCTACATTGGCGATCACGGCCCAGGTCAGTAACAGAGAGATGCCTGCGCGGTGAAGCGGTTTGAGCGTTCGCCAGCTACTTTGATTGTCCTCTTGAGGCGCGCGCGCGGCGGCCACTACGAGTCCGCAGCTAAGCGAGGCGAAAGGCAGGAAACGCCAGGGAAACTGAATGAATTTCAGTCCCGGCAGGAATCGCCAAATCACATCCGACCCCGGCAGCGAGATGATCAGGGCAAAGGCCGCAATTGCAGAACCTAAAAAGACAGGCGTTGTCATTCGATTCCGCTTGCGCAGGATGGGCAGGCAGGCCAGGCAGAACAGGGAGATCAATGCAGTTTGGGCAAGCGTCAAAAGGCTGACGGCATTGTTGAAGTTCGCCCACATTTTGCGGTATTGGCTTGCGTCTCGCGGCTTGGCGAATAACAGGTAATCGCGATAATCGTGCCGGGCTATTTGCTGATCAATCCGCACCCATTTCATCTCGATCAGTTGCGGAACAAGGAAGTGCGCCGTGAGCGCGAACACCAGCAAGCCCGCGCCAGCCAGGCGCGCCACCCCGCGCCAGCCGGCTCTCGGCAGATAGATAAGCGTCATGAAGGCGATTGCTATTCCGCAAAGGTAAGTCGTAATTACGTGGGAGAGAATAATCCCGCCCGCGCCGAGCGCGAAAATAACGAGGCCGCGCGCGCGCCGTTCGCCGATCAACAATTCGTGCGCGCCGAGCATGGCCAGAGGAGCGAGGCTTAGCGCAAAGGCATTGGGGAAGAGGCCGACTTTCAGTCCAACGAGCGGGAAAGCCGGGAGCGCGACGTAAAACAAAGACACAATCAAGCTATATCGGCGATTGAAGAATGCGCGGGCAAACAGATACGCGCTCGCCTGGGCAATGATAAAGATCAGGAACGAGACGATTCTCAGCGAAGTCAGAACGTCAACTCCGAGAAGCTTCATCACCGCCACGCTGAACAGATAAGCGAGCGGAGGATAGAAAGTGAACCAGGCGTCGCCTTTGCCGCCATCGAGCAATCCCGCCCAGCGCGGCGCCAGATCGCCTTCATCGAAGCTGCGCGCGAAAGACCGAGTGATGTGGTAATGAAGCGGCATGTCACCCTGAAACCCGAATGCCGGATGGGTGATTCGCGGGAAAGAGATGACCGCGCCGACCAGAAGCCAGATCGCCAGGAGCATGACCGCTCGTTTGAGATAAGAAGCGTCGTCAAGCGAGGCGCTTTGCAGGAAAGTTATTCGATTCATTCGCTAATGTGAGGCGGGGGGACGGAAGTGGAGGTTACGAGGCGGGGCGCATAATCTCACAGACCGGAGGCGAAATCTACGGTTTCTTTGCGGTCATCGTGGGAGAGTTAAACAGGCTGTTGTTCATCCGTTTCCTCGTCTGGTTCTTCGGGAGGTTGTTCGGAAGGGAACTCCACGCGGTCGTAAACTTCAGCCAGTTTCAACCGGCAATCAATCGAGGCGATGTGAAGTTCGCCTTCCATCCCTCGGACTTCGGTCATCAGCCACTGCCTGTTGGGCTGGCGTTGGAAGTGTTCGATCAGGGGCTTCTTTTGCGACACCAGCACGTAATCGGTCAGCGATTCGTTGAAGGCGCGGTATCGCTCGAACTTCTCGCCCCGGTCGAAGGATTCAGTTGAAGGCGAGAGCACCTCGAAGATTACTTTGGGATTCAATAGCACGTCGCCGAACTGGTCGTGGAACTGAGGCTTGCCGCAAACCACAGTCAGGTCGGCGTAGGAAAACAGGCCTTTGAGTGAATTCAATTGAATCTGTTCGCCGCTGCGCGTTTTCATATTCGGAGAGAAGGCGACGCAAGGCTTGCCCTTTAGCTGATTGCCCACCTCGACGATGAGGTTGAAGTTGATGATGCTGTGCCACGGGCTTTCGCCCGCCATTGCGCGAATCTCGCCGTCAACGAATTCGTGACGATCTTCGGCCTTGCGTTCAAATTCCAGATACTCCGCGACTGTGCTCAACCGCTTATGAATTTTTGATCGTGGAGTCGCCATCGGAAAGCCTCTCTTGAAAATACCGCAGGCGAATACTAACTCATCTCAGCTTTTCGCTCCTCGCTTGAACCATTCGGCGAATTTTTTTATCCCCGCTTCAATCGGCGTCGCCGGCTGATAGCCGAGCAGCGCGCGCGCTTTGCTGATGTCGGCGTGGGTGCGCGGCATGTCGCCGGGCTGCGGCGAGCGGTATTCGATGATCGCTTTCTGGCCCAGCGCTTCTTCGAGCAATTCGATCATTCGATTGACCGTGATGGTCTGCGATTCGCCGAGGTTGATGATCTCGAACGGCGTCGAGTCGTATTCGATTGCGGCCAGCACGCCTTGCAGGATGTCGTTAATGTAGGTGAAATCGCGTTCGGCTCCGCCGTCACCATAAACCTGGATGGGACTGCGGCTGGAGATTAGCCGCGCGAATTTGTGGATCGCCAGGTCGGGGCGTTGACGCGCGCCGTAAACCGTGAAGAATCGCAGGCAGATGATCTGCATTCCGTAAAGGTGACTGTAGGTGTGCGCCAGCAATTCGCCCGAAGCTTTGGTCGCGGCGTAAGGCGAAATCGGCGCGAGCGGCGCGTCTTCTTTGAATGGCGGAATGGCCGCCGGGCCGTAAACCGAACTAGACGAGCCGAAGATGAATTTCTTGATGCCGTTGCGCTCGGCCAGATCGAGCAGGTTCATCGTGCCGTTAATGTTGACTTCGGTGTAAGTTCGCGGGTCGCTGACCGAAGGGCGCACGCCCGCTTTCGCCGCGAGATGGATGATGGCGTCGAAATGCTGCTCTGAAAAAATCTGCTTCAGCGCAGCGTAATCGCGGATGTCGGCTTCGACCAGGCGATAGGCCTGATTGTTGAGGTGAGCGGCGATGTTCGCGCGTTTAATTTGCGGATCGTAAAACTCATCGAAATTATCTATCACGATGACTCTGGCGGGGTTCTGAGCCAGCAAACGATCAACCAGATGGCTGCCGATAAACCCCGCGCCGCCCGTAACCAGGAACTGCTTTCTTCTTGCGGTCATGGCAAGATTTATAACACACAACCATTCATAATTCCGAACTGCTCCTGAGAGCGCATGCGGCTCACGCGCGCCAGTGAAATTTATGAAACCCTCAATGTGAAATTCGCACTAACCAGGCGGAACTGGAAACGATCTGGAAATGAGGGAACCTGTTCACTTGCCGAAAAGCGATGAATGGTCAATGGATTCGATAGCTGCGGCGAAAAATGAGAAAACGAAAGAAGCAGGCCGAAGAGGAGAGGGGATGGCGTTTGCGGAAATAGCTCCGGGCGTGGTGGCCAGGGCGAAATGCGGCGATGAGGACGCATTCCATCTGATTTTTAACCGCTACGGCCGTCCCGTGCTCAGCTTCATCTACAACCTTGTTCACAACCGCGAACTGGCCGAGGAACTGGCGCAGGAGACTTTCGTCCGCGCGCACCGGAACCTGGGCGGTTTGAGAGACGACCTGCGGCTTTCGACCTGGCTGTTCGGGATTGCGCGGAACGTCGTGCGCGAATCGGCGCGGCAGGCGCGGAAAAACGATATGAAAGTTGGATTGGACGAGCCGGAAAGTTTGCGGCTGGAATCGGGCGAGGTCTTGCCGGAATGCGCGATGCTCGACCGTGAATTGACAGAGACGATTCAGAAGGCGCTGGTCGCGCTCGATGAAGACAAGCGAGTCGTCTTCAGCCTGAAGATTTTTCACGAGAAGAGTTATGAAGAGATCAGCGCGATCACGGGCCATTCGGTCGGCAAGCTGAAGACCGATTTGCACCGCGCGAGGCTGGAGATGCGTAAACGGCTCTCGCCGTATCTTTCGGTGAGCAGTGGGCGATAGGAAATCAATCTGGCCAGCTTGAGTGGTTAAACTTATGAATTGCGAACGTTGCCAAATCGAACTTGAAGATTTTCTTTACGGCGAATTGAGCGAGGCCCGCGCCATCGTTATCCGCGAGCATCTGGGGAATTGCGCCGCCTGCGTCGCTCTGCGCGATGACCTCGAACGCGAGAACGAAATTTTCGCGCAATTTTACGAGCAGACCGCGATTGAACCGGCGGGCGAGATGTGGGAGGCGATTCGCGCGCGCATCAACGCCGAACCGCAGCCGCTGATCGAGACAGAAGCCGGGTGGTTGGAGCGGTTGCGCGCCGGAGCGTTTGGATGGCTGCTTGCGCCTGCGATGTTGCGGCAGGCGGCTTTTGCGGTTCTGCTCATCGCGCTCACGGTCGCCGTCACCACAATCTATTTGAAGCGCGGCGAGAAAAGCGCCGTAGACGTCGCCGGCGGAGGCGATAAGATCAAGCTGACTTCGGCGCCGCAACAGACCACGCCCGCGCCGATTCCGTCGCCGTCAATTGATGTTGCAGGCGACGGGCAGAAGACGAAAGGAACTTCATCGCCGAAGAGCGGGCGGCCACTCGTCAACCCGCCTGCTCCCGCGCGGCGGTTGTCCGATCAGGAACTGATGAACCAGCAGATTGCGCGCGCCGAACGCGAGTATCAGAAAGCGATCGGGATGTTGGATCAGGCGTTGGCCAAACGGCGTGGAGGATTAGACCCGGAACTGGTGAAACAATACGAATCGAGTCTGGCGTTGATTGACAGTTCGATTGATGCGAGCCGCCGCGCGTTACGCCAGCGACCGGACGATCCGACCGCCGGACAATTCCTGCTCGCGGCTTATGCGAAGAAACTCGATCTGATGCAGGACATCGTGATGCAGCAGTAAAGACGATCAATGAAGAGAGAAAACCGGAAAATGAACTTTCGAGGAATGACGAAAATCGGATTGCTGGCGTTGATTTCGTTCGCGGCCTGTTTACCGTTAGCTGACGCCGCGTCGCGTGTCACGGCGCAATCAAATGTCCAATCAGAAGGTCAGGCGCGCGAACTGCACGAAACTTACGATCTGGCGCCGGGCGGCGCGGTGGCCGTCACCAACAGCAGCGGCTATATCCGCGTGACAAGCTGGAACGAGAACCGCGTCAGGGTTGACGCGGTTAAACGCGGCGGGCGCGATGAAGACCTCGGTCAGATCGAGATTCAAGTGATGGCCCGGCCGGAACGGATTGAAATCCGCACCATCTACGCGCGCGAGAGAGGCAGCCGCGTTTCAGTTGATTACGATCTGAAAGTTCCTCGCAGCGCTGTGTTGAACGCGTTGACGACCAGCAGCGGAGAAATTGCGGTCAATAGCCCCGTCGCCCGCGTCACGGCCCGTTCGTCCAGCGGCGGCATTACCGTGCGCGACATCACCGGTGACGCCGCGCTGTCAACCACCAGCGGCAACATCAGGGCCGACCGCATCGGAGGCCTGTTGAGCGCCAACTCGACCAGCGGCGATTTGCAGGTCAGCGAAGTCGCATCAACGCTCAACGCGCGCTGCACGAGTTGCAACATCGTGGCGCGCGGGGCGCGTGACGACGTGACGGCTCAGGCCACCAGCGGAAACATCGAGATCGAACGCGCTGGCGGACGCGTCGGCGCGCGCGCCACTAACGGCTGGGTAAAGATCAACGACGCCGGAGGCGACGTGATCGCCGAAAGCTACAGCGACGGGGTCACGGTGACGAACGCGCGCGGGCGTGTCGTGGCAAGCTCGCTCAGCGGCGATGTCGCCGTCCGCAACGCAGGCGAGGGCGCGCGCGCCACATCCGTCAGCGGCTCGGTCGTGATCAGCGACTCGAAAGGCCGCATCGAGGTGAACGCGACCAGCGGCTCGATTACGCTCAACAACATTGACAGCAAAGACGTGTCGGCGAAGGCCACCAGCGGCGGCGTGCTTTTCACTGGCGGGTTTTACGAAGGCGGGCATTACGAATTTGTCAGCTTCAGCAGCGACGTGGTTCTGAGCTTGCCGCCTGACAGCAATTTCAATCTGACGGTCAACAGTTTCAGCGGATCGGTCAATACCGAATTCCCGTTGCGGCTCGGACAGGGCGGGCAATTGGGCGGGCGCGGGCCAATCATCGGCATAGTCGGCAAAGGCGGGGCGGAAGTGCGCGCCGTCAGCCACAGCGGCAGCGTTCAGATAAAAAAGGCGGCGGGGCAGCCGCGATGAGCGCAAGCAGGTGGGCGAAATTACTGCGTTGTAATCGCCGGACATATTTCATATCAAATATCAAGTATTACATATGAATTATGGCTTGAACGCCGCAACCAAACTTCATTCGCGATCACAAACATCCCAGGAGGACGAATCATGCAAATTTCAATAGCTTTTTTTCTGAGCTTGTCGCTCGGTTCTATTTTGGCGATAGCGCCGAATCAGAGCCAGACAAGGGCCGATTCAGGCGACGTTACCAATCAGATCAACAAGACGATCACGCTCGCGCCGGGATCGAACGTTACGGTTCGCGGCATCAATGGCCGCGTCACCATCGAAACCTGGGACAGCAACCAGGCCGAGATCAATATCACGGTCAAGGCTTCGGACACGGCGGCGATGGAGCGACGCCCGATCCTGATTGATAACACGCCCAACAGCCTGATCATCCGCACCGAAGAAGACAGGGAAGGCCGCAATCGCGGATGGGATCGCGGATGGGTGCGCCACGAAGTAAATTTGAAGCTGCCGAAGAGCATTAACCTGAAAGTCTCTTCGGTGAATGGCGTGGTTGACGCCGGGGCGATCACCGGCGAGGTTGGCGTCAGCAGCGTCAACGGTCGAGTCACAGTCGCTCAGGCCGGAACCGCCACGAATCTGAGCAGCATCAATGGGCGCGTTTCGCTCTCGCTGCTGCGTTTGGGCGAAGGCGGATTGCGCGTGAGCAGCATCAACGGCGGCATCGAAATCGGCCTGCCGTCGGCGACCAACGCCGAAGTTGACGTTCGCAGCGTCAACGGCGGCATCAATTCCGATCTGCCCATCACCGTCGTCGGCGAAATGAAACGCGGTGAGTTGCGAGGACGCGTTGGCGAGGGCGGGCCGCCAATCACCATCTCCAGCGTCAATGGCGGAGTCACGCTGCGAAGAAATTGAATTGAAATGGTGGGACAAGATGCCATCTTGTCCCACTTGAATTTGGCCGAAAGATTTGCTGGAACTTTGCCGCTATCAACTCGTAACTAGCCGTGTCGAACTTCAAAACACTTGTTGATGTCAGATTGATTTCAGAGACGTTAATTCGCTAGATCGGACTCGATAATTGAATCTTCCCCGGTTCGTTTTTGAAACTCAACGATCCCGTAACCGGACACTCTACTGATTTGTCTTGATCGGTGGTTCTTGATCAAATTCATCATTTGCAGAACTTAGCCTGTTGGCCATAGGCTGGCACGACAGTTGTTTTAAGCAGGATTCGACTAGGCATTGGATCAAAGTATTAAAACTTTGGTAGTTGCAGCCCCAACTCAACGAAAGAGGAATTACTCAGGTAGAAGCTGAGGGAGGAAAAGAATGGCTACGGAAGCAGTAGAACATGCAATTGCGCATCCAACATCAAACCAGGTGGCGAACCTGGCGTCACAATCAGTATTAAAGCCGCGTCCGGCGCTGACACTCGTGGGTTCTCCGCGCGTGCTGCCGCTGGATAACTACGAATGTTTCATCGGTGTGAGCACGAATGTCGCCGCGCTCAAACAGTTCATCAGCGTGCAGGCGGCGGCGCACACACCCACATTGATCATCGGCGAACGCGGTCTGCGGCAGGAGCAGATAGCGCGGGTGCTCCACAGCGCGAGCGAGAATTCGGCGCAGCCCTTTTTCGCGGTCAACGCTCACAGTCTGGACAGCGAAGCGCTGCACAATTTGCTCTTCGGGCCTCGCGGGATGATCGAAACCTGCGAGCGCGGCACGATCTACATCAACGAGCTAACCAGGCTGCCGGCGCTGTTGCAACAGCGTTTCGCCGCGCACATTGAAGAGCAGCGTTGGCGCGCGCATTCGGGCAGGAGCAACGGGCCGCGCCTGATCTTCGCCACCGAATGGAACCCGACCGAAATGAAAGCCGAAAACCGGATCGCTTATGGGCTGGTCGAATTGCTGCGTCCGTCCGGTTTCACGATCAAGCCGTTGCGCGAACGCAGCGAAGACATCGCGTATCTGGCTCGCCACCTCGCCGGAAGAATCGCCAAGCGGTTGAACAAAGGCCCGCACGAAATCGCTCCCGGCGCGCTGAAGATGCTTTCAGATTATCCCTGGGAAGGGAACATTGACGAACTGGAAGCCGCGCTAGAAAGCGCGATTGCCGCTACGCAGCCGCAACAGATTGACGAGACGCTGTTGCCGTCGCGCATCCGTTACTCCGCGCTGAAATCAATTCCCGCGAGCGGAATTGACCTGCCGCAACTGGTTGATGATTTTGAACGCGGCCTGATCGAAACCGCGCTGCGCCAGACCGGCAACAACCAGACGAAAGCTTCCGCGCTGCTCGGACTGCGAGTCCAGACTTTGAACATGAAGTTGAAACGGTTCAAGGAGCAGGCAGAAGAAGGGAGTGAGGAGTAGGGAGTGGGGAATGGGGAGTAGGGAGTGGGGAGTGGGGAGTGGGAACAATCTTTACTCCCCATTCCCCATTCCCCACTCCCTATTCCCCACTCCCCGGATCGGCTACGAACCGATACCCCACGCCGCGCACGGTCAGCAGGTGGATTGGGTTTGACGGGTCGTCTTCGATGTAGCGTCTGAGCCGGACGATGAAATTGTCTATCGCGCGCGTGTCCGTGTCTTCGCGCAATCCCCAGACATCTTCGAGCAGGCTTTGTCGCGAGACCGGTCTGCCTTCATTTTTGATCAGGTAACGCAGCAACTCGGCTTCCATCAGCGTCAACTGCACAGTGCGCCCGCCGGTTCTAAGCTCCAGTTTTGAAAAATCAATCGTCTTGCCGGAAAAGTTGAAGACCTCACCGAGCGCATTCTGAGCAGGTGTTTCGGACGAACTCCGAGATAGACGTAGCCATTCGCGCCGACGCAGCAAACCGTGCAAACGCGCGATCAGGATGGCAAGTTCAAACGGCTTCGGCACGTAATCGTCGGCGCCCGCCTCGAAGCCGCGCAGAATGTCTTCGGGGCGGCTTCGCGCGGTCAGCATCAGAATCGGAACGTACTGCCCGGCCTGACGCAATTCGCGCGCGACCTCAAAACCATCCTTGCCCGGCAACATCACGTCGAGCACGACGGCGTCGAATTGCCTGGATGGTTTGGACCGTTTCGGATTTTTCGCCAGCAATTCCAGCGCGGTCTCGCCATCGGGCGCCGTCTCGACGTCGTATCCTTCGGCTTCGAGGTTGAATTTCAAGCCGTCAGCAATATGCTGCTCGTCCTCAACGATCAAAACAACACTCATCGTTATCTCAATTCTTTATTCAACAATTCAGGCGCCAACCTGGCCAGCGATTCGGGCTGAATTTGCGGCAACTCGATTGTGAACACGCTGCCCATTCCCTCGCCCTCGCTCTGGGCGAAAGTTTTGCCGCCGTGTTTGCGGGCGATGGAGCGAACGATGAACAAGCCCAGCCCGGCGCCAAACGCGCCCGACGCGACACGGCGAGGCGCGCGGTAAAAACGTTTGAAGATCTGCTTCAACTCGCCGCGAGGAACGCCTACGCCGCGATCCGTCACGCGAACCGCGACCCGTTTGTTGAGCGCCGTCGCCACTTCGACCGTCACGTCAACTTCCTCGCCGGAATACTTGATCGCGTTGTCAATCAGGTTCGACACCGCAGCGCGCAATTCGTCGGCGTCGCCGTGCACCAGGGGACGCTCGCCGTTGTTCAGGGATTCAACGAAGCGCAGCGCTTTATCGTCCAGGTGTGCCCGCGTGCGCGCCAGTTCCAGACACTCCCGCGCCACTTCGCCCAAATCAATCACGGTTTTATGAATGCGGCGGCGTCGGTGTCCCGTGCGGCTTGCGCGCAGAACCTGCTCGACGGTGTGCAGCAGCCGGTCGCTGTCGTCGAGCATGATCTGGTAAAACTCCCGGCGCTTGGCTTCGTCTACTTCCCGCCTCTGCAAGGTCTCCAGGTAAAGCCGGATCGAAGCGATTGGGGTTTTCAACTCATGCGTGACGGCGTTGATGAAGCTGTCGTGCTGTTCGTTGCGGCGGATTTCGCGCACCAGAAAGATCGTGTTCAAAACCAGTCCCGCGATGATCAGCGCGAAAAAGATAACGCCGAAGATCATCATCGCCACCTGCCGCCAGTGGAAAACCATCCAGCCGACATTGAGCGCGATGGCCAGCGCCACCAGACACGCGCCTAGCGTGATGAAAAAATAAACAGATTTGCGATTACTTTGGATGCGCATGATCAAAACTCCACCGGCATTTTAGGCGATTCGAGCGGGTGGTGTGAAACTCCGCTGCGGGAATCCACAGCCCATTAACGCGGCGAGCCGCCTCAAGCGCACGAGTCTCGCGCCTGCCGCCTGAAAAGAATTGATGAGATGATGAGCCTGGATTGATGAAGGAGTTAATGAAGAGTTCCGTTTATCTGCCGATTGCGCTTCTGCTATAGTACGCGGGCGTTAAACATCAACTACTTCGGTTTCGACCGATCAGCAATCAAAAACATTGTCCCGAATTCACCGCAACGATCTGTCGTCAACAATGAATCGCGCGTTGAACAAATTCACAGTTCGGATGATACAGGCTCGCGCGCCGCTCGTGTTAGCCTGCCTTGTCGCGCTCGCCGGATTCGGCTGCGGAAAATCGCCGCAGGCGAAGACCGGGAAAACGACCAGACCGTCTTCGGCTACGTCTTCGGCGGCGTTCGTCTGGGCCGACTCCGACAACGACGGCATGCCGGACGCGGCGGAGTTGCTCTCGTCCGACGACCGCGCCAGTTTCCGCCGCTGGTTCGCGCACATCGCCGAAATGCAATTTTACGAACCGAGCCGCGCCTGGAACGAAGATCAGCGCGATTGCGCCGGGCTTGTCCGTTTCGCCTGGCGTGAAGCTCTGCGCAGGCACGACCGAATCTGGTTTCAATCCGTAAGCAATGGGAGCGAAGGCTACGAAGCCGTCGCGCCAGATGTGAAAGCTTATAACCTCGAACACGGCCCGCTCGGCGAAAAAATCTTTCGCGCCGATTTCGGATCGTTCAAAGAAACCGACCTCGCGCAAAACAAATTCTCCGAATTCGCCGACGCGCGCACGCTCAAAAATTACAACGTCACATTCATCAGCCGCGACCGCAAACAGGCCGAACGCGGCGACCTGCTTTTCTTTCATCAACCCTGGGTTCAGAAATTTCCTTATCACGTGATGATCTTCATCGGCGACGCCCGCCATAACGGCGAAGGCGCGGGCGACTGGGTCGTTTACCACACCGGCTCATCGCCGGGGGACAAAGGTGAGATGAAGAAGGTAAGACTGGCCGTGCTCGATCATCATCCTGACCGCCGCTGGCGTCCGATTGAAAACAATCCGAACTTCCTCGGATTTTACCGCCTCAAAATTCTGGAGTAAGACGCGGAGACGTGAAGCTATGAAATTCAGAAATCATTGCGCCGTTGTTTTTGTCTATCTTGCTGTCATCGCCTCGGCGATTGCGCTGGCCGCCTTGCGAAATCACGTTCGAGGCGCTGAAACTGCGCCGCCTGCCGCAGCCGCGAGTCCGCAGCCAAGCCCGGCAATCAAGCCGCGCTTTCAGCTTTCGACCAATCGCACTTACGGCACAGGCGAGAACGCGCGCATCTACATCGGCTATCAGGGAATCGCTTCGCTCGACTTCCGCGTTTATCAGGTCAGAGACCCGTTCAGGTTTTTCAAACAGCTCAACAGCCCGCACCAGATGGGCGAGGAAGACAGAAACGACGTGGCTGAAGTGGCCGCGACCGTCGAGCGCAAGCCGTCGGCTCTGGAAAACCTCCGTTCGTTCAAAGTGTCCGTCACTCGCGCGGTCAAGAATTATTTTCGCGGCCAGTTGCGCCGCGAATCGCGCACCGCGTTCAACGACAAATTCCGTTCGGGCGAGCAACTGCCGTTGAACATGGCCGATTACGCGCGCGTGCCGCTGCTCAATCCCGACCAGCTTGTCGGTTCGTGGCGGCAGGTGTTGACGGCGACCGAGAACGAATACGACACGCGGATGATCTCGCTCGGCAAACGCGAGCCGGGCGTTTATCTGGTCGAAGCCGTCAATGGCGATCTGCGCGCTTACACCATCGCCGTCGTCACCGACCTGACGATGATCAACAAGACATCCTACAACGCGAATGGGGACGGTCAGATGCTGGTTTACGCGGTTGATCGCAAATCGGGCGAACCGCGCGCTGGCGTCGAAGTCGAGGTCGTCCAGGGCAAGAAGAGCGTCGCTTCGGGCAAGACCGACGGCAATGGCGTGCTCAAGGTCACAATCAGTAAAGATCAGCCGAAGCCGCAGACGATGCGGCAGGACAGGGAAGCGGCGGAACTCGATCCGGCGGCGCCGCTCGAAGAAGCCAACAATTCTTACCTGGTGCTGGCCAGACGCAACGATCAATTCTCCGTTTCGGATTTGCAGCCTTACTACTTCGGCGGCGGCGAGGAGTCGTTAGCGGAGTCGGCGAGCTACATCTACACCGACCGCCCTGTTTACCGTCCCGAACAGAAGGTCTATTTCAAAGGCATCGTCCGGCTGCTCAGCGAAGGCGGTTACGTAACGCCGACCTCTCGCACGGCCAGCGTCAAGATCACCGATCAGAGCAACAACGAGATATTCAACAAAGAGCTGCCGCTCTCGTCGCGCGGATCGTTCAGCGGCGAGGTTGATCTGGCCGCAGGCGCGCCGCTCGGTTTCTACTCGGTCGTTGCGACCTTCGGCGGCGCTGAGGCTCGCGGATCGTTTGAAGTGGCCGAATACAAAAAGCCCGAATTCAAAGTCAAAGTCACGACGCCGAAAACTTTCGTCCCCGTCGGCGAGCGAACCAAATTCACCATCGAGGCGAAATACTTCTTCGGCGCGCCAGTCTCGAACGGCGACGTGAAGTATTACGTCTACCGCTCGCGCTATCATCACTGGTGGTTCAGCGACGAATACGACGACGGCATCGGCGAAAGCGAAGACGAAGAGAGCGGCGATGAAGAAGGCTATTACGGCTACGGCAATGACATGGTGAAAGAAGGCGAAGGGCGGTTGGACGCCAACGGGCGGTTGGAAGTCGCGTTCGATGTTCCGCCGATGGACGAGAAACAGCCCTACGATTTCACCTACCGGCTTGAAGCTCAGGTGACCGATTCGTCGCGCCGCGAGATGGAAGGCAAAGCCAGCTTCGTCGGCACGCGCGGCAAGACCGTTGTTTTCGCGCGCCCCGAACGCTACGTCTATTTCCAAAACGACAACGCAAAGATCAAAGTCAGAACCTCCGATTACGAAGGCCGTCCGGTCTCTTCAAAAGTCGCGCTGAAATTCGTCGAGGTGAAATACGAAAGGACCGAAGAGAAGGACGGCGATCAGACATACGTCAGATACAAAGCGGTCAAGCGCGATCTCTCTTCAGCCGAAGTCACGACCAACGCGCAGGGCGAGGCCGCGTACGATTACCGCATCCCGATCACCGGCTCGATTCAGATCGAAACCTCTGTTCACGAAAACGGCAAGCGGATTCCTTCGGACGCCGGATACATTTACGCCACCGACCGCAACAACCGCTGGGCCGACGGGGCCTACCGCGATTACGGCTCGATCAAGCTCATCCCGGATAAAAAATCTTATCAACCGGGCGAGACGGCGCACGTGCTGGCGATGCTGCCCGCCGATAAAGCGCATCTGCTGGTGACGACCGAAATGACCAGCGTGATGGACGCGCGGCGCGTTGACGCCGAAGGCCGCGCGGTGATGATTGATTTGCCGATCAAGGACAACTTCGTCCCGAACATTTTTCTGAGCGTGGCTTACGTGAAAGACGGCGAGATGTTCGAGAGCAGCAAGAGTGTCATCGTGCCCGCGCGAAACAAATTCCTCAATATCGAAGTCATTCCCGACAAGAAGGAATACAAGCCGCGCGACACGGCGTCGTACACGGTCATCGCGCGCAACGCCGACGGTTCGCCCGCCGCCGGAGCCGAAGTCAGCCTGGGCGTGGTTGACGAAGCGATTTACAGCATCAGGCCGGATTCGTCAGGCGACATCCGCCGCGCGTTTTACGGCGCGCGATACAACCGAGTCGAGACGCATTTCTCGACCGCCTACTTTTTCACCGGCTATTCCGGCAGCAAGAAGATGGAGTTGGCCGCGAACAAACGCTCGTATCAACTGGCCGATTTCAAAAACGACAGCCAGCTCGTCGAGCCGAAGATTCGCAAGGAATTCAAAGACACCGCATTCTGGAAGCCGGACGTGGTGACCGGCGCCGACGGCAAGGCGACGGTGAAATTCGATCTGCCCGACAACCTGACGACGTGGCGGGCGACGGCGCGCGCTGTGACCGACGACCTGCGAGTCGGGTCGAACATCAGCCGCGTGCTTTCGCGCAAGGATTTGATCTTGCGTTTGGAAACTCCGCGCTTTATGACCGAAGGCGATGTCGTCACGGTGTCCGGCATCGTTCACAACTATCTTGACTCCGACAAAGTCACGCAGATCGAGTTGAAGGTCACTGGCGCGAACCTGCTCGACACTGCGCAGCAGACAGTGACGATCACGAAGCAGGGCGAGCAGCGCATTGACTGGCGCATCTCGGCTTCGCAGCTTGGCAATGTGACGCTGCTCGCGACGGCCAAAACCAACGCCGAATCGGACGGCGTTGAATTGCCGCTGCCCGTCGTGCCGCAGGGATTGAAACAAACCAAAGGCAATGCTGCGGCGATGGCAGGCGATGTTGACGAGCGAACGTTCATTCTCGACATGCCCGGCAACGCCAACACGCAGGCGCGCACGCTTCGCATCGAAGCCGCGCCCTCAATCGCCGGAGCGATGTTCGGCGCGCTCGATTATCTGACCAGCTTTCCGTACGGCTGCACCGAGCAGACGATGTCGAGCTTCCTGCCGAACGTGATCGTCGCGCAGGCGTTGAAGAACGTGAAATCGGCTTCGATCAAGGGATCGAACGATCTGGGCAAGAAGGTGCAGCGCGGGCTTGATCGGCTTTACGGATTGCAGCACGGCGATGGCGGTTGGGGCTGGTGGCTGGACGACAAGACCGATCCGTTCATGACGGCTTACGTGGTTGACGGCCTGGCGATGGCGCAGCGCGCCGGTTACGGCGTCAACAGCTATGCGATCAATCGCGGACGCGACCGCGTCAAACAACTGCTCGACGCGGGCAAGCTGGAAGACGGCAAACCGATTGATCCAGAATCGCGAGCCTATCTGGTTTACGCGCTGAACGTGAGCGGCGAAAATCCGAATGACACCGATGCGCGTTACGTCAACGATTTGTTCGCCAAGCGCATTGACCTGCAACCTTACGGACGCGCGCTGCTGGCGTTGACGTTGAAGCATCGTGGCGACGAAGCCCGCGCCAGACAGGTTGTCACTGAACTCGAACGCGGCGCGCGTGTGACCGATTTCGACGCGCACTGGGAATCGCGCCGCCGCCCGATGCTCGATTTCAACGAGAACAACGACCTCGAAGCTACGGCGCTCACGGTCAAGGCCCTGGCTCAGATCAATCCGCAGAGCGTGCTGCTTGCGAAAGCCGCGCGCTGGCTGGTGGCCAATCGCCGCAACGGTTATTACTGGGATTCAACCAAGCACACCGCGTTCGCCATTCTCGCGCTGACCGATTACCTGAAGGCGAGCAAGGAACTTTCCGCCGACTACACGGTTGATGTTTTCCTGAACGGCGAACAGGTGTTGACGAAGCGCGTGACTGCCGCCGAAGCCGCCGCCGGTCAGCCGCTGGTCATCGAACGCAAAGGCGGCCAGATCAACAACGCCAATCAGGTGAAAGTGATCAAGCGCGGCGCGGGCGTGCTCTATGCCTCGGCGACGCTCGATTACTACACGCGCGAGGAGAATTTCGCCTCGCAATCCTCGAACGATCTGAAGCTGACGCGCGAATACCTGCGGCTGCGCGTGAGCGACGAGGGCGGCAAGCCGAGTTGGAGAATCGAACCGCTTTCGGGCGAACTGCGTTCGGGCGATCTGATCGTGGCGCGGTTGCGCGTGAACGGCGCGCGCGCGCAATACCTGATGATCGAAGACCCGATTCCGGCAGGTTGCGAACAGGTCGAACGCGTCAGCGGGATTGACCTCAATTACAGCGACGGGCGGTGGAGCGATTGGTACAGCAACCGCGAATTCCGCGACCAGCGCACAGTCATCTTCGACAACTATTTCGACGGCGACGCGACGTTCCAGTACGCGCTGAGAGTGCAGATACCGGGCGAATTCAAAGTCGCGCCCGCGCGGGCGGAATTGATGTATCAACCAACGGTGCAAGCGAATACCGCAAACGTGAAGTTGAGCATTCTGGATAAAAAATGATGATCAAAGACGTTTTTCATTCAATCGGAGCAGCCGCGCGCAAGCTCTTCGCCAACTGGGGCGCGCTGTTGATTTCGCTGACGTTGTATGCGGCGCTGCTCGGCGCGGTCTATCTGTTTTTCAATATCCGCGAAGCGACGAAGCTGGAAGTGGCGTTGAACGCGCTCTTGCCTGCGGCGGCCATCGCGCTCTTCTTCCTGATTCAGGCGATGGGATTGAGTTACGTGCGGATCGGCGTCGGCGCGGGATATTTGTTGAAACGCGCGTTAAAAGATTGCTGGAAGATTCTTCTCGCCAGCCTGCCGCTGATTCTGCTCGCGTGGTTGATTGTTTACCTTTTCGGAAAAGCCAACCATACATTCTTCAGCGAAACGCTCACGGCTGAATCGAAGGCGAGGGCGTGGGGCGCAACCGCCTCTCACGCCGCGCAAATCTTTTTGCTCCATATTCTCCTCCCCCTGATTGCGATTCACCTTTGGATTGCGACTGTGCGCGAAGGACTGGCGCCGGCGTTCAAAGGCTTCGGGCGAAGCGTTGTCCGCGCAATTGCGCCCCGTTCATTGCTGATTTACGCGCTGGTTTGCGTCGTCTTCGGCGCAATGGTCTATTTTCTGTTATTCCGGGAGGCCACGTTCAAAGGCGCGTGGACTCAACTCTGGGCCGTCGGGATCAAGACCGCGCTGGCGTTGCTGATGGTGTTTATCGGCTGGTTGCTGACGCTCGGTTCGATTGCGGAGATGACGGCGCGGCGGGCGATGAAAGAGTTGTAGATGGCAATGTCGTTTCGGTTGGCACAGGTCGTGATCTTCATCGCGCTTTTTACTTCCTGCGCTGCGCATCAAGCTCAGCCTGCCGCCGATTCGACGCGATCATCCACAACGCTCTCCGAAAGTGAACTCGACGAAGCCCTGCAAAAGATCGCCACCGAATCGCTCGGCGAGCGTGAAGGCGCGGTCATCGTGATTGATCCGCAAACTGGGCGTCTACGCGCGGTCGTCAATCCCCGCCTGGCTTTTGAACAGGCTTTCCCTCCCGGCTCCGCGATCAAACCGTTCACGGCGTTGGCCGCGTTGCGCGCTGGGTTGATTGACCGCGAGTTCCGCCATCAATGCCGGACGCGTTACGCGCGCGATGATTTCGAAATCGTCTGCTCGCATCCCGCCAGCAAATCGCCATTCAATCTGCCGCAGGCTCTGGCTTATTCCTGCAACAATTTTTTCGCGCGCGTGGGCGAGCGTTTGAGCGAAGGCGCGTTCAATTCGACGCTCGGCGCGTTTGCCTTCGGCGAGAAGACGGGCGTGAACGCGAAAGAAGTCGCTGGCGAATTGCCGCGCGGCGATTGGAGCGTGCGCGAGGCTTTGGGCGAAAGCGATCATCTGCTGGTCACGCCGGTTCAATTGATCGCGGCTTACGCGGCGTTGGTCAATGGCGGACATCTTTATCGTCCGCAACGATCAGACGATCACAGCCTGATCGCGCAGGAGAAGGTGCGCTTAAACATCGCGTCCGAACATCGCGCGGCGTTGATCGAAGGGATGCGCGGCTCGGTGAAATACGGCACGGCGTCGAAGACGGGTTTAGGTTCATTGCCGGGTTACGTTTTTGGCAAGACCGGGACTTCGACCGCGAGCAACCGCTGGCGTACGCAGGGATGGTTTGTCGGATTCGCGGCGGAGAAGAATCCGACCGGCGTCCCGCGAGCCGATCAGGTCGAACTCGGCGTGTTGGTCTTTCTCAAAAAGGCGCACGGTTCGCAGGCGGCGGAAGTGGCAAAGCCGATCTTGAAATGCGGAATGCGGAATGCGGAATGCGGAATGAAGAAGGCGATGACGCGGGAGAGGAGCGGAGAGGGCGATTTTGAATTGGTTATTCACCGCAGAGGCGCAGAGAACGCAGAGCAAACGCAGAGAGTTTCTTCCTCTGCGCTTGCTCTGCGCTCTCTGCGCCTCTGCGGTGAATATGATACTGAAGCGATACCGACTTCATTGATGCCCGACGTCCCAACTCCGGCAAATCCGCAATCAATCAAGGTTCGCTCCGTCAGCGAAAACGTCACGCGCGAGTTGCCGCTGGAAGAGTATCTGGTCGGCGTGCTGGCCGCCGAATCCAGTGTCGAGAACGAGATTGAGGCGTTGAAGGCTCAGGCTGTCGTCAGCCGCGCTTTCGCGCTGAAAAATCTTGGGAGGCACTCGCGGGAAGGCTACGATTTCTGTTCGACCACGCATTGCCAGCGATTCACATATCCAAAAATGAAGAGCGCGTCGGCGCGTCGCGCGGTCGAGGCGACGGCGGGGGTGATTTTGACTGATCATACAGGCCAGGTCGCCGACGCGTATTTCCATGCCGCGTGCGGCGGAATGACCGCCAACATCCAAACACTGTGGGGCGCGGCGGCGCCATCGTACCTGCGCGGCGTGCGCGACGATTTCTGCGCGACGGGGCCGCATCGCCGGTGGACGCAGAAGATTCCGGCGGATCAACTCGCAAAGGCTTTGCGGAGCGACGAGCGCACGGACATTGGCTCGCGGCTCAGTTCAATCACCGTCACCAAACGCGACGCGACGGGCAGAGCCGAGGCGATCACGATTGCAGGCGCGTGGCGCCGCGAGGTTCGCGGTTGGGATTTCAAGATCATTGTCGGGCGGAGCCTGGGCTGGCAGATGATCAAAAGCTCGCGGTTTGAAGTCGCGCGCGTGGGCGATGATTTCGTGTTTCGCGGCGGCGGCTTTGGCCACGGGCTTGGGCTTTGCCAGGAAGGGGCGCACGTAGCGGCGCGGCGCGGGATGAGTTACCGCCAGATTCTCAATCATTATTTTCCGGGGGCGAGGTTGAGCCGGATGGCTAAATTTGTTTCAGCCGGTGGAAGCTCGCAGGCGGGCGGTCCAGTGCTGCGGGCGGTAGCGAGCGTGGCGTTCGTAGCCGGCGGCTTGGGAACGGCACGCTCGCTACCGCTCGCGGCGCTGAACCAGAGAGCTTCTCTTTCGAGCGAGCATTTTCGCGCGAGCTATCCGGCCAACGCCGATGCGCGGCCAATCGAAAGCATGCTTCGAGTGTTTGAAAGCGCGCGTGAGGATTTGCTGCGGCGTCTGGAAGCGGCTTCGCTGCGGCTAGCCGAGCCTGCGCCGTTCGAGGTCGTGGTTCACGCGACGACTGCCGACTTCATTGCGGCGACGGGTCAATCGGGTTGGGCTGCGGGCGCGACGCGCGGACGGCGGATTGAATTGCAACCGCTCGATCTGCTCAGGCGGCGCGGAGTTTTGAGCGCGACTTTGCGCCACGAACTGACTCACGCGGTGATTGAAATTCTGAGCGGCGGCCGGGCGCCGCATTGGTTGGCGGAAGGATTGGCGATACACGTTGCGGGCGAGTCCGCCGCGCTTCCGCGAATCGAAAAGAGACGCAGGCTCGCGCGCGAAGAGTTGGAGCGGAAACTGGCGCGCCCGGCTTCGGTCGCCGAGACGCGCGAGCTTTACGCGATGGCTTATCTCGAAGTCCGCGCGATCATCGAAGCTGAAGGCGAGGCGGGCGTCTGGCGGCGCGTGGCGGGATCGAAGGGAACGTCTAGCAGGCGATCAACGGCCGGGCGGGCGATGTGATTCAGCAGATTGACTTTGCCTCAGAACGCGGTGTATAACCGCCTCGGTTATTCGGTACAAATCAACTCAAACAATTGAATTGAAGGATGGAACGGCCAATTGCTAATCAATTGAGGGTCGGCATTCGATTATCCAAAGCGGCTGGGAACTATGAAGAAAACTGGATTCAGATGCGATTGCGGAAAATTCTCCCTGCGCCATTTCGCATCGTCCATTCACAAATCAACACATCAACGATGCTCCAGCCGTCTGCCCCTGCCTTGCTGTCCGCGCTGTACAAGCTCAAGCGCGAACGGAGGCTAACTCTAACTTCACTCACACGAGCGGCAGTCCGTTTTGCAAATTGAGGGAATGGTGTCTCAAGTCCACGATCATCTCCCGAAGCTTGCGCGGGTGATTCTCGCAAGCTGTCTGGCGTTATTATTGATCTTTGAGTCGAGCGCGTGCAGGCGCAAATCCGACGCCGCCAGGGAGACCTCGATCACCATCTACGGCTTCAGCGTGCTCAAAGAGCCGCTCGATAACGCGATTCTTCCGGCTTACCGCGAAGAGTGGGAGAAGAAGACCGGCCAGAGGTTGACCTTCGACACCTCTTACGCGGGTTCCGAGATCGCGACCAATCAGATCATCGCAGGGGCCGAGGCCGACGTGGCGATTCTGGCCATTGAACGCAACGCCGACCGTTTGATCAGACCGGAGGTGACGCGGTGTGAGTGGCGCAAGCTGCCTTACGGCGGCATTGTCAACAAGACTCCGATGGTGATTGTCGTGCAACAGGGCAATCCGAAAGGCATCCGCGATTTCGCGGATTTGGCGAAGCCGGGCGTCAAGCTGATCCATCCCGATCCGGCCTCGTCGGGCGCGGGACAATGGGCGCTGCTGGCGGTTTACGGGTCGGAGTTGATCAAATCCGAGAAGGCGACGGGCGTCCGCGACGATCAAAAAGCCTTCGACCTGTTGCGAAGAGTATGGAAGAACGTGAAGGCGACGCCAGGTTCGGCGCGCGAGGCGCGAACGCAATTTGAACGGCGCGAAGGCGACGCGTTGATCACTTACGAACTGGAAGCGATGCAACTGCTCGACAAAAAACTCCCGGTTGAAATCGTCACGCCGCGCGCGACGGTCTTCAGCGAGCATCCGGTGGTGATCATTGATCACGCGATGAGCGCGTCGAAATATGCGATGGTCGAACTGTTCCTGCGGTCGTTGTGGGATCCGGCGACACAGCAAATCTGGGTCAACTCGCATTTCCGCTCGGTGACAGATGAAAAAATGAACGAGCGGTTTCCGAAAATCGAACTGCCTTTTTACGCGAAAGACCTGGGCGGATGGTCGCGGGCTTATCCCGAAATCGTCGAAGGCGTGTGGAAGAAAGGGATTCAAATTAAAGAGTAGGTTGACGCGGGGGGCGCATCGCTTCCAGCGTGCCATTGGCAAGAGGCCGATTGAAAGGAAATAGATCTCTCGCTAATGGCACGCTGGAAGCGATGCGTACCCAGGCGATAATTTATGGCTTACGGAAAGACTGCGGCGCTGCCGAATCAACACAGGAAGCATCAATCGGATGTCGTGCGGCCCGTCGGCATCAGCTTCATCCTGATTGCGATGATGCCGCTGGTGATTTTGCCACTCGCTTCGATCTTCATTTACGGTTTCGGCAAAGGCCTGGATCATTTCTGGGACGCGCTGATTTCGCCCGCGGCGGTTTCATCGCTCAAGCTGAGTTTGACCACGAGTAGCGTGGCGACGTTGTGCAATGTCGTTTTCGGATTGATCGCGGCCTGGGTGATGAGCAAGTACGAATTCAAGGGCAGTTCGGCGCTGATGATCATCATCAGCCTGCCGACTGCCATTCCGACCGCCGTCGCCGGAACCGCGCTGCTGCTGGTGTGGGGGCGCAGCGGTTTGCTGGGGCAATTTTTTGAACACACCGATTACCAGATTATGTTCACGACCTCCGCGATCATTCTGGCGAATATCTTCGTGACTTTCCCGCTGGCGTTCGGCGTGATCAAACCGGCGCTGGACAATCTGGACACGAGTTACGATGACGCCGCCGAAACGATGGGCGCGTCGCGGTGGCAGACGTTCCGGTTCGTCGTGCTGCCTTCCTTGCGCGGCGCGATAGTCACGGGCGCGCTGCTGACCTTCGCGCGCTCGATCGGAGAATTCGGTTCGACGATTATGGTCAGCGGCAATCTGGCGATGAAGACGCAGACCGCGCCGCTTTACATCTTCACCAAGTTCAATGAAGGCGACATCGAAGGGGCGAACGCGATTGCGGCTGTGCTGGCCGTGATCTCGTTCGCGATTTTCTCGTTGATTCTGTTCACGAGAAAGAGGGTGGAGAGATAGACAGAGAGCAGGGAGTGGGGAATATCTTTCTCTCTACTGCCCACTCTCTACTCCCCGCTCCCCACGAATCAAAGCGAGGTACGAAATGGCTAGAGAAATGGTGGCTCCCTTCCACAACGCTCAAGCCTGGGTTGAACCCGAACCACAGGCGCGGCAGTCCCTGGTCGTTCGCGGCTTAAGCAAATGGTTTGGCTCCGAGCAGGTCCTCGATGATGTGAGTTTCTCCATCGCGGAGGGTGAGAGCCTGGTTCTGCTGGGGCCTTCGGGCAGCGGCAAGAGCACCACGCTGCGCCTGATCGCGGGTTTGGAGAAGCCCGAAAGCGGCGAGATATATCTTCGCGGCAGACACATCGAGCACCTGCGCGCGCGCGAACGCAACATCGGAGTGATCTTCCAGAATTACGCGCTCTTCCCGCGAATGACCGTCGCCGAAAACATCGCTTTCGGACTGCGCATCCGAAAATGGAGGAAGAAGAAGCGCGCGGAGGTGGTTGACCGTTTGCTGGAATTGATCGGCCTTCAGGATCAGCGCGACAAATTCCCGTCGCAGATTTCCGGGGGCCAGCAACAGCGCGTGGCCATCGCCCGCGCGCTGGCTTACGAACCCGACCTGCTGCTCTTCGACGAATCGTTCAGCGCGCTCGATCCGCAAACGCGTACAGGGCTTCGCCGCGAAATCCGGATTTTGTTGAGGAAGTTGCGCATCCCCGCGCTCTTCATCACTCACGATCAGGAAGAGGCGATGGAGATGGGCGATCACATCGCCATTCTCAACCGGGGGCGGATGGAACAGATCGGCGCGCCCGAAGAAATTTACAACGACCCGCAAACCGAATTCGTGGCGACGTTCCTCGGCGCGGCCAACGTTGTCGAAGGATGCTGGCGCGAAGGCTTCATCGCTCTCGATTGCGAGCAGTGTTTGCGGGCGCCCAGGCCGATGCCGCAAATGGTTATGGAGCGCGTCAAGATGATCTTCCGGCCTGAAGACATCATGATCGGCGGCCCGGCCGGCCTGGTTGAAACTCCGCATCATCTGGGGCGCGGTGAAATCGTAGATGTTTCGTTCACCGGAGCGACCGAATCGCTGACGATCAAGCTGTTGCCGCGAGGTTACACCGGACAGTTATCGAATTCGCAGTGCGGCGCTGGTTCAGCCGGCGCCTGCAACCTGATGATCAAAGCCGTTCGCACGAAATGGGAGGCGAAGAGGTTTAGGCTTGCGCCTGGTTCGTCGGTTTTGGTCGGGCTGAGATCGTACAAGATTCTTCGAGGGTAAGATCGTGTCGAGTGTAAAAGTGGAAGCAAAAAAAGCAAAGAGGGTGACAAGAAGCAATAAATTCTTTTTTGCTTCGTTTGTCCTCTTTGCTTTTTTTGCTTCCACTCTCACAGGCTCGATTCGTGATCGCGCCTCGTTGCTGAACTCAGTCAGCGCCGCGCAGGAAATGCCCAGAGAAAAGGGCAATTTTCGCAAGCCGGATCTGGTCGAACTCATAAAACTCGATCCCACGATCAAACTCGACATCCGTTACGCCGCGTCGAACAACTTCCTGGGCCGCCCTGTTTACAAAGAAGCCCGCGCGTTTTTGCAGCGCCCCGCCGCCGAAGCCCTTGCGCGCGCCAATCGCAAACTGCGCGAGAAAGGTTATGGGCTGCTGGTTTTCGACGGCTATCGTCCCTGGGCTGTGACCAAACTCTTCTGGGATTCGACGCCTGAAGACAAGAAGCGTTTTGTAGCCAACCCCAGCCAGGGATCGCGCCACAATCGCGGATGCGCGGTTGATTTATCGCTCTACGACCTGCGCTCCGGCGAAGAGGTGGAAATGCCCAGCGGCTATGACGAGATGACCGAGCGAGCCTATCCGAATTATTCCGGCGGGACTCAGGAGCAGCGCCGCGTGCGCGAGATGTTGCGCGACGCGATGGAATCGGAAGGTTTCACCGTCTACGAATTTGAATGGTGGCATTACGATTACAAAGACTGGAAGAAATATCCCATCCTCGACATCGGCTTCAATCAAATCAAATCTGCGCCTGTCAGAAGAGGCCGCTAATCTCTCTCCGATTTCACTTTATCGTTTGCCCAGTTACAATCAACCCCGTATGGAAAAGACCGAAAACCTCAAACTCGATTACACTATTTTTTGTGAGGATGTGCGTGTCGAAGCGTCCAGCAGCCTGAGCCTGATGGGCGTGACACATCAGATCGTCGTGCCGCGATTGCCGGTCACGCTGATCAAATTCGCTGTGCTCAACCACTGGCGCGGCGAAGGACAGTTCATGACCGAAGTCCGAATCATGACGCCGGACGGAATGCAGGCCGTCGCAATGTCTCAACCCTCCGGCTTCACCATCCTGCCCAACGGATACGCGGACAACGTCACGGTCTTCGTCAACACGACTTTTTATCAGCCGGGCAATTACATCGTGCAGACGCTGATCAACTCGTCGAAGTTCGCCGAACTGACGCTGCCCGTGACGCTGATAGATCAACAACAAACAATCACCGAGAGCGAACAGGTGATGTAAAGCAAAACGCCATTCAATGTCCGGCAAGCCGCCAGCTTGTCGAGGCTTCGATGAATCGCCGCTTGCCCGAAAGCTGCGGCAAGCTGGCAGCTTGTCGGACATTTACTGAAGAGAGAGAAACTCGATGTCGAATCAAAACCAACCGGACCAACTTTCAATCAACACAATCCGAACTCTTGCGATGGACGCCGTGCAGAAGGCCAACTCCGGTCACCCCGGAATGCCGATGGGAATGGCTGCGGCGGCTTACGTCATCTGGACAAAATTTCTGCGCCATAATCCGAAGAATCCCCGTTGGGCCGACCGCGACCGTTTTGTGCTGTCAGCCGGACACGGTTCGATGCTGCTTTACAGCCTGCTTTACCTGACCGGCTACGACGATTATCCGCTCGAACAGTTGAAACATTTCCGCCAGTGGGGAAGCCTGACGCCGGGCCATCCCGAATCGGAATTGTCATCGGCCATCGAAACGACGACCGGCCCGCTCGGACAGGGCTTTGCGAATGGCGTCGGGATGGCCATCGGCGCCGAATACCTCGCGGCCAACTTTAATCGCCCCGGCCATGAACTCTTCGATTATTACATATACGCGATTGTCTCCGACGGCGACCTGATGGAAGGCGTGGCTTCTGAAGCCGCGTCGCTGGCCGGGCATCTGAAGCTGGGCCGTCTGATTTACCTTTACGACGATAACAGCATTTCGATTGACGGCAGCACAAGCCTGGCTTTCACCGAAGACCGCGCGAAGCGATTTGAGGCTTATCAATGGCACGTGCAGACGGTCGCCGACGCCAACGATCTGGTTGCGATTGAAAACGCGATCAAGGCCGCCCAAGCCGATCCGCGCCCATCGCTCATCTGCGTCAAATCAGTCATCGGTTACGGCAGCCCACATAAGGCGGGCACCGCGAAAGCCCACGGCGAACCGCTCGGCGTCGAAGAGGTGAAGCTGACGAAACAAAACCTAGGCTGGCCATACGAAGAGCCTTTCACCGTTCCCGAAGAGGCGTTGAATAATTTTCGTCAGGCGATTGATCGCGGGCAGAAGTTGGAGAACGAGTGGAACGCGAAGTTTGAAGCTTACGCGAAAGCAAATCCCGAACTCGCCGCCGAATGGCGCCAGTGGGCGAGCGGCAAATTGCCCGAAGGCTGGCAATCGGCGATGCCCACTTTCCCAACCGACAAGCCAATGGCGACGCGCGAGGCTTCAGGCAAGGCGTTAAACGCGTTCGCAAAAGTTCTGCCGATGTTGCTCGGAGGCTCCGCCGACCTGCGCCCGTCGAACAACACGTTTCTGGAAGGCATGAGCGAATTCCAGCCGGGCGATTACGCCGGACGCAATTTCCATTTCGGCGTGCGCGAACACGCGATGGGATCGGTCATGAACGGCATCGCGCTGACTCGCCCGCTCATTCCCTTCGGCGGAACGTTCATGGTCTTTTACGATTACATGCGCCCGCCGGTGCGATTGGCCGCGATGATGGGTTTGCAGGTGATCTACGTTTACACGCACGACAGCATCGGACTCGGCGAAGACGGCCCGACGCATCAACCGATTGAACAACTGATGGGACTGCGCCTGCTTCCCAACCTGACGACGATCCGCCCGGCGGACGCGAACGAGACTGCCGTCGCGTGGCGCGTGGCTTTGGAGAATAATCACGGCCCGACGGCGCTGGCGTTGACCCGGCAAAAGCTGCCGGTCTTTGATCGGACGAAATACGCTTCGGCGGAAGGCCTGGCGCAAGGCGCATACGTGATGAGCGAATCGCCGACCGGCAAGATAGACGTGATTCTGATCGCCACCGGATCGGAGGTCGCAGTCGCCATCGAGGCGCAGGACAAACTCGCGGCTGAAGGCGTAGGCGCGCGCGTCGTGAGCATGCCCAGTTGGGAGTTGTTTGAAAAACAATCCCAGGAATACCGCGATGAAGTGTTGCCGCCGAACGTCGCCGCGCGCATCGCGATTGAAGCTGGTGTGACTCTGGGTTGGCAGACGTATGTCGGCCCCAAAGGCGACGTGATCGGGCTTGACCGCTACGGAGCTTCCGCGCCGGTTCAGGTGGTGATGGAGAAGTTCGGTTTCACGGCGGCGAATGTGGTGGCGCGAGTGAAGAAGGCGATTGGAAAATAGCTTCCGTACGACAACTCCGTGACTGTCAAACCAGCGAGCGGGATTGTTTTCTCATCCTTGTAGGAAGCTGACGATGGCTGCGAAGAAGGCTGCAAAAAAATCAACCGGGAAAGCTGTAAAACAAAACTCGGCGCGAGGCGCTTCATTCGACGATCTGATCCTGCTGTATCCGCCGGTTGCGCAGGTCATCGCGGCGCGCCTGCGCGAGATCGTTCTTGAAGTTTTGCCGCAGGCGGAAGAGAAGGTCTACGCCAGCGGCTGGAGCATCGCCATTTACAAAGACGGCGAGGACATCTGCGGCATCGCGCCAATGAAGACCCGCTGCAATTTCTACTTGATGGACGGCGCGCACATTCCCGACCCTGGCGGATTGCTCGAAGGCACGGGCAAGAACATGCGGCACGTCAAAGTCGCATCGCCCGACGACGTGCCGGCGGAAGGGATCAAAGGCCTGCTCAGAGCAGGCAAAAAATTCGCTCGGAGCAAAAACGCCGACGGGCGATAGGAGCGCGTGAGCGGACGTTACACAGCAGCAGGATGGAGGTAGCAGGTCAGTATGGCGATGGCAGCCGCATCAGTTCTTCCCCCAGGCCCTAGGCCAGTCATTCCCGGCGCCAATTTCATCGCGATTCGCCGCGATCCGATCAGGTTTCTGACCGGTCTGGCCGAGCAATACGGCGACCTGGTTTATTTCAAGCTTGGCCCGCAGCCGGTTTTTCTGCTCAACAATCCGGATTACATCCGCGATGCGCTGGTCACGCACAACCGAAATTTCATGAAAGGCGAGGGATTGCAGCGCGCGAAGCGGTTGCTCGGCGAAGGGTTGTTGACCAGCGAGGGCGAATTTCATCTGCGCCAGCGGCGATTGGCTCAACCGGCGTTTCATCGGCAGCGCATCGCCGGTTACGCCGCGACGATGGTTGAATACGCCGCGCGCACGCGCGATGAATGGCGGGCGGGCGAGACTCGCGACATCGCGCGCGAGATGATGCGGTTGACGCTGGCGATTGCGGGCAAGACTTTGTTCGACGCCGATGTCGAAAGCGAGGCCGACGAAATCGGCGAGGCGCTGACCACGACTTTCGCGTTGTTCAACCGCGTGTCGCTGCCCTTCGCGCAATGGCTCGACCGCTTGCCGCTGCCCGCGACAAAACGTTTTCAAAAAGCGCGCCAGCGGCTGGACTCGACGATCTATCGAATCATCAACGAACGCCGCGCGGCCGCGGTCGATCGCGGTGATCTGCTTTCGATGCTGATCGCGGCGCGCGACGACGAAGGCGACGGCACGGGCATGACCGACGAACAGTTGCGCGACGAGGCGATGACGATTTTTCTTGCTGGTCACGAAACGACAGCCAACGCGCTGACCTGGACTTGGTATCTGCTGTCACAACATCCGGAAGTCGCTGCCAGATTCCACGCCGAAATTGATGAAGCGTTGAAAGGCCGGTTGCCGTCCGCTGAAGATTTCCCGCGACTGCGTTACACCGAAATGGTTCTTGCGGAATCAATGCGGCTCTATCCGCCTGCGTGGCTCATCGGGCGGCGCGCGCTCAGCGATTATCAAATCAACGGCTACAGAATCCCGGCCCGCTCGATCCTGCTGCTGAGCCAGTTTGTGACGCATCACGACGCGAGATTCTTTCCCGACCCGTTCCGCTTCGATCCCGAACGCTGGACGCCGGAAGCGCGCGAGTCGCGTCCGAAGTTTTCATACTTTCCGTTCGGCGGCGGCCCGCGATTGTGCATCGGCGAGCATTTCGCCTGGATGGAAGGCGTGCTGGTCTTGGCGACAATCGCGCAACGCTTCAGGATGCGGCTCGCGCCGGGCCATCCGGTCGAGATGCAGCCTCTGGTCACGCTGCGACCGAAGCACGGGATGAAGCTGATTCTTGAGGCGCGCTAAATCAGACAATGTAAGATCGGTTCACCGGGTCAGCGCCGCGGCCGGTAGGGTAATGGGGCGTCCCTGAAAAAGTGTAAAAGCCAATAAAAACGGGAGGTTCATCGCGAATCACACCGTATTGAGATTGTCGAAAACTGGCGTCAATCTGGCAGGCGCGCATTACCAGCGAGTAGGCGCGGATCAATCGCCGGCTGGCATACGCCGGTCAGACGGCGCGGGCCGCGAAGGTCTGGGAGATGGCGAACATCGAGCGGATGCGCGAGCTGGTCGAGAGTTATTTGCCACGCGATGGTGAGTCGGTCGCCATCTCGCCAGATAGACAAAGACTGACGACAGGCAGCGCCGATAAGACAACCAATCTCTGGGATGTGGCGACGGGCCGCGAAGTCGTCACGCTGCGCGGCCACACGCAATTGAGCGTGGCGCTGGCCTTTTCGCCAGACGGCAAACGCCTGGCCACAGGCGGCAGCGAAGGACTGGCGCGGTTGTGGGATGTCGCCAACGGTCAGGAACTGATCGCGTTGCGCGGCCATACCGACGTGATCAACAGCGTGGCTTTCTCAGCCGATGGCCGCACGCTGGTCAGCAGCGCCGCCGATGATTCTGTCCGGTTGTGGCGCGCCGCAACCCATAGCGAAGTCGAAGCTCGCGTTCGATAAACTCGGTCAGGCTAGCAGCCGTGTCTTTCAAGCTTTGGCCGGTTTGAACAATCCGACGGCCAATCCTTCCGGGTCTCGGATGACCGCCATCTCGTCACCTTCGGGCAGCTTCTGCGGCGGGATGATCACGCTGGCGCCGAGGTGGCTTGCCTTTTCGACGTACGCCGCCACCTCGTCAACCGCGACATAGAGCACAACTGTCGGATGGCCTTCAGGCGGGCAGGGCCAGACGCCGCCTTCCGCGCCGCGCCCCGAATGCGTCTCGATCATGCGATAGCCAAGCGCGTTGTCCGTGTTTACAGACCAGTCGAACAGACGGCAGTAGAAATCCACCGCCTGATCGGGATTCTTCGAGATGATCTGCCATTGCAGCACTGGTTGTCCCATGGCTATTTCTCCTCGTGTGATTGCTGAGTCCGGTTGTTGATTTTGATTGGTGTGATGTTGATCTCGATCTGATACTCCCGCGCGTCCGAAGCCTCGCGCCGCAGCCGCTCGATCAATTCAAGCACCGCAGGCAATTGCGCCGCGCTGACCGCGAGTTTGGCCGCCGGAGGATCAATCGCCTCGTCCGCCGTCTTCACCGAGAGTCGCCTGACCTGCTCCGACAAACGGCTTATGACTTGCCGCGCGAACCCGTCGCCGCTCGCCGTCCCTGCCTCCGACCTGTCAATCCACAGTTTCGGCCCAGCCATCTCCAGCAGGCCGAGCCGCGTCAGCCGGCTTAGCGCCACGTTCACCTCATCGGTAGTCAAATCCAGCGCGCGCGCTATCCAGCGAGTGTCGGGGACGAACTCTTCGAGCGCGGTCAACTCCAGAATCGCGCGATGAACGCTGTCCGAGAGCAACGCCATCGTGTCCCGCGTCAAAAAATGAATCTCGCGCGAGACGACCGTGGCGCTCGTTTGACGCTCGCGCGACACGAAAGCTTCGGTCTCTTCGGCCCGCAGTCCGAGCCGCGCGCCCAATGTTTCGATCATGCGCGGCGTCAAAGCCCGCTTCCCCCGAAGCAGTTGTGACAACGTCGAGTGATTGATTCCCAGATGCAGCGCAAACGAACGCAGCGAGTATTGCGGATTGGACGAGAGCCGCCTGGCCAGTTCCGATTGCAGATAGAGCCTGAAGCCGGGTGACGGCGAAAGCTGCGGAATCAATTCGTTAATGTTTGTCTTCACGCCGCCATACTAGGTGGCTTCTAATCGCCAGGCAAGATGGCGCGGCTCGAATCCGGGGCAGCCAAATTGCCCCAAACGATACCTGGTCAACATCAAGCCCCGTCGCTAAGCGTCTACTCCTGCATAAGTTACAAAGCGATATGAAATGCTTGAAAATTTTTCGACAGAGTTCTTGACAGAAAGAGACTCAACTTTTATAGTGCGCTTGTCCTCAAGCATTGAGGACAAAGTAGTGGAATCAAGCAGGAGACGAGAAGGGTTTTTCGGAAATTGAAGGAATCAACCTTTAACCAAATGGAACCAACCTGGAACTAACAAGGAGGAAGTAAAACGTATGTCGTGGATGATCAAACGTGACCCGTTCGGTGAATTGCGCAACATTCAGGAAGATTTCAATCGGATCTTCAACTCGACATTGCCGCAATTTTTCGGAAGAGACGAAGGATTGCTGGGCGGCAATTGGTCGCCGGGCGTGGACATTTACGAGGATCAGAACTCGATCACGCTCGAAGCCGATCTGCCGGGATTGAAGCCGGGCGATTTCAACCTCTCCATCGAAAACTACAGGCTCACCCTGAGCGGCGAGCGCAAGTTCGAGAAGGAGAACAAGGGCGACAACTGGCGCCGGGTCGAGCGCAGCTACGGCGGCTTCACTCGCACGTTCAGCCTGCCGTCAACAATCAATGTTGACGAGGTGAACGCCGAGTTTAAAGACGGTGTGCTGCGCGTGACGTTGCCGAAGCGCGAAGAGGTCAAGGCGCGGCAGATTCAGGTGTCGGTCACTGACGCCAAGAGCGCGAAGGCGGCTGAAGCCAAATAATCTGTGATCAAGACCCATCGGCATTTGACACTCAGGCTTCGGATTGAAAAACTCCGAAGCCTGAATTTTATTTCGGGCGTTTGAATTGAGGAGCGAGATGCGGATCAGGATTAAAAGAATAGATCACATACAACTTTCCATTCCGGCCGGCGGGGAAGAGGTGGCCAGGAAGTTTTACGGCGAGGCGCTAGGACTGGAAGAGATCGAGAAGCCTGAACCGCTGAAGCCGAGAGGTGGATTGTGGTACAAGATCGCGGATGCGCAACTACATCTCGGGGTCGAAGATTCCCGGAACAAAACCAGAAGTCATCCGGCGTTTGAAGTAGACGAACTGGAGAAGATCAAGGCGTATTTTCAGGAAAACGGCGTTGAAGTCCGCGAGGAGATTCCGACTCCGGGAGTAGCGAGATTCTCCTTCTTCGATCCGTTCGGAAACAGAATAGAGTTTCTCGAAAAAAGCGCGCCTGACGGACTTCAAGCAGATTAAGCGAGGAAGAGATGAGACTGGACAAGTTCACATTGAAAGCGCAGGAGGCGATTGAGTCTGCCGTCGCTTCAGCCGAAAAGCAGAATCATCAACAGGTCGAGCCGGAGCACATTCTGGCCGCGATGATCGAACAGGCCGAAGGCGTGACGCGCCCAATGCTCGGCAAGATCGGCGTTAACGTTCAGACCGTTCTGTCCGAACTTGAAGCGGTGATCAAAAAGTTCCCGCAGGTCAGCGGGACGGGGCAGCGCTATTACGGCAATCGCGCGACCGACGCGTTCAGCAAAGCGCAGAAAGAAGCCGACAAACTCAAGGACGATTACGTCTCGACCGAGCATTTGCTGCTGGCCATTGCCGAAGACAAACAGGACGCGGGGCGCATCCTGCGCTCGCACGGCGTTGAGCGCAAGGCGTTGATGAAGATCATCGAAGACATGCGCGCTGGCGCTCGCGTAACGACCCAGAACGCCGAAGAGAGTTACCAGGCGCTGTCGAAATACTCGCGCGATCTGACCGAATTGGCGCGGCAGGGCAAGCTCGATCCGGTGATCGGACGCGATGATGAAATCCGCCGCACGATCCAGGTCTTGTCGCGCCGCACGAAAAACAATCCGGTGCTGATCGGCGAACCCGGCGTCGGCAAGACGGCCATTGTCGAAGGCCTGGCGCAGCGCATCGTCAAGGGCGACGTGCCTGAGACTTTGAAAAACAAACGTCTGGCCGGACTCGATCTGGGCGCGATGCTCGCGGGCGCGAAATATCGCGGCGAGTTTGAAGAGCGATTGAAGGCCGTGCTGCGCGAGATCGAAAAATCCGACGGCCAGATCATCTGCTTCATTGACGAGTTGCACACTCTGGTCGGCGCGGGCGCGGCTGAAGGCGCGGTTGACGCGTCAAACATGCTCAAGCCCGCGTTGGCGCGCGGCGAATTGCGCTGCGTCGGAGCGACGACTCTCAACGAATATCAAAAATACATCGAGAAGGACAAAGCGCTCGAACGACGCTTCCAGCAGGTTTACGTCGGCGAGCCGAACGTCGAAGACACGATTGCGATCCTGCGCGGGTTGAAAGACAAATACGAGACGCATCACGGCGTGCGCATCAAGGACACGGCGATTGTCGCCGCCGCGACTTTGTCGAACCGCTACATCACCGACCGTTTTCTGCCGGACAAGGCGATCGATCTGATTGATGAAGCGGCGTCGCGTCTGCGCATCGAGATTGACTCGCTGCCGACCGAGATTGACGAGGTCGAGCGCGAGATCATACAGCGCGAGATAGAGCGGCAGGCGTTGATGCGCGAAGACGATCCGGTCTCGCGCGAGCGGTTGGCCAAAGTCGAAAAAGAGATCGCCGATTTGAAAGAGAAGTCCGGCGCGATGAAGGCCAAGTGGCAATCTGAAAAAGAAGTCATCGAACGCGCCCGCGCGGCCAAAGAGCAGATCGAGCAGTTGAAGGTTCAGGCCGAGCAACTAGAACGCGCTGGCGATTACGGCAAGGTGGCCGAGATTCGCTACGGCCGTGTCGCTGAACTGCAAAAAGAATTCGACGCCGATCAGGCGAAGCTCGCCGAGTTGCAGCAGTCGGGCAGAACGTTGAAGGAAGAGGTCACGGAAGAGGACGTGGCCGAAGTTGTCGCGCGGTGGACCGGCGTCCCGGTCTCGAAGATGCTCGAAGGCGAGATGCAGAAACTGGTCAGGATGGAAGAACGTTTGGGAATGCGCGTGATCGGGCAAAACGATGCGCTGATCGCAGTGGCGAACGCCGTGCGGCGCGCTCGCGCTGGTTTGCAAGACCCGAAGCGCCCGATTGGCTCATTCATCTTTTTAGGCCCGACCGGCGTGGGCAAGACCGAAACGGCGCGGGCATTGGCCGAATTCCTCTTCGACGATGAGCACGCGATGGTGCGGCTCGATATGTCGGAGTTCATGGAGAAGCATTCGGTCGCGCGATTAATCGGCGCGCCTCCGGGCTATGTCGGTTATGACGAAGGCGGTTATCTGACCGAAGCCGTGCGCCGCCGGCCTTATTCGGTTGTGCTCTTCGACGAGATCGAAAAAGCGCATCCCGACGTGTTCAACGTTTTGTTGCAGGTTCTGGACGATGGGCGATTGACCGATGGCAAGGGGCGGACGGTGGATTTCAAGAACACGGTGATCATCATGACTTCAAACATCGGCTCGCGCGACATTCAAGAGTGGCAGGGCGACGAGAACGCGATGCGCAAGCGCGTGATGGAGCAGTTGCGCGCGGAGTTCAAGCCGGAGTTTCTGAATCGCGTTGACGACGTGATCATCTTCAAGAGCCTGGGAATCGAGCAACTGCGCCAGATCATCAAGATCCAACTCGAATCGCTGCGGCGCATGCTCGAAGAGCGCAAGATCAATCTGACGCTCGATCCGTCGGCTGAAGAGCTGCTGGCGCGCGAAGGCTTCGACCCGGCTTATGGCGCGCGCCCGCTCAAGCGCGCGATCCAGAGCCTGATCCAGAATCCGCTGGCGATGAAGCTGCTTGGCGGCGAAATCAAACCCGGCGAATCGGTCGTCATCAAGGGCGATCTGGATCACGGACAGATGATCTTCGTTGAGGAGCAGCGGGCGGCGGCTTCATGATGATTCGTTGCAACATCCCGGATGCGGTGATAGATTGACCGCTCTTATAAATCAACAAGCCGACGAACGATGATGAAAGGTTTCCACGTAGTAATATGAATTCCAACTTTGGTAATCAGGAACGAGGCCATAGCGCCGCAGAAGCGCATGAAATCGAGGATCAGCCGATGGAAGCTGAGGGCCAACCGGAAGTGCAAGTGAAGGACAAACGCAGGTTCTCATCCGAAGGAGAGATCATTCCAATCGAAGACGATCAGAGCGCGGAGGAAGAGACGCCGAACGGCCATGCGGCCATCCCATCCGAAGTCGAATTCCTACAGGCCAGGTTGAAAGAATCCGAAGAGAAGCGGGTCGAGGCCGAACGCCAGGTGCGCGATTTCGCAGACCGCTTCCGCCACGCTCAGGCGCAATTGAGAGCCGAAACCGATGAACAGCGCGTCCGGTTGCAACGGACTTTCGATCAGAAGCTGGAAGCCGCGCGCGGCGACATTGTGGCCAAACTGCTCGACACGCTCGACAATTTGAAGCGCGCCATCGCGGCGGCTGAAAAGAGCGACATCGAACATTCCGACTTCGCTTCGCTGCTCGAAGGCGTGCGCGCCACAGCCGCTATGTTCGAAGCCAAAATGCAGAGCCTGGGCTTGAGCGCCGTGCCGGGTGTGGGGCAGGAATTCAATCCCGAAATTCACGAAGCGGTCGAAATCGTTCCGGTTTCAAAAGACAAAGACAATCAGGTGATCGAAGAGTTTCAAACCGGATATAAGTTCGGTGATCGTTTGCTGCGGCCTGCGCGCGTGCGCGTCGGACGGGCGAACAAATAGCGACGGCATCTATTCACACCTGGGGGCGCACGCGGCCCGCGTGCTGGACTCTCGCGAAGGGCTTTTTATCGAAGCCCCGCACGCGGGCCGCGTGCGCCTCCGGTTTATCAGAAGAGAGGAATAACAAGTGGCAAAAGAGTTGAGATTCAGAGAGGACGCCCGGAAGGCGATGCTCGAAGGCGTGAACGTTCTGGCCAACGCCGTGCGCGTGACGCTGGGGCCGCGTGGGCGGAACGTCGTCATTGATAAAAAATTCGGTTCGCCGATGATCACCAAAGACGGCGTGACTGTAGCTAAAGAAGTCGAGTTGAAAGACAACTATCAGAACATGGGCGCGCAGATGTTGCGCGAAGTCGCGTCGAAGACTAACGACCTGGCGGGCGACGGCACGACTACGGCGACAGTGCTCGCGCAGGCGATCTTCCGCGAGGGTTATAAGAACGTCGCGGCGGGCGCCAACCCGATGAGTTTGAAGCGCGGCATCGAGCGGGGCGTCGAAGCCGCTGTCGCCGAAATCGAAAAGATGTCGAAGAAGGTCAAAGACCGGGAAGACCTGGCCAACGTCGGCGCGGTCGCGGCCAATGGTGATCGTCAGATCGGCGATCTGCTCGCGGCGGCGATGGAAAAGGTCGGCAGGGACGGCGTCGTGACGGTCGAAGAGGCGAAGTCAATCGAAACCTCGCTGGATGTTGTCGAGGGAATGCAGTTCGATCGCGGCTACATCTCGGCATACTTCGTCACCAACCCGGACAAGATGGAAGTTGTGCTGGAAGAGCCGCTGATCCTGCTCAACGAGAAGAAAATCTCTTCGATGCACGACATCTTTCCAGTCCTGCAACAGGCCGCACAGGCGGGCCGCAGCCTGCTGATCATCGCTGAAGACATCGAGGCCGAGGCGCTCTCGACGCTGGTCGTCAACCGTTTGCGCGGCGCATTGAAAGTCGCGGCGGTCAAAGCGCCCGCGTTCGGCGACCGCCGCAAAGCGATGCTCGAAGACATCGCCATTCTGACCGGCGGACGCGTGATCACCGAAGATCTCGGCATCAAGCTGGAGAACGTCACGCTCGATGATCTGGGAGAGGCCAAGAAGATCATCATTGACAAAGACAACACCACCATCATCGAAGGCGGCGGCAAGAGGGCCGACCTGCAGGGGCGCATCGCCTCGATCCGCAAACAGACCGAAGAGACGACTTCGGATTACGACCGCGAGAAGTTGCAGGAGCGGTTGGCGAAGCTCGCCGGCGGCGTTGCGGTGATCAAAGTCGGCGCCGCCACCGAAACCGAGATGAAAGAGAAGAAAATGCGCGTCGAGGACGCGCTGCACGCGACCAAAGCCGCTGCGCAGGAAGGCATCGTGCCCGGAGGCGGAGTGGCCTTGCTGCGCGCATCGAAAGCTCTCGCTGATCTCGAAGTCGAGGGCGATGAAAAGACCGGCCTCGAGATTCTGCGCCGCGCGATGGAGGAGCCGATGCGGATGATCGCGGTGAACGCCGGGCAGGATGGATCGTTGATCGTCGGCAAGGTTCGCGCCGAAAAGAAGAATGTCGGCTACAACGCGGCGACGCGCGAGATCGAAGACCTGCTCGAAGCGGGCATCATTGATCCGGCGAAAGTCGTCCGCACGGCGTTGCAGAACGCAGCGTCAATCGCGGGCCTCTTGCTTACGACTGACGCCGCGATCACCGATTTGCCTGAAAAAGCCGCGTCCATGCCGGGCGAAGATCATGGTTAAGGCGATTGGTGGCTGGTGGCTGGTGGTTGGTGAAAATGATTAGCAGATCATCTATTACCAATTGCCAGCCACTAACCACCAACCACCAACCACCAACAACTTTGAGGCGCCTTGACAGTAAGCGGACGCTTCGATAGCTTAGTCGCGTAGGCATCAATTCCCTCAAAGCTTCCCCTCGCTGAGGGAAAAAGGCGGCGGACTGAAAGCGTAGAAATCAAGCAATCAACTTAATAGAGCAGGCGTTGGACGTAATGCAAGTTGGCCGAAAAGCCGCGATTCGAAGAAGTATCTAAACTGGAGTGAAAGACCGTGATTGACTTAGGTTCAATGACCGACAAATTCTCCGAGACGGGGCAGAAAGTTGTCCGCCGCGCCATCGAAGTATCGAAAGGCCGCGATCACAACTTCCTCTCCGTAGTGCATGTTTTTACAGCGCTGGGCGACGTCGAAAGCGTCTTGTTCACCGAGACGATGCAGGCGGTTGGCATAGACCCGCACTCGGTGACGCGCCTGCTCGAACAGGAACTGGCCAAAAGCCCGCAATACGTCGGGCGCAAGATGGCCATCCCCGAAACGACCCGGGACCTGTTCAACCGCGCGTTGAAACGCGCGCGATCGCAGGGGCGCCAGCAGATCGAATCTTACGATCTGTTCGCCACGCTTTTCACTGACCAGAACGGGGTGCCCGCCGAGATTATGCGCCGTCTGGGCGTTGATCCGGCGAACGCCACCGACATGATTTCGCAGCGCGTCCGCACCCGCGAGGAGCAGACCGAATCACTCCGCAAGAAATACGAACTTCCGCCTTATCTGAAACATTTCGGCGTCTCGCTCAACAAACTCGCTCGCCAGGACAAACTGCCGCCGACCATCGGACGCGAGCGCGAGATACAGCAGATGATCGAAATCCTCTGCCACCGCGAGCGCGCCAATTCGCCGATGCTCGTCGGCGAGCCGGGCGTCGGCAAGACCTCCGTCGTCGAAGGCCTCGCCCGTTTGATCGAACTCGAACCGCAGAAAGTCCCGGCGCGTTTGCGCAATTCGCACATCGTCCAGTTGCAGATGGCCGGCATCGTCGCCGGCACAATGTTGCGCGGAATGTTCGAGGAGCGTTTGCAGGGTATCATCCAGGAAGTCAAAGAGAGAAGCGACCTGATTCTGTTTGTTGATGAAGCGCACACGATCATCGGCGCGGGGTCGGCGCTCGGCGCATCGAGCGACGCCGCCAATATGTTCAAAGGCGCTCTGGCGCGGGGCGAAATCCGCATCATCGGCGCGACCACAATGACCGAGTACAAGGAATACATCGCCGAAGACGAAGCTCTTGCCCGCCGCTTCCGTCTGGTCAAAGTTGACGAGCCTTCCCTGACCGAAACCCGGCAGATTTTGCAGGGCATTCGCTCACGTTTGGAAAAGAATTACTCGGTGCAGATTACTGACGCTGCAATCGAGACCGCGCTGGAGATGGCGCCGCGTTACATTCGCAACCTGCACTTGCCGGACAAAGTCATCGGCTGGCTCGATACCGCTTCGGTGAAGGTCGAGATCAATGAGCCGAACGTGATGCAGGTCAGGCCGGAACACATCATCGAAGTGATCTCGCAGGAATCGCGCATTCCACGCGACCTGATCTTCCGCGACACTTCCGACCGCTTCAAAACTCTCGAAGAAGCGCTGGGCCGCCGCGTCATCGGCCAGAAAGACGCTGTCAGAGCCGTCGCCCAGCGTCTGCGATTGAACAAAGGGCCGCTGAAAGAAAACTTCTACAAACCTGACGGCGTACTGCTTTTCCTCGGGCCGACCGGCGTAGGCAAGACCGAACTCGCCAAAGCCGTCGCCGAAGCGATGTTCGGCGACGAAGAGAAGATGGTCCGAATTGACATGAGCGAATATCAGGACGGCACCGTCGCCATCGAAAAGCTGATCGGCATGCCGCGCGGCATCGTCGGTTCCGAACGCGGCGGCATTCTGACCGAACGCCTGCGCGAAAATCCGTACACTGTGCTGCTGCTCGACGAAGTCGAGAAGGCGTCGCCGTATCTGCTCAATCTTTTCCTCCAAGCCTTCGACGAAGGCTGGCTGACTGACGGGCGCGGCAAAAAGTGCTACTTGTCCGACTCGATCATCATCATGACTTCCAACCTCGGCTCCGAGAATTTCAAGAAATACATGAAACCGCTCGGCTTCGGGCAGAAGACGACCGCCGATGTGGAAGAGGTCAAACGCGCAGTGCTGGGCGCGGCGGAAACACGCTTCTCGCCCGAATTCCGCAACCGCATTGACGAGATCGTGGTCTTCTCGCCGCTGACTGAGGACGAAGTGAAGCAGATCGCGCAACTCTACCTGGCCATCATCCAGCGGCAGATGGGCCGGCAGGGCAAGCGGTTGACTATCACCGAAGCTGCGATTGACGCGCTGGTCGAAAAAGGCTTCAGCCCGGCTTACGGCGCGCGCTTCCTCAAACGCACGATTGACGAGAAGGTCAAACTGCCGATCACGAACTTGTGGAAGGCGTTCACCGGCTTCGTCGTTGATGTGGTTGACGGCGATGTTGACGTACGCGGCGAATAGCCGAAGAGAGATTACGGAACAAACGGAATGGACGGAAAAACTCAATAGAAAGTTTCCGTCCATTCCGGTGCGCCAGGCTAAGCCTGGTTGATCTGGTTGAGTGAGATGTCCCAACCCTGTAGTTGCCCGTTTGACAGGTAGCCAAGCGAGCGTGCGCAGCAGTAATGCTGCGTGCGAAGCCTCGCAAGGCGAGCGCGCGAGCCGTAGCGCAAGCGAACTCGATTCGGCCTCGTTAGACCAGTGAAGGCGGCCAGCCTGCCGGAAAGGGTGAAGCCCAGAGTCGGCGGTGAAGCAATGGGCATCTGCAACCGTCGAGCCTTCCGGGGTGAGAGGAGACAGCGCGCGCGCAAAGATCAATCGAGGAACCTGGGAGACCCAAGGTCGTGATGACGAGATTGAGTTCTCCGCGCCCGACCTCACCAAGGGTGTCATCAACGCCGGGCGGGAATCAATAACCGCTCGCGCGGCGGCGTTTGGGAGTCGGACAGGCTCATAGTAGCGGGGAAGCGGGTAATGACCGTGGAGCGAAGGAGCCTGACTGGAAACATGGTTGACTGTCAGAAGGGGGAAAACCGCTTGGAATTTGATCCCACTACGGAAGAACCGGTGGTTCGAGTCCAAACTCGGCTGCCGGAGAAAGTTTCTCAACTGCGACAGAAGCTGAGCCACAAGGCGAAGCAGGAGCCGAAGTTCAGGTTCTATGCTTTGTATGACCGCATCTACAGACGCGACGTGCTGGAAGCAGCTTGGGCGCGCGTCAGAGCGAACAAAGGCGCGGCGGGCGTGGATGGCGTTGAAATAGACGACATCGCGGCGACACCTGAAAGCGAGCGCGCGTTTCTCGATGAGATCGAGCGTGAACTGAAGGAGCATCGCTACCTGCCGGGGGCCGTGCGGCGAGTCTACATTCCGAAAGCAAACGGGAAGCTCAGACCTCTGGGCATTCCGTGCGTGCGTGATCGTGTCGTGCAGCAGGCCGCGCTGCTGATCCTGGAACCGATCTTTGAATCGGACTTCCACGACAGCAGTTTCGGCTTCCGGCCCGGACGCAGCGCGCACGACGCCTTGGGTGAGATTCGCGGGCATCTGGAAGCCGGCTATCAAGCCGTTTACGATGCCGACCTGAAGAGTTACTTCGATACGATAGACCATCGCAAGCTGCTGGCTTGCGTGGGTCATCGGATCAGTGATCGGAGTGTGATCAAGTTGATCCGGCTGTGGCTCGAAGCGAAGATCGTCGAGCCAGGCGAGGGAGGTTCCGGACGGAAGAACCGTTGCGGGACGCCGCAGGGCGGAGTCATCTCGCCACTGTTGGCGAATCTCTTTCTGCACTGGTTCGACGTGCATTTTGCGAACGGCCCGGCGCGATGGGCGGGGGCGAAGCTGGTCCGTTATGCCGACGACTTCGTCGTGCTGGCGCGCTACCAGACGGAGCGCTTGCGCCAGGACATCGAAGGCTTCATTGAAGGGCGAATGGGCTTGACGATCAACCGCGAGAAGACTCGGGTGGTCAAGCTCAAAGAGGAAGGGGCGAAGCTGGACTTTCTCGGCTTTAGCTTCGGATATGATCGAGATTTGTATGGCCGCCCGCGCCGGTACCTGAATCTCACGCCATCGGCGAAGTCGGTGGAGAGGGAACGGGAACGAATTCGGGAGCTGACAGATCACCATCATAGTTTCCAGCCGCTGCCGGAAATGATCGAAGCGATCAATCGGCAGAGCGGAGGTTGGAAAGGATATTTCAAGTTCGGGTACGCACAACAGGCGTTTCGGAAGATCAACCATTTCGTTTTGGAGCGGCTGATCCGACATGCGCAAAGACGCAGTCAACGAGCAATGAAACCAGGAGAGAACGAAAGCTACTACGAGTTCTTCAAGCGAATGGGCCTGAAGCCTCTGTAACTAGCGTGAGCCTTGCGGCGAGAGTTTTCAGGAAAGCCGGATGCGGGAAATCCGCACGTCCGGTTTGACGAGGGGGGAGGCGTTTATCCCTCCCCTACTCTACTT
>WBZO01000724.1_pt1 | contig 62978 bp, 62 predicted proteins | sample 5204261 | NCBI WGS metagenome assembly WBZO01 (sample SAMN12412400, study PRJNA552823) | activated sludge metagenome | isolation source: activated sludge from anammox sidestream of wastewater treatment plant... | place: USA: North Carolina | collected 2017-09
GCTGACTCTTAATCAGCGGGCCGTAGGTTCGACCCCTACACGGCCCACCAAACCTTCCCTCAACATTCTCAACCACTTCTGATTCCGGCCGAACCAACCCAGCCTCTGTTTTTGCGTTTGGTGCCAACTTTTGGTGCCAAACTTTCTCGCTCTCGCGATCCAGGACGTCGGCATAGCGTCGGAAATGGTGCCTGGAATGATTTCTTCAGCCATCTCGGATGACGCCAAAGACGGTAGGATCAGGAAATCATTCCTGGCACCATTTACTGCTCTTGGAATACGCTGGCCGGAGCCGAAATACCGGGGGTAGATACGGCTCTAATGGAGGGAAGTCCGGCCCACGAACTGCGACCAAGCCACACCCCGTGAAGACCGCAGTCAGCGAGAACGAATCAGCAACAGTAGCAGCGAAAAGACGGCGGACTCATTCGGCACTCATCGATGAGGAAACGACAAATCTGGTCCGCGATCTCATCCCGAACCCGCCGAAAGACGGCCAACTTAGTGTCCGGCGGCGCCGCGGCGGGATCATCAAACGACCAGTTGCGGACGTTCCGTGCGCCGGGAAAGACCGGACAGGTCTCTTTGGCCCGGTCACACACGGTGATCACATAGTCGAAAGACTGTCCCACGAACTCATTGACGTGCTTCGAACGATGCTGGCGGACATCAACACCCAATTCCTGCATGGCTTCGACCGTCATGGAGTTCAACCCAGCCGGATGGGTGCCCGCGCTATGGGCCTCGAAGTGATCTGCGGCGATCAAGCCAAGCAGCGCCTCCGCCATCTGACTTCGAGCCGAATTGCCGGTGCACAAGAACAAAACGCGCTGTTTCATACCCGCACCTCCCGGGGAAACCAGTGACGAGTCCGATTGCAGACTCCACAGACCGAAAGCATGACGGGAACCTCGACGAGCACACCCACCACCGTCGCCAACGCCGCACTGGATTCAGCCCCGAACAGCGCAATCGCAGTGGCCACCGCCAATTCAAAGAAGTTACTGGCACCGATCAGCGCCCCCGGCGCTGCGACGGCATAGGGCACTCCGACCTTCTGCATGAGGAGATAGGCGAGCGACGCGTTCAGATAGACCTGCAAAAGGATCGGCACGGCGATTAAGAGGACATGCCACGCCTTCTCCAAAATGTTGTCGGCCTGGAACGCGAAAATCAACACCAAGGTCAGCAGCAACGCCGTGATCGTGATCGGAGAAAAGCGCGGGAGAAAGTCCTGCGTAAACCATTGTTCCCCGTGCCGTTGGACGAGTAGGACACGCGCGATCGTGCCAATGCTCAGCGGAATTACGATGAACGCCAAGACTGAGTACCACAGGACGGAATACGGGACCGTCAGGGACGACGTACCGCTGACCAAGAGGCCAATGATGGGCACAAAGAGCACCAGCATGAGCAGATCATTCACAGCCACCTGGACCAAGGTATAGGCGGGATCTCCGTCCGTGAGATAGCTCCAGACAAAGACCATGGCCGTGCACGGCGCGGCCGCTAAGATAATGCAGCCGGCGATGTATTGCTCCGCGTCGGTGGGGGTGATCCAGGAAGCAAATATGTAGCGAAAGAATGCCCATGCCAACAGGGCCATCGAGAGGGGTTTCACGATCCAGTTGACGAAGAGGGTGACGAGCAAGCCCCTCGGCCGTTGCCCAACCCCACGAATCGCACGGAAATCGACCTTCATCATCATGGGAATGATCATCAGCCATACGAGCACCGCGATGGGAAGATTGATATGACTGCCCTCCCCGAATTCCAACGTCCGAAGCGAGGCAACGAGCCTGGGGGCGGCCTGTCCGATTAGCACGCCCACGACGATACAGAGTGCGACCCACAGACTCAGGTACCGCTCGAAGACGTTCAACCGTTTGGGTTCACTGGCGGCGGGCACTGCAAGAGTTAACTCCATGGCTGGTCCTCTCTTCCCAACGGCATCCAGGTTAGGAGCAGCAACTTGGACTGCAACAGGCCGTCGCGGCGGTCGGCTTGGTGGCGCGAATGAATCCGCTGAGAAATTTCCCGTCCACGGCCTTCGCCACAACCTCCACATCTAAGCCGGCCCCGATGATGAAATCCCGCGCATCATCGGCCGTGTAGACCCTGGTGGGTTCAATGCTGACGTGCTCAAACCCAGCGGCTTCCAGTTTGGCTAGATACTCTTCCTCGTCTAAGGCTCCGGCCACACAGCCGGCCCAGAGTTCCACGCTGTGACGAATTTCTGAAGGAATGGACCCACGCACCACAATGTCAGACACGGCAAATCGCCCCCCGGGCTTGAGGACCCGAAACGCTTCCTTCAACACGCGAGACTTATCGGGAGACAGATTGATGACGCAGTTTGAGATAATGAGGTCTACCGAATTGTCAGGGAGCGGGATCGCTTCGATCTCCCCCTTCAGAAACTCCACATTGGTGACGCCGGTCTTACGCTGATTCTCCCGTGCCAACGCGAGCATGTCGTCCGTCATATCCAACCCGTACACCTTGCCCGTCGGGCCAACCCGGCGCGCCGAGAGAAAGACGTCAATGCCGCCACCAGACCCCAGATCCAATACGGTTTCTCCTGGCTGAATCGTCGCCAGTGCCGTTGGGTTTCCGCACCCGAAGGAGGCGAGGACCGCTTCCGCAGGGAGACTGGCGGTCTCCTCCGCGGCATAGAGATTTTGAGTAATCGGATCGAGCTTGCTGTCCTCGAGCAGACTGCCCGACCCGCAGCAGGAGGCTTTCCCCTGTTTCGCCTGGCGCGCCGCCTGACCGTATTCCGCTTGAATAATTTGCTTGAGCACTTTTTCGTCCTTCATAGTTACACCTCACATCAATAATTGTTGATGCTTTGGAGCAAAAAAAACCTAGCAGCACTTCGGCCCAACTGAGTTACGGGTTGTGATCTTCTTGAGATCGGAAAGGAACTGTTCCAAATCCTCCAACGCTTCAGCATTCACTGAGTAATACATCCAGCGGCCCTCCGGCCGGTCTCGGACCAGGCCAGCCTCCTTTAACACCTTCAGATGGAAGGACAGTCGAGATTGTCCGGTCTGAAATGCGTCTGTGAGATCGCAGACACACTGTTCCCCCGCTTGCAGACGCTGCAAGATATTCAGACGTGTCTCATCTGACAGTGCATGAAAGGCTTGCGCCACTTCTTCCATATGTTTGCTGCTCACTCGCATGCTCGTACCACCATATATCAATTTATATTGATTTGTCAATGGCGCTCGCTCCCCTGACTTGTTCCTTGGCACAGACCGTAAGCTCCCCTGACCTTGTACCTTCCTTGCCTCCACTCAAGGAACCCTCTACCATATCTGCACAAGTGAACCCTTGCCTCGGAGCCTCGACCGTACCACGCATGATACTGACTCGAGATACCACGATTGCTGTGGGCGTCGGACTCGTCCTGATCCTCCTGCTCGGGTTCAGCGTCCTCTCGTACCAGAACACCGTCAACCTTGCCGAGCGCCAATCAGAGCTGGCCAGAGCCCACGAACAACTTGGAGCCATCGAGCGACTGGCTGATCTGGCAGATCGCCTTAGCATACAAACACAACAGGCCGGCCAAGCCGCTCAGCAGGATGAACAGGTTCGCGAATCCCAGCGTCGAATGCAGGAATCCTTGGACTTGCTGACGCAGCGGCGTGATCAGGACCCGATCCAGGTTGAGCAACTCCAAACCCTCCGGGCCATGATGCAGTCGCGAATGGCGCGCCCCGTGGCCCCAGAAGCATCGGCATCCGAATCGCGTTCATCCTCCTCGCGGACGTCCCCGCCCATCGTCGGAATCGGCGGTCAAGACGAGATGTCTACAGTGCTGGGCGTCATGCGGCGCAATGCGGAGGCTGCCATTCGGACCCAATCTCGACAGGCCGAACAGGCCGCTTCGCTCGCGTTGGTGCTCGTCATCGGAAAGGCCCTTCTGATCCTTCTGCTTGCCGGCGGCGGCGGCCTCATGATCCTTCACACCCATGTGCGTCGGCAGGCAGCCGAGGAGGAAGTGCGCGAGAAACAGGCCTCGCAGGACTTGGTCTTGCGATCGTTGCCGATCGCCATGTATATCGCAAAGCCATCCGAGGACTTCGGTGCGCTTTGGGTCAGCGAGAATATCGAGGTCCTGACCGGGTTCTCGGCACAGGAATTCATCGGCGATTCGTCCCTGTGGAGTTCGCGCCTCCATCCCCTGGACCAGGAACGAGCCTTTCGCGAGTTCATGAAACTTCCGCAGGAGAGTACACTGTCCATGGAATACCGATGGCAGACACGCACCGGCGAGTACCGGTGGTTCCGCGATGAAGCGATGCTGATCCGTCGGCCGGACGGCGTCCCTCAGGAAATCGTCGGCCTCTGGGCCGACGTGACTGCGCGCAAACAAGCCGAGTCGGTGATCCGTCACCAAGCCGACATCATCGATCAGATCGAGGAAGCGGTGATCACGATCGATCTCGACGGCCGAGTCACCGGTTGGAATAAGGGAGCGGAAAAGGCCCTGGGCTATACGCTTGCCGAAGCCCTCGGCAAACACATTTCCTTCATCTATCCCCCTCAGGATCGTGCCTGCCTGGTGCAGGACATCATCGAGCGGGTAAAGGCCGCCGGCGCCCATCAGGTCGAGGTCCGCAGACAGACGAAAGCCGGCGAGGTCCGGTTTGCACAACTGTCGCTCACGCTGTTGCGTGACGAGACGCACTGTCCCGTCGGCATCATCGGATTCTCCATGGACATCACGGATCGCAAACTGGCCCGGGAGGCGCTGGTCGAATCCCGGAACCGGCTCGAGGCACTCGCCGCTCGCCTCGAATCGGTCCGGGAAGAGGAACGCACACGTATCGCCCTGGAAGTGCATGATGTCTTGGGGCAGGCCCTGACGGCACTGAAGCTCGACCTCGCATGGATCGCGCAACAGGTTGCCGACCCGACCCATCAGGATCGCCTGGGCTCCGTGCGCACCCGACTGGATTCGGCCCTCGGATTGATCGGCGCCACCATCGGCTCCGTACGCGAACTCGTGACCACACTACGGCCGGGTGTGTTGGACGAGTTGGGATTGGCGGCGGCCGTGGAGTGGCTCGCGAGGGATTTCCAGGAACGAACGGGCATCGGCTGCCAGGTCGTCATCCGACCGCATCGCATCGGCGCGGGAAAGGATCAATCGACCGCACTGTTCCGAATCCTCCAGGAGATTCTGACCAATGTCGCACGGCACGCGCAGGCCACGTCCGTACGCATCGCCCTGGAAGAATCGGACGAGGAACTCTCGTTGCAGGTGACGGACAACGGTCGCGGGATCGGGGATGACGAACGATCCGGACGCCGAGGGTTCGGGCTTCTGGGGATGCGCCTGCGCGCCCGTCAACAGGGAGGGGCCTTCGACATTCAAGGGAGCGGCGGGTCCGGCACGACCGTCACCGTCCGCATCCCGCTCTATGGAATGGGTGAATGATGCATATCATCCTTGCCGACGATCATCCGTACCTTCGCCGCGGATTGATCCAAATTCTGACCGACTCGTTCCTGGGTGTCGTGATCGGCGAAGTCTCCTCCGTTCCCGAACTGCTCGATCTCGCGCAAAAACGCCATTGGGACATCGTCGTGCTGGACCTGACGATGCCGGGGCGGGGCGGATTGGAGGCGCTGCACGAACTCCGACGGCTCTGCCCAAGTCTACCGGTATTGGTCTTGAGCATGCACCCGGAGGACCAGTTTGCCGTGCGTGTTCTGCGAGCCGGTGGAGCCGGATACCTAACGAAGGAGAGCGCCCCGCAAGAATTGGTGCAAGCGATCAAGACCATCTCACAAGGGGGCCGATATATTACGCCAAAGGCCGCCGCGCTCCTCGCCGTACATTTGCAGCAATATGGCGCAAACGAACAACCGCCGCACACCGCACTTTCCGACCGCGAATACCATGTCTTTCGCCTGCTGGCCGGGGGCTGCACCGTCACGGAAATCGCAGACCGGTTGTCGCTCAGCATGAAGACCGTCAGCACCTACCGAACGCGCATTCTCATTAAATTGAATCTCAAGACGAATGCCGATCTGGCACGGTACGCCGTTGAACATCACCTCTTGGAGTGAGTGGACCTTTCCGCATGATCTTCAGCCGACCCATCTCTACCTGTAATCTTCGCGCCCCTCACCTGCACAGCCGTCTCTTGTAGGCCCAGTCCTACAAAAAGCAGCTCGGCGATCCTACGACGAACCGTGTTCGCGCTGATCCATCACGTCGGTGGACGTGCTTATACTCTGACAGTTGGGCGTTCGTCGAACGGAGCACCCGACCGATAACCGAGTCGGACCGGATGGCTGCTACGCCCTCGGCCGATACGGGGTAGAAGCAGAACGCTTTTGAGCACAGCCTGATTCAACAGCGTTGGCGGTGAAGACCTCCGCAAGGGATCGAATGGCTGAAAGGAGTTCGGGCAACGCCATGAAACGGACTGCTGGGCTGAACGTTGTCTGGCTCTTCATCGCCGGCATCTCAGTCGGAGCCCTCGCGGACGACCTTTATCATCGCATGTTGCGGGACTACTGGTGGGAACAGGAATCGCCGGCTCGCTTTACGGAAACTGTGCGACAGCTTGCCCGCCAACTTTCGTTGACCGACAACCAACAGGCGGCCGTAGAACCGATCGTGGGACGGGCGTATTTCGAACTCCTGGAATTGCGCCTGAGCCACCAACCCGAGGTCGAACGGATTGTGACTCACACGATCACACAACTGAACAACCACCTAGATCCCGACCAACAGGATGAACTCGGCGAAATCTATGCGCAGATCCAAAACCATTGGTACCGATCCCGTCGCTTCCTGGAACAATCCGGCATTTCACCTCACGGCCATGACAGGCTTCCGCCTGGTCAGCCGACCCAGGAAGCGCGGGCGACAACAACTCCCGCCGCCGCCGCACCCCGATAACGTACCGCGCACATGATCAATCAACCGAACTACGTCGAGCACGTTACCGAACACGGTGCAGACCAATTCATGGGTCATCGCTCCTTGATCTCAACCGGTATGCCTGCCGTACGGACATCGGATCGACCATTGGTGAGCGTTGTCATCCCGACGCATAACCGGGCACAGCTCCTCAAGCGAGCCATCGAGTCGGCGCTGGCGCAAGAAGGCTGCGGCTGCCTGTTCGATATTGAAATCATCGTCGTGGACGACTGCTCCAGCGACAATACAGGTCAGGTTGCCCGAAGCTACGCATCAGTACAGTATGTCAGGCTTCCGACCAACCGCGGTGCGTCAGGCGCCAGAAACGAGGGGATCAGGCGAGCCGCCGGCAAGTACATCGCCCTGCTGGACGATGACGACGAGTTTCTCACGTTGAAATTGCAGGTGCAGGTCCCCCTGCTCGAAAGCAATCCGCAGGTCGGCGCCCTGTATGGTCAGAGCGTCGTGACCGGCAGCGATGTTCCGCTTCTATTGTGGCCGGAGTCCGGACCCTCCGGTGACGTCTTCGAAGCATTTGTCACACAAACCGACGATTTTCTCCATCCGCCCACATGGCTCATCCGTCGAGAATGTTTCGAAGCGGCCGGGTGGTTTGACGAACAACATCGCACCATGGAACATTACGATATGGCGCTCCGCTTGGCCCTCGTCACCAAGTGGATGTTCGTCTCCGGGGGCCCGGTCGCACGCGGAAGGTTTTCCAGGAGCGGCAAGTGGTACAGCAACATCGTCAACGGCAATAATGAGCGACATCTCTCCCGCATCGTCGAAGGCGCCTTGGCGCGACTGCCCGCCTCTCCGGAAGCCGACCGACTGCGTCAACGAGCCAGGGCCGCGGTGGTTGCCAGTGTGATCGGACAACGGTGGACGGTCGCAGGAATCACCGCCGCTCAAGGCTATACGCTGTCGGTCTTGCCCTCGGCCCCGTGGCTGATGACGCAACCTTGCTTCCTCGATCGGCTATACCGTATGGCGGGCGCTCTCACGGTCACCTCCGATGCGCCGGAACAGGCCGTCTGCTCGTTCTGGAGGGAAATCGAACACCAACTGGCCGAGGGTGGTATCACACGGTCGTTCTTTGCCCAGCGGCGACTGCTCGGCGAGTTACTGACTCAAGCTGCCGTTCGGCTAAAATCCGGATCGCCACGGCGTGCCTGGGTGGTCGCCGGGACGGCAATCCTGGCGAATCCCGCCACGTGGTTTTCCCCGAAGAAACTCACCACCCTGGTCGGTGCACTCCGCCATCATCAGTAAACATGCGGTCCAAGCACATGACTCAGCCGTCGGCCGCCTGCTTCAGAAACAGGCGCGTAGAGCGATGACGACTCGCTCGTACCTCGTGGGAATCGCCGCGCTCCTGCTGCTGACGCAGGCCTGTGATTCAGAACGACACAGACTGATGCGTGACGAGTACCCCTCCTATCCGACCGACATTCGCTATGCGATCGATCACGGCCATGTGTTTCGCGGGATGACCCGGAATCAGGTCTATCTCTCCCTCGGCAATCCGGTGTGCCGCAAGGAGGATTACCGTGGTGACACCCAGGTCGAAGTCTGGCTCTATCCTCCGATGGGGCGAGATCCCTGCGTGACAGCCAATTTCCGCGTCTATTTTGAAGGGAACTCCGTCGTCACGTGGGATCACTTCACGACACCATCTCGCTGGACCGATCCCAAGGATGGCGTCCCACCGTAGCTACGGTCGCTGCCGGACCATGTCGGCGGCGGAGACACTCATTACCGTCTCGATTCGCAACGTGTGATTTTTGCTTTATCCATTTCGACTCACTTGTTTATCAAATCAGATACAGGGCAGCCTCACGTTCATGGCCGTCGAATAATCTGTCGCCGCCGCCGGTATTCTCCGCTGCAGAAAAACAAGCAGTTACGATTCGCAACTCACCAAGTCCACCCTTGGTACGGTAGTTGCTGCTCCTTAGGGACATCACATCGACGCCTCGCGGATATCGCAGCGAGGTTGATCCAGGGAGGGCGGTACCATGTTGTTGGCAGCAGTCATCATCGGCACGTACGTGGCGGGCATCTATCTCATCCGATTGGTTTGGTGGCAGGAGTAAGCACCATGGGAAAACCTGTCGCACGGATGGCACTCGAGAGCGCCGTCGTGAATTGCCCACACGGCATCGTGGCGCATATTCTTCACGATCCTTTTGGACTGTTGACGTTACCCTACCGGGCCCGGCTGTACCGGATGGGAAGCCGATTCGAGGAAAACTGGCAGAACCGTCAGGCCCACGAGCCGGAGTTGGCAACTACCCTGTAGCATCCACCTCCTTTCCCCTCGATCCACACAACGACAGTAGACATGCACTCATCCTGTACCTCATGCCCCGGTATGATCCGACGCTCGGCGCGGCGCGGCCTTTGGGATCTCTTCTGGTATCTGCTGGGGCACGACCCCTGGCGTTGCCAAGCCTGCGGAAGACGCGACTACCACCGCGGTCGCGGTTGACGACCCGTCGGCCGTCCTCGGTGATTTCCCTCCGCCCCTGTCGACCACTCTGCCCTGATGACCGCCCCTCCAAGGTGGGATGTCGCTCCCGGTCACGGCCATCGTACATTGTGCCCATGCCTTCACACCAATCCGCTCCATCCGGCTCGGTGACGGCCCGCTACCGCGTGGTCACGAACCTCAACTTCCAACGGACCTGCGATCGCCTTCCGCTCGTATGTCCGGTCATGTTTTCCGGGGTACCCTTCATCGGCGAGGGGTTTGCCCACAACATATCCCAGGGCGGCTGTACCGTCGAATGTGACCGAATCGTCCTCCAGGGAAGCTATATCAAGCTCCGACTCTGGCTGACCGATGGCTCGGCTGCACTCGCCGTGGACCTCGCGGCGGTCCGATGGGTCCGGGAACAGTATTTCGGTGTGGAGTTCCTCAGGCTGGCTGCGGACGAACGAGCCCATTTGGACGAATTTCTGACCAATCACCGCCGCTGATCGCTCTTCGAGCCTGCCCTCCCCAGGCAATCAGAACCGGTACTGGATTCCCATCGAGGTATTGGTATTGAAGAAGTCGCGGTTGGCGCTGTTGGATGAACGCTGAGCCCGCTGAAACCCCACCGTCAAGGCCGCAGCCGGCGACAGTTGATAGCGCAGATCGGCCGTCCCGACGTGGGTCGCATCGACGACCCCCCGATTCGAATCTCCTAGAATTTCACTGGTGAACTCTTTGCGCCGATAGGCGTAAGCCATGTCCAGGAAGAATCCGTGCCCAAGACCGATCGTGGCTCCCAGCGAAACGAAATGCTGCCGGTAGGACACATCGTCACGGAATTGCACCTCGTCTCTCCCGTCAGCCGCCCCTCGTTCAAACAAATAGGAGAGGGTGACCGTGATCCGTGAGGTCACCGCTACATCCAGCTGAGGCCCGACCGTCCAAAACTTGGTATCCCGTTCGGCGAAGACATCGTTGAAGAGGCGGATCCCGTAGCGTGCAATGATTGTCCCGGTCCAAGACTGGGACAGCCGTTGTTCGAGCTGGGCACGCCACACGTGGGACGTGACCCGTTCCTCTTCAAGCAGCCGCGTGCCGGTTCGGCGCTCGGTATTCGGACCGAGGAACAGATTGGGCACGTAGCGATAGCGCAGCAACAGGGACGTGTCGGGAGACAGGGCCTGCTTGACCTGCACCCGATAGTTGCCGTGATTGAAGATCGTATGGTCGGTGTATATAAACCCGGCGGCCTTCAGGGAGACTTCATTGCTTCCGAGGAGATTGCTGGATCGGTGGCGGAGGTCGACGGACGGTTCCCAGACCACGTCTTGCGGCTTCTTGAGGGGAACGATCGTCGGCTGGCTCGGATCTTCCGACAAGGCCAAGCGTCGGGTCGCGGACAGTTCGGATACGTTATCCGTATACAGCACCTTGGCTTCGGTAACGGCGGACCATTCTCCGGCTTGCGACTCTCGGGGCAAGGCAAACCCGAGCAGGCCTCCCAACGCAAGTAGCCATACGTGCCTGGGCAACGACTCAAACCACCGCTGCACGGGTCATCGACCGCCGAACGAGCGCACGTAGGTGATCACCTGCCATGCCTCTTCTTCGGTGAGAACCAACGGGACGAACGACGCCATATCCGTCCCCGGGCTGCCGTTCTTCAGAATCCAAAACAGTTCGCCGTCCGTCCTCGCCTGTTGCCACATCCGGTCGGTGAAGTTCCGCGGAAGCTTGCCGCGAAGGCCTTCCACATCTTTCAAGCCCATCCCATCTCGCCCATGACAGGTCATGCAAAAGGCCTTGCCTTGAAACAGGGCCTTACCCTTTTCCAGCGTCTCCTCCGTCACCGGCAGGGGGTTCTTCCAGCTTCGTGCCTCCTCGATCTGATCGATCGGCACGCGAGGCCGCAACACGGCGTCATCGGCCGCCGAAGCAACCAGGGTGGACGAAAGCAAGAGTCCGGCAAGCATCCAGCACGAGCGGGGCCGAACGAGTCCGTTCACCATCATGAAATATCCTCAGATTGCATCCCGCGTAGGGCTGGGATGATGCGCGACATGAACCGGTCCGGCAGCTGCCTGCCGGACCGGTTCGCATCGTGGAGGTCTACTTGTCGGCGTGGCCGGGGAACTTATGACCGAGCGACTGCGGGAAGGTTACCGTGCCGTCCGGGAATTCCTGCCCCTGCTGCCACAGATGGTAGATCACACCGTCGGTTCCGGCCGCAACTTCAGCTACCTTCGCAGCCTGATCGGCCGGCATATCGAGCACCTGGACCCGGCCGGTCGCAATCTCCACCTTGTGATCGTGGAAATGGCGGTGCCACTGAATGGCCGGAAGCTTGCGCGTCAAATCCTTCGCCACGAAGTATTCGACCGCAACCAGCTTGGCCTTTGGGTCGGTCGAGTCGAACAGCAGACACTGCAGAATCTGATCGCTCACCCCCTTGCAATAGTGGTGGAACGGTCCCCCCGGCTCGCCGTTATGCATCATATGGGGGGCCTGCACATGGATATCGAATCCTTCCACGGGAGACTTCGGCTCCCCGCTGACGGCCTTTTGCGGAGCGACCCCGGCGCACCCGATGGTGGCGATCGCGACAATGGCTACCAATCCCTTTCTCATCACGGTTGACCTCCTGTTATATGGGGTTGGACACGTAACCAGACCGAATAACCGGACCTGCCATCAGGCCCACCAGTCTTTGAGACCGGTCGTTGAAAAACGATTCAACTTTTTTGCGATCTTGTGGTCCCGCACCCTACTGCGGCAACTTGGGCATCGTGAACTTGGTCGACTCGCCCGCCAACGCCCGGAGAAATGCGATCAGATCGGCCTGCTCCTCAGACGTCAACTCAAGCGGCTTGACCAGGGGGCTCAGCGAGGGGTTGGCGCCGCCGCCTTTGTTCAGAAACTCCACCACTTCCTCGAGCGTTTTGAACAGCCCGTCGTGCATATACGGCGCCGTCTCCGTAATGCTGCGGAGGGTCGGCGTCTTGAACGCGCCTTTGTCTTTTTCGGCTCGCGTGACGTTGTAGCGGCCGAGGTCTTCCTTCAGCGGTCCCACTTGCGGCACGCCGAGATTGTGGAATTGATTGTCGGTGAAGTTCGGTCCGTTGTGGCACAGAATGCAGCGCGCCTTTCCCTTGAAGAGACCCAACCCGCGTACGGCCGACTCGTCCATCGCCTTCGGGTCGCCGAGGACGTATCGGTCGAACGCCGAATTTGTGGAAATCACCGTACGCTCATACGCCGCAATCGCTTCGGCAATGCCCTGCAAATTTACCTCCGTCCCGAAGACGGCACGGAACTGCTGCTGGTAGCCCTTGATCTTGCTCAGCTTGGCCACGACATGCTCGTGCGTCTCCGCCATCTCGATCGGGTTATGAATGGGGCCGATCGCCTGCTCTTCCAACGAGCGGGCGCGCCCATCCCAGAATTGCACGGGATTCAGGCCCGTATTGAAGACAGTCGGGGCTTGCCTGCCGCCGATTCCGCCTCCGACCCCGATGGATGTCTGCCGAGGATCGGCAAAACCGGTTCCGGGATTGTGGCAGAAGGCACAGGAGATGGCGTTGTTCTTGGACAGGCGCCCGTCGAAATAGAGCTGTTTGCCGAGTTCGATCTTGGCGGCGTAGTTGAGGTTGGTGGCCGGCACCGGAATCGCCGTCGGGAGTGGCCCGATATCGGGAACCGTCACCCCATCGACCGTCACGACCCCATGTGGAGCGTGTCCTGAGGGAGAAGAAGATGCGGTTGGTGCGAATCCCGCCGCGGGAAGGATCAACACTGCGGTCAGTACGGTATATCGTACGGGACGGACGACGCTCATAGGGTGAACCTCCGTGCGTGAGAAGGTGCCGTTGAAACGCTACCGTTGTATGGAAAGAGGGTGTGACTGAGGCGGCATTGTACTGGAAACGAGCCGGTTCGTCGAGGCACGCCGCTCAGCTTCGACCGATCAGCAGGAGATACCTGCCGGCAGGATCCGCAACCGGCGTCGACCGACGCTCGTTGGGCGCTCACACCCTGGCCGCGCTGGACTTCATGAGACTGTCGGCCTGGGGCGGGAGGAACCCCTGATAGCCTTGGTGGCGCTCGGCGAGTTCGAGCACCGAAAAGGGATGCCCATCGATCATTTCAGGTGCCGTGAAGATCTGCCGCAAGGTGCCGCCGCGGGCGCCGACGATCTCACCGGTAAACACCACGCCCTGTGCCTTCAACTTCGCGATCGCCGCTTCAATGTCCTCCACTCGAACCGCCACATGATGGAAGACGTGATCGCCGAACCGCGCCACCCAACCGGGGATGATGCTGGTCTTACCGCGTTCGTCGGGATAGGCCTGATCGATGAAGAGCGCAGGGTAGCCGGTCCGGCGAAACACCTTGGCATACCAATCATCGAAATTGATCGTTTCGTCGTATCTAAAGCCGAGCGCGGTGAACTCCGTCGCCCGCCGATCGATGTCCGTGGTACGGATCGTGAGGTGGTCAACGACCGGCATGAGGCCGATCCCGACCTCGTTCAGCGCATCGCGAATGACCCGCCCCGCGCGATTCTTAGACAGAAATTCTCCCACCATTTTCCCAATCAGCGCATCAAGATCAGCCGCTTGTCCCATGCCATCCTCCTTCGTCCCGGCGCCCGAACGTGATTCCCTGCGCCAACGGCAAGTCGCTTCCCCAATTGATCGTATTGGTCTGCCGACGCATGTACGCTTTCCACGAGTCGGACCCGGCTTCCCGGCCGCCCCCCGTAGTCTTCTCTCCCCCGAACGCCCCTCCGATCTCGGCCCCGGATGTGCCGATATTGACGTTGGCAATCCCGCAATCGCTCCCTGCCGCGGAAAGAAAGAGTTCGCTATGCCGAACATTCAAGGTAAACAGCGAGGACGAAAGACCCTGCGGCACGGCATTTTGCAACTGAATCGCTTCTTCGAGCGTCCGGTAGGTCATGACGTAGAGAATCGGAGCGAAGGTTTCCCGCTGAACCACCGCCCAGTGATTCCGAGCCCGCACGATGGTGGGTTCCACGAAATGCCCCGGACGATCCAGTACCCGCCCGCCGCACAAAATCTCACCGCCCTCGCGGACTACCTCGTGCAATGCCTCCTGGTAGGCACGCACCGCCTCGTGACTGATCAACGGCCCCATGATCACACCCGATTCGAGCGGATCACCGATCGTCACCGCCCGGTAGGCCTCCACCAATCGAGGCACGAGCTTGTTGTATTGAGATTCATGCAGAATCAGCCGCCTCGTGGTCGTGCATCGTTGCCCTGCCGTTCCCACGGCACCGAACAACAAGGCACGAACCGACAGCTCCAGGTCCGCCGTCTCATCCACAATGACGGCGTTGTTGCCGCTCAGTTCAAGGAGCACCCGCCCCAGGCGCCGCCCGACCACTTCCGCCACCATGCGGCCGACCGGGACCGAGCCGGTGAAGGACACCAGGGGAATCCCTTCGTCACGAACCGGGAGTTCGGCCAGTTCCCGGCGATCAGTACTGAACAAACTGAAGATGCCCGGGTACCCTGCGCGCTCGCAGACGCGATTGCAGATATGCTGGACCGCCACCGCGCACAACGGAGCGCGGGGGGACGGCTTCCACACGACGGTGTTGCCGGCGATGGCCGCGATGAACGCGTTCCAGGCCCAGACCGCCACGGGAAAATTGAACGCGGTAATGACGGCCACGACGCCCAGCGGGTGCCACTGTTCGTACATGCGGTGGCGTGGCCGCTCGGAATGCATGGTCTGACCGTACAACATGCGGGACTGGCCCACGGCAAAGTCCGCCATGTCGATCATTTCCTGGACTTCCCCCTCGCCTTCGGCCTTGATCTTGCCGACCTCCAGCGACACGAGCGCCCCCAGCGCCGATTTGTACCGTCTCAGTTCCTCCCCGATGAGTCTGATCAGTTCCCCGCGCTTGGGAGCCGGGATCGCTCGCCAGGTGTCGAAAGTCCGCCGAGCCTGAGCAGCCAGACGCCGATAGTCCTCCTCGGAACAGCCGTACACGCGCGCGAGCAGCTCGCCCGTCGCGGGATTTCGGGATTCGATCACCCCTGCGGAGCGGCTCGTCGTCCAGCTCGTGGATGAATCTGAGCCTCCCCCCTGCTCGGAGGTCAATCCCAATTGTTCAAATACCGCCGCCTTGGTCATGGGCCCTCACGGACGGAAGTAGGTTCCGAAGCGATTCGCGAGTACCTCCTCGAGTCGAAACCGTTCCTGGGTGATGAAGCCGCGGTAGCGGCCTGGAGCCGCCATCACGAGATCAACCACGCAACACAACGCCGAGGCCGTCGTGATCTGGATCGCCGACCACAATCGTCCCATCCAGCGTTGCGGGTACACCTTCTTGACGTAGGTTTCTTCGAAGAGCTCACCCTGGCGGGTTCCGGTCACCGACGCGTAGATCAACACGACGTCCTGCAACGTCTGCGGCACGGCACGCTCGAGAATGCGTTTCAGCGTGGGCCGGTCCTCGTTCAGCTTGAGATCCTTCATCAGTAACTGAATCTTCTCACAATGCCCGGGGTACCGAAGCGTCTTGTAATTCATGGTCTGGACGCGCCCATCATAGGTATCGGCCAGCGTCCCCAGTCCCCCCGACGTATTGAACGCCTCGTAGAGGAGCCCGTCCAATTCGATGGTTTCGTATCCCTCCAGAGGTTGGAGCTGCACCTCCTTGCCGCCCTCGATCCCAAAACACACATTGCCGTATTCGTTGATCAACCCGTCGGTCGACCAGGTCAGCGAGTATTTCAAGGCGTTGCTGGGATGGACCGGGAGCGCACCGACCCGCATTTTCACGGTATCGAGCGAGTCAAAATGGCCCATGAGTTCGTTGGTGACGATGCTGATGTAACCCGGAGCCAAGCCGCACTGTGGCACAAACGCTCGCTCCGCTCCGGCGCTGATGGCTTTCACCCGGCGAGTGACGGACACGTCTTCGGTGAGATCGAAATAGTGCAGGGCTTGGGCACGGGCGATGTCGGCAACCGTCGGATTGCAGAAATAGGGAAGTCCGGACACCACGGCATCGAAGCGGTGGGATTGAACGTAATGCGTCACGGCCTCGGCGTTTCGAACGTCGAGTTCGCAAGGGGTGACGGAGGGAACCCCCAGATTATCGACCACCCGCTTCGGCGCATCCAACGTCAGGTCGGCCAGGTGGACGTCATAGCCGCCGATTCCCGACAACAACCCGGCCGCCAAAGATCCGATTTTCCCGGCACCAAGGACGAGGATCTGCGCCATGGAATCACCCTCTTGTCATTATACGCCTTCGAATACCGAGAGGGAGGATTTCTCTGAAACCGGACGTGAATCACAAACGCAGGTGGCCCGAACGGACGACTCCAGCGGAAAGAAACAATGACGCCCTACGGTGCGAATCGAACGGCGGCAGGAGGGCCTGCCCGCAAGCGACGACCAAACGTGGGGAAGGAACCGAGATCGAGCGGAAGGAGCGCTACGAGGAGGCTTGTCGCGGACGGGACGGTTGGAGCAGCGAGGGGGTGCGGGGGGCGGCGTCCATGGCTTCGAACAGCAGACAGCATTTCAACCGGCCGCAGACTCCAAGCAACTTGGGATCATCGACCGGCAACCCCAGCCCGCGCGCCTGTTTGACGCTGACCGGCTTGACCTCGGTCAGAAAGCTCGCACAGCACAATACGAGTCCGCACGTATCGATGCCCCCGAGTCGGCTGGCTTCGTCCCGCACACCCACCTGACGCATTTCAATACGCCCACCGAATCGGCGCGCGAGCTGCCGCACGAGCTCTCGGAAATCGATGCGGTCATCCGCCGTGTAGACAAATGTCATTTGGCGTCGCTGCAGCGAACAGAAGACCTCGACCAACTTCATCCGCAGGCCCAACGCAGCCGCCTGCTGACGGCAAGCCGCCATCCCATCGGCAGCCAACCGTTCATACCGGTCGATCGCGGCGACATCCTCGCGGGTCGCAACCCGAGCGATGGGTTTCATGACCCGCATCGGCGGCACGAAGGGCATCGCGTAGGGTTCGACATACACCACACCGTAGCTCAAGTCTCCGTCCAGATCGATGATCACCCGGTCACCCATCCTGAGCGATGATTGTCCGGCATCAAACTTCTTCACCTCGCCCCGATCGCGGATCTTGAGCCCGACCACGCGCACTGAGGTGGGATAGGGTGCAGCCAGTTCCTGAGCGATCAACTTATCGACCATAGGGCGCATGATACACCATCCACGATTCGAATTGGAATCGTCGCGGGGGCTCAAATACGGGGATTACCTACCTCGGACCGCATGGGATCCGGGGACCTGTATCGCCGCGCAATGTGAGAGATTTCGTCCACCTTCGGTCCCGGATCGGATGGCCCTCGGGCTGACAGGTCACTGAAGCACAAGGGCCTCTCCCTGCGGAAGGGAGAGGCCCTTGCCTCACACGGGAGTACCCCCCGGTGTCTAACCGAGCTCCTGCCGGCGAACCAGCCGGCCCAATCCGACGACCCCGACCAATCCAGCGCCGAACAGGATCAACGACGCCGGCAACGGAACCGCATTCACCACCACCTGGCCGCGAATCTCACCGCCCGTAAAGAGTGAGCTATGGATGTTGATATACCAGAGGCCGGACAACAGATTGCTCTGCTGCACCGCGTTCAGAATGGCGCTGCCGGTCAAGATCCCGAAGGGAGAACCGGCAGTAGATGACAATCCGATGCCCTGTACAATAGGCCCGGCCAGCCCGGCCTGAGCCTGATGAAAATGCGCCGCCGTCGGCGTGCCTTGCAAACCGGCATACACGATATTCCAGGTCAGATTGCCGGTCGCATTGTCCAACTGCAACGCCGCGGCTCCGATCGCCGGAGACGTGTTTGGTGGCGTCTCTTGCGCGCCGTTCAAGAACGACGACAGCGGAATAATCGCAGCCGCTCCGTTCGTCGCCTGTGCCAGCCCAAGGGCCAACACCACCCCGAGGACCACCACGCCCACTCTCCACGGCCGTCGCAGACCCTGCATCATGTCCCACCCCCTTCTTCGTTAAACCGACCACACCTGAACCGTCGATTCCAAGACTCATCGCCCATTCGGCCGACGGCGCCCCCTCGCACATACGTAGTACCACGTCATGACATGCCGCGTACGACTGTCTTTACGCGAGAAACGGATACCCGTCAAGACAGAATTTCCTCGGCACACATGAGATTGATTGCACTACGTAGACAACCTCACATTCGCGGCCCGAAATGATTCACGGCGCGACAATCGGTGCGCGATCAGCACCGACGCTGTATCGATGCGAACCATGTGCAAGGGAGGATTTGTATCACCGTTCATGTGACGCAAGGCCGACACGATGGCTCGGTCAGGATTTCCTGCCGGGATAGGTCCAGGGGTGCGCCCCGGCAGCATGCGAAGCACGCTCGGAGTCTGATCGTGCGCACCTCCGGAACATACTGAGAACGCGGGGATTTTCGATGGGCTGACCGGCGGAAAAGTATGTTAGGCTACACTCATTCACGCAATGAACGCGGCAATGCGATTGTGAGGCGTGAGCCTTGATGTTGCGCATCCCGAAACGTGTCGTCTTACCGTTTGGCTATCACATCACGGTTCGGCAGGTCACCGATTCCGAGATGGACCGCCGCGACCCGAATGCGGATGGCATTTGGGACAACGATACCAAAACGATCTATATCAGAAAGCGGCTGCCGGTCACCCGCCGCCGATATATCCTTGCGCACGAACTTGGGCATGCCTGGCTGGACTGGCAACATCGGTACCTGGACGACGGCAAGGCCCGCACTTAACAGACTGGTGAAACAGACCGCGAGCGGCGTTCTCGGTCGTACGCTTCTCTGCGACATACCCGATGGGTACGCCTCGATTACCGTACTCCCTGCAGCCTTGCCGGCAATCGGTTTGACCATTCTGCTTGGATCAATACGGCGTACCAACCCTGTCCTACCGGTTGACGTGCAGTTCCGACTTCAGGCCCTTCTGGCTAAGTTGACAATGCGATTCCATTCCGCTTCCGTCACCGGTTGAACCGAGAGCCTTGACCCCTTGCGCAGCAGCTCCATCCGAGCCAACAGCGGTTCTTTCCTGAGGCGATCCAGCGAGAGCGGCTGCTCGAACCGGTCGACGAACCGAATGTCCACCATATCCCAGCGGGGATCCTCAGGCCTGCTGGCCGGATCGAAATGGTCGTCATTCCGGTCGAACTGCGTCGGGTCCGGATAGGCGGTACGAACCACTTCCGCCGTGCCGACAACGGCGGGGGGATCTGCGTTACTGTGATAGAAAAGCACGCGATCGCCGACCTGCATCGAGCGCATGAAATTCCTCGCCTGGTAGTTGCGTACCCCATCCCAACAGGTCGTCTTAGTCGGCGACCGCTTCAGGTCATCGATGGAAAAGACCTCGGGTTCTGATTTCATCAGCCAATAGCGAGCGGCCCGCTTCATCACAAAACCTCCTCCACGCTTGGTGCCGCCCTCCAGTCGGTGTATGCTGCACACAGCGATATCCCTCGCACGCGAGCCACCACCATGGACCTGACACCGGCCCTCTACGGGGCCTACAAAATTGCCAAATACGCTCTCTACCCGCTGTCATGGATCACCGCCGGAGTTCTACTGACTTTCCTGACCGCTTGTCTCCCGGCGACGCCCTGGCAAACACGGTGGGTCCGGCGATTCGCCGTCCTCTCGGCCCTGATTACCTTGCTGACCGCCACCCCCCTGCCGGCCAAAATGCTGATCGGACTCTTGGAGGAACGCTATCCGCCGTACCATCCGACCCCGACAGCCAGATTCGATGCGGTCGTGGTCTTAGCCGGCGGAGTGTATGGCGCCGGCACACTTCGACCGACGGCCGAAATCTCGGAAGCCTCGCGAGACCGGACCACCTGCGGGGCGGAAGCCTGGCTGCAAGGAATCGCCCCGCGCCTGGTCCTGTCCGGCGGGGACGCCAGCGTGTTCAGGAACGGCACTCTGGAATCACACGAGATGAAACGTTGGGCGCTGCGCCTCGGCATTCCAACCTCGGCCATCCTCGTCGAGGACCGATCACGCACCACCTATGAAAACGCTCTCAGAACGAAAGAACTGCTGGGGACCGGTCAGATCCTCCTCGTCACGGCAGCCAACCATCTTCCCCGAGCCGTGGCCCTGTTCGAGAAGCAGGGCTTCACCGTCACGCCGATGCCCTGCGGGTACGAGGCCACCGATCGGCCCGTCGACGCATGGCAGCACGTGACCCTGTTCGACTTCCTGCCAAGTTATACAGCGCTGGCCATCACCACCCATGCAGTCGATGAATTGGTCGGAATCGCAGTGTACTGGGCAGCGGGAAAGCTGTAAGGGCAACAAGGTCAAGGCTCAGATTCAGGCCAAAAGGAAGAAACTCCTGCCTTCGGGCACGATTGAGTTCATTCTGAGCCTTCGATCTACTGAGTCGTGGTGATCCGATGCAGACCCCCTCCATGATCGACCACGTAGACTTCTCCCGCCTCATCTTCTCCGAATGATGAGATTCGCAGCCCGGTTCGAAGCACCGGCTCAGCGGGTGCGGCGACTTCGGGCCGCTCACCGCCTTTGAGCCGAGCCGCGAAGAGTTCGCCGCTACAGTAGTCCCCGAACAGGTAGACCCCCTGAAGCGAGCGCTGCCTGGTCCCGCGATACACATAGCCCCCGGTGATCGAACAACGGCCGCCTTGATGCCCATACTCCAGGAGCGGCAACCGCAGATCAGGCCGCTCACACCCGGTCCGGGGTTGGAAACAGTGCCTCCCTTCCATACGACGCCACCCATAATTTCCACCGCGTACAATCAGGTCGACTTCCTCCCACTCATACTGCCCCACGTCGGCCACCCACAGGTCGCCGGTGTGGCGATCGAACGAAAAGCGCCAGGGATTTCGAAGTCCGATCGCATAGACCTCGGGTCGGCCCCCGCCTGAGCGATAGGGATTGTCGCCGGGGACGCCATAGGGTTCACCATGGTCGATGTCGATGCGAAGGATCTTGCCCAGGAGATCGCCGGGACTCTGTCCACGGTCGTCAGGATCGCCGGCGCCACCGCCGTCGCCACGACCAATATACAGATACCCGTCCGGACCGAAGGCAATCATGCCGCCGTTGTGATTCGCATGGGGCTGCGGTACCGTCAGCACGATCCGTTCAGATGAAGAAGGCACCGCGTCTGGCCCCGTCGCTCTGAACTCAGACACGACGGTCGCGCCATCCGGATGACGGGTGTAGCTGACAAAGAAGCGGCCGTTGTGAAGAAAGTTGGGGTGGAAGGCCATTCCCAGCAGCCCGCGCTCGCCTCCGGACCGGACCCGATCTGTGAGATCGAGAAACGGCGCAGGCTGCAAGGCGTTCCCCACGATGACACGGACCCGCCCTCCCTGCTCCACCACAAAGAGGCGGCCGCTCCCGTCGCCGGCGTGAGTCACGTACAGGGGTTGTACCAACCCGGCAGTGACGACCGGCTCCACACTCACGTGCGGCCAGCCGTCCGAGTCGGCCCTGGCCGGCACCGTTACCACGGCCAGACAGAGGCAGCCGATGAGGATGCCCCACGCGCACCGGCCCCGACGAGTCATTCTCGCCATTTACCCTCCGGCTTGCCCCCGTTCAAGGTAGGCGATGAGTTGGCGGTAGGTCAGCTCCCGAATGCGCGCCTTGCTCGGCGCCGCGCCGCTGAGATTGCTCTCCAACCACACCTGCTCATCAATCTGTTGCCGCGCCTCGTTGCTCTGCTGCCACATGTCATGGAGAAACTCGAGCGGCAATCCGACCTGTAAACCTTCCGATTCGATTCGATCGTCCAGGATCGCAAGCAGGTCGGCCAACGCTTGGTCCGGACGATAGGACGGCGCGGCGAATCCGAAGGCCTCCTCGGCCTGCGCGTCCTGGCGGGCCTGCTCGACCAGATCCCGCATATACTCTTTCAGCAGGCCGATTTGATGACCGGAGAAATGCATGGAGGGGAGCTTAGCCAGAACTCCGTCTCGAGGGCAAGGTGGGCATCAGCCCCCACGGTTGACCGCCGATTCCGCGCTTCACTATGATGGGCAGTCCTTGGCCGTCCCTCGTGACGCGTCATGCGCATCTCGTCGCCGGCCATTTCCCTATCGCGAGTCGGATCCACCGACTCCGCGTTGTGTTGAGGTTGGAACATGGGCAGCGGTACAGTCGAGCATTTCGAGATTTCGCTCAACACACCGGCCGGCCGGATCACCACCGGGATCGGAGTCCCGACCGGCTCTGTCCCCATTGCCTCCATCGTGCCGCTGCTGCGAGGGCTGGGTGAGCAAGTTCAGGCACTCGAGCAGGAACAGCTGACGGCATCCGGCCAGGTTATTTCATGCCGAAAAGGATGCTCGGCCTGTTGCCGCATGCTCGTCCCGGTATCGGCGCCGGAAGCATTTGCGCTGGCGCAGGCGTTCGAACGGTATGACGAGGCCACGAGAAAGGCCCTCACGGCACGGCTGGAAGCGGCAAAACAACGCCTGTCCGAGGCGGGACTATGGCAAAGACTCACTGAGCTGTCCGAATCCCACGAGCCACCGTCGGATGAGGCGATCGAACCGGTCAACCGCGACTACTATGCGCTGCGGATGGCCTGTCCCTTTCTGGAGAACGATACCTGCCTGATCTATCACGATCGGCCGTCCGCCTGCAGAGAGCTCACCGTCACCTCACCGGCGGCCCTGTGCGACAACCTGCTCAGCCCCGCGGTCCGGCCCGTCCCCCTGTCGGTCAGGGTCAGCACCGCCTTGGGACTGTTATGGGCCGAACTGACCGATACCGTACCGCGCTTGATTCCTTTGCCCTTGGCGCTGGACTGGGCGCGCACCCATGCGGAGGAGCGACGACGGGAGTGGCCTGGCACCACCCTGCTCGACAAGGCGCTCGACAAGATCTGGCGCTATATCAGCCAGGAGTTTCAACGCCGGAACTCGACGCCTTCTTAGTTGTCAGCGCGGGAACGAGCCTCTGCAATTCAAGCCCGCCGGTGATGACGTATAATCGAGAATTCAAAACTCCATATTTGTTAAGGGGAGACCGATGCAAAATCCCGTGATCGTGTGTTTGGACTTGGAAGGCGTGCTGGTTCCGGAGATCTGGATCAACTTCGCGTTGAAGACCGGGATCGAGGAGTTGAAGATCACGACCAGGGAAATGCCCGACTATGATGCGCTGATGACCCGACGCCTCAAAATTCTTGATCAACACGGCTTCAAACTGTCGGACATTCAAGCGGTGATCGAGTCAATGGGTCCGCTGGAAGGCGCGAAGGAATTCATGGCCTGGCTGCGCGACCGGACACAAGTGATTATCCTGTCCGATACCTTTTATGAATTCGCGCTCCCGCTGATGCGCCAGCTGAATTATCCCACGCTGTTCTGCAATCAGTTGGAAATCGGATCCGACGGCCGTATCGTCAACTACAAGATGCGGCAGGCGAACCAGAAGAAGCATGCGGTGGCGGCATTCAAGAACCTCAACTTCCGGATCCTGGCTGCCGGGGACGCCTACAACGACACGGCCATGCTCGGAGAAGCCCACGCGGGGTTCTTTTTCCGCCCACCGGACCATCTGCCGAAGGAATTTCCCCAGTTCCCCGTCGCCCAGACCTACAAGGAGTTACAGGCCTTCTTTGCGAAAGCCGGAGGATTCGCGCAATGAGCGCAGCAAGTCACGGTTCCCCGCTCACCACATCAAGAACCCGGCGCCCGTAGCGCTCGACCTTGACCTCGCCGACTCCGGAAATTTCCCTCAGCGCCGCCAGGGTGGCGGGCTTGTGCCCCGCGATGGCCCGCAGCGTCTTGTCGTGAAAAATGACGAAGGGCGCCACCCCTTCTTCCTGTGCCAACCTCATCCGCAACTGGCGAAGTCGCTCAAACAACCGGGGATCGACCGAGATGGCAGGCTGGAGCGCCGCATGGAACAGGCCTCCTGTCTGAGACGCGAGTGAAGAGTCACGGGATGGCTGGCTTGCCGTCTGGTTCGGCGGCAGGCGGCGCAGACCTTCCAGCACCTCACGTCCTTGTCTCGTCACTTCGAGCGTGGGATACTCAGATCCTTGCACGCCCAGGTACCCACCCTCGAGCAGTTCTCTCACCAAGCGGGTGATGGCCAGCTTGGAGTGAGCCTGGTAGAGCCCGTAGACAGGACAGGCCTCCGCATCAGCCGCCAGCAGCGGCTTCGATCGCCCTCCGCGAAGGAGTTCGACGATTCGGCTGGTGCCGAATCGTCCGTGGCACCAGGACACCGCCCTCAGCACGGCTGTTCCATGAGCCGCGTCATCAAACGAGCCTCGCTCGTCCTGCTCGGCCGGTCGGCGGCAGCGATCGCAGCAGCCGCAGGCGCCGAGGGCCGACTCATCCAGGTCGCTGAAATAATCGAGCACGGCGACCTGCCGGCATTTTGGCGTCGACACATAGGCGAGGAGATCCGCAAGCAGCGTCTTCATGCGTCCGGCTCGCTCGCCGGAGGCGCCGTCGTTGTCGGCCTGGCGGATAAAATACTCTTGCGTGGCCACGTCCCTCTCATGGAAGAGCAGAGCGCAGGTCGCCGGCTGACCGTCACGTCCCGCGCGCCCCACCTCTTGATAGTAGGCCTCCAGACTGCCGGGGATTTCGTAATGCGCGACCAACCGCACATCCGGCTTGTCGATCCCCATTCCGAACGCATTGGTCGCGGCCAGGATGCGGAGGGTGCCGGTCCGAAATTCGTCCTGGACGGCCCGGCGATCTTCATCGGACAAGCCGGCATGGTAGTAGCCGACCCCTGCATGCATCTGCCCCAGCCAAGAGGCAACGGCTTCCACCGAGCGACGAGTCGCGCAGTAGATCAGGATCGACCCGGTCTCGTGCTCTCGCACCAGGCGATCCAGTGCCGCGAGTTTCTCCTGACGGGAGGCGCAATGCTTGACCGTTAGGGCGAGATTCGGGCGCCGAAATCCGGTGACGAGCCGGAAAGGACTGCGGAGCGAGAGCCGCTCGCAGAGGTCGTTTTGGACTCTCGCCGTCGCAGTGGCAGTCAGGGCGAGGCAAGGCGGATTCCCCAAGTCGCGCCTGAGCCTGCCGATCTTGAGATAATCCGGTCGAAAATCATGTCCCCAGTGGGAAATACAGTGCGCTTCGTCGACGACCAGCAGCGACACGTGAAGGCAGCGGAGAATGCTGAGGAACCGCTCGTGCTGCATGCGTTCGGGGGCCAAAAACAGCAACCGCAGACGTCGCCGCGTCAGATCAACGACCACCCGATCTCGCTCATCATCCGACAGGCCCGAGTGGTAGGCCGCGGCCGCGATATGCCTCTGCGTCAGGCCCTCGACCTGGTCCCGCATCAAGGCGATCAAGGGCGACATTACGAGGGTCACGCCCGGTAAGAGCGTCGCCGGAAGTTGATAACAGAGAGATTTGCCTTGGCCGGTCGGCATCACGGCCATCGCATCGCGCCCGGCGAGCACGGCCTCGATGACCTCGCGCTGGCCCGGACGGAAGGCCGAAAATCCAAATCGTTGCTGGAGTAGGGCTGTGAGATCGACCACGGTGAGCAGGGGCTGAAACGACGATCCCCGCCGGGGGTTCTCCCGCGGCGGGGATCGATCCTCTTCGAGTATCCGGCGAGATCGATCGCCGGATACTCGGCGGTTCATATCTAACCTGCTGTTATGGCGCGGTGTAGCTGCCGAACTTCGGCACCGTGTCGCAGCCAGGTCCTTGGCTCTGGTTCGCCTGGCACAGGTGATACAGGGCACCCTGCGCCGAGAGTCTGGCTTCTTTGTGCAACCGAGCCTTGCCGTAGGCCGTCGCCATCTTCAGCTGGTGGATCGCGCTGTTGGGCGCCCCCCCTGACTGGGCCTTGCCCAAGGCATCTTCCAGCTTGGCCGTGGCGCTATCGATCACGGTGCGATCGGAGCCCCAACGTTTCGTGACATCCACAGTCGTCCGCTTCCCTAGCCCGGGAGGATCGGTCAGCTCAACCACCGCGTCGTTCACAGCCTGAATCGCGTCTGCTACTTGCGCTTGCCCGACGGTCGGCATACCGGCCACAGCCAGTGCCGCAACGCCCAGCGTCACTGATAACAGTTTCTTCATCATGGTCTCCTTTTTCTAAGCTTGGGCTATCAGCTATCAGCAGTAAGCTGTCGGCTGAAAGCTGTCGGCTGATCGCTTCGTCCTAGAAATTCATCCAGAGCTGGACATAGCCCCAGTGCTGGTTGACCTGCTGATTCAAGGTGCTCGTCAGATAACCGCCGCTGAACAACGTGCCGTAGGTCGCCTGGAAGGCCACCTTGCCGTCCGCGAACATGCGGGTCCAGCTTACATCGATTTCGTCGCCGATGTGCTTCTTGGTGTTGTTGGCATTCGAAAACACGTAGCAGTTTTGTGCCGCGCGATACCAACAATCCTGAGAGCTGGCGAGATTCATGTTCGTGTACCACAATTCGATGTGGTCACGAGCGGATGGCCTCGCCTGGAAGTTGACGGAAGGAGACAGCATATTCTTCCACGCCATCACATCCATGTAACCCATGTGGATGTGGTTCGTCGGGAAGAAGTTTTCGAACGTATTGGCCGTGGTGCACGAACCGGCCGCCGCGCCGGCGCCGCATTTGTTCGCGCGACCGTCGCCGGAGGCATAGTCGAAGTTGAAAGCCAGCCGCGGCTTCCACGCCGAGTCATAGAACGTATAGCCGATCCAGTTTCTGGTCGCCCAGGCGTTGATGTGCAAGCACTTCTGCTCGCCTTGGCAGGCACCGGCCTGGCCCATCTGCCCGAACTGCCACGCGATCTCGTTGCTGAAATCAAATCCGCCCTTGCGCACTTCGATCCGGTTCCCGACCATGTGGCGGGTCTGGTTCGAGTGCTTGGCCGTGCCCAATCCGAAGGCCGCGTTGTCGGCCGACGCATAATTGTTCTTGTAATACATGTAGAACGGCTCGATCACCATGCCGGGCACCATCTTCAACTGATTGTAGAAGATGAACATGTCGGCGTCGCGATTGGCATCACGATTGCCGGTGCCGGCGATGTTGCCGGATCCGCTTCCGACCGCCGCAGCCTGGTTCAGATCCGACTCGGAATTGCGGAACCAACCAAAGTAACTGTCCCAGCCCTTGGTCTGATAGGCGAACATCACACCGTCATGGCTATAGCCGGTGTTGGCCCAGTCAAAGTGACCGAACAGGGAGTGGTTGCCGAACACGACATACTGGCGACCGACCTTCATGCTCAAGCCCTGCACGTCGGCCAGGTTCCGGACCAACATGTAGGCCGCACGGACGCCGAGACGGCACGCGCCGGTCGCGGTCGCCGAGCAGTTGTGGTTCAGGGGATCGCCGCCGTTGCCGGCGTTCACCGCTGTACCGTTGCCGCCCCAGGTGGCGCTGTCGATGATTTCCACGTAGAAATTGACGTCGGGCGAGAGGTCATAGCCGATGCCCAACCGCATCCACTGTTGCACGAAGAAATCGTTGCCCTTGTTGCCGACGTTTCCACCAACCCCGCCCGCGTTGCCCCTGGTGCCGAACGTGTTACAGGAACCGTTGGCATTGATCGCCTGGCCGAAGCAGGTGTTGTTCCGCATTTCCGGACGCACGCGCAGATCGGCACGCATCCAGAGGTTCTTCACGTCGAAGTTCCGGCCGATGACCGGATCGTAAATTTCGTAGGCTTCCTTCTGCGGCATGGCCCGAGGGATGGCCGGCAGGTTCGTGATGCGCTCGCCCGGGGGTAATTCGAATCCGGCAAAAGCCGGCAGGGTCAGGAGCTGCAGGACCGCAGCCGCTGCAGCGCCCATCATGGTGGCCAAACCGGACCACCGCGTCCGTCCGTGGATGCTTCTCATAGCGTTCCTCCTGTGAATTGGATGGCGGCTTTTCGTGTACCCACTCACTCCAGCCGCCGTTCGTTCATCCAACCGCTACTGACTATGAAGCACAAGTCTGGTGTGTCGTTCGGTCTGGGCTGGAACTCTGGTGCCCACCATCCAGCCTGAACCTCGCCTGTGTCCGCAGACGACGTCACCGAATCGAACTTGGTCTCTGTGCGCTGTTGACTGTGGTCACCTCCCTTCAACAGACGTAGAGGGGAAAAATAGGATTATTAGGCCTGCTTGGGCAGACTGGATTCTTCGGTTCCCTTCTCTACGCCCGACGTGGCGTTATTGATTTCCTCTTCGGCTTCTTTCATGGAGGCTTCGAAGTCCTGCTCCACCATCTTCATTTCCGACTGAATCATGTTGAGCTCGGGCTCAACGGTCTTCTTCAGGTCCTCCGCGGTTTCCTTGAAGCCCTTGACGGCCTTGCCGACCTGCCGCCCGATCTCAGGCAGCTGCTTCGGCCCGAACAGCAGAAACGCAATGATGAGGATAATGAGAACTTCGCCGGCGCCAAGACCAAACATCGACTTCACCCGTACAACGTGAAGCGTGAGGCGTGAAGCGTGATGGCCGACCCTGCGAGAACCCCCGGACTCCCATCACGCGTGACGCAAAACTCATCGCGCCTCTCTGGTTATCCCTGCGAGGTTCGGGACGGTGGGGCCGCTCCGGCCTGTTGAGGCGGGGGGGCCGCTGTCTGTGCTGATTGCTGGATCTGTGCCGCCGGTTGTGGCGGCTGGGCTTCTGGCCCCGCTGCCGTCACATCGATGGCATCCGGCTCGTTGACCGACTTCTTGAACCCCTTGATTGCCTTACCTAATCCCTCCCCCAACTGCGGGATTTTTCCGGCGCCGAAGATGATCAGGACAATGATGAGAATCAGCAGCAGTTCCATCCACCCAAACGAACCAAACATGGTGCTGTATGCTCCTTGTTACAACTGTGTCGTTATTCTCACTGCGTGATCACACTCAGGCAAACAGACCACCGTGCACGTCACGTGGAGGGTACAGAGAATGTGACGCCGGAAGACCGCATGATTTTCCCTTCGCATTTGCAGGATCAAGGGAACCGGTCTCCTTACGGAAATTGCGGGAGAGGCTATAGAAATTGAAACTATTAGTCAAGCTCTTTCTCTAGGAAACCTCGAGACTTGAGATCGACAACCTCAACGGCTACGCGCCGCCGCTAGGGGCGAAAGCGGAAGTGATGATATTCGACCGGACTGGGAGGAGCCCCGAGCGACATCATGATCGCCTCCCGCTCATACCCCAGTGGTTCCAAGGCCGGTTCCGCCTCAGCCAGCTCTTCCTCGGTGAGATAGGCGACGGTATCCGGAATCCCGTTCGGCTTGAGGGACTGGAGCGTCCCCTGCATGGCATCCCGCTCCTCCTGAGGCATGTCATGACGCAATGGGAATTCCAACTTCCGCTGGTAAGGGCTTTGGTACGTTTCGTTCAGCGCCCGGATCGTCCGGATCGTCAATCGATCCAGTTCCCAGGGAGCGACTCTTGATCCAGCCAACGGATGGCAGGCCAATAGATCCATCAGGGTCATGACATTCGTCCCTAGGCGGCTCCCGATGAACTCACGTTGGGTTTCGACCGTCACGGCAGCGATGCCGAGGTGCTTGGCGATCGACTCCAGTAGGGCGAGGTTGATCATAAAACTGTAGAGCCCGCCGAATTGGCCGTAGCAGGGCTTCTCCGGATCATTGAGCACCTTCATATCGGCCGTGCCGGCATCGAAGCTGCTGAATCCGATCGCCCCGGGCGTCAGGATCCGTTTTGCCTCCTTGAGGGAATTGCAGGCCCCGACATTGACGGGGACCAGCACCTCGTCGTCGATTCGCTTGAGAAAGTCGGTGATGGTCTTACGGAACGGGATGTCCTTCCATTCCGTCTTCCGGTATTCGCGTTCCCAGACCACGTCGTCCAAGAAAGCCGGAAACTGCTTGAGGGCCTCGATGTCCCTGCCGTCAAACGCCCTGATGAATCCAGACCAGTCCAGGATGGAGGCGGCCTTCCGCTCATTCAGATTCGGACGCAGATATTCTTCTTCGTATTCCGCCCCCTTCCTGGTCAGCAGCTTAGTGGGAAGCTCGTTCCACAGTTCGTTGCAGATGATGCGGTCGACCGTGCCGTCTGCCACCTTGTCCAGGTGTTGCACATCCGCGCAGAGTATCTCGACCTGGCCGAGATGCTCGGCCAGGTCCGGATGGGTACGGGCATAATCCAAGGCATCCTGTCGGGAATCCACCAGGACGTACCGTACGCGGGGATAGACCGTCCCATTCTTATCGAGCTGCTTGAGATGGCTCAGGAAGCAGGCAGCCAGCGCCCCGTTCCCCGGACTCCACTCCATGACCGTCAGGACAGGTTGAGGTTGAGTCTGCTGACCTGTGGCCGTTGCCTCAGCCTGACGTGTATCCCGTGCCACGACCTTGTCGTAATAGTCGGCGGCAAGGGCATGCGCGAGCCGGTAATCGGCGGTCGCAAAGGTCTGGTAGAAGCTCCGCTGCTGATCTCCCCTGAGACCATAAAACAGGGCATTGATATGGGCCTGCCACTGGTCGACCGGCTTGTAATCTCCCAGCGGTTGCGGGAGGGCGTCGAGTTCCTGGAGTTGATTCGAGACCTGTTGTTCCATGCTTCCCCCTGTGACACCTGGTACAGACTCCGCCCCGGACCACCTCACGTGGAAACGGCGAAGGGAAGAAATCTTAACAGGAAGCAAAATTAACCCGCAACCGGGATCGGGCCTGCGAGCGCTTCGCCGAACCGTTCCTTGACAGACTGCAGGGACGGAGTGTACCTAGGCAGAATGAGGCTTTTGCAGGGACTCCTCGCCGGCATGGTCCTCCTCACAGCTTCGCATGCCGGGGCCGGCGAGTTGCCGCTCACCCGCAATGTCCCGATACCGGAGTTTCAGAACCGGACCGAGGATACGAAGCCCTATAACTTTGACGCTCCCCCGGAGGGCATGTTCAGAAGAATTGTTCTGGCCGAAGGATTCGACGAGGAGTTGGGAATCCGGCGGACCCATGAAATCGTTCCGGTGCGGCCCACCGAACAGTTTTCTCCCGACACGAGACCGGTCTTCATCGTGTTCGAACTGCATCAGCACTATCAATCGTTTCAGATCTTCGGTCGCTGCTATCCCGAACAGGTCGCGGGACTCTCCCCTGGCACCATCGTAGCCGAAGATGCGATGTACATTGCGCTGGAAGATGAGTCTGGCTACCTCAAACTCTTTCCCCCCAAAAGCGAATGGGCTCCGGGCCGGTACAAAGTCGAAATCTACGCCGGGGAGCAGATCAACGACACGACCCTCATGGGGACGATGCGCTTTTCCGTCGCCTCTGCGAAACCAACGCCGGCAATCCCTTAACGCCCCTCTCACGTCCCGCAGGAATTGACCAGAACCGACCTGATTCTGTATAAGTCTTCGTCCTTAGATTTCGGGATGCGGCCTCATCGGACTGTGCCCCGGACGGCAGGCCTGTCGAGGTGCCGAAAAGGAGCGGAGTCCGCGTGGCGCACTGGGATATCGTCGCAGCCATCGTCGTGACGGCGACCATCCAATCACTGTTCGGCGTCGGCGTACTCTTGTTCGGCACGCCCATCCTCCTCGTGCTGGGCTATGACTTCCTCACGGCCCTCACGGTTCTGCTGCCGATCTCCCTCACGATCAACCTGGTCCAAGTCAGCAAAGACTACCGGCACATTGACCTCCCGTTCTACCGACAGGTCCTGACCCTGTCCGTCCCCTGCATCATGCTCTGCTTGTTGCTGGTGACACGCTTGAAGCTCAACATCGGGTCGCTCGTGGGCCTGTTTCTGATCGTCGTGGCCCTCAAGAGCGTCTACCCTTCGTTTCAACGACTGATCGACTCACTCGTGCGCCATGAACGGGCCTATTTCGTCGCCATGGGAATCGTGCACGGGTTGACCAATCTCGGGGGATCGCTGCTGACGGCCGTCATCCACAGCAAGCAATACGATAAAGACCGGACCCGTGCCACGACCGCGGCCGCCTACGGCACGTTCGCCCTCTCACAGCTGCTCACCCTGCTGCTGTCCTCAGGCTGGAATGCCGTGGCACAGCCGACCACGGGACTGTATATGGCGCTCGGCGTCGGAATGTTCCTGACCACCGAACTGTTGTTGTATGCCAAGATCAGCACGGAACGGTACCGGACCACGTTCGCCGGATTCCTGTTCCTGTCCGGCATCGCCCTGATCTTCAAGTCGATGTTCCTCCACTAGGAGGAACATAAACTGGTGCGGCGGGTTGACGCCCCCCGCGGCGTGGGACTACACTCCGACGAGTGCTCGCATCTCTGTCGGGTGATGGAGTTCACCCAGAACCGCCGGCCTCGATCTCGATTGTCGGCTGATAACTCCTACCAGCGCGTCACACGCGGTAGGAGCAGCTTTGGACCTCTCACTCCCCGGCACCGATCCTTCGGACTTTCCGCAATATCGGCTGACGGACGTCCTACCTGACATTCTCCACCACCTCGCCCTGCTGGCGAAGTTGGAGCGGCGGCTCCTCGGCATCATTGCATCGTACTCAGTAGCGATCGGACTCTTCCTGCTCTGCGTCCCGGTCGCGGTGCAGGAACTCGTCAGCACCTTCTCTTTCGCCATGGAACCCCGGATGGTCTTCACGCTGACGGTCTTCGTGGCGAGCGCCTTGACGGGTGTCGCCGCCTTCCGCGTCCTGCAGGCCCGCGCAGTCGAGACCCTCCAGCAGCGGATCTACACGCGCATCGCGGTGACCGTGACACTTGCCCTCCCGCGCCTGCGCAACGATACCTTTTCGCCGAACCAGGCCCACCGATTCATCGAAGCCGACCTGCTGACCCGCGCCGTCGTCGCCATGCTGGCCGATCTGTTCAACGTCGCTGTGGTCGGAACGATCGGCATGGCGATGTTGGTATTCTTTCATCCCTACTTCGCCGTCTACAACCTGGCGCTGATCGCCGGCTTCGTCCTGCTGCTCAGCATTTTCGGCCGCGGCGGCTTTTTCATCACGCTGGAGATGTCCCGGCTCAATTATGAGATCTTCGGCTGGATTCAAAACGTGGCCTGGAACCTTCCGCACCTGCGGGCCGTCGGCGACAGCCCCTATCTGCTCCAACGCACCGACGAACTCACGCGACGGTACGTGCGGGTCCGGCAACAGCGGTCCGATACGCTGACCGGCCGGCAATACAAGGCCGCCGCGCTCTGGCAGGTCGCCGGACACAGCGGGCTGATCGCGACGGCGGGTCTCTTGGTAGTGGACGGTCAGCTGACGGCGGGTCAATTCGCCGCCGCCGAACTCCTCATGGGCAATCTGCTGATGAACATGGATACCTTGGCCCGCCGCATGGTCGCCATGTTCTTTGCGTTTGTGTCCTGCCGGGAGATCTCCGCCTTCCTGTCCCTTCCCAAGGAGGACGAGGAGGCCCGTTCGGAGGTGCCGACGATTCAGTGCGGCTCGGAGGGTGTCCGCGTTGCCTGCCGGAATCTGTCGGTCACGGCGCAGGACGGGCGGCCGATATTCGAAGGGGTCAATCTGGACGTGGCGCCGGGAGAAAAGATTGCCGTCCTCTGTGGAACGAGCCGAGCCAAGACCGCGCTGGCCAATGTGATCGCCGGCCTCCACCCACCGGCCACAGGGTACGTCCGTTACAACGACATGAATCTGATCGAGATCACCCGCGAGTCCATCAACCGCCATCGGGGGCTCGTGCTGGATTCTCACCCCACGCTGCTGGACGGGACCTTGGAAGACAACCTCTCGTTGGGTCGAACCTGGATCACCTACCAGGACATTCAGTGGGCGCTCCGGTTCGTGGAACTCGAGGACGAGATCGACGCACTCCCGCTGGGTCTGATGACGCCGGTCACCGGCGGCTCGCGGGATCTCACGCTCAGCCAAATTCTCCGGCTGTTGGTGGCCCGGGCGATCATCACCAGGCCTCAGGTGCTGATCTTCGACGGCACGCTGCACAGTATGGCACCGGCAACCAGGGAGGTGATCCTGCGACGGCTGTGCGCCAAGGACGAGCTCTGGTCGGTGATCTTTGTGTCCAATGATCCCAGCTTTACGCAACATGTCGATCGTCGCATCGTGGTGGAATAGACTCGTCTCGATCCGGCAAAATTGAGGATCGATAGCGCAGCGGCATCGACAACTCCCCAACACACTAATCCGACCGTCGAGGTGAGCCATGGCCGTCACCAAACCGTGTCTCGTTACCCAAAAGAGTATGGTGGTCGTCACGATGCTGCTTACCGCTACGTCTCTGTGGGCAGGCCAGCTGGAACGCGACCCGGGCGGCTTTCACGGCATAGGCTGGGGAGCGAACTTGGCCGAGGTCGCCGAGTTGGTACCGGTTCAATCCTCACCCCGGATTCTCGAATACGAGATCAAAGAAGGTCCGCCTCAAGTCGAGGGGACACCGGTGGATCGTCTGCGGTTTGTGTCCATTGAAGGTCAGTTTGCCCGTGTAACCATTCGCTACTCTGGCTCTGAAACACACCGTCGTATCATGGAATATCTTCAAAACCGATTCGGCCCTATCGACCGCACCCCCGGGTCGATGCTCCGAGGCATGAGCCAGCAGTTTAATTGGAGGGGCGAAGAAACGGAGGCGAATCTCACGTACGATTCCTACCGGCAACAGGGAACGGTCTTTATCGAAAGTCGCACCTTGGCGCCCAGGTTCAATGATCTGTTGCCGGAAGGCGCATCCTGAGAATCATGCATATGGGGTGCACCGGGCATGACGCTGATGAATGGCGTCCCGCAGTATTAGGGCGACATCTTTCAGTATCGCCTGGCCTTGGAGCACTTCCTCGATGAGAGCAAGAGTTCGGCCTACGCCATCGAGGTCTTAGACCTTCCGCAGGAACATTGGTTCACGGCCAGTATTGTGGCCTCGGCAGGAGTGTTGTTTACGGTGGCAGGACAATACGATATCGCGGCCATCCACCCCGATTTTTCAGTCTGCTTCCATTGGAGTCATACCGGGCGGGAGCCGGCACGGTGAGGGAAAGACCGCATTGCGGTGTAATCTCAGGCAGATATTCGGATTAAATCAGAAGGCCCGCATTGAAGACCTTTTCGCGCATTCCTCGTAATGTCTGGATCACCGGATGGGTCAGTTTCTTCATGGACGTCAGTTCGGAAATGGTCTATCCACTCATTCCTCTTTTTCTCACCTCTGCCTTGGGCGCCAGCAAATCGGTCGTCGGCCTGATCGAGGGGTTGGCCGAGGCCACCGCAAGCATTCTGAAATTGTGCTCGGGCATCCTGGCGGATCGATTCGGCCGAAACAAACTCCTGATGGGACTCGGATACGGGATCTCGACCGCATCGCGCCCGATTCTCGCCCTCGCGCCCGGGTGGGGAACGGTGCTGGCTGCGCGGTTCACGGATCGTGTGGGCAAAGGAATCCGAACCGCTCCACGCGATGCCATCATCGCCGGTTCGACGCCGGCCGACAGGCTGGGGCTAGCATTCGGCTTCCATCGCACATTGGATACGGCCGGTGCGGTGGTCGGCCCCGCCGCCGCACTCCTCATTCTATCGGTCTGGGTAGCGGATTACCGCCTCATTTTCTGGCTCTCGATCATACCCGGCTTGGTAGCCGTTCTGTTGATCGTCTGGTTGATCACCGCCGACGGCCCGCCGCCATCGGCACGGAGCCAGCCACCATGGTCGCTCCGCCACCTTGACGGGCGCCTGATCAGATTTCTGTTCGTGATCGGCCTCTTTTCACTCGGCAACTCCAGTAATGCGTTTCTGATCTTGAGGGCCGAACATCTCGGGATCGAGTCGGCCTGGATTTCCGGGCTCTACTTGGCCTTCAACGGTACCTATGCCCTGTGCTCTCTGCCCGCCGGATTGCTGGCCGATCGGATCGGCATGAAACAGATGATTCTTTACGGCTTCGGCCTGTTCGCACTGGTGTACCTGGGTCTTGCCCTGGCCACGCAAGGCTGGCAGATCGCCGGGCTCTTTATCGGGTACGGCTTGTATATGGGCCTCACGGACGGTGTGCAGCGGGCCTACCTCGCCACATTGATTCAAGTCGATCAGCAAGCCACCGGCTACGGGCTCTATCACATGGTGGTCGGGTTGGCGATTCTTCCGGCCAGTCTGCTCGCGGGATTTCTGTGGGATCGAATCGGGCCGTCTGCTCCGTTCCTCTTCGGTACAGGAACGGCGGTACTCGCAGGGCTCCTCTTCGCCTTCTTCACACGACGCCCAAGGGAAGCGTGATACGAAGTCCTGACAACCGGTGGTGTCATAGAGGCTTCGGCAGTGTTTGACCCTCTGTTCCCGCCTTCTGTACAATGAGGCCCGTGTGTAGGCGCAACCCCCCGCGTGAAGGACACGACTCCGCTCCATGACTGTGGCGACCCGCCCATGGGCCTCCGTGGTCATCCCTATCAAGGATGAACGGGAGAACCTGGCTCCTCTCACGGAACAACTGGTGAAAGTTCTCGAGGCCCGCGAGGAGTCTCGCTCGGCGCCGTATGAACTGGTGTTCATCGACGACGGGAGCACCGACGGGAGTTCGGAGGCGCTCGATCGCCTGGCCACCCAATATCGAGCCGTGAGCGTGTTCCATTTCGACCGGAACTACGGACAGTCCTCGGCGTTTGATGCGGGGTTCAAACGATCCGGCGGCGAATTGATCATTACGATCGACGGCGATCTGCAGAACGATCCGGCGGACATCGCAACCTTGTTACCCCATACGCGTACGCACGATCTGGTCTGCGGCTGGAGAAAAGACCGCCACGACAATCTGACGCGCAAGATTTCCTCCCGCATCGCCAACAGGGTCCGGAGCGCTGTGACCGGCGATCGGGTCCACGATACCGGCTGCTCGCTCAAGATCTTCCGCCGGCCGGTGGTCGAAAAGATGCAACTGTTTGAGGGCATGCACCGGTTTTTCCCGGCCCTGGCCCTGATGCACGGCTTCACGGTCACCGAAGTGCCGGTGCGACATTATCCCCGCGCGCACGGGGTGTCGAAATACGGAGTCGGCAATCGTCTCTTCAAGGGACTGTACGACTTGGTCGCCGTCCGCTGGATGCAGCATCGGGTGCTGAAGTACAGGCTTCGCGGCCAGTAACGGGAGACGCGCCCCATTCCATGAGCATCACGAACGACACCCTGTGGCTCGGCATCGGGTTCCTCGGTCAGGGCCTTTTTTTCGGCCGCTGGATCATCCAGTGGTTGGCCTCCGAACGCAGCGCCGCGAGCAAGGTCCCCGTGGCATTCTGGTATATGAGCCTGATCGGCGGAATGATCACGCTGGCCTATGCCATCTACCGCCAAGACCCGGTCTTCATCGCCGGGCAAAGCATCGGCAGCGTTGTGTACCTGCGCAATCTCATGTTGATTTATCGGCCTGCTTCGGCAGTCGAGCCCACCTCACCTCCCGGCATGAAGCCCTGATGTACCCCGATACCAACGGTCATCCAGTCCCCCGGCCACCTGCGGTCGAAGAGGATCGTTCGATTCAGCCGCTCGTGCTGGTCCTGTTGCTGGCGCTGTCGGCGATACTGTTCTTTGTCGGCCTCGGTTCGACCGGACTGACCGACCGGGACGAGGGGCGCAATGCGGAGGCCGGCCGAGAAATGTACGAGACCGGCAACTACGTCAGCCCCACATTCAACTACGAGCCGCGCTTCGCCAAGCCGGTGTTCGTCTACTGGCTGATGAGTCTGTCCTACCATTGGTTCGGCGTGTCCGAGTTTTCCGCCCGCTTGCCCTCCGCGGTTTTCGGTCTGGGATTGATTCTGCTTCAGTACTTATTTCTGACCCGCTGTCGAGGCCCGGTGGTGGCTCTCTTCGGCGCCGGGATGCTGCTGCTCAATCTCGAGATCATCGGCCTGGGACGGATGGCCTTGACGGACAGCGTACTGAACTTCTTCACCACGCTGGCCCTGTACGGCTTCTGGCTGGGGCTCTACGGGAAGGGGCGCGAGCGGTGGTGCATCTGGTTGTTCTACGTCGGGATGGCGCTCGCCACCCTCACAAAAGGACCGGTCGGGTTCCTCATTCCGATGCTGGCCGTCTCGCTCTACCTCCTGCTGACCCGCTCCTGGCCCCTGTACTGGCGAGAAGGCTTCCCGCTGGCGGGGCTGACGATCTTCGTAGCGCTGGCCCTCCCCTGGTACATCATGATGTGGACCATTCACGGAGAGAAATACGCGGCCTCCGCCCAAGGTGATACGATCGGCCGATTCCTCGGAGCGATGGAAGGCCATGGGGGCACGCCGCTGTTCTACCTCCCCATTTTCTTGGTGGGGTTCTTTCCCTGGAGCGGCTGGCTGCCGTACGCCTGGTACCGCTCGTTCCAAGAATGGCGCGCGGCGAAAAGAGCAGGCCTCTTTTCCGGCGCGCAGCCCCCAGAATCAGCGGCATCGACGCCGTTTCACGCATTGGAGTGGTTCGCGGCGGTCTGGGTGGTTGGAGGACTGGTCTTCTTCAGCTTCTCCTCGACGCGCCTGCCGCACTATATTGCGCCGCTTTTCCCGGCAGCGGCCCTGCTCACAGCGACCTACTGGAACCGATGTGTCACCGACCCAAGCACACGGGGCATCCGCGCAGCCATCCATACCGTCACGATTGTCGGCGGCATCCTGGCCATCGCCATGGCATCCCTGCCTCCGCTCTATGCCAAGTTCGCGGTGAAGATGACGAATGAGTTCCCCGCCGCCGGACATGTGCCGCTCGGCCCCGGCCCCTACGCGGTGGCGAGCATTTTCCTGGTGGGGATGGCGTTGGTCGCCTATTTCGGGTTGAGCGAGACCAGGCGTCCGGCTGCATTCTGGGCCGCCGGCGGATCGCTGGCGTTGGTGGTCCTGGTTGTGACGCAGCTGACCCTGCCGATGCTGAGCTACTTTTTCATCGAACCGCCGCAACAGCTGGCGGAGGTGGCGGGGTTGAACCTTGGACCGAACGATCGTCTGATCGTATACGGACAGCCGAGACCGTCGCTGACCTTCTACGCGAAGCGGAAGACGATTATGGTTCCGGTGAACGAGGAAGCCAACATCAAGCCCTACCTGTCCCAGCCAGGCAAGACCATGATCCTGTTACCGGCGGCCCTACGAGCGCGGCTGCCGTTCGAGACCATGGATTATCCGACCGTGCTCGAGCGATTCGGGTACGTGCTGCTGGCCAACCGGGAAATGGTCAACGTCCCGGAACAGGCAGAGAAACCCCCGATCCGCATCCCGGGCCACTAAGCCTGGAACCGGCTGGCCGGAGTCAGGTGGCTGCTCCACTGCTAACGAAGCGGAATGAGCCCCTTGACCAAGTAGATGACCGCCAGCGCGACCATCCCGCCTACGGCATACAGAACGGGCTGTGACCAGCCCGCCGTAGGCCGAGCTGCCTCACCGGCCAACCCGGCGCCATCCGCAAGCCAGGCCAGAGAGATCAGCAGCGACAAGGCCATGATCACGGGTGCCCCTGTTGCCACGCCAAGCCCCAAACTAATACACAAAATCGGCAGACGCGCGACGATTCGGTTCACGAGAGTTGCGTCGCGGCGCAGCCGCATGCGACTGGTGAGCACACCGGCCACCACGAGTCCCAGCCCCGATCCGACCAACAGCAGGTCCCCGCTTGGATCAACCACGCGGTGCGACATGATCCAAAACAACCCCGCCATAGCCACAGCCACTGGTGCGATGCGAATCAGCCCCAGACTTGCCGACCGGTGCCACCACGTCAACGGCGCATTGAACACCGTCCCAGTCATGTAGCCCACGACCATGCCGGCAACGACATCGCTCAGGAAATGGGACCCGCGCCAGATCCGGCTGGCCGCGACCCACGCGGCGACCAGAAAAGGCACCCAACGCCCTCGAGGAAAACCCCGGACCAGCACCGTGACCACGGCCACGGTTGAGGAGGTATGCCCTGAGGGGAGCGAGTCCATACCCGATTCCCAGGATGGCCACCACTGCCAATCATCGCCATGCGTCAGCCGCGGCCTCGGCCTGCCGATGAGATGTTTTAAGCCGTTGACGAGCAGCGCCACCGCGCCATGGGCCAGCAGACTGTCCGCGGCCACTCGTCTCCACCGCTCTCGTTTCAGGAACCAGCCCAACGCAAACACCGCAAGGCTGATCCCGACCAGAGTGCCGCCGTTGCCGAGCTTCTCTCCCCAATCGCCCAACCGTTGCACTGAGGAGAGGTTCAGCGCGCGCAGAAACCGCATGAGGGGAATATCGATTTGGAGAAGAACGAGAAAGGAACCGAAGGCCGCGAGAGCGGAGAACCCGACGGCCGCCAGAGACGGCGCGGGAACCGGCCGAGGCTCTGAGCCGTCCGGAGCCGACGCATCCGGGTCCCCACAGGCAAATATTCGAAAGGCCATCGTGCCGAATCCGATCGGACAGAGGGCGAGAGAGACCGCGTGCCTAGACCGGCACCGGCAGCCTCATCACGGCACCCAATCCGCGAGGAACACGTTGAACTCCCCCGGCTCCTTCGCGTAGCGATCGGATACCCAGACCAGTTTCTTCCCGTCCGGCGAGAACATGGGAAAGCTGTTGAAGTGCCCTTCCGTCGTGATGCGTTCCTGCCCCGTGCCGTCCTCGTTGACGAGATAAAGATGAAACTCGGGCCGGCCGCTGCCGCTGCGCGTCTCCACGTTGGACGAGAAGATGACCCGTTTCCCGTCCGGATGGAAGAACGGAGAAAAGTTCGAAGCCCCGTTGCGCGTGACCTGTTGTTTGCCGGATCCATCCGCATTCATGATGAACAACTCGAGCCGACCCGGCTCCACGAGATTTTGGGCGAGCAGGGATTGATACTGTTCCAACTCCTGTTGGTTCTCCGGATGCTGCGCCCGATAGACGATTCGTTTGCTGTCCGGCGAAAAAAAGGCCCCGCCGTCATAGCCGACCTCCTGGGTCAACCGCCGTGGGTGCTTGCCGTCCAGGTCCATCGCATAAATGTCCAGATCCCCATCGCGCACGGACGTCCACACGATGGTCTTGCCGTCCGGCGACACCGTGGCCTCGGCGTCATACCCCGGCGTGTTCGTCAAACGCATCGGGTCCAGCCCGTCGATCCGCACGGAAAACAAATCGTAGTCGTCGAGCGCCCAGCGGTAGGCCCCATCCCGTTTTGGCTTCGGCGGACAATTCGGTCCTTTCAGGTGCGTGGATGAATAGAGTACCCGACGATCCCCCGGGAAAAAGTATCCGCAGGTCGTGGCGCCGACCCCGGTGCTCACCAGACGGATGTGATCGCTGTCGAGATCCATGATGTACATCTGGTAACAGCCCAACGGTTCATCGGCCGGCTTGAGCGCCGCGGCGAAGGTGTCCTTCATCCAATTGTTCGTCGACTGAAAGATCAACTTGTTGCCTGCGAAGGAAAAGTAGGCCTCCGCATTTTGCCGGCCGAACGTCAGTTGCCGCACGTTGGCGAGATGGCGCTCCGCTGAAGCCGCAACAGGAGCCCTCCCCCTCTTGGCCCGCGCAGGAGTCTCTCCGGCGAAAGCATAGGCCACACACATACCGCACAGGAGGCCGGTCAACAGCCCCCACATGAATTTCTTAGTTCGTTTCAATCCGCACCTCTGCATTCATCCTATCGTCCCAATCTCCGCGAGCGACGACCGCCCCTTCGTGGAACACCACATAACTCTGCCATCCATAAAAAAACAAGAGTCTGGCAACCCGAGGAAGTGCCTGGGGGGTAACCCCGTAGAGCAGCGTCACCACGGATCCCGGTTCGTCCGTCCTCCGGCAGGACGCGATCAAAGCCATACCCGGGCCCTCGTAAGTCCGGCCATCGGCGACGAATCCCTTCTCGGTCACATCGATCCGCCCCCCGCAGGTCGTTACGGCTTCATGCACCGCCGGACTATCGCCGGGGCCGGCAAGTACCAGGATCGAGCCACCGGGTAGTGGTCGGCCCGTGCGCGCCGCATCGAGCTGGACCGTCCGCTCGCCCTCAAGCCTGTTTGCCTCCTGCACGGCAATGCGGGCGAGCAAGTCTTTAAACGGATCGGAGGATTGCATGGACGCCTCAGGAGGCGCCACCAGGGATCGCCTGCCGTCGGTCACATACAAATTCAGCATTGGACTCATGTCGGAACGCGCGATTCGCCGGAAGAGTTGCAGGTCCGGATCGATCCGAACCGAGACCGGCCGATCCGGCAGTGTAAGCGTAAAGGTTTCTGCGGGCCGCGTGAGCCGGACCAGCGCGCGGTGGATCTCGCCCCCCGATAAGGCAAACTCGAGTTCAAGCGGAATCCGGAAGACTGTGGTTCCTTGAGCGATCCGAACGCCGACCTGCACACCGGATTTCCCCGGTAAAGGTTGTTCCCGCGACCGTACCTCGAGCGACTCGATGGCAACCGTTGGCGCACCCGGCTGCTCGATCCACTGGACAAAAAACCACCGCAGATCACGCCCCGCAACCGTCTGAAAGGATCGTTCTATATCCTTCCAATCCGCCGCCTTCCCTAGTTGCTCCGAAACGAACGTCCGAAGCCCCTGCCAAAATGGCACCTCTCCGATCTCTTGTCGCAACGCATGGAAGACCATCGCCGACTTCTGGTATCCGATGGCATTGTCCCTCTCATCGCTCTTGCGGGTAAAGCGACCGACGGGATAGTCGCGCTCCGCCGTGACGTAGACGCCGTAGCCCAACAGCATCAGCCTCCGCTGCTCGCGCGCCTGGGCATGATCGCCGGTCTGCTCATGATAGTAGTAGTTCGCGAGGTAGGTCGTGAGTCCCTCGACCCAGTTGCCCTGATCCACCCGGTTGAAGACCCCGTTGCCGATCCACGAGTGAACGATCTCATGACCCAGCGCATAGGGCTGCGTATAGTGTCGCTTGATCACGCCGCTCCCAAGCAACGTGAACGACGGCATCCCAAGGCCGCTGCTGAAAAAGTTTTCCACGACGGCAAACCGCGAAAAGGGATAGGGCCCGAGGATCGGGATGTAGGCATCGAGGTAGCGGGCGCAGGCATCGAGATACTCGTCCGCCAGCGAAGCCTCGTCCGGAAACAGGTACGTGGCGAGCTGAATAGCTTGGCCGCTGCGCGACTGCCAGTCCCGGGTCTTGACCACGAACCGATTGGCCACCACGGTGAGGGCCTCGCTGGCGGTTGAGACCTTCCAGTGCCGCCCTTCATCCTGGAGTGCCCCTTGGGTGACCGCCGCCCACCCCTCCGGCACGTTGACCGTGACCTCGAACGTAGCGAGAGAACCGTCGATATCGGGATACCATTGTGTCTCACTGCTCAAATAGACCCCCTCGTCCCCGATGTGGCCGGAGGTTTCGCTCGGCGTGACGAACCGCAAATGGCGTGGATCGCGGGGAGGATCATTGATCGGCCCCCGGTAGGAGATCAGGAGTTCGACGGTACCATCTGCCCCCAAAGGAACCGGCGACGTCACCACGACCTTCCGGGTCCCGGATTGATCGGGGGCGGCGACGGATTGGAAGTCGAGGAGGCTGCCGGCTCGACAGGGCTCCGCGCAGGGCCCGGCCACTTTGATCCCCTCCACTCGAAGCGAAGGAGCGAGGGAAAAGGTCAACGGCCGGTCGCCGGCGACGGCGGCGACGGTCAGACGATCACTGGCAATGAGTTCGTGAGCGGGTGGGATGAGTTCGACCATGAGCCGGTGATGGCGAACGGTCGGCCCCTCGGACGCTGCCAGCGCATCAAAGGCAAGTGGAATGAAGAGGGAGATAAACCCAAGGAGACCGCGAACAATGACACGACGCAGGTACTTCACCCTTCACCGCAACCACCGTGTGGAAGGGGCAGCTTAACACTCCCGGCAGACCATCACAAGCTGAACGGCCATGAGCACCCGCTCCAGGTCGACCGGTTTCGGTAAGACTTCCTGTGGACCCAAGGTCCAGGCTGCGCCCAGCATATCCTCATGCTGATTGCCGGTAAGGATGATCGTACCGCCCTGGTACTCCCTTTCCTTTAACGTGCGCAGCACCTCCACGCCGCTCATCTCGGGCATCATCAGATCCAGGATGACCAAATCAGGCTTGAGGTGGTCGACCATCCGGAGTGCTTCACGGCCATCCTGGGCCGCATGGACGCGATAGCCGCGCAGGCTCAGGAACCGCACGAGCAGGTCACGAACCATGATCTCGTCATCGACGACAAGAATTGACTCGCTCGGCGCTTCATCCGCTGCGCCGGTCCCCGCCGCGACCGCGGCTTCACTGTTTCGCCTGGCCTGCTGGGCCACTCGATGCACAGCCCCGATCAGCACATCCAGTGAAAGCCCTTTGCGCAGGAAATCCGTCACCCGTAATTCACGCGCCTGATTTTCCTGATCCTCGGTCGCACCGCCGCCGATGATGATGACCCCTGCCAACGGATCATGCACCCGAATCTCCTTCAAAACGGCCAAGCCGTCCATCTCTGTCATCCTGAGATCAAGCAGGGTGACATGCGGTCGATGCGCTTGGAACAACCTCAACCCTTCCCGCCCACTGGTGGCGGTCACCACTTGATACCCCTGGCGAACAAACACGGCCTGCAAAAGGTCACAATGGAGTCGATCGTCGTCGATCACGAGGAGCGTGCTCATGGGTTGTCGCACTCCTTCCGTGCGGATGAAAACTGAGCGGTCCCTTAACGTGCCCGGTCACATGAGGCTAGCACGGACAGGAACAATTGAGAAGAAATTAGCTGAAAAGTGAATGGGTTAGGCGAAGGGCCCGGTTATGGGCGGAATATCAGAACAGGGCCGAGACGAATGCATCGGCCTGAAAATCCTGCAAATCCTCGGCGGCTTCCCCGACCCCGATCAGTCGCACGGGGATTCTGAGCGTGTCGGCAATAGCCACGACAATCCCGCCGCGCGCGGTTCCGTCGAGTTTCGTCAAGGCAATGCCCGTCACCCCGACTGCATCATGGAACTGTTTGGCCTGCGCAATGGCGTTCTGCCCCACCGTCGCATCCAACACGAGCAAGACTTCGTGCGGCGCACCGGGAGACTCCTGACCGATTACCCGCTTCACTTTCCGCAATTCGTCCATCAGATTGGTCTTGGTGTGAAGACGGCCAGCCGTGTCGATTAAGACCACCCCCGCCCCTCGCGCCCTGGCGGCGGTCATCCCATCGTAAGCCACGGCTGCGGGATCAGCTCCCGGACGGTGACGGATCACCTCCACGCCGATGCGGTCGGCCCACACCTGAAGCTGATCGATGGCCGCCGCGCGGAATGTGTCACCTGCGACCAAGAGCGGCGAGTGTCCCTGCTGCTTCAACCGCTGGGTCAGTTTGGCGATCGTCGTGGTCTTCCCAACCCCGTTGACGCCCACGGCCAGGATGACGAAAGGCTTCGGACCTTGTGCAATCAACTGTTCGATCGATACGGACTGCGCGGGGCGAAGGATTTCCAGCAACGAGCTACGCAACTGTTCCCGCACGCGCTCGGCAGAAGAGAAATTGCCGCCGCGCATCTGTGCACGCAAGCCCGTCATTACCCGATCGACCGCCGACACACCCAAATCGGCTCCGATGAGCGAAGCCTCCAGTTCGTCCAACAGCACCGGGTCCGCCGCCTTGCCGAGCAACCGATCCAGTTGCCCCGTCACGGCATCCCGTGTCTTGGTCAAACCCGCCGTCAGCTTCTGAAACCACCCCACCGGTCACTCCCTTTCCAGCACTGATCGATCGCGCTATCGCGGCCGACACCGCGGGATGCATCATACTCGAACGCGATACCCGGATAGCAAGAGAGGCGGGATCGGGCTGACCCTGGCCAACACGCGCGTCTCCCGGCGTTTCATTCGCCTCTCCTCCGCCCCACTGCGCTCGTGATCGTATCCACACAGGTGAAGCACCCCATGGATCAACAACACCGCCAGTTCCCGATCGGGGTGATGGCCGCGCTCACGAGCCTGCCGAATGGCCTGGGGAAGCGAAATCACCACATCGCCTAGTACAGGGGACGATGGACCCGGTGCCTCGCGTGCAGCAAAGGCCAATACGTCGGTGGTCTTATCCTTCCGGCGGAACCGTCGATTCAACCCCCGCATCCGGGCGTCGCCAACGATCTCGAGACTCAGAAAAGAATCGAATTCACCGACATGATGAAGTACGCGACCGGCCAACGCCTGCAGCGCTCGCAGCCGCAGAGTCCGGCGTCGCAGCCGCATCCCGACTTCGACAGGCATTAATGAGGCTGGCCCCAGGGGCGTTTGGGAGGATGGGAGGACGGAGTCGCCGACGGGCGGCCACCTTGAGAGGACGCACGGCCACCGTCCTTAGGCCCGGAATTCCCGCCGGGCTGACGCGAGGCATGCCGGTCATAGGCCTTGATGATGTCCTGCACCAGTCGATGGCGGACTACGTCACGTTCGTCAAAATACACGATCTCGATCCCGGAAATGTCCTTCAGAATGTCTCGCACTTCAATCAACCCGGACACACGGTCGGGGGGGAGATCGACCTGCGTGACGTCGCCCGTGACCACGACTTTCGAATGGAACCCCAAGCGGGTCAGAAACATCTTCATCTGCTCGGCCGTCGCGTTCTGCGCTTCGTCCAAGATCACAAAGGAATCGTTCAGCGTTCGTCCGCGCATGAAGGCCAAGGGAGCGATCTCGATGTCTCCACGCTCGATCAGTCGGTTGGCACGCTCCATGTCCATCATGTCGAACAAGGCATCATAGAGCGGCCGCAGATACGGATTGACTTTGGCATACATGTCCCCCGGCAGATAACCCAGCTTTTCTCCCGCCTCGACGGCCGGCCGCGCCAGAATGATGCGACTCACGTCCTTTTTCATCAGCGCGGTCACCGCCATCGCCATAGCCAGGTACGTCTTTCCCGTTCCGGCCGGACCGATTCCGATTACGATGTCGTGCTTTTCGATGGCTTCGAGATAAAACTTCTGCGTAGGTGTCTTGGGAACGATGAATCGCTTTTTCGTGACGATGGGAGAAGCGCTGAACAGGAGATCTTTGAGGGGAGCGTCTTGGTTCTGACGCAGCGCCGTCAGCGCGTGGGTGACCTCGTCGGACTTGAGCTCATACCCCTCGTACGTCAGCAGAGCCAACTCGTTCAGAACCCGTTCGGCTTGCCGCACCGCGTCCGGAATCCCCTCGATCGCGACTTCCTCGCCACGCGCGGAGAGCCGGACTCCGAACTCTTCCTCGATCAATTTCAAGTGGCGATCGTGATGACCGAAGAGCGCTGCTGTATTCGTACCTTCGCGCAGTTTGAGTTTTCGCACGCCGGGATGCACACCCCTTTCGCCAGAATCGTCAAGGTGATTGTAACAAAGGAGGAAAGTTCGGAACAAGTGGAAGGACCACGACGTCCAGGAGGAAGAAACCGACTCGTGCGGTCGTCAGCCTTGCCGTGCTTGGGATGTTGCAGTCTGAGCCGTCGACGGTATGGTGACTTCGAACTCTTGCCACGTCGTTCCCCCTTGGCCGTCCTCTGCCACTACCTTTACCCGATGTGTGCCGGTAAGGCCCGGCGTCACCTTCCACATAACTTGGCCGCTTGTCTTATCGATTGACATGCCCGGAGGGGCCGTCTCAAGAGCAAAGGTCACCGGGTCGCCATCGATGTCCTTGGCCTGCACGGTGTAATCATATTGCTCGCGATTGTTCAATGCAGCGGGATTGGACGTAATTTCCGGAGGAGAATTGCCGAGAACAATCGGCGTCGCTCGCATGGCCGATGAGGCATTTTCCTGATCACGCGCGATTACCTCGACTCCGACAATATCTTTGCGCCCATACCCTGTCGTGTCCAGGACGTTCTCAATCCCTTCCTTGACCTGCTTATCGTTGTGCCACCAACGAAAGGTGTACTGAATTTCATCCCGGTCTGGGTCTGCCGCATCCACTTTAGCTTGGACGCGATTACTGCCCTGAGGGCCATCGGCTTCGATCACGACACGGGTCACAATCGGCGGAGTATTCATTACTTGAACAGGTTCCGTTCGAAACGGCGCACTTTCGGCCTGGCCATCAGACGCGACAACCTCCACCCCCACCATGTCTCCACGCTTAAGGAGGTCCGGACGCAGTTCCGGGCCATTCCCGCCCGTAATGGGTGTTCCGTTCACGATCCAGTGAACTCGCGTAGTCGGTTGTTGCCCATCCGGATCGTGGACATCAATCTGCACTGCGACCGGGCCGACCAACGTCAGAGGGGAGGGAACCACCGTGACTTTGCGGACGACCGGCGGCTGATTGGTGAAGCCATTCACAGTATTGGTTGCGTCGTCCTGAGACCCTCCAGCAGTACAACCGGACAGCAGCACGACGCCCATACCGCACGACAGGAGCAGCATCCCACTCGACGGCTGCGCGGGGAGAGTTCCTCTCCCCGCGTCACCAAGCGCGCTGAAAAGGAGCCTCTGCATCACATGTTCATCCATGAGAAATACCGGCTTCGAGGATCAATGGCGACGTTCGCCCCGATATTTGAACTGATCGGCCCTCCACTACCTCCGGGGCTGCAGGTGGGACAATCACCGAAATTCCCTTGACTCATGTTGATCAGGAGACCGAAGGGGCTTCCTCCGTCTCGCCCCGAGCCAATATGCACCACGATTCCGAATGCTAACCCTTCGCCAAGTGAACCATATCGGTTGACATTCTTGTTGGCCCCCGCTGCCGATGTGCCGATGATAGGCTCTTGATAGGCACTGCCGGTTTTGTAGAACAGCGCCCACAGCCGGCTTGTGCCCGACGAGGAACAGACGTTGTTCGTCGGGATAAAGCTTGGGAAGAACACGATGCCCCCGAAGACCGTCGGACTATTCACCACCCGTTCACCGATTCCATACGGTGCCGGGTAGGTCGGTGGGTTGGCCGGCTCTAACAGCTTCGTATACCAACCATCCTTGGCCTTGACCGCTCCGATCAGGTCCGTGAACGTATTGGTTCCGGAGAGACCGGTGACTTGCTTGGTGCCTGTCGGCTGACCACAGTCACCAACTCCGACGAGACAGACCGTGACATTCGACATGTCGACAAGATCATTTTCCAAACAGTTGACGATGCTCACCGTTTGATCGCAACCTGTGTTTAGGACCGAGTCTTTGAGACCCACGAAGTACTGGGTCGACATGTCCGTCTTGTCCGCCCCACTGTAGTATCTGCCGCTGCCCGCAAATACCCAAACATTGGCAGCATCATCCACCGTCACAGCCGGAGCGGAGGCTACAGGCCCCATTTCGGCTCCGGACGCGAAGGTATCCAGCATCTCCGTCGGCACTCGACTACCTCCCGACGAAATACCCCACTGCGTCGGATCTGTGGACGTACCAAAAGACGCGGTCGACGGATTTTTCCCCAACGTCAATCGATAGATCTTCCCCCGCCAGGGCAGTGCCCCATCGTTAATTACACGCCCAAAGTACACAACATCGTGCCGGTAATCGAGGTTCTTATCGAATGCGGCCATATCGCCGATGTAAGAGTCCCACGAGCCAATCGAATAGCTGGTTACCAGGGCATTTCCGGCTCCAGGGCCCGTCGCCAAATTCACCACGAACACCTTCGCACCCTGCGACACAGTGGCGTCATAGGCCGTAGGTCCCGATCCGACCACCATGAACCATTTTGCATTCGCGTTGCTCGCCACGGCATCACCGCTGGGGTTCACCCGCACCACAGCCGGCACGCTGGTGGTTAAGCCCAGATCCGACGCGCTGAAGGACCACAGCAACTTCGGCGCAACCTCGGGATTGGTAATGTCTAAGACGAAATATGCACTGTAGAACGTGTAGTTGGTCCCGCTGATGTTAACAGTCATAGGCGGTGCGCCGGTCCCTGACGTACAGGCCCCGCAACTGCCCCCCATTCTGAACCCGCCGATCAGAATCGTCCCCCAGCCATTGGGGTGGTCCGTATCCGCGGCAAATATCCTGACATCGGCGACCTTGATCGGCAAATCGACATAATACGTATGCTGATAATCAGCTCTGGACAACCATTCCAACTGAGGCAGCAGTTGATACGGGACAAACCCCCACAGTTCCTCACCCAACAGGGGGCCGCCGGAGTTGTCGGTTGCCGTTCGCGTGAAATACCCGCGCTCGACCGTGTTGGTACCGGTCGTCGAGGGGTCATCGCCGGGGTGATAGAACCCGGCATTGAAGGCGTGTAGCATGCCGTCGTTCCCACCCACATAGGCAACCTGACGTCTGTTATAGTATTGCTGCAAAAACGCGGCATACGATTCATCGCCGTAAACAGCATCATGGCGATCCTTCGGCGAGGCCACGACGGTCGGAGTCGAGTGGATGATATCGCCGAGCTTCCAGACCTTCAGGCTTCCGCTGGCCGGCGGAACCTGAAGGCGTCGATCTCTGGTTGCTGCCTGCTCGGTGCAGGTTGCCGGGTCGCAGCCTCGAATGAAGTTGATGATTTTGGTGCCGTCGGCGCTCGTAGCCGCACGCAGATACGGACGCAGTGTTGCTTCGTTGGCAGTGGTGAAGGCAATCTGCTCACCCGAATCGACGACCCCGTCGTGGTCGGAATCAACCCACGTATAGATGTTTCGGGTAGCCGCATCTTTCAGCGCCAGTTGCTTCCCCGCTTCCCAGAGCGGAACAATATCGGCCAGTGTTTGACCGCAGATGTAGCAGTCGGCCGAAGTCACCAATCCGTCTCCGGTGCGATCGTCCGGCAATCCGTCGCCGTTCGCATCGATATATTTGTCCACTTTCACTTGGTTCGCGACGCTGTCGAAGCGGGTCTTCACGATGAGATCCCGCACGTAATTCAGCTTCCCGTCCTGATCGGTATCCTCACGCGTGTTCCCGAAGGTGTCGATAAAGAGCGACTGGGTATAGCCGGTCCACCGGACGTCGCTCAGCGTCGAGGGCTCGATTGTGCTTGGATAGAAGTACGACTGATACAGCGCCCCCTCACCGGTGTTAGCCGTCGCCAGCACGGATACCGATGAACCGGAGGAACTGCGACGCAAAATGCTCGCAATGGTCGCCAGCAGCTTGTCCTGCAGATCGTCTACGTTCGAAGATTCGAAATACGCATCCGGAATTCCGTCCGGGGTTGCCGCACCGCTATAGTTGTTTTCCTTGTCCCATTCACTGGTCTGAGGAATCCCGTCACCATTCGAGTCTTCGAATGCACCGAGACGAGCCGTCTGGGCAAGAATGCCTCGCCCATTGATATTGCCGAATGCGAAGAACGTATAGACGGTCAGGTTTTGCGTTCCAGGAAGACAGTGGCCGGTGACGGACAACACGGCTATGGTACCGTCGGCGGTTCCGCTGCAGGGGCGAAGGTCGTTGGTATGGGCCCAATAGGCCACATCATCGAGATAGTGGCTGCCGCTGTCGGCATAGTCGGTCTTGTGTTCCGCGAGCAGGTCACTGAATGGGGTTGCCGCGTTGGTATTGCACGTTCCGTCGATCGGTCGAGTAGGTGCACCCGTATCGCTCCCCACGCAATGCACGCCATGAACAGCATGGGCATAGTCCTGCATCGCCGCAGGAACGTTCTGGTCCTGCGTCGGTTCTCCGTCAGTAAAAATGATGACGAAGGTCTTACAGCAATTGACCACTTGCGAAGTGCTGGACCATGCCGGGGTATGGTTTTGCCCAAAGAAATAGGGGTCACGACCGCATGCATTGGAAATGTACCCGGATGGACAGGATTCGGAAGCTCCCAGCGCTGTGATTTCACTTGTGCCTATTGAACCCACTCCGCTTGTCGCAAAACCGACGCCATTAGAAATGCCGCCTGAAAACGCAATCGGGTAGACATATGACGAGCTGGAATAGGTGGAATTGATTTGCGCCACGTACCGTGCCGTCTCATAGAGCGATTCGCTCAACGGCGTCCACGTAGATGGATAAGACTCCTGGACCGCATCGACCATGGCAGCGGTGTTCGTATTGAAGGTCTCGACACCGGACCCAGACCAGTCAATCGATTGCCGCGCGCCGGTACCGACCAGCATCCGTGCACCTTCAGAAGAAGACTTGAATTCCATGAGCCCGAATCGCGCCTTCGACCCGATTTGCTGGATGACGCCCGTCGGTTCAGAGGAATAGCCGACTTTCAGTTCATATTTCCTGACGCTGTAGGAGTCACCGCAGTTACTATTGAACGATGTATCGTTATCGACGCAAAAGTAGGCCGCATCGGTAAACACCGAAATCGTACCAGGGTTGCTCGTCCGATCCGCCGCGGGAATGCGCCCCACATAGGTATTGGCGCCGGTACCACCGCCATAGTTGACGTCCGCCCGCTCGGTGCTGGTTCCGTTGGCCTGCGCTCTTACGGTTTTCAATGCCGGAGTTCCATTGGCGGGGCAGGTCCCGTCCGCCGCCCGGGCCACAAAACAATCACCTCCATTCATTGAACGCTTGACGGCATCGAACCGGCGGAAGGTCGCCCAATTCAGAAAATTACCGTCCCACTCCGTATCAAGACAAGCCGTGCTCAACGAGGCCTTGACCGTACCAGCTTCAAACCTGGTATCGGTCGTGTCATAGACATAACACTGCATCGGGTCGAAATAGCCCGAATAGCGGGTCGTGTTCGTCCAGGCTGTTGTCGTGGAGGTAGCGCCGCTCGGCAAAACACCGCAGGAGGTGGATTCGCAGGCTCGGTTGCTCATACTGCCGGAGTTGTCCATGATGATGACGATGTTCGGGGTCGTCGCGTTCGAGACGAACGGCGGCGTCGCCGTATAATCGGCATTGCTCACCGCACGGCTTTCCCCCGCGTTCAATAGCACACCAAGTCCGCTCGTGATCGCCAAGGTCAGCGCAGTGATGGTGTGTCGTTTCATGTGTCTATTCCTCCTCGTCTCAATCAAGACAACCAGCCGTTCACTTTCGGCTACAAGTTGAGAGAAGATTCTTCTGACTCCGTTACCTTGTACCCGTTACCGCTTGCGCCTGCCTCTATTGCGGAAGCATGACCACCATCTTATCGATGTGGCCCTCCTTCAAATGGAACTTTGCGATCGACGTGGGAATGATACGTTCCAATTCCAACGGACGCCCTTTGTGATCAACCACGATCACGTCCGACTTCATGGTATAGGTCCGTCCGTCGATACGAATCGAGGACCCGTGCAGGTCTTCAATCGAACCGGATTGGAACCCCACGGTCAGGAAAGGCAATTGAGTCGTTTCCTGTGCAAACCCCATGGAACCTAGGTGAACGGGCGCCCACAACATCAAGCCCATCGCCAGGAGAATGAGCGTGCTCCGAGCAGTCATACTCCACCTCCTAGAATTTTTTGACACAGGTTTCATTCTGGGTGCACGCGTACACAGACGTGACGGTGCTGTTCGCGCCGGTCGCCGCATTGCTAGCCATGCAGGTAATGCGGTAGACATGTTCGACCACCGGGGTACCAGGCTTGTTGTGTTTGTAGAGCAGATCGATGTCGCCATTAACGGTGAAGCCCGGCATGCTCACAAGGGTGAAATTCGGCGTCGTGTTGGCACTATCGTTGTAGTTTTCAGCCGACGTGTTTGCCGCTGCCGGCGGAGAAGGCAAATTGTACCCGTAGATTTCCGCATAGAGCGTCGGACCGTTTGCTGCCGGAACCGGTCCCGGCGGCGCCGCCGTGCTCAAGAACGAAGCCGGAAGCGTTCCAGGAGGCGTCAACGTTTGCTGGATAATGTTGGCCGCCGTCCCTTCGCAGGAATCGGCTGCAGCCGTGACGGCTTCACCCGTGCGGAAGTAGCCCGCCATCCGGTTTTCCAACCCCGTCACCGTGACCGCGGCTATTCCAAGCACAGTCAGGATCAACAACAAGAGCATGACCGTCAACATGGCAATACCCTGCTCATTCCGGATGACCGCCTGTCGACGAGTATCACGCTTTGACTGACTACGGACGCTCCACATAGGTCACGCCTTTGTCTAAAGATTCCGGGGCTGAATCGTCCGAACCAATACCCGGCGGCGCTGCTGCTGGTACGCCGGAGCGCTATAGCCAGGACTCGTCGCAGGATCGTGATCGCCCACGACCGCAGGCGTCGAACTGTTCGCGGCAATAGTTCCCTTCTCGTTCGTTCCTTGTTCCGCCTTTGGCTGGATAGCCACAATGCTCACCTGGGCCAGTTTGATCTTGTCGGGAGTCCAAGGCGTAATGCCCCAGGTGCTGTTCGACACAAAATCTCCCTGCGTGAAGCTGGGTTGTCCCGAAGCCGTTGAGCCATCCTGATTGTCCACCACGCCGTCCGGCAACGCAGGGTTGGGCGCTGTCGTATTGCAGCCGTCGCATGCATAGGTGATCTGCAAATCCTCGACTCCATCCACGATGGGAGTACCGTTGCGCACGAGACAGGGTCTCGTGCTTCCGCAGGTCGCCACGTTGTTGGCAATCACTTGATACTGCACACACTGCATCAAATACACGGCGGTACCGGCCGGAAACCGGGCATCGACGAAGTTTCCCGCCCCGAATCCAATCGAAGTTGCAGCCACGCTAGCCACCGTTTTTGACACAGCGCCGCCAATCGAAATCGTCGAACCGACTCCAAGTCCTTGGGATACCATTTGCGTGATAGCCGCGGCAGAGAGCGAAATGGAGTTGTAGGGAGCAGGGGCATTCTGCGTACCGCCCACAGCAGCCGTGAGGGTCCATGCGGTGGTATTCTGGACGGGTACAACCATTGAAATGCTATCCGGCCCCGTATCGGCTCCTGCGGAATTCTGATCTTGCGGTCGAATACCGACGGGTTTTGAAATCGCCCCCACGGTCGTCGTACACCCTGCTATTGACGAGGTCGCAGGGTCAGTCGGGTTATAGTTAAACCCCGCCATTTTGATATCACGGCCGATCAGTTCCGTCGCAAGCCGTACATTCTGTTGCGTATCCGCGATCTGACTGTTCGCGATGTTGGCCCGATTGGTATTGACGACCGTCGTCATCGCGGCGGCGACGATCACGGCCGTCACCCCGACGGCCACCATCATCTCGACAATGGTGAACCCCCGCTGTCCGATCAATCGATCTCGGGTCCAGATAGTTCGTCGTTTCATGGACTACTCCGGTGCGATCACGCTGTTGAATGTGACCGACTTCGGACGGGAGACACTCGTCTCCGTTCGAGCTGCATTCTGCCAACTGATCCGAATCGTGATTGCAATTCGATTCATGGTGACGGGGTTGGCTGAAGGATCAGGATCGATCCGCAACGCAGTTACGATTCCGCGCACATTCCCCAGCGTGGAGTTCGACAGTAGCGTCCTCCACTGGGTACAGTCTCCCAGCGCCATGGCTTGCGTGGCGGCATTCTGCGCACAAGCAACCAAAGTATCGATGCCGTTATAATGCAGCGCGTTCTGACGATTGTTCTGAATGCGCTCCGCCATGTCCGCCGCGAGATTGGTGACGCGTGTGATCTCGCTGGCATCCACGTTCTTGCCGATCGACATCCCCTGCAGGCCGGCGAGCCCCAGCAGGCCCACGGACAAGATGCCGGCAGCCACCATCGCCTCCAGAAGGCTGAAGCCCTGCTGGCGTCGAATACTCTCGAAACACATGTGATGCGCAGTCCGAGACATCGTCAACACTCCTACGGACAGGTGGCTTTGGGACACCAGTTCACCTTCCCCGCCGGGGTCACGACCACCGAATACATATTGTTTTGGTTCGACGTGAGGGTGAGCGTCTGATTCGCGGCCCCCGTGGTCAGCCCTTGCGGAGAGAATTGAATCGGCCCTCCGGAAAACGCCACGACTGAACGCGGCAGAACCACGGGTGGGAACAGACCTCCCGTCAAGACATTCACGCGACCGGAAACAAGGGAAAGGCTCACGGTGACGGAGGCGTTTCGATGTTTGGCAGCCATGCGCGATAACGAAAGATTGTTGGCCAACTCCGTCGTCGCCTGACTCAATTCATAGCGAGCGGTCCACTGCATATAGGCAGGCACCGAGAGCATTGTCACGATGGCGATGATCGCGCACACGATCATGACCTCCACCAGGGTGAACCCACCCTGGTTCTTGACAATAGAGGACACTCGAGTATGCGGCTGCACACACATGGCGACAGTTGTGTGAGCAAATGCCATGCCGTTGCTGCCCAATACGAATTCCCTTGCAACCTCTTGAAAACACTATTTCCACCCTCTCCGGGCCGAGTACAAATTCGGCCCTTCCCGGCCGAAAAGGGTGACAAATTTCGGCCTAATCTCGGCAACTTCGGTACAGAAACCGCTTGGAATCGGACTGCTGCGGGAGGGCGATCAATTCGAGGTTCGCGTGGCTAGGGAACAGTGGGCTGCAATCGGAAGATATGGAAGTGCTCTGTTGAGGTAGCGCTGCGGGGAAGGCAGATGTCTTCCCCGCGGATATGAGCCGCGTGAATTCTACTGGATCGCCACGGCCCGAACCTGTTTATAGGTCGTCAAGCCCTGCAGAACCTTGTCGATTCCATCCTGGATCAACGTGTTCATCCCTTCCTGTTTGGCCTGACGCAGAAGCTCGCTGGTACGGGCACGTGACTGAATCAAGCTTCTGAGAGCACCTGAACCAACCATCAATTCATGAATGGGAACACGTCCTCGATAGCCGGAGTAGTTGCACACCTCACAGCCACGACCGCGAAAGAGGATAAACTCGCTCGAGTGCGCAACCTCTCGTTCACCCCAAGCCGCCTCACCATATCCCTTCACCAATTCGTCATACTCCTCACGCGACGGGCGATAGGCCTCCCGACAATTGGGGCAGATACGTTTACAAAGCCGCATGGCCAACACCCCAAGCATGGCATCTGAAAAGTTGAACGGATCACAACCAAGATCGAGCAGGCGCACCACGGTTTCCACCGCGCTGTTGGTGTGGATGGTACTAAACACCAAGTGGCCCGTGAGGGAGGCCTCGATGGCAATGTCCGCCGTTTCCTTATCCCGCATTTCCCCGATCATGATCACATCGGGATCGGCCCGAAGAAACGCCCGCATCGTGGCGGCAAAGGTCAGACCGATTTTCGGATGCACTTGCACCTGACGCAGTCCATCCTGCGTGATCTCGATCGGATCCTCGGCGGTCCAGATTTTTCGTTCATCCGTGTTGATTGAGGACAGGATCGCATGCAGCGTGGTGGTCTTGCCCGATCCGGTGGGTCCGGCGCAGAGCATGATACCGTGGGGCTTCTGCGCCAGCTCTTCGATCGAGCACCGTGTGCGGGGATTGAATTCCAATCCGTCCAGCCGCCGTGGCCCACCGGCACTCAGCAACCGTACGACCACATCCTCGTTATAGCCGGCGGTGGGCAACGTAGCCACCCGCAGTTCGATCTCATTGCCTGTATTCAGCTTGAACCGGATCTTGCCGTCCTGGGGTTTACGCCGTTCCGCGATATCCAAACTGGCCATGATCTTCACGCGCGACACAATCGCCCGCCGATAGGCAGCTGGGATTGCCATATATGTAAAGCAGGATCCGTCCACCCGGAACCGAACCGCCGTCTCCTTTCGATCGGCATAGGGTTCGATGTGGATGTCCGAGGCGCCCTGGCGATAGGCGTCTGCGATAATCTGGTTGGCGAGTCTTACGATGGCACTATCGTTCTCGCTGATCGATCCGATCGTCGCATTCTGCTGTTCCTCCAACTGAGCTTCGCTGACCAATTCCCCCAAAATCTCGGTGATCGCCGTTTCCGAGTCACGACCGGAGGCAGCAGCCACAAACTGTTCGATGTCCCGCCGAAGTCCGACCCGATAGGAGACCAACTGTTGAGGAAAGGCGCGTCGAACGTCCTGCAGCTTATCCAGATGGTGAGGATCATCGATCAGCACTTCCACGCCCCCGCCTTGCCGGCGCAACGGAATCCAGTGGTTCCTGCGGAGGTAATCGAGACTGAGCCGTTTCAGCAAATCCCGCTCCACCACCGTCGCCTCATGAAAACTCTCGAACGGGCATCCATAATGCTCGGCCAACACGGCGCCAAGGGCCGCCTTGGGAATACGGTAGCGATCCATGAGCACGATCGCCACATCCAGCCCCTTCCGTATGGATTCCGATATCGCCGACGCCAGTTCCTCCTCACGGAGAAATCCACGTGCGACAAGTAGCTGGTAGGCCGCTTTCGAACTCCCGACAAACGTCGCGGGACAGACGGCTCTTGTTTGTTTGCGATCAGACCCGGACGCCATCACACCTGCACTCATTGCCACGATCCTTTCTTCAGCATAGTTACCATTGTTACCATTCTGCCCTGCGCAGGGGGTTCCTCCATGCCCTTGAGAGGGTGCCGGATCCCGCTAGGCTTTAATCTGCCAACTGCCCGGCGCCACGAACACCACTGGCATGCCCCGCATGAGTCCTTCATGCAGTTCGTGGTTGTACCAAATCTCCAACTGCCCCAATTCACCGGACGAGGCTGACAGGTTGCCCTGAGCCATGACTCCACCGAACACATTCAGCCGGCCCGAATAGATCACATCACCGGCCGAGTACAGCACACCCTGGAGATGGATACCGGAAAGTTGCACCGGCACCCGTGTCCCGAGGGCGGTTTGTCCATCCGGAGGAGGGCTCAGGGCCGGCACCGGCTTCCCCGTTCGTCCCCCTTTCCACCGCACGTGTGTATTCAGGACAAAAATGCCTTCGAGGTATTCTTGGTCCAGGACAATGGTCCCGAGGTTATCCGCGCGAGGCGGCTGACCGTCCAACGTGTCGACAAAGACGAGCCCCAGATGATCCCCGGGCTCCGTTGAGACGAGCACCTCCGCGGGACGGCGGCCCGATCCAGGCTGAACGTTCCCATCGGCATATAACAGCCCCTCACGATCGATCGAGTAGTACCGCCCGTACTGCTTCGCCAGCTGCTTCAACCGTTCATATTTCCACTCATCAGTCTTGATCCCCGGTTCCGGGTCCTGATGCACATGTAGATTGGACGGGACACCCGCGACGCTGCCCGACGGCAACTGTGAGAAATACCCTTCTCCGCCGATCCACAGATCGAGCCAACGATCCTCCCGGTGCACCATCAATTCATAGGCCTGTCCGGTTACGGAAGCGGAGGCACTCTTGCCGGGGAGATCATCAACTGCACCGAAGTATGCCGAGCCCCGCACCAGCATGTCGCCCCAATGCGTCAGAGCCAGCCCCTTCACCGATGGGGACAGAGCCCCCAGCGAAGCCACCTCCAACGGTGCACGCAGGGCCGGTATCGCAAAAGTTCCCAACTCCACTGACATGGTTTTTTTCACGCGACCTCCCGGCCCTGCCCCCGCCGTCACCTCCACCGTACAGAGCAGTCCCGGTCGCATCGCGCCATACACGCGAAGCTTCAGAATCTTCGCCAGTCCCTTGAGCGAGCGAAACCACCCGACTCGGGGATCGTTCAACATGAGATCGTGCTGCGGATTGACGGCATCGAATACGACATCCGGACGACTGGCCGTTCCGGTAAACTGCGAACGCCCCTGGGCATCGAAGTAGGAGGGCTCGCCCTGGGCGTTTACCACGCGCTTCGCCATGAAGCCGGGGGGAATCCCTTCGGGCGTCAGGCCGGGATCGTGGAACCACCCCATCACCGCATCGACGGCCGACTCCGCGGCATGGTGGGCCGCGCGCTCCTCTTGCAGCCCATTCACGCCAACAATTTCCTGACCGGCCAATTGCATGGAGGTCATCCCGAGGATAGTCAGCATCAGCAACAGCATGAGCGCAGCCAGCAACGCCATGCCCTGTTCACTCTCCATGCTCACTCTGTACGCTCCGCCCTTCGCTTCCATCATGATCCTCGATTCTTAGGTGAGTCAGATTCGCAAACCTATATCTCGTGTTAGCACCGGGCCATGCGCGCCTACTTCAACCGTGATACGCACGTGCGCGACCGACCGAGGATCGCCCGTAGGCGTCCCCAGTCGCGTGAGATAGTCGACGCTGAACTTCGTGAGCCCACCCAGAAGCGTGCTGGCGCCACCATCAACGTCTCGCATCAATCTCACAGTCCCACCCTCATCTGTCTTCACGTAATAGCGAACCCGGTTGAGCAGAAAGATTCCGCTGCCCGCGGGAAGGGGAGCGATCAGAGGCGTTGCCAATGAGACTTCGTGCTTACGACCGTCGGCCGACAACCGGTTTTCCATGCAACGCTCGAACGTGCATAACACCACCGTCTTCCCTCTCCCCCATCCGGCGGCTTCTTCCACCGTGAGGTCACGCTGTCCCGGCAGCGCATCCGCCGTCACTTGTGTGGTTGAAGAACCGAGGTTGGCCAGAAACTCTATCTCCTGTCGATCCATGCGTAAGAACGCAGCTTCCCGCGTGAGCAGCCCGGCACCCGCCAACCGGACCTCGTTGCAGAACACATCCAACGCCAGACGCAAGTCCTGGACCCTTTCCATCGCCGTCCGTTGAGTCGAGAATCGCTTTCCATACACTGCAAACGTCTGAACCGCGGAGGACATGATGATCCCAGAAATCAACACCGCAAACAGCATTTCGACCAGACTGAATCCCTGGTCATCGAGCCCCCGCCGTCCATGAGGCTCGTGCAGTCGACATGGAACTCGTCGCATTTGCTTGTTCATGACGGCACCTGAATACCGACGAAACGGGGATTAGCCCGCATCGTCCGCAGCCGCACCTCGCGCACGCGATCTCCGGCAGGCTGAAACCAGGCTCGCACCTCGACCCATGCAGTGCTGGACGAAGCGGGAGACACCGACCGGTTCAACTCCACCGTCCACTGCAATCGGATGTTGCCCTCGGTGAGTTGTCCCGTATAGACACCGTCACCGGCGGTGGCGTCTCCTGAGAGGCCGTCGTCATGCATCCGTGACTCCAGCGACCCGTTCCGATCAAGGTCATCGAGCAACAGCAGATCCCAGGCCACAAGGCGCTTCGCTTCCAACCGGGACTCCATTAAGGCCAAGGCACGCGTCGCGAGCAGCCCGTGCTGCAAGCCTCTCTCCGACCACTGACACATCGCCAGCAGGCCGAGGAGGCCAAGAGAGAGCGCCAGCGCAGCCACCATACTTTCCACGAGGGTAAATCCCGACGAGGTGTGGAGACGCCCCGTCCGTCGTTCCGGACACGAACCGCGCAATCTCATGATGTGGTAACCCTTCCGGTGAGACTGACCGTCACGGTGGGGGACTCTTGCCGGGGCCCCGCGAGCACGATGGTGGTGGCCGTGGCCGATCGCCCGCTCGGCTGAAAAATGATTTCTCCCCGGTTCGTCATCGATTGGATCGTCGTGCCGCGTTGTGCGAAGTAGTACCAGCGCAATACCAACCCCCCGCAATCGATGCATTCGGTTCGCAGACTGGACTGATCAGCATTGATCACCACTCGAACCCGTTCATGACGGGCCATCGCCAGTTGCCGCGCCATCCTCAGTTCCGATGCCATCTCCCGAACCACCGCGCGCCCGTGATGCCGCGCCGCCAAGGCTCCCCATCCGGGCAGCGCCATCGCACAGAGGGTCCCGATCAGCCCCAATACCACGCACAGTTCGACCAAACTCCCGCCCCGTTCACTCATGGCCCCTCCCGTGTTGAGCGCGTAGAGCGATTCCAATTTTCATGCCGCCCTCGCGCCCCGGCCGGCCAAACGACCGGATCAGCAGCAGCACGATGCGAATCGGGCAAAATTATAGGGGAATTGGGTACGAGCTTGCGGAGGCAGACAAGCTGAGAGGTTAAAGAACGGGTCGATGGGGCAAGGTGCCGGCTAGGAGGTGTGCATCATCGGATACAGCACACCATCGAATCGGATACAGGAAGCAGAGAGGCGATGAGGACGAAAATCGGCCACTGGAGCCGATCTACAGCTCTATTGAGGAATGTCGATCAAAGACCAGTACCAGGCGAAGAGCGGCTCATGAAACAGGAGAGCCACCAACGAACCGAACGCCAGAAAGGGACCGAACGGAAGGTACTGGTCCCGCCGCATGAGACCGGTCGAAATCAGCCCCACCCCCACGATGGAGCCAGAAAACGCCCCGACCATGATTGCGAGTAACACCGGCTTCCAACCGAGAAATGCCCCAACCATCGCCATGAGCTTGATATCGCCGCCACCCATGCCTTCCTTGCCGAACACATACGGGCTGATCCAGGCCAGAAACCACAGGAGCCCCCCACCGACCAACATCCCAAGCAGCGCGTCGATCATGTTCAACGGAAGAATGAGCCATGCCGACAAGAGGCCAAGCGCGAGGCCGGGTAACGTGATTGCATCGGGGATAATCTGGTGCGAGAGATCCGTCCCCGTGATGACAAGCAGGGCAGACAGCAACAGGGCGTAGACGAAGGTGGCGGGGCCAAACCCAAAGAAGTAGAACAAGAGCACATACCCCATGGCATTGACGGCTTCAACCAACGGATATTGGGGGGAAATTCTGATACCGCAGGCACGGCAACGTCCCCTGAGCATCAGGTAGCTCACGATGGGGATATTGTCGTACGCGGGTATTTCATGCCCGCAGGCGGGACAGTGCGATCCCGGCCAGGCCACCGACTCCCCTCGGGGAATCCGATAGATGCATACGTTCAAGAAGCTGCCGATGACGGCGCCGAACAGCGCCACGAACACGTAGGGTATCATGTCTGTCTAAATTGCCCTTATTCACCTGCGCGGCGTTGATCTTCCCCTAAGGCATTTATGTAGTTTATCTTA
>WBZO01000725.1_pt1 | contig 62967 bp, 77 predicted proteins | sample 5204261 | NCBI WGS metagenome assembly WBZO01 (sample SAMN12412400, study PRJNA552823) | activated sludge metagenome | isolation source: activated sludge from anammox sidestream of wastewater treatment plant... | place: USA: North Carolina | collected 2017-09
ACAGGGCAAGCCGGCCAAAGTGGCCCTTACCGCTTGCATGCGCAAGCTCCTCGTGATCATGAATTCCATGCTTAAGCATCACTCTTCCTGGAATCCTTCTATTCACTTACAACACAGTTGCTAACGTTCGGGTTCGGCCGCAGGAGCCAGCAGACGAAGCACGCTGGTGACTGTCGGCTGCAACCCGTGGTTAGACGACATGGCTAGACGCCGAACCCAGGATGCTTGAAGGACCGAGGCAAACCCTCTTGCCAGCGACCTTCGACAAACCGATCCAGCAGCTTTGCGTTACCCACAGTGTAGTGAACCTCTGTACCGCACGGAGTATTCAGCTCAACGAGCTTCTCGCGGATGAGACCCAGTGCTCTGTCACGGTCAGTAACGTTAACGTCTATGCCGCAGAAATCGACGCGAGGACGACCATCGGGGTACGGCTCGCCGAGTTGAGAGCCCCCGCCAGAGATACTGCCGACGCTAAACGACTCCAATACTTCAATCAATGGGTCTTCGAATCGCTCACCCCTCATAAGAGGCTGGATATCGCCAGGAATCATTACGTAAACGAACATCTCCGGATCCAGCCCTGGTCCAGCCTCACGCGGAAACTTGTCCGAACGTCCAAAGAGCTTGCGCAGGAGGTTAAACATGTCGTCTAACGTAGAGCTAACCGGCCCGAGCCGGCTTGCAGGCGAAGGGTCCAGCGACCGAAGGGAGCGAGGTTGAGCGCCGGGTTAGCCCCGGCCTTAGCTTTGAGAGCCACGGTAAAACACCTTGCCTGATTGGATGAAGGCTTGTATTTCACCCCAAGCCTTTATGTCGGTTTTTTTCGGGGCCTTGAAGTCAATACCCATGAAGTGAGTTTGACCGCCACAGTCTGGGCACTTGTAGGTACGCTCGGCTTCGAATTGCTCAACTTCGCGTTGTTGCCCTTCGCGCTGTTGAAAGGACATAAAGCGATTCGTACTACCACTGACTTGCGGGCGCTTAAAGCTCTTGCGGCAAGCGAAGCATGCAAATTGAAGTGGGTGTCCTATGACTTTCATGAGATGGCTAACGTTTGACGTGAGGAGTCGCCGCAGCGGCGAAGCCGCGAAGGGAACCTACAAGCGCAGCTTGCAGGCGGCCCCTCTCGACGGAATTGTTAGATGGCATTTTCACGCTGAATCTCTGTCTTTTCTTTTTCCGGTACGTTTGACCAAGTGACGTGATCGGAAAGTAAGAGCTCAACCTCTAACCCAGAGCGTGCGATAGCAACAATGTGTTTGTACCACTGAGCACAAGACCATTCTTTCATTGGGGTGGACTTGAAGCCGTGTAGGGTCGGATCCCAATACACACCAGCAGCCTCCCGATAAATGTATTGATACATGCCCTTGCCCATCCCGTCGAGCCCGAGCAATAACTCGCCTGTATCCAACACCTCAATTCGATTGACGGTCTCGCGATTCATGTTTGCCATCTAACGTAGAGCTAAGGGGCGGGCGCGATAGCGACCGTCCCGCTTGAGCGCCATGTTGGGCGTCACGGTACGGGTACCTCATTTGGTATAGGTGTACTCAACGACCACGTCACCCTGAAAAACTACAATGAGCATTTGATCGTCGGATTTTTCTCTTACCAGCCCATAGGTCGCAGCTTGTACGTATGCTCTACCATAAGCATCCGAGTAACTGTACGTCCATGTTTCGATTTCTGACGACGTACTCACCGATATGGGTTCGCCAAAATGCTGGCGTATTTGTTCCTTTGTTGTAACCCCTTTTTTAATCTGTGAGACATATGAGTCGTCAAACTTGCGCCCCTGGGAAGTGGACGCACAACCACCGGAAATTGCCATCGCGACAGCCAAGGCGACCATGATTACTATTTGTTTCACACTTTTTCTCCTCTGGTTGGTTAGTAACAAGCACAAAACTTTGATGCCCAACGTTTGAGTTCACCCGCGGGCGACAGACAGCGAAGCCGGCTGGCGCACGTCGGGTGCAACGACGGGTTGGGCGGCAAGCTACTTTGCATTAAGGTAGTTGTGAATCGGTTCGTCCTCGATAACGATATGGTCAGTGATGTGAAACACCTCGCTGAGCCTTGGGTGCGCGAGTGCCTCCGCTCGGCTAAGCGTGCGCCCTATGAATGTGGCGCTTCGCCAGGGCGAGCGTTCGACATCAACGATTCCTACTTGATACTGAGCGTCTGTAGCGCGCAACTCGAGAGCGAAAGCTATACGTTGATCGGGCGTTGAGCCGTCGCACCACTCACCAATGCTTACGGTGGCGGAGACTGTGCGATCAGGGTGGTTGTCGGCGAACAGAGCGTAGTAGATGGCGTACGCATCGCCATCGCGATGAACGAACCGTGTGAGCCGCGTTGTACGACCGCCGCAACACTCGCACGGCGGCGATTCGCTTGGTGGCTCGAACTCGATCGTCAACATGCCGTCTAACGTAGAGCTAACCGGCGCTGCACGGCTTTATCGCGCAGCGTCCAGCGACCGAAGAGAGCGTGGTTGAGCGCCATGTTAGATGCCTCTTTTCAGTGCAGCATTGATGACTTTGGTGATGATGCCATGACCAACGATGTGTGAGCCTTCTTGCACGGTGAATTCGAAGCCGGGATAGAGGCGCCCTTCTTGGTACTGCGGCACAAGAAACCACACGTTGGCTTTAGCTGATTGACCGGGAGACACAGAATCACAACCGACGTATTCGTGTGCTGCGTCGTTGAGCGTTCCTTCGAGCCCAAAATCGTGGGTTGGCCGATAGCCCGAAATTGCAGGCGACCGACGGCCACCACTCTCTGTGGGAAGGAAGGAGATTTCGGCCTCAATATCGGAAGGGCGGACTGTGATTGGCATGGCATCTAACGCCGCAGTTGAGCGGCGGCACGATGCCGTTGGACCGTCCTCTGCAACTGCTTGTTAGGCGCTTGGCACTTCATCACTAGTGCTCGCCCGCGAGCTTCGCGACACCGCGCAAGATATCGAGTCGGTTGCTAGGAGCTGAAGGCGACAGAAAATTCGGAATCGTCTCGGGCGTACGCCGCGGCCGGCTGAGAAACTCCACGGGCCACTCCGTGATCCGTTGCTCTTTGACGTGAACGTAAACTCCTGGCTGCGGTTCGGAGATGTATTCCCGCTGAAGGACAAGCGCAAGCGGCTCCTCCGCACCTTTGGTCCTTCGGGAGAAATCCAGCGCCTCAGCATACGAACCGAACGCATAGTAGTAGTCGCTTCCTTCTGCTTCGTCCGGCGCGCCTCGCTCCGGATGGCACCAAACGCGGTATTCGAGCACCTCGTCCCAAACATATCCGCCCCCTGCGAAGGCCGACGCTGAATACTCGCCCACAGCATTCGGATCAAGGACGGCCGGATATTGCAGAGTGCGCGTCATGTTGCGCCTAACGCCAAGTTACCCGGCAGAACGGAGCCGGCTTGCCGGCGGAGTGGTTTGCAGTGGGGCGTAAAATTTGCGAAGCAAATGCCCCGCTGCAAACTGTCCACGTTGAATGTCTGGTTATGTGACTACCCAAAGAAGCAGTGATGCTCATCTTCGCCGACCACTTTGAGAAACTGTTTGATATTTTTGGCTTCGGGAAATAGCGGATACTTATGCCACTTCATGTCGGCCCTGTGCCAATATATTAGCCAGTGGCGCTGAGTCTTGACGTACCTTGCTTTAGCGACCGGGATTTCAATCTTTTTATCCTGATCTTGAAATGCCGGCCTGACTTCAAATATTTCGACACTCTGACCCGAGATTCGATAGGCCAGGTCTACTTTGTCTCTGATATGAATTGGAGGCCGATGCTCCTTCAGAAACTGATCTAGCTCTTTCTCGCATTGCTTGATTTCAAATTCACTCAAAGACATCGAACAGGATTCCGAATAATCACATAACGCCCAGCATCAGCGGTTGCGCGTAGCGCCGTCCGCTGCATGCTGTTGTTAGGCCATGCCCCTAGCTTAGTAAGAAACATCTACTGCCCCTGTCGCGTTGAGCCCATTGTACTCTACTGAGTAAAAGGTGTCGTCTGCTCCGGAGAAGTTCATCTCCCACGTACTCGCATCTAAGTCCCCCGACGGAACGTCCATGCTAGAGATCGAGAGGTCGCACGCGTTGACGACGGATTGCGTTTCGCTGGAGATCACCGTGGCGGCCCTTTCCAAAAGCCCAGCGTAGTTGCTGCAGATAATATGAAACGCCTGCCGATTTGCATCAGAAGGCCCGTGCTCATCCGCAGTGACGAAGTACTCAGCCTCGCTCTGTGTAGGAGGGAAGACGCCTGTTCCCTCCCAATAGCCGCCCATGTAAGTAATCTTGCCGAAGTCGGGATCCTGGGCGTGCCGAGATTGTCCGATTAGCTTAGAGAGCCAAGAACGCATATGGAGCCTCGGAATTTTGTGCAGGGACTACCGGTTCAAATGAGCCCCGTCCGCAGGGACGCGCGCGGGCCAAGGATGTCGGCTCCATTTGGATGTTAGCCATCAGCCCCGTCTCACGCGCATCATTTGATTGCCCCCACGTTGAAACTCGTAGGGCACCTGCTCGAGCACTACCTCGTTGCCGGCGTCCCGAAGGAGTCTGACGCATCCCTCGACGAACGGTGACGGCGCGCCACCCAACGCGAGCAAGGGAAAGATCCGGACCTCTCGCGCCACCCGACACAATTCGATCACCGCGGCGTGATGAAGCGTCTCCCCGAGCTGCGTACTGTACAAGAACAGCAGATGCGAGCACAGAGCCAGATCGAACGCCACATCGCCGAACGGCAGGGATGGCAGCTCGGCCTCTATGTATCGCCCCTGCGCGCTCCCTGCTGGAAAGTCCGCCAGGAATTCCTGCATCGCGGCCATACGCACGCGCCCCAACTGGTCGATCGATGCGATGGAATCCCACACGAACTCATGTTGGTTCTGCCGTGTCTGCTCCAGGACCTGTTGGTAGGTCTGCTCGATTCGCCCTGCAATGTCATCCACACCCCACCGGTAGATGGGATCGCACGACACTACTGCCGTGCCCCGTCGCGTGGCGTGCGCATTGAAACTCGCCGGACCATCCCCACAGCCCAGGATTCGGCCTGCCAGATCCGCGTCGTCGATCGCGAACATCGCGCGATATTCGTCGAACGACCGGCCCCACGGCACGACCTGATCCAACGTAAACATGTCGTCTGTCTTGGTTAGAGCGCTACTCTCCAACAGCGACATCGAGCTTTGTGAGAGCATCCGGCTTTATCTCAGCGATTCGCTCGATCGTCCGAGGAGGCTGCGAGGAGGTAATGACGCGCACGACATGTCGGCCAGGAGAAACATCGTTTCGAGTCCAGAAATTCCCAAAAAAGTCTACTGGCGTGTCCTTATCAAGCCCAATCTTGATTGGTTTGGTGTCGGCCTTAAAGGTCAACGTAACCTCTAATGCGCCAGGAGCTTTTGCCTTCTCGTCGGCCTTTGCTGCGCTCTCTTGCGATGTCAAACTGGTCCGGATGGCTTCGAGCTTCTTATCTGTTTCCTCCCGTTGTGTCTTTATCATGGTATCCAAAAGCGCGATTCCGGTGTTGAACTCCGCTACCCACTTCGTAGTCTCTTCTGCTTGAAGCTTCGTGAGTTCTTGCTCCAATCCTCGTGCCAGATCAAACAGAGCTCGCGCGTCTGCGGTCTCGAGTGGCTCAGTCTTGGCGACCAAGTACTTGCCCCACTCCATCTGAAACGCTCTCGTCAAGTTCTCCATTGTGGTCACGGTGGTGATATATCGCATCCAGCCGCTAGACCAACCGAACACTCGATCGGCAAGTTGCGCCAATCCAGCTAGGACCAAGCTGGCGACCGCCAGTTGAGTCAACAGGAGCTTCTGCTCCGGTTTGTCCTGCAAGGCCGCTAGTAAAGGGAGCGTGGTACCCATGACGAGGAGTAAGAACGCTAGCCCACGTGCGGGCAATGAAGTCCAGCGCTTGGTGCGGATGCTTGACCAGTACCAAGCGCACATTTGACGAGACGTAGTCTCAATGTGCGTGTACACGGCTTCAATGATCTCGTCAGGCTTCCTTCCCTTGTACTTGTCCCAGCTCTCTAGCTTGTCGGTGGTGATGTCTGGCTTCGCCATGTTGACCTCCTCAGTTGAGTACTCGATGCGTGCGCGGGGAGCTACTGCCTGCGGCCTAACGCCCTGCATCAGCGGACGCCAGCTTTATCGGCGTTCCGCTGGATGCTGTCGTTCGGCGTCACGACGATAGACATCCTGCAACCCCAAGTCAATGGCTACAAGTTCGGGGCTGAAATAGACTCACTTCTGCTTCGTTCCGCCATACGCCAGTTCCATTCGAGGATTGAAGGCCAAGGTAGCTGGATTCTGATCCAAGTCCACTTCAAATACCGAGTCGCCCCCGTCATTGAAGATCTTGTTGTCGATCCGCTTCAGCCTGACATCGACAGTGCCAAATCTGTAATAATCGGAGGTCACACGTACTGTGTATCGGTCCAGCTTGGTGATAGTCACGTCGATATTGCTGCGTGAACTGCCTTTCGAGTCCGCCATCACATCGCCGAAATAGGTACCAATAACGAGATCTGCAAGTCCAGTCCCGGCGCTGGGTGGCTTCTCGCCCTCGGAAGGCGTGCTGGCCTCGGAACGATCGCCCGGAGAAATAGGCGTTGGCGTGGTAGATCGCCATGGGCCTATCAAGTAGATGCCGAGCCACACTGCGACGGCAATGCTGGCAATCGCAGCCAATGCCCAACGAGGATTCCACCGCGACTTCTGTCCTTGAGGGGGTATCGCTTGATGCAGCGGGGCGCCGCCAATCGTGTTAGTTATGCCTTCGCACAGCGCTTGAAAGCCGCTGTGCGAAGGTTCGTCCTTCCAATCCATCAGATCGGCAGTCTGCTTACGGCGAAATTCAAGTGGTAGCTTGACGCTCTCAATAGTGGCGGGTACCAGCACACCCCGCTCCGACGCAACTGCCGCTTCATTCTTTACCCACTCGGATCCAATCGAATGCTTCGACCACAGCACGATGACGCTCTTCGCGTTCTCTAACTCAAGCTCGATTGAATGATCAAACGCCTGACCGACGATGATCTTGTGATCCCACCAAACTGACCAGCCAATCGCGCCGAGCGCGCTCGCCAGCTGAGCGGCTCGGTCGCGATCTTCACTTACGTAGCTGATAAAGACGTCGGTCATTGGTCATCCCGGCCCCGTTCGCGCCGCGAACACTGAACTAAGCGGCGGCGCCCATGGACTGCAAAACAAAAGAAGACGTGTTTGCGCCGTCCGCTTGAGTGACGTTAGGCGTAGGTCAAATGACAGTAACCCATACGATCAGTCGTGGCACCAGCAAACAGTGATAGGCCCTTCTACCTTGGGTGCCTCGCACCTGCCGCCGGGATATTCGGCGCTCACCTGCCAAGTACCGCCAGTGACACTGACGAAGAAATCTTCGAAGCAGCCGTTCTGGTCAGTCTTTACCGTGCGGTAGGTGACGTTGCCAAGCGAGTCCACGTACTTAAGGATGATCTCCTGACCGGGTATGGGCGGTTCCAGGCAACCCTGTACGACCATCCGCCCGCAGCGCTTGCGCACGATCTCCGTGTCGAGCTTCTTGTCCTGCTTCTTAGCCTCGCGGAGCAGAATTTCCCAGTCCTTGTCGCGGCAGCGGCTGACATCAGCCTTCATGTTGATGGCCACTGGTCGGCGTAGATCAACCTGGACCACGCCTCCGCCGACGTTTATGAGAGTGTCGCCGCGAGGTGTCCAACTGGTGATCTGAATCCACTCGCTGGTACAGACCTCGGCTTTCTCGGGCGGTGTGATAGTGGCCTGCCCTACCATTCGTTCACCCGGGTTGAGACGGATCTTGCGCGGATTCAGGACCACCTTCCAGCCAGGAGAGGCCCCTTCCGCCCGGAAGTAGAACAGTGCCGGATACTGGTAGGGATTGGTCAGGTTATAGCTGTAGGTGACCGGATGGAATGGACTGCTGGTAATACTTGCTACAATCTCGAGATTCTCCTGGGCCCAGTTGTCATTGGTATTAGTGTCCGTGCCCACCAGGTTGATCAGGTCCACTTTGACGCACGCGTGAGGTTCGGCCGCGGTGACGGGGGTCCACTCCACGAAGACGTTCGTCTGTCCCACACCGAGGCTGTCGATATGCTTAATGCCGACAAACTTGTCGAAATCAGCTTCTCCTCCCACGGTGTGGTACGGCTCGGAGATACGGAAGCGCACATCGAAGTCAAACACGGTGGCTGGCCCGGCGTTGTGCACTCGGGCATATATCCGGTTGACCTGTCCAGCGACCGGCTTTTCCCGCTGATCGTGAGGTGGTGGTCCGCCGCCCAGATTGAACCCGTTCTTCGGTGAATCGACCCAGATGTCGGGGCTGAAGTAGCTATAAAACTGACCGTTGATGGTGTCGCCGCGAGTAATGAAGACATTGTAATCGGTGACCGGGGCAGTGTAATCAACTTGGATGTTGAAATCGGCGCCTCCGGTTCCGGCTTGGATGGTCAGGGTGATACCCGTACCGGGTATGTTGACCACATCACCGACCGAGTAAAATGCATCCCCCAGTCCTTGAGTCAGCAGGTTCTTGTCACGCAGAATTACTGGCCCCTCGCCCTGAGGGATCAATTCGTTGATGTAATAGATCAAGACACCGCTTCCGGGCAATACGCTATCGGCAGTACCCGATGCATTGCTGCGAGCCTCAACGAAATAGAAGGTGTTCTCCGCCGCCAGTGTGGCTGCGCCTTCGCTGAGGCCGATGGCGATCGCCTTGCGGTTGGCCGCTGGCAGGGTATTGCGGAAAATAGGAATCGGATTCAGTCCGCCGTAGCTCGCACCTGCCGCCGGCCGGGGAATGTAGGCAATAGTGTCTCCATGGGAGGTGAGCCAGCCGGCGCGTTCCTTCGACCAGATCAGCGGGTGAGCATTGTTGTAGAGGCCCGCCATGTTGTCCCATTCATCGACATAGGGCCGGGGGAAACTCACGCCTTCGTGGGCGTACAGGTCGACAAGCCCGAACTGATGCAACATGCCGTGGCTAAATCGCGCTGCCGGATTGGCGTAAGACTGGATTGAGACTGAGATCGGTCGGGTGAAGCCTGCGGGAAGATCGTACGGCCACGGGCCGGTGGTAGCCCAATCGCCAGTAAAATTGATATCGTTGGTGACGACGATCATACGTTCGAAGTCATTGAAGATGTTGGGTTCGGCTGCCACCAATTTCGCCACCACTTCTTCGGTCAGCTCGATCAGCAGATTGCGGTCCGGGTGGTAGTAGTAGTCCTTATTGTGATCTAGATTGACCGGGCCGCGGAACACCGGAACCACGCTGGCCTGGCCGTAGCTCACCTCGCCGATGTAGGTCCCAACCTCTGCCATCAGGTTCTGCAGGTTGGCAAGCGGTGGCTCAAACGCGATGTCAGCGAACTTCACGCGCACTACTAGGGTGTCCTGCACCCCGGTGGCAACAGGCGGTTCGGGTATGTCCGCGGTAACCACCACAGCATAGCCCTGGCCAGGATTACCGACGTTGATCGCCGAGCCGATCACGCGGATCGTCCAGTCGCCCGCCACAGGTGCGTTGATGAGCACCATCTCCACGTTGTTTAGCGTATCGGCCGCTCCGCCCGTGATGGAGACCCCGGCTGCAAATACGTTGCCTCGGAAGGTCTGCGTGCCATCGGGCGACACCACCTCCAGGTCGAGGTTATTGACGACCGGGTTGGCGCTGCCTGCGACGGCAGGCGGCTCGGTCCAAACCAGGGTTACCTTCAGGGCTTGGGTGTTGGTTGCGATGTCTACGTGATGTTCGCGCGTGTCCCCGGTAAAGAGTCCGTCGACATTACGCGCATCCCAAACGCGGAGATCGCGGGCACTACCTGGAAAGAAGAGGCCATTGGCGAGTTGTACCAAACCCCAACCTTCCTGGTTGTTGGGATAGCCGACGATGCCGGTCATGTCGATGGTAGAGTTGAGCAGCAGCGCTTTGAGCAGCGCCCCAGACGAGACGAAGGCGTGGTGTGGCTGAGGCGTGCCGGTGGGGTACCAGCCTTCGGTAAAGTATTGGCGCGCCAAGGCAGCGGCGGCTGCCGTGTGGGGCGTGGCGTAGCTTGTGGCGCACGCGCTGCGGGGACCGGTGCCACAAGCCGTGCTAACTATTGCAGACTGGATGCCGCATCCCGGAGCCATGAGGTCCGGTTTGCTCCGCCCGTCCGCTGTGGGTCCGGCGTTTCCATCGCCGAAATTCATCTCGTTTGGGTCGGCTTGGGACGCTCCAACGCAAATGGCATTCTTGGAAGTGCCGGGCGGTCCCTGCTCCTCACCATTATTGCCCGCTGAGCCGAGCACGAGGTGGTCCTCGTTGTTCCACGTGAAGGTGTCGACGTCGGCTGCCGTCTGATTGTATGTTGCCGGATTGCCAGCCCCAGCAGTGTTGTCGTGCCAGCTGTTGGTATGGACAACAGCGCCCATACTCGCGGCCGCGTTCAGCTCGGACAGCATTGAATTGATCCCTGGGATGTCGTTGTTGTTCCCACAGACCAGCCGGGCTGCCCATGCACCCCCGCGACGGGCCGCAGTACCGGGATTGTTAAAATCATCACCGGCCGCACAGCCAGAAGTGAAGGTGGCATGACCACCCGCGGCAGTCCCGGAGGCATTACGAATCTGTAGTATCTTGCGGTGGGCCAGGCCTGGCGTGTTATTCACCGGGTCCTGGAAGAAGCAGTGGTTGATGTCAGGAGGAGCGCTGTCGATCAGACCAATGACCTGCCCTTCGCCGTGCAAACCCTGATTCCAGATCGCAGGATTGTTCGCGGCGCCAGACTGGATCGTGCCGGCGGCGTTGACATTGTCCTCAATATGCTCGGGCACCTCTTCAATCCAGCGCACCTCACTCAGCCGGGCTATCTCGGTCACAGCAGCGAGATTGGCCACGATGCATTGCACCGACATACTCCCGCCCAGCCGGCGGTCGTCCTTCACTTGAATTCGGGTCGCTTTCTCCTTTTTTAGCGCCTTGGCAACACTCTCGGGATCAACCTCCCGGAAGAGCACCACGTGCAGCCAGAGCCCTTTCATTCGCTTGCGCTTGCCTGTACGGAAAGCGATCTTCCCGAGGCTTGGCGCTACCTTGAACGCGGGATGGTAAGGTACGCTCCCACGGAGCAACGGATCAGTGGATAGCTTTCTAAGGGTTGCTGTAGTCACCGCTTCCAGGTACGCATACTCAGGAATATAGTCAGTGAGCTTCAACCCGTATCGAGTCTGGATGTGAGCACGCTCCTCGCGCGTCAGGGACTTCTTGAACTGCACGATGGTAGGAGCAGGCCCCTCAGGTACCTTCTCGACACGCAATTCTTCAGGGATATCTGGTGTCTCCGTGAGCGGATCGAACGAGAAGCCTGCCAGGCGGATGGTTTGTTTCTTTTCTTGCTCTTGCATCATGCACCTCCTTAACTGGTGAGATTGATGTCTTGCTACACCCTTACTGTGCCGGCGAAGCACAGAAAGACGCCTTGTATGTTCAACAAACCGATTCCGTAGAAGAATCGGAGCTTGAGCGGGGGAATAAATCCCCTGCGGTTGGCGACACGGCAGCCCGTTGAGGCTTTGGGCGAAGCAGCCCGTACGTTAGCGCGGGGCGCCGTGTCGCATGTTCTTGTAACCCGAACAGTTGATCGGGCGTATTCAAGCCCGGATTTTTGCAAGGCAGGGTACCGGAATGAGCGAGCATGAATCTTTTATCGGCATTGATATTGCCCAAGACTGGCTTGATCTGGGTTGGCAACCCGACGGCCAAACTGAACGTATTGCCCACTGTGAAGAGGCCATCGCGGGACTGTGCGAGAGACTGCGCACGGCATCGCCCACGTTGATCGTGATGGAAGCGACTGGCGGACTGGAAACAGGGCTGGCCAGTGCGCTGGCGGCGGCGGGACTGCCGGTCGCAGTCGTCAATCCGCGCCAGGCCCGCGACTATGCCAAAGCCTGTGGCCGTCTGGCCAAGACCGACCGCATCGATGCCCTGGTGCTGGCAGCGTTTGCCGCCGCCATCCGGCCCCAGGTCCGCCCCCTGCCCGACGAGGAAACTCGCACCTTGGGCGATCTGCTCGCGCGCCGGCGTCAGCTCATCGATATTCGCGTGCAGGAGAAACTGCGCCTGAGCCGAGCCTCGGCGGTGCAGCGAGCCAGCCTCAAGGAACATATCGCTTGGCTCGACGAACGGATTGCCCGTCTGGATATTGACCTGAGGCATGCCTTGAGAACCTCGGGTGCCTGGCGAGAGAAAGACGATCTGCTCAAGGCGATTCCCGGTGTGGGGGCAGTGACACGGGCGACCTTGCTGGCACTGCTGCCCGAGCTGGGTACGCTCAACAGCAAGGAAATCGCGGCCTTGGCAGGGGTGGCGCCGTTCAACCGGGACAGTGGGAAACATCAAGGCGAGCCCGTCATTTGGGGCGGGCGTGCCCAAGTCCGGCGAGTGCTGTACATGGCAGCCGTTTGTGCGATGCGCTGTAACCCGGTGATCCGTGCCTTTTATCTGCGCCTGCGCGAACAGGGCAAGCCGGCCAAAGTGGCCCTTACCGCTTGCATGCGCAAGCTCCTCGTGATCATGAATTCCATGCTTAAGCATCACTCTTCCTGGAATCCTTCTTTTGACTTACAACACAGTTGCTAACGTGGAAAGCTCAGTCGCCCTGCGGCCGGAGCGGAGGCGGCAGGATCGGCTGGAGCGCCCTGTTGGGTGCCATCCCCTGCTGCTGTGTGTGACGTCGCATTGCGCTGTAACATGCTACCTTTTTCTACATATAGCCCGTTCGGTCGATACTGAACATTAATAACAGGTATTCGACAGCTAATAATATCCGGGCGGCGTGTGAGTAGGATGATCTTGCAGCGAATAAATGATCGTGCAAAACGCCTTGAGTGAATTGCCTTGATAATTTCCTCCGCCTTCATTGTTTCATTCGCCGGCACCCACGTGACCGCATCGTGAGTGGACTTTATTAAAGTAAAAGCGTTGGAAAAAAGATCCTCGCCGGACTTAAATTTAAGCTCATATTCATTGGATGCTGCGTCGCCATCGGCATAGTCACTAATCGCGCTTCGATTTCTCGTAACGAAACATGCAGCGCCTAATAGCACATCCGTACCAGATAGATTCCTCACTAGAATTTGTAATTGTCTGTTTGAACATGTGCGATCTTTTAGTTCGCCTTCAACCAGAGCAAACGTGAAATTCAGATTAGGAATTCTGCGGCGCCGACCTACAATGACTAATCCAATGACAACGATGGCTATCTGTGCGACAAAACTCAGTGCTGACCATAGTCCGTAGTCATGGAGTTGCTTGGCGAATGTCAGGAATGAGTTCATTACGCCCAACGCCTGAATTAAGCCGCGCCGCGAAGCGGCGTCGGCTTAAATGAATTGTTAGGCGCCATCGCCGGACTCATTGGCTGGTGCAAGCAAATTTGCATCACGAGCAATTTTCCATTTCCCGGAATCCTTGCGCAGAATTGTAAGTGTATGGCCAGCGCGTACTATGGGTTGCTCTTTGCTAGGTATGGTGGCGACGACCTTGAGCTTTGTGAGCATGTAAGCCCAGTCACCTAGAACCCTAATCTCTAGGATTTCACTGTGGCCGTCGAACTCAACTAACGAATCGGCTTGGGCTTCCGATGCCTTTTCAAACACAGACTTACCAAAAGGTTCTTGACCCGGAACGAGGAACATCACGTCGTCCGTCATTAGGCTGAGCACGGTCGCAGAGTCACCGGACTTTGTTGCGACCATCCAAGTCCGCACAAGATCTCGGATTTCTTTCTCGTCGCTCATGATGATCTCCCTATGGCGCCTAACGCCGCCGCTGGTACCGACTCGCAACGGCGCTGCGCCGTTGCGAGTCGGTACCAGCGGCCTGTTAGCCAACAATGATGCGGACGACTTGTGCGTCATCGATTCCGACCTCACGCGCGTATCTCAATGCATTCGGAATGATCCAATACGGTGAATCAGCATCAAACGGAGCATTCTGACCGCTGAGATTGTAGATACTCTTGGCGCACGCTTCCTCAAAGCAATATTGGGCCTCCATGCGCACATCGTTCCTGCGAGCTGCCTCCAGGTTCTTCGTCCTGATTTGCTGAAAGAGCTGGTGCGCCACCTTCCAGCTTGCTCGATCGAGGCGACTGACTCGAACAATTTCATCCAGAGTCGTCCTGTCTCTGCTACCAGTAGCAAATAGGTCGCAAAGTCCGCGAATCGCGAGAATGATGTTGACCCGATCAGACATGATTGCCGGCTAACGTTAACGTTAAGTAGGCACCTTTCTAGGTGTATAACTCAGAAAATGATCAGACTCTTGAAAATCTATCATGCCTGTTAATCTGTATCAACCTTTTATGAGAAATGCAAATACACCACCAAAACTCCTGGATCAAGTCCACGACCGTATCCGTATCAAACACTATAGCCTGCGTACCGAAACCCAATATGTGCAATGGATAAAGCGTTTCATTCTATTCCACGGTAAACGCCATCCACAAGAGATGGGTGCTGCGGAGGTAGAGGCATTCTTAACCCATTTGGCAGTGGCTGGTAAGGTATCGGCCTCGACCCAAAACCAGGCGTTATCGGCTTTGCTGTTCTTGTATAAGGAGGTGTTGTCGATTGACTTGCCCTGGCTGGATAAGGTCGTACGCGCCAAGCAACCGCAACGGTTACCTGTTGTTCTGACGCGCACCGAAGTACGAGCCATCTTGGCCCGGATGAGTGGAACCTATGGTTTGATGGCGAACCTTCTGTACGGTACAGGGATGCGTTTGATGGAATGTGTGCGCCTCAGAGTGAAGGATGTGGATTTTGAACGTGGCGAGATTTTGATCCGCGACGGCAAAGGGGCCAAGGATCGAATCACGATGTTGCCGGAGTCGTTGGCAAGTCCTTTACAAACATATTTGCTTCAGCGCCGGGCCTTGTTCGATGACGATAACCGGTTGGGTAAGGCATTGGTGTATTTGCCGGACGCGTTGGAACGCAAATATCCCAATGCGGCAACAGACTGGGTGTGGCAATATATTTTCCCTTCCGGAAGTTTCTCGATCGACCCGCGCAGCGGTGTCGAGCGGCGGCATCATATCGACGAAAAACTATTGCAGCGGGCGATGAAAAAAGCAGTGCAGGCCAGTGGTATAACCAAGTTGGCCACTCCGCATACCTTACGCCATTCGTTTGCGACCCATTTACTTGATTCGGGCTACGATATCCGCACTATCCAGGAGCTGCTCGGTCACAAGGATGTCCATACCACGATGATTTATACCCATGTTCTCAATAAGGGCGGGCGAGGCGTCAGGAGTCCACTGAATATGTAAAATCAGTACTGCCAGCTAAACTATATCACCTGACGATTCATCCAGCTGATGCCCGCAAGCAGGCACAGCTTGATTCAGGCTAAGTTATACCTGATCGGATTAATTTATTACATCTTCATCATGCAGTCAGGTTTTATAGGAATTTTCGATTCAGGAGTTGGCGGGCTGGCTGTCTATCGTGCCGCTCGTAAACTGCTCCCGCATCAGACATTTGTCTATGTTGCAGATTCAGGGTTTGCACCGTACGGTAACCGCGAATCTGCCTACATTACCTGCCGCGTCACTGAAATTGCGGATGCTCTGGTCAATAATGGAGCGAAAGCACTCGTAGTCGCGTGCAATACCGCAACGGTGACTACCATAACCGCACTCAGAGCCAAGTATTCCCTGCCTATCATCGGTATCGAACCCGCTATCAAACCTGCCACAGCAATCAGTCGGAATGGCCGGATAGTCGTCCTCACGACACAAAAAAGTTCCGGTATCAAATCTTTCGTACAAATCATGCAGGGCTTGAAACCGTATATGGGACAGTAGGTTAGCTCTTTTCGGGGCGGCTTTGCAGAGCTGCGGATCACACAGCACCAGCGGATGACGCAGGACTTCATCCAACGGGATGCGCTTGTATTTGAGCAGCGTATGTCGAGCCGCCACGGCCACCATCAGCGAATCGCTCCACACCGGCTCGGCGACAAGGGTTTCACCCACTTCATCCGATTTGGGCGAATCCTACGTCATACAAGCCCTCCTGCAAGCCCTTGATCTGCTGCGACAGCGGAACCTCGAACAAGCGAATCTCGATCTCAGGCTCCTCCTGACGGCACAACGCCAGCAGGGTTGGCAGGCGCGATGGTGTAATGCCATCGGACAGCGCGATGCGTATTTGGGCGTGAAAGCTGTTGGCCGCAGCCTTCACACTGTCCCGCACCCAATTCGTCTTCCAGTTCCTTGATGGTCCGTGATAGCGGAGACCGCTCTATGTGCAACCGCCCGGCCGCGCGAGCGAAGTAGAGTTCCTCTTCGACTGCGAGAAAACAACGAAGATGACGTAGCTCCATTCTCTTGATCTCATCACGCGGCACTGCCAGCCGAAACCGCGTCCCCGCCAGAGAGACTGTTGCTTCCTCACGGAATACTATTTTTCGTGTGCGCCATCTCGGCGCCTGCTGTGTGACGATGGCTTTCTAAAGTGATCCTCGAACCACTTTCCAACTCTTTCGGATACACGAAAGAGTGCGGTAAAAGCGATCACGACAACAGCAACGAAGATGATGTCCTGCAATACCGAGGGCATCGATATCTCCAAGCATGCAAATCAGAAAACCATATCCCAGCCGCGGATGGCTCGCCGTAAATTCGCCGTAAATTCCCGCCCGGCACCCTCGCCCGAGGACCGGCCCATCGCACCCTTGCATGTGGCGTGTCTTCATCGTCCCTGGAAGGCACAAGACCCCGCTCAAAGTTTACGCAGAATTTATTGTGAAGCCCGCTTGTTCAATAGAGAATTTATGGGCGGTCATTACACACTTATCACGCAGATCAACGTCGTACTCGGGAAGGCATTGGGCATCCTGAGATGGCATCAGCGATCGTGTGGAGCTAGAAATGAAAAGACCATTATTGATTCTCTCGGCTAGTCTGATGGGAGATACAACGCCGCTATTTGGGCAGGACGTGCAAGAAGAAAACCCGGTGACACTCAGCGGATACGTGGAGGCGTACTACATAAAGGACTTTAACGATCCGCCTGACAGCAGGCGTCCCGGATTCGTGTACAGCCACAATCGCACCGATGACATAGCCATCAACATGGCTCTTGTGGAGATTGACTACGACGCGGAAAGACTGAGGGCCGGTCTAGGCGTAGCAGCAGGCACATACATGAAAACCAACTATGCGGCGGAGCCTGGCGCGCTGAGAAATCTCTTTGAAGCCAATGTGGGGCTAAGGGTTCGCCTCGATAGTCGTCGCAAAATATGCCGTCACGGAGAAATTGAGCTTTTCTGCGAGGAGCGAGTATTACCAAGACAGGAATGGCGTGATCGTAAAGGCTGACACACCGAATGGATTCAAGATGTATGGCTACTCCATCAACATGGACTACAGCATTCGGCCCAACTGGGTATGGCGGACCGAATTTCGTCGGTTTGAGGGAGGGGACGCCGTATTTGTGAGGGGTGAGGAAACGCTCACGCCAAACAGCTCAATGGCAGTGACTGCCTTGGCTGTAAGTTTCTAGATGGAGCCTCTGATCATGACTGAGTTTCTTCTCGTATTTGCCCTGGCGATCGGTCTCGGATGGCCGCTCGGTCGCTATCTCGCCGCGGTGATGCGCGGCGCATCGATGCGCGGCGACAGGCTGTTCCTGTGGCTGGAGCGGCCCCTGTATGCGCTGATTGGCACCAACCCCGAGCGGGGCATGAGCTGGCGCGGGTACGCCGGCGCGTTCTTGCTGAGCAACCTCGTGCTGGCGGTCATCGTGTGGCTGATCCTGATGACCCAGGCGTGGCTACCGCTCAACCCCAACGGCGCGCCCAACATGAGCTGGGACCTGGCGCTGCACACGATGGTGTCCTTCCTGACCAACACCAACCAGCAGCACTACTCCGGGCAGGCCCAGCTCTCGTACCTGGCCCACATGACGGGCATCGTGACCTTGCAGGTCATCACGCCCATGATGGGGCTGGCGCTCGTCGTGGCGACGCTGCGCGGGTTCTTCGGCGGACGCAATGCGCAAGAGCGCAAGGCCGATGGGCAGGAGCAGGCCCCGGTGGATGTCGGCAACTACTGGGCCGACGTGATCCGCCCCACGCTGCGCTTCATGTTGCCGCTGTGCCTGCTGTGGTCGGTGCTGCTGACCAGCCAGGGGGTGCCGGCCACGCTGGAGGGCGGCCCCGTGGTCGCTCCCGTGGATACGACGGTGGAAATAAAGGAGCAGAAGATCCCGCTGGGTCCGGTGTCGCCCATGGTCGCCATCAAGCAGCTCGGCACCAATGGCGGCGGCTGGTACGGCCCCAACAGCTCGGTGCCGCTGGAGAACCCCACGCCGCTGTCTAACCTGCTCGAAACGCTGGCGATTCTCCTGGTGCCGGTCGCGGTGGTCTTCATGATCGGCGGCCTGACCGGGCGGCGCAAGTTCACCGGGCTGGTGTTCGGCACGATGCTGGCGATGTCGGTGGCATCGGCGGGCTTCGCCATCTGGTCGGAAGGGTTCTCCTCGACCTCGCAGGACATCGCGTTGATGGAAGGCAAGGAGGTCCGCTTCGGCGCCGAGCCTTCCGCGTTGTGGGCCGCACTGACGACACAGACGTCCAACGGCTCGGTCAACGCCATGCACGACTCGCTGGCGCCGCTGACCGGCCTGGTCACGATCAGCAACATGCTGATCAACGCTATCTGGGGCGGCATCGGCAGCGGCTTGCAGCAGTTCCTGACCTATCTCCTGCTGGGCGTGTTCCTGGCCGGCCTGATGACGGGGCGCACGCCGGAACTCTTCGGGAGAAAGATCGAAGCGCCAGAAATCCGTCTGCTCGCAGTGCTCGTGCTGCTGCAACCGCTGATCCTGCTGGGCCTGACCGCCATCACGCTGGCCGTGCCGAGCCTGACGGGGAACTCGAACCCCGGCTTCCATGCCATCAACCAAGTCTTCTACGAATACACGTCGTCCTTCGCCAACAACGGCTCCGGCTTCGAGGGGTTGGGCGATGCCACCGTGTGGTGGAACGTCACCGCCAGCTTCGTGCTCGCCGCGGGTCGCTATCCGGCCCTCATCATTCCGCTGGTGATCGCGGCCATGCTCGCGCGCAAGCGCCAGGCCCCGGAAAGCACGGGAAGCCTGCAAATCGAAACCCCCACTTTTGCGCTCATGCTGATCGCGGTGATCGCCATCCTGACACTGCTTCAGTTCATGCCCGTGCTGGTGCTGGGCCCCGTAGCTGATCACCTGAGCCTGGTCGCGCGTTGAGGAAAACATCATGAACCATACGACCTCGAAAGAACACGCAGACCGCCGCTCGCGCCTGGATGAGCGCGGCTTCGCCCCCGCGCTGATCAACGCCTTCATCAAGCTGGCGCCTCGGCACATCATCAAGAACCCCGTGATGGCCGTAGTCTGGATCGGTACGCTGGTAACGGCGGTCGCCACCCTCGCGGGTTGGGCGCAACCCGGTTTCGGCTGGGCCGTGACCGTGATCCTGCTGATTACCGTGCTGTTCAGCAACTTCGCCGAAGCCGTGGCCGAATCCCGCGGACGCGGACAGGCGGCATCGCTGCGCCGAGCCCGTAAGGATCTGATGGCCCGGCGGCTGGACACCGCCGGCGGCGAGAAGACGGTGCCGGCCGCCGAACTTCGCCCCGGCGATCACGTCGTGATCGAAGAAGGCCAGTTGGTGCCTGCCGACGGCGAGGTCGTCGAAGGTCTAGCGACGATCAACGAGGCCGCTGTGACCGGCGAGTCAGCGCCTGTGCTGCGCGAGGCCGGCACCGACCGTTCCGGCGTGATCGGCGGCACCAAGGTGCTGTCCGACCGCATCGTGGTGCGCGTCACCGCCGAGCCGGGCAACAGCTTCCTCGACCGCATGATCGCGCTGGTGGAAGGCTCCAACCGGCAGAAGACGCCCAACGAAATCGCCCTGGGCATCTTGCTCGGCGTGATGACGCTGACCTTCCTGATCGTCGTCGTGACGCTGCCCTTCATCGGCGGTTTCGTCGGCGTAAACGTCAACGTCGTGCTGCTGGTCGCCCTGCTGGTGTGCCTGATCCCAACCACCATCGGCGGGCTGCTGCCGGCCATCGGCATTGCCGGCATGAACCGCGCGCTACAGGCCAACGTGCTGGCCAAGTCGGGCAAGGCCGTGGAAGTCGCGGGCGACGTGGACGTGCTGCTGCTGGACAAGACCGGCACCATCACCTACGGCGACCGGCAGGCCACCGCGTTCCACGCGCTGGCCACAGTGGATGCCGCGCAACTGCGCCACGCGGCGCTGCTGGCTTCGCTGGCGGACCCGACACCGGAAGGCAAGTCCATCGTCAAGCTCGCACGCGGCAGGGACGAGAAGCTCGACGAGCCCGAGGGCGCGCACTTCGTTCCGTTCTCGGCGCAATCGCGCATGTCGGGCGTGGATCTGCCTGGCGATCGCGTCATCCGCAAGGGCGCGATGGACGCGATCGCACGGCATGTGCAGATGCTGGGCGGCATCATCCCCGCAGAACTCGAAGCGTGTGTCGCGGATGTGGCCCGCAAGGGTGCCACGCCGCTCGTGGTCAGCGATGGCCGGCACGTGCTGGGCGTCATCGAACTGTCCGACGTGATCAAGCACGGCATCAAGGAACGGTTCGCCCGCCTGCGCGAGATGGGCGTCAAGACCGTGATGATCACGGGCGACAATCCGCTCACGGCAGCGAACATCGCGGCCGAGGCCGGTGTCGATGACTACATCGCCGAGGCGCGCCCGGAAGACAAGCTCGCGCGTATCCGTGCCGAACAGACTGGCGGTCGCCTGGTGGCGATGGTGGGCGACGGCACCAACGATGCGCCTGCGCTGGCCCAGGCCGACGTGGGCCTGGCGATGAACTCGGGCACGCAGGCGGCCAAGGAGGCCGGCAACATGGTCGATCTCGACTCCGACCCGGCCAAGCTACTCGCCGTGGTGGAGATCGGCAAACAGCAGCTCATCACGCGCGGCGCGCTGACCACCTTCTCGCTGGCCAACGACGTGTCCAAGTATTTCGCCATCCTGCCGGCGCTGTTCGCCGCAACGATCCCGCAGATGGCGGCGCTGAACGTCATGAACCTGTCGAGCCCGAACAGCGCCGTGCTGTCAGCGCTGATCTTCAACGCCATCATCATTCCGCTGCTGATTCCGCTGGCCTTGCGCGGCGTGCGTTTCAAGCCCGCGAGCGCAACGCAACTGCTGCGCAACAACATGCTGGTCTATGGCGTGGGTGGCGTCCTGCTGCCCTTCATCGCGATCAAGGTGATCGACGTCGCGATCTCCGCCCTGTTCTCTCTTTGAGGATTCGATCATGTCTGATAACGCAATTACGACTCTCCGCACGCCGGGCAATGTGTCCCCGACCATCTCCGACAAAGGCCTGCTCCGCGGCGCCATCGGCCTGGCGATCATTTCGCTGGTCGGTTTCGGTCTGCTGTATCCGCTGGCGGGAGTCGGGCTCAGCCAGGCGCTGTTCCCGAGCACGGCCAATGGCAGCCTGATCGAACGCGATGGCAAGATCCTCGGCTCTGCCCTGGTGGCGCAGCCGTTCTCCGACAATCGGTACTTCCAGCCACGGCCTTCCGCGGCCGACTACGATCCTATGGCAGTGGCCGGCAGCAACCAGGCACGCACCAACCCCGATCTGCGGCAGCGCATCGACGAAGCACGAGCCGCCGTAGCGCAGCGCGATGGCGTCGCTGCCGCCGATGTTCCAAGCGAACTGGTCACGCAATCCGGCGGTGGCATCGACCCGCACATCAGTCCGCAGGCCGCCGCCATCCAGGTCGCTCGTGTGGCACGTGCACGCGGCGTGGAACGCGAGGTCGTCGAAGCCACGGTTGCCCGGCATACGGAGGGCAAGCAACTCGGCTTGCTGGGCCAGCCTCGCGTGAACGTGCTGGAGCTGAATCTGGCGCTCGATGCGCTGGCTTCGCCGAGGTCTGAGCCGCCAACGGCGCAATGAGCGCGCTGACCACAACACCACGCAGGCCAGTGAGATTCTTTCCGGCCTGCAAGTTTGGCGTCGTCTGTCGCCCTCAATCAGTCTCGACTACGGGGGCATGCAGTCTCTCGATATGCCGTGAGTATCGCGAAAGTGAGCATCGTTGAATTCTATTTCTGGATTGTGGCCGGGACGAAAGCTACGTTGTCCATTCTGCTTCACTATCATGTGGCGCACCATCGCTACCCAAGCAACGTGGCGCTCTTGGCAGAGGAGAGGAAAGACGGCTGGCTTGGCATATCCTGCATGATAACGGCCATGCTTTCCTTGGCCTCCCTCGATAACGCCGAACTGGAATACGCGATACACGCTTTTGCAGATCTCTTGCTGGTCTGGCTTGTATGGCGAACCATTCAGCGTATTCGGCTATTGCGAGAAAATGACTGATTACCGGCCAATTTCCAAAGTGTTATTGAAGGAAACGCCGGTCATACAACCACTGCGGTTAATTTGGCGGCTACGACCCGCGAGGCTGTGTCTCTCTCGGATCGATCGGAAGCCAACCGCGATGACACGGCAGAAATTGCTATATTGATGAGCCAGCAACGAGACTATCGAGGATAGAGCTTGCTATGGGAACCGAAAATACGGGACAAGCCGACGCCCTGTTGGGCGAACTCCGGCGCCAGACTGCGGGACGCCTGACGGTGTTCCTGGGCGCTGCCCCCGGTGTTGGCAAGACCTACGCCATGCTGGCGCGCACGCGCGAACTCCACCGCCAGAGGGTGGATGTCGTCATTGGTATCGTCGAGACGCATGGTCGCAGCGAGACGCAGACGATGGTCGAGGGATTGCCGTTGCTGCCTCGCAAGAAGGTGGATTACCAAGGGCAGCAACTGGAGGAAATGGACCTGGATGGGCTGCTGGCACGCAAGCCGGCCATCGCCCTGGTCGATGAGCTGGCCCATCGCAACGCCCCCGGAAGCCGCCATGAGCGACGCTGGCAGGACGTGGAGGAATTGCTCAACGCCGGCATCGACGTCTACACCACGGTCAATATCCAGCACCTGGAAAGTGTGAACGACGTGGTGCATCAGATCACCGGCGTCCGGGTGAACGAGACCGTCCCCGACGCCGTCTTCGAGCGCCTGCGCGACATCCGCCTGGTCGATCTGCCCGCACGCGAACTGATCGAACGCCTGAACCAAGGCAAGGTGTACCTGCCCGAGCAGGCCGCCCAGGCGCTGCAAGCGTTCTTCTCTCCGTCGAATCTCACCGCGCTGCGCGAGCTGGCGATGCAGACCGTGGCCGAGCATGTCGATGCCGACTTACGCGAGACGCGCGCGGCGCGCGGCCTGGAAGGCATTTCCATCCAGCGCCATGTGCTGATCGCCATTGACGGCCGGGGACAATCGGAATACCTCGTGAGAGCGGGTGCCCGAATCGCCGAGCGCCGGGGCGCTCCCTGGTCGGTGGTCACGGTGGAGACCGGGCGCTCGGCCGATGCCACCTTGCACACCGACGACTTTGACCAGGCGGCCCCCACGCTCGACAGGGTTGCACGTGCGGAGCAGCAGCGCTTGTTGGAGATCGACAAAGCCTTCGCGCTGGCGCGCAATCTGGGTGGCGAGACGGAAGTGCTGCACAACACCGACGTCACCCAGGCTCTGCTCGATGCCGCCGAGGCGCGCGGTGCAAGGTCCATCATGATCGGCCGCACGCGCGAGCGTCCCATCGCCCGCATCTTCAATCACACGTTGACGCAGCAACTGTTGCAGCGTGGCGCGCGCTACGAGCTGACGATCGTCAGCACGCCGCAGGCCCGGCAGCGGGCGATGGAATTGCAGAGCCTTGCCAGCGGTCGCGTCACGGCACGGGAGGTCGTGCTGATCTTGCTCGCCAGCGTCGGCGCCGTCGGCGCGGCGGCCTTGGCCGAGCGCACCCTGGGCTTGCAGGATCTGTCCCTGATCTTCCTCGTGGCCGTCATGCTGGTCGCCTCGCGGACGCGGATGACGTCGGCCGTCATCACCGCCGCGCTGTGCTTCTTTGCCTATGACTTCTTCTTCATCGAACCACGTTTCACCTTCTTCATCAGCGCCTCCCGTGGGGTGGCTACCGTGCTGCTGTTTCTCGCGGCAGCTCTGATCGCAGGGCGCCTGGCATCGCAACTGCGCAGGCAAGTCGTGGCGTTGCGAGCGGCAAATGCTCATGCCACGGCCATGCAGAACCTGGGACGCCATCTCGCCAAGGCGGCCGATCTCGGGCAGGTCATCGCATCAGGCTCATCGGTCCTGCAATCGACCTTGCACGCCGAGGCGTGGATACGCATCAATGGCGAGGCCGATCCCGCCGCTGCCGCGAGCCATCTGACCGAAAAGGACATGATGGCGGCCGACTGGACACAGCAGCACGGGCAGGCGAGCGGGCGCTATACGGACACCCTGACCAACTCGTCCTGGTTGTTTCTGCCGGTGCGCTCGGACAAAAACACGCTGGGCGTGGTCGGGTTGAGGTTTCCGTCGGGCATGGGGCGTCTTTCGTTCGAGCAGCGCCGCCTGGCAGAAAGCATGGTGGAGGACATCGGCCAGGCCGCCCAGCGCACGCGGCTGGTGTCGGAACTGGAGGAAGCGCGCGTCACCGGAGAAACGGAGCGCCTGCGGTCTGCGCTGCTGTCGTCGGTCTCGCACGACCTGCGTTCGCCCCTGTCGTCGATGATCGGAGCGGCGGACAGCCTGGCTCGCTACGGCAAAGATATGGGGTCGGAGGATCAGCAAAGCCTGCTGGAGACCATCCATGTGGAAGGCGAGCGCCTGGATCGATACATCCAGAACCTGCTCGACATGACCCGGCTCGGGCAGCAGGGACTGACGCTGACACGCGACTGGATCGGCATCGACGAGCTGGTGGGCTCGGCATCCCGGCGCCTGCAACGGTACGAGCCCGGTGCGCGCATCGAGCACGACATTCCGCCGGACCTGCCTCCGATCCATGTCCACCCTGCGCTCATCGAGCAGGCTTTGTTCAACGTCATGGAGAACGCGGCGAAGTTTTCCCCTCCGGGAGTGCCGATCCAGGTGCAGGTCCAGCGCACCGAGAACGATCAGTTGCGGATCGACATTTCGGACCGCGGACCTGGCATTCCGGAGGACGAACGGCGGCGCATCTTCGACATGTTCTACAGCATCGAGCGTGGCGACCGAGGCAAGCAGGGAACCGGCCTGGGATTGACAATCGTCCGAGGTATCGTAGGCGCCCACATGGGCAGCGTCGAGGCGCTGCCTGGCCCGGAAGGCCACGGAACCACCATCCGCCTGACCTTGCCTTGGGGCGGATACGTCAATCAGGAGGCGAAAGAGCATGATGGGACTTCCCAATGAATCGAGTCCGGGTGCGCCGGCCACCCGGATTCTTGTCGTCGATGACGAACCCCAGATCCGCAAGTTCATCGACATCAGCTTGCGGTCGCAAGGCTACGCGACCCTGCTGGCGGGAACAGGCCGGGAGGGCCTGACGCTGCTGGCCAGCAAAGGGGCCGACCTCGTCGTCCTGGATCTGGGATTGCCGGATATGGACGGGAAGGACGTGCTCAAGGAACTGCGGCAATGGTCGCGCGTGCCCGTCATTGTGCTGACGGTACGCTCTGGTGAGGATGAAAAGGTGGCTCTGCTGGACACAGGGGCCAACGACTACGTGACCAAGCCGTTCGGTCTCGAGGAACTGATGGCACGCATTCGCGCATTCCTGCGCACGGTGGCGACAGGGACAGAAGATGGTCCGATCTACGACGACGGGATTCTCCGAATCGACCTGGCGCAACGGGAAGTGGCCGTTCATGGAGAAGCCGTCACGTTGAGCCGCAAGGAGTTCTCTCTGCTGGCCTTGCTGGCCCGGCAGCCGGGACGGCTGGTGACGCAGGCACAGATACTGCGGGAGATGTGGGGGCCGACGCACGAGGAAGATACCCACTACCTGCGCATTCTCGTGGGCAAGTTGCGCCACAAGCTGGGGGACGATGCCTCCGCTCCTCGCTATATCGTCACCGAACCTGGGGTTGGGTTGAGATTCGTCTCGAAGGAACAGCAGCCGGCCTGACTCGTTCGTCGGGGATGTCCAAAGTGGCGTTGCGAGTGCGGTTCACCCCAGAGCCGGGCCGAAGGCGTCAGCGATGGAAGCCCGACGGGAGCGAGACTCACGCAGCGAGGCTCGGTGCGCAGCACGACAGCGCGACGGCGGCACGCCGGGATGCCCGACTGCTTGGGACTAAACAACTAATTCTCAATATTCTTTATTAACCATATTGAATTCATGGCTATTAAGGTTCACACTGCCGGAGCGACTGAATAAATATCGTATAAGAGCTGTAAATGGAGGGTGAAATATTAATTCCTGATCGTAGTAAGCAGGTATGGAGTTAGGCAGCATCCGACAGAACAGCCAGACAATCATTTATTTATGAGCGCTCAAGCTTCGTCGGACCTGGTAAATAACAATAGAAATCAGAATCAGGTTTTCGCTTATTTATGCGGAAAATATTCCTGCTTAATGAACTGATCAAATGAGGTTGATCTTAGCACCCTAGCTGTATCAACCAGAATCCGGCAGGCACATACGCGGGGTGACCCGGATAACTTCAATTTACGATATAGGGAGTCAACAAATGAGTAAACACCTATGTTTCACTGCGTTCAGTTCAATCGCTCTGTTTCTGTTGTGTTTCAGCAGTTGGGCAAGCGCAGTTGCTCCTGCAGAGATCAACGAAGCGCGTCTGGTAGCACAATATAATTACTCCATAAACATTCTGGCCATGTTGCTGGTCGGTTTCGGTTTTTTAATGGTTTTCGTACGAAGGTACGGGTTTAGTGCAACTACCGGTACCTATCTGGTCGTCGCCACTGGACTTCCACTCTATATTCTTTTACGCGCAAACGGAATTTTCGGGCACGCATTGACGCCCCACTCCGTTGATGCAGTAATCTATGCGGAATTTGCCGTGGCTACGGGGCTGATTGCCATGGGAGCAGTACTCGGGCGTTTACGGGTTTTTCAATATGCATTACTGGCATTGTTTATCGTGCCGGTTTATCTGCTGAATGAGTGGCTGGTGCTGGATAATGCTTCAGGGTTGACTGAAGGATTCCAGGATTCTGCCGGATCGATCGCTATCCATGCTTTCGGTGCATATTTCGGTTTGGGAGTCTCCATCGTTCTGACTACTGCAGCGCAGCGAGCTCAACCGATCGAATCGGATGCGACTTCGGATCGCTTTTCGATGCTGGGGTCAATGGTACTGTGGCTTTTCTGGCCGAGCTTTGCGACTGCAATCGTACCATTCGAACAGATGCCCCAAACCATAGTCAACACACTGCTTGCTTTATGCGGCGCCACACTCGCCACCTATTTCCTGAGCGCATTGTTTCACAAAGGAAAAGCATCCATAGTAGACATGGCCAATGCAGCACTCGCTGGGGGAGTGGCGATCGGGTCAGTCTGTAACATCGTCGGACCAGTGGGTGCTTTTGTGATCGGTTTGCTGGGTGGTGCTATTTCTGTAGTGGGTTTCGTGTTTATTCAGCCCATGCTGGAATCCAAAGCCAAGACGATAGATACCTGCGGGGTACACAATCTGCATGGATTACCAGGGTTATTGGGCGGATTCAGTGCGATCCTGATAGTGCCAGGTATTGCCGTGGCCCAATTGACGGGTATCGGTATCACGCTTGCGCTGGCTTTGATTGGTGGTGTGATTGCTGGAGTACTGATCAGACTAACCGGCACAACGAAACAGGCTTATGAGGACAGTCACGAGTTTGTCCATCTTGCAGGACCTGAAGATGAGCATAAAGCTGAAAGGCTGGTATTAGAGGCAAAAACTGAAATACAGGGACTGAAAAATCGTATCGATGCTGTTGCATTGAGCGCCAAGTCAGAAGGATAGATCCTGTTGTCCATGAGTTTTTAGTGTTTCAGTTTCTGACAAATGGGGGCAGGTCGCGAATCAGGAAAAATCAGTATTCATGTCCGGCCCTCTTCTTTTAGAATTTCCAAATACGCTTGATCACCTGACATCACGTGGAAACCGCTGCAGTTGGGCTTATTCCACAAGATATTTGATGCTGAAACAAAATGAGACAAGCATGACCCTTAACTACCGCTGGCTTTACGATACAGTACGCAAGCGTTTTGAATCGGATGAAACGATGGAAGCTTTCCTGCCCAAAGCGCTCACTCCTGAAGCGTTAAAGCGGAAAGGTGATGACCGTTATCTTTCAGCCATGAGTCAGCGGGTATTTCAGGCCGGTATGCAACATTCAGTGGTCAATGTCAAGTGGCCTGCTTTTGAAGAAGCCTTTTGGGGCTTTGTACCTGAGACAATGGTAATGCTCAGCCCGGAACAGATCGAAGGCTATATGAAAAACAGCAGTATCATCCGTCATTACACCAAACTGCAAACTATCCCCAGAAATGCCCAGTTTATTCTGGATATTCGCCAGGAACAGGGTTGCAGTTTTGGCGAGTTTATTGCCAACTGGCCGAGTGCTGACATCATCGGCTTATGGCGTTTACTGGCCAAACGTGGCGCTCGGCTGGGCGGACGCTCTGCCGCCGGATTTTTACGTTTAGTCGGAAAGGATACTTTTTTATTGACCAGCGACGTGACTGCACGCCTGATCGCGGCAGGCGTTATTGACCATGAACCCACCGGTCAGCGCGATAGGCAAATCATCCAGAATGCTTTCAATGAATTGCAGCAAGATTCAGGAAGACCGTTGTGTCAGCTATCGGCCATGTTGTCGTTGAGTATTAATCCGCGGTTTTAGTGAGAAATTCAAGGCCTGACAGCCAACTTCATTCAAGCTGATGCCGCTTCGTGGCACAGTTTGGTTCAGGCGTTAAAACGCCAAACGAGGTACAGCAAACTCTCGCCGAAATGGCACAATTTCTGATCTCAATGGAGGAATAACATGACAATACCAGCAAAAAATACGGTTTGCCTTTGGTACGACGACTGCGCCGAAGATGCAGCACGATTTTATGCCGATACCTTTCCCGATTCATTCGTCGGTGCAGTACATCACGCACCGGGAGATTTCCCATCAGGGAAGAAGGGGGATGTGCTGACTGTCGAATTTACCGTAATGGGCATCCCGTGCATCGGACTCAACGGCGGACCAGTGTTCGCGCACAACGAGGCATTTTCGTTTCAGGTCGCAACCACTGATCAAGCCGAAACAGATCGCTATTGGAATGCGATCGTCGGTAATGGCGGCCAGGAAAGTGAATGTGGCTGGTGTAAGGACAGGTGGGGACTAAGCTGGCAGATAACGCCGATCGTCCTGATAAATGCAATCATCCATCCCGATCCCGCTGCTGCCAAACGTGCGTTCGATGCCATGATGCAGATGAGAAAAATCGATATCGCCACAATCGAAGCAGCACTTCGCGGTTGAAATACGGGTAGTCTGCCCAGACGTGCACATACCGACAAACAGCTTAATCTTCCGGGCTGCTTCTTCGGAATAGCGTTTCGGCAGTTAACGGGATCATCAGCTTCTGACAACCCGTTTGATACAGACATATCATCAGCCAATCTGATAATTTTTATCAATCAGTGTGATAACGCACACTTTGCGCATGGACTGCTTCAATCAATGCCAGCGCATTTTCAGGCGGGGTGAACTGTGAAATGCCATGTCCGAGGTTAAATACGTGGCCATGGCCGTGACCGTAACTTGCCAGTATCTTCCCGGCTTCAGCAGCAATTACTTCCGGTGAGGAAAACAGTACGGCCGGATCCAGATTCCCCTGCAAAGCGACTTTATCCTGGGTACGACGACGGGCTTCGCCGATATCGATCGTCCAATCCAGCCCGATTGCATCACAACCGCTGGCCATGATGGACTCCAACCATAATCCGCCACCCTTGGTAAACAGAATATTCGGAATACGATCACCGTTATGTTCGCGCTTCAAGCCATCCAGAATCTGGTTCATGTAGCGTAAGGAAAACTCCTGATAAGCAGCGTGAGACAACGCTCCGCCCCAACTGTCGAAAATCATCACAGCCTGGGCACCCGCTTCGATCTGGGCATTCAGATAGGTGGTGACTGCTTGTGCCGTCACATCCAGAATATGGTGCAACAGATCGGGACGCGCGTACAACATGGTCTTGATTTGTCTGAACTCGCTGCTGCCCGCTCCTTCCACCATATAGCATGCCAATGTAAACGGGCTGCCTGAGAACCCGATCAGTGGAACCTGATTATTCAGCGCTTTGCGGATCTGTCTAACAGCGTCCGTTACATAGCGTAAATGAGTATCAGGATCGGGTACGATCAACGAACGAATTTCCCATTCCTCACGTAAGGGGCGTTCGAAACGCGGCCCTTCTCCATCTGCAAAATATAATCCCAATCCCATTGCATCCGGGATCGTCAGAATATCGGAGAACAGAATCGCAGCATCGAGCGAAAATCTGGCCAGGGGTTGTAATGTTACTTCCGTGGCGAAATCAGGATTCTTGCAAAGTGACAGAAAACTGCCTGCCCGCGCACGGGTCTGGTTGTATTCCGGCAGATAACGGCCGGCCTGGCGCATCATCCAGACAGGGGTATAGTCCACAGGCTGTCGCAACAGGGCACGGATGAAGGTATCGTTTTCTAATTTGGTCATAGTGCTATTTAAATTCCCGGAAATGATTAAGCAGTGGAACAGAAGTCATAGCGATCTCGCTACATGGATAGCGTCAACCCAGTTTATGCAGTTGCTGGTCGAGTTTCTCCAGAGTGGCACTGAACATGGCCAGCCGTTCTTTTTCCTGCAGCACTACCTTTTCTGGCGCACGCTGAAGAAAATCGGGATTATCCAGTTTCATTCTGGCTTTGCCAATTTCAAGTGTCAGCCGTTGTATTTCCTTGTTGAGACGTTCACGCTCGGCAGCAACATCCACCTCGATTTTCAACATCAGCCTGAATTCGCCTGTAATGGCAACTGGTGCATCGGTATCCGGCAATCTGTCCGGCAGGATAGTTACTTCAGACAGCTTGGCCAGTGCCAGCAGATAAGGTGAAAAATCTGCCAGCCGGGAAGGATCACCTTCTATCAGCAGTGGCACTCGCTCTGCTGGTGACAGCTTCATTTCCCCGCGCAGCGTGCGGCAGGCGTTGACGATTTCCTTGAGCAGTTGAATATCGGCTGCAGCATGCTCATCCATACGTGCCGGATCCGCTTGCGGATAAGGTTGGTGCATGATGCTGGTACCGGTTTTACCTGCAAGGGGTGCAACCACCTGCCAGAGTTCCTCGGTAATGAATGGAATGATCGGATGTGCCAGCCGCAGTGCTGCTTCCAGTACACGCACCAGTGTACGACGGGTGGCACGCTGACGCGCTTCATCCGCGCTGCTCAACTGCACTTTCGCCAGTTCTACATACCAGTCGCAGTATTCATCCCAGACAAATTCGTACATCTCGCGCGCGGCAAGGTCAAAACGGTATTCATCAAAAGCCTGTACCACACCCTGTTCAGCCTGCTGCAAACGGCCAACGATCCATTTATCCGCTTGTGAGAAATTCAGCGGCAGGGTTTCATCCAGACCGGTATCTTTGCTCTCACAGTTCATCAGCACGAAGCGGGTAGCGTTCCACAGTTTGTTGCAGAAATTACGATATCCTTCACAACGCTGCAGATCAAACTTGATGTCACGCCCATGTGAAGCCAGGCTGGCAAATGTAAAGCGCAGCGCATCGGTCCCGAATGCGGGAATCCCTTGCGGAAACTGCTTGCGGGTAGTTTTTTCGATGGATTCTGCCTGTTTGGGATTCATCAGGCCGGTGGTACGTTTTCTGATCAATTCCGTCAGTGAAACACCATCGATCAGATCGAGCGGATCAAGCACATTACCCTTGGATTTGCTCATTTTCTGGCCTTCCGCATCACGGATCAGGCCGGTAATGTATACCTCCCGGAAAGGTACCTCGCCGGTGAAATGCAGAGACATCATCACCATACGCGCCACCCAGAAGAAGATGATGTCGAATCCTGTCACCAGCACTGATCCGGGGAGAAAAGTCTTGAGCTCGGGTGTCTGCTCCGGCCAGCCCAGTGTCGAAAAAGGCCATAACGCTGAAGAAAACCAGGTATCGAGCACATCTTCATCCTGCCGGAGGATTTCTTTACCGGACAGTTTTTGGGCTTCTTCCAGATCATGCGCAACGGTTACGTTGCCATCTTCATCGTACCAGGCCGGTATTCTGTGCCCCCACCACAGCTGGCGAGAAATACACCAGTCCTGAATGTTTTCCAGCCACTGATTGTAGACATGCGTCCAGTTCTCCGGCACGAACCTGACCTTGCCGCTTGCAACTACCGCCAGACCCTGCTTGGCCAGACCTTCCATCGCCAGATACCACTGGTCGGTCAACATCGGTTCAATGACGGTATTGGTACGATCTCCACGCGGAACCATCAGTTTATGCGGACGGGTTTCAACCAGCAGTCCCTGTGCCTGAAGATCGGCAATCACTTTCTTTCTGGCATCGAAACGATCCAGCCCCTGGAATGCAGCCGGGGCACTGTCATTGATTTTGCCATCCAGTGTAAAAACATTGAGCGGGATCAATTTGTGCCGCAATCCGACCTGATAGTCGTTGAAATCATGTGCCGGGGTAATTTTGACGCAACCGGTACCAAAAGCAGGATCAACATAACTGTCTGCAATAATCGGGATCGTGCGTTCAGATAGCGGCAAACGCAAATGACGTCCAATCAGATGACGATAACGTTCATCTTCCGGATGAACCGCAACCGCCATATCCCCCAGCATGGTTTCCGGGCGTGTTGTGGCAACGACCAGCCCCTGATGCTCACTGCCTCCTTCCAGTTGTTCGAAAGGATAAAGGATATGCCAGAGCGAACCCTGTTCTTCAACTGAAACCACTTCCAGATCCGAGACTGCTGTCTGCAGTACCGGATCCCAGTTGACCAGCCGCTTGCCGCGATAGATCAGCCCTTCCCGGTAAAGGCGCACGAATACCTCGGTCACTGCACGGGAAAGTGTTTCATCCATGGTAAACCGTTCGCGCGACCAGTCACAGGAAGCCCCCATACGGCGCATCTGACGGGTGATCGTGGAACCTGATTCCTCCTTCCATTGCCAGACTCGCTCAAGGAAAGCTTCACGCCCCATCTGACGGCGATCCTTGCCTTCCTGATCCAGTTGTCGTTCAACCACAATTTGTGTGGCAATTCCGGCATGGTCCGTGCCCGGCTGCCATAATGTATTATCACCCAGCATCCGGTGATAACGAATGAGTGCATCCATCAGGGTATGCTGGAAGGCATGCCCCATATGCAGCGTACCGGTAACATTGGGCGGCGGCAGCATGATGCAGTAGGCATTCGCCCCTTCAAAACCGGCCGGGCTGAAATAGCCGGCTGTCTCCCAGGTCGAATACCAGCGGGTTTCTATATCTTTTGGATCAAAGCTTTTTGCAAGTTCCATGGTGATCAGGCAGTTGAGGAAATGCTGAAAAAAGAGCGCCGGACAGACGTAGAAGGCAGTTGTCTTTCAGAATTTCCCAAGGCGAACCGGTAGAATAAAACCGGCCATTATAACCAATGAAGGCGGAATGGATGGCTTAAAGATTTTTGGGCAGCCGTTTTGCCAGCGCTTGTATCAGGGTAAGCCGTTCAGCAGGATCAAGACTGATGGAAGTTTCTCTCAATGCTGCATCAAAGGCAAAATACAACAACTCGGAGATTTCTGATTGCGACGGCCATTCATCCAGCACGATCGTCACCTGCTCGGTCAGAACGGGAATCCCGTCGACCTCGGGTGATCTACCGTCATTGTCCTGAGGTATTTCAACAGGTTCAACTTCGGCAAGCAGTATTTCCCCAGAATCGTCCAGTTTTGCAGCAGTCTGTTCCGATGATTGCATGAGGGAAGACTGTTCGCGCCGATGCCGGTGCAACATCGAATCCACTTTACCCAGCAGAAGTTCATCTTCTTCCGGTTCTGCAGAAAGATCAGGCTGATCGTCAGTCACCAGATTGCTCCTCGACGGATAAAAAATGCAAAATCCGAGATATGAACCATTCGTATATCGCCAGAAAACCCATCAATTTCCATCGAGCCGGTGATGGCGAACATCGTGTCCCTGTTCCTGGTAGTGCCGGTAACGTTTGCGCGCCTGCAGTTTACCATCCTCTGTTTCATCAACAATTTCCACCACGCGTGGAAATTGTTCAAATCCTGGCGGAACATCCGCATTCAGATTGAGTAATACATCAAAACAGTCGGCTTCCGTCAATACAGGCCGACTGTTCATTATTACGGGCGTCACATCTGCCAGCTTGTTATCCACCCGGCAATGCGGTACGAAGCCAGTGGGTGTAAACGTCCAGAGTAACTTATCAAACTGGCCTGCCAGACGCTCATCCGGAACATGGACGACGGTTTTCAACCCCTGCTGCACCGCTTTTGCACACAGGCGACAGGCTATCAGCAATCTGTCTGCTGCCCCAGTGTAAAAATCAATCTGTGTCACATCAGCTTTGAGAAGTTAATGTTCCTTAATGTTTGTTTGCACGGCTGATCAGGAACTGCGTCAGCAATGGAACCGGACGCCCGGTGGCACCTTTTTCCTTGCCGGATTTCCAGGCTGTACCGGCAATATCCAGGTGTGCCCAGCGAAATTTCTTGGTAAAACGTGACAGGAAGCATGCAGCGGTGATAGCGCCTCCCCAGCGGCTGCCAATATTGGCGGTGTCGGCAAAATTACTCTTGAGCTGTTCCTGGTATTCATCGAACAGCGGCAGATGCCAGGCACGATCATAAGTTTGCTCACCCGCCTGAAGCAGCTCCTGTACGAGCGGTTCATCGTTACCCATCACTCCGGATACCACGTGGCCCAGAGCAACCACACAAGCACCGGTAAGCGTTGCAATGTCCACCACGACTTCCGGATCGTAACGTTCCGTGTAGGCCAGAGCATCACACAAAATCAGCCGTCCTTCGGCATCGGTATTGAGTATTTCGATCGTCTGACCGGAAAGGCTGGTAACGACATCACCCGGTTTGGTCGCATTACCTCCTGGCAGATTTTCAGTGGTCGGGATAACACCGATCACATTGATCGACAACTTCAGCTCTGCAACGGCTGTCAGCGTACCGAATACGCTTGCAGCGCCACCCATGTCATATTTCATCTCGTCCATTTCAGCAGCCGGTTTCAGTGAAATACCACCCGCATCGAACGTTACACCTTTACCGACCAGAGCAACCGGTTTCTCCGAATCTTTTCCACCGCGATATTCCAACACGATCAGCTTGGCCGGCTGGTGGCTGCCACGCGCTACGGCCAGCAATGCACCCATGCCCAATTCTTCCATGTCTTTTTCTTCCAGTACGGAGAATTTGAGATTGAACGTTCTGGCCATTTCTTCAGCCTGTCCGGCCAGATAGGAAGGTGTGCAGATATTGGGAGCAAGATTGCCCAGATCCTTGGTCACTTTCATGCCGTGTGCAATAGCCAGCCCCTGCTGCAATGCCGTTTCTACCGCTGCTGCCGTAGATATATCGGTGATGCCAATATCTACTTTGGCCAGGGAGGGCTGGCGCCCCTCGGGCTTGCTCTTGAGACGATCGAAGCGATATGCGCTTTCTTCGGCCAGAATCACCATCTGCAACACGTTCCAGGCAACATCTCTTCCTTTGACGGTAAGTTCGGTCAGATACAAACCGACATCCTTCACGCCAGTCGGCTGCAGCGCTTTGAATGTTGTACGAACAGCATCCAGAAATACTTTTTCCCCGAATTCCTCTTCTTTACCCAGCCCGATCAGTAATACACGCTTACTGTCGATGCCGGAAATACCGTGCAGTAATAATGTCGTGTTTGCCCTGCCATCCATATCCCCCTGATCCACGATCCTGCCAAGATGGCCTTTGCCTGCTTCATCCAGTACTCTGGCTGCTTCAGTCAATTTACGAGATTCGAACACCCCGACGACAATACAGTCGCCACGGTATTTTTCCGGATTATCGGATCTGATTGCGAAGTCCACGGTTTTATTACTCCTGTTTTATTTGTTTATTTTTGATAATGGCTACCAATCGGACTATGGCCACACTTCTGCTTCTCAATCAAAAACTGAACTTCCTGCCATATTCCGGAATCCTGTGCTTGCGACATTCGACACAAATAGGTTTAATTAATAGTTCATGACATTCAACACAAATGAGTTTGATTAATAGCCCTTCTCCAGTGTTTTCATGGAATTATATCGGGTAGAATGACTGTTCTCGGAAATCCAGAATGAATAAGCACGCTATCTGTTCACCACCTGAGAAGGATGTATGAAAGAAAACTTACTCGAGCAATTGCGGTTTTGTACAAACCTGCCCAGTTTGCCTTCTATTGTGCTGAAAATCATTGATCTGGCAGGTAATGCAGACACCAGTCTTACGCAGATAAACCATTATATCTCGCTTGATCCTGCACTTGCCGCCAAAATTATCAAAACCGCCAACTCTCCACTGTATAAATCCAGGTATCCAGTCAGTAACATCAGTCAGGCAACCGGTATTCTGGGAACATACGGTGTGACTACGATAGCATTGTCCTTCTCGCTGGCTGATTCTCTGGTAAAACAATCCGGGAAAAAACTGGGTATGGCCGACAGCAACATCTTCTGGCGTCGTTCGATCACCTCGGCACTGGCCAGTCGCGCTCTGGGCGAACGCCTGGGAATGAGCAGGATGCTGGACGACCTGTTCCTCGCGGGATTACTGCAGGATATCGGGATTCTCGCTTTCCATGCACTTCTGCCCGAAGACTATCCTTCGGTTTTTTCACTTGCAGACAATCATAATGCCCTCCTTGCGGCTGAACGCGAAACATTCGGCGTAGGGCATGATGAACTGGGTGCTGCATTGCTCGAATACTGGAAGTTTCCCGGCTATGTACCTGCCGCCTGCCGCTACAGCCATACCGCACCAGGAAAATCCAATGCCGGGATCAACGAATGTGTCGCCACCTCCGGATACGTTACGGATTATTTTCTTTCACATGACAGAAAAGAGAAAATTGGTGAAGTAACCCGCATAGCAGAAGCTTATCTCGGCCTCGACGAGCATGCATTGATAGAAGTCCTCGAGGCCATGCAGAATGAGTTGCAGCATGTAGAGGATCTGTTCGAAATCACCATTCTGAACCCGGCTCATCTCAGCAGCATCGTCACCGAAGCCAGGGAATTACTGATAGTGCACGCCACCATCAAGGTTCGCGAACTTGGGGACAAAATCCGGCATGATGGTCTGACAGGCGCACACAACCGGGCTTTCTTCGACGAAACATTTCAGAATGAATTTCAGCTTTCGATTCAGCAGGGATCACCACTTTCTCTGGCAATGATCGATATCGACAATTACAAGACCTTCAACGATACTTACGGACATGTTGCAGGGGATGGCGTACTGGTTACGATTGCCAGAGCCATTACCGAGCAGATCCGCCAAACGGATATTCTTTGCCGGTATGGTGGCGATGAATTTGCCCTGATTCTGCCAGGCACTACACTTTCGGCTGCGCGTCACACCCTTACCAGGATAATGGAAAGTATTGCAGCCATTGCCTACAAGCCAAACGAGGTGAATACCATTCGCATCACGACTTCCATCGGCCTGGCCGTCAACATGGACAAGGAAAAATCGTTCTCGACTCACAGAGAAATGCTGGAAGCTGCAGATCGGGCGTTGTATGCCGCCAAACACGCCGGCCGCAACCGGATCGCCGAATGGAACCCGTCGTTTACATCACTTTTGAAAAGCTGATCACACACCTGTCCGGACAGCATTTATACGGCACAACATTCCATGTATAGTGCCTGCTTTGCCACTTACTCAAAATAAAATAATTCTCATGAACCTCATCATTCAGGGAAACGACGTTCAGAATAACGATTTACGTGCCATTGCCAAACTTGCAGAAGCCAGCCGGATCGATCGTATCACCGGAGAAGCCTTCCGGCTGCTGGATGCTCAACCCCATCCGGATATAACGGAATACTGCGAAGAAGCCAGTCTGGATCATGCCTTCGTCCCATCAGGCAAGAAACTGACTGATTTCGGTCTGATCGCCATGGATATGGATTCGACATTGCTTGCCATCGAATCCATCGATGAAATTGCTGACATGCACAATGTCAAACCACAAGTTTCTGCCATTACTCAAAGTACCATGCGCGGGGAAATCAGCTTCGCTGAAAGCCTCACCCGCCGCACCGCCCTGCTCGAAGGGCTTCCACAAGAGGCGCTGCAGAAAGTTTATGATGAACGTGTCCGACTGAGCCGCGGTGCTGAGAAAATGCTCCAGCGTATGCAGTCTGCAGGTATCAAAACCATGGTGATTTCGGGCGGCTACACCTTTTTCACCGACCGGGTCAGAGATCGCCTCAGTCTGGATTATGCATTTGCCAATACTTTCGAAGTGCAGGATGGCAAGCTGACCGGGCGCGTGCTGGGTAATATCATCGGCGCATCCGGCAAAGGAGAAATCCTGAAGCGGATACGGGATGAACTCGGACTGAGTAAAGATCAGGTCATTGCTGTCGGGGATGGTGCCAACGATCTGAAGATGCTGGAGGAATCAGGCGTCGGGATTGCCTTCCATGCAAAACCCATATTACGGGAAAAAGCGACTTTTTCCCTCAACCATGTCGGACTCGACGGTATCGTTAATCTGTTCGAGTAATCAGATAATCTGATCGCCCCCCCGTTTTACAGTTGTGATCCGGGACGGATGGTTTCAATAACCAGGTTCATACATCAGAGTATACACATACGCTTCCAGATCATCAGGTAGATCCACGCCGGCCAGTCCCTCCTGACGGGCCACCTGACAAACCTTGACGGCGATCTTTTGTGAAACATCGCGTACCCGGGAAATCTCCGGATAAATCGATCCACGTTCGATTTCTTCAGGTAACACACAATTCGCCAGTTCTTCGGCCGTGGCCAAAAACATACGCTCAACGACCAGGCGTGCATGGCTGGCCACCATCCCCAGCCCGATTCCGGGGTAGATGTACACATTATTTCCCTGCGCCGGGTATCGGGTTCGTCCACCCAGCGTGACCGGAGCAAACGGACTGCCACTTGCAAAAACAGCGCGTCCATCACTCCACCGATACGCCTGGTCAGCAGTACATTCCGTATGTGAGGTTGGATTGGAAAGTGCGATGATCACCGGATGTTCCTGACATCGTGCCATTTGACGAATCGCGATCTCATCGAATGCGCCTGCAGTTCCCGTTGCACCGATCAGTACGTCCGGCCGGATAGCGACAATTGCACCCACGAAATCCATTGCGGCATGTTCACTGGCAAAGGATCGGACACGCGGCTTGATCTCTTCCCGTGCAGTCACCACCAGGCCCTGCCTGTCCACGAAACTGATTCTGGAACGGGCTTCAGCTTCACTCAACCCAGCCATCATGAATGCTGACAACAGTAGTTCAGCAACACCGGTTGCGGCCGAACCCGTTCCCAGCAGCATGATTTTCAGATCAGCAAATGGTTTGTGCGTAATCCGGCAGGAAGCATAAATACCCGCCAGCGTAACCGCAGCCGTTCCCTGAATATCGTCATTGAAACATCGAACCGACCCGGCATAACGATCCAGCAATCTGAATGCATTCTGACTGCTGAAATCCTCGAACTGGATCAATGCCTGCGGAAATTTATCCTGCACGGCCGCCACGAATTCATCCACCAGTGACAGATAATCCTGACCAGTCAGCCGCGGATGCGGGTAACCCAGATATAGTGGATCTTCCCGCAGAATCTGATTACTGGTACCCACATCCAGCATGACCGGCATACAGTACTCGGGACGAATGCCGGCGCAAGCCACATACAAAGCCATTTTCCCGATCGGTATTCCCATACCGTTTGCGCCCAGATCTCCAAGCCCGAGGATGCGCTCTCCATCGGTGACGACGATGATCCGCACATCATTCTCCGGCCAGTTCTCAAACAAAGGCAGGATTTTTCCCCGATCTTCCGGAGTAATGTAAAACCCCTGCGGTTTCCTGAAAATCTGTGTGAACTTCATGCAAGCTTCACCTACAGTGGGCGTATAGACCAGGGGCATGATTTCGCCAATATAGTCGATCAGCGTGCGATAAAACAGCCGCTGGTTCCGTTCGAGCAGGTCGTTCAGATATCCGTACTTCTCGATATTGCTGTTCTTACTGCGCAGATTGGCCAGTACCCGCTGCTGCTGTTTCCCGATATCCGTCACACTATACGGCAGCAATCCCTGCAAACCATAGCGTTCGCGTTCCTCCCGGGTGAAAGCAGTGGATTTATTTTGTACAGGATCATTCAGTAATGCTTTACCTCGCAACGGCTTCATTTTGTTTTCCCCCGCCAGGCTATTGATGTCAATATGGCTCTTTCCGGTTGCCTGCTTCTCTCCAGACTTCATCCGGCCTCGATTTCAACCGGAGTACCGGCTAATACCCGTTCAAACAGATCGAGCAGATCATGGTTATGCATCCGTATGCAGCCGATCGATCCGGGTTTGCCCATCTCGGCACTATCGGGGCTGCCGTGAATATAGATATAACGCTGCATGGTATCGACCGGCCCCAGGCGATTGAACCCCGGTTCACATCCTGAAAGCCATAAGATACGTGTCAGAATCCAGTCACGATTCAGGTTGCGGGCGGCCAGTTCAGGTGTATAAATCTCTCCAGTGGGACGCCGCCGGACAAATACGGTATTGACCGGTGCGCCCTGCCCGATTTTGGCACGGACGATATGTTTACCCAACGGAGTGCAGTAACTGCCACGCTCTTGCCCTGTACCATTTTTTGCGGAAGAAACCGAATAGCGCCTGACAATCTGTCCTGCAGCATCCAGCAGAGTCATTTGTTGCAGTAAAATATTGACGATGATTTTCATGATGTATTCCGCTCTTTGATGCCACGCTTTGCGATGAAAAACTGTTTCAGCAAAGTGCCTGCTTCATCGGCCAGTACTCCCTGGCTCACCATCAGATGATGATTGAGCCGGGTATCGGCAGGCAGATCGAGCAGGCTGCCACATACACCAGTCTTGGGGTCATTCGCAGCGTAAACCAGCCGCGTGATTCTGGCATGAAACATCGCTCCGATGCACATCACGCAGGGTTCGAGTGTGACATACAATGTACACCCCGGCAGGCGGTAATTCCCCACCCTGCTGGCAGCATCACGCAGCGCTATGATTTCAGCATGCGCTGTCGGGTCCACTGTTGTAACCGGGCAGTTGTGCCCACAGCCTACGATTCGACCCTCTCTGACCATTACTGCACCGACCGGCACTTCTCCCGCAGCACCTGCCACACGAGCAAGATCGAGCGCCTGGCGCATAAAATACTCATCTTCCGTTTGAACCGGTACCCGAACTCCCTGTATTTTCATCAGTTCTTTTATGCTAAATTGCCGGCAGATAACCTCGGATCGAACCATGAGCCCTACCAGACAACCAAACGATACTCCTGATGATACCCCCATCCGCCAGGCCGCAGAGGAATTGCGCACCCTGCGCGATCTGCTGCGATTCTCAGTAAGTTATTTCAACCGCTCCGATCTTTTCCTGGGACATGGTCTGCCGACCGCCTATGATGAAGCCGCTTACCTGATCCTGCATACACTGCATCTGAATGCCGATCAACTGGAGCCGTTTATGGATGCTACGCTGACCCGCAACGAACGTGATCAGATTCTTCGCATCATTGAACGGCGCGTGAATGAAAAAATCCCGGTGGCCTATCTGGCGCATGAAGCCTGGCTGGGCGATTTCAATTTCTACATCGACGAACGTGTCCTCATACCGCGTTCATTCATTGCCGAACTGCTGCAAGACCGCCTCGCTCCCTGGGTGATGGATCCGTACAACATCGGCACCGCGCTCGATCTGTGTACCGGCTCCGGCTGCCTCGCCATTTTATTAGCACATGCCTTCGAGCACGCACAAATCGACGCAGTGGATATTTCCTCCGATGCGCTGGATGTTGCATCCATCAATGTCAGAAATTATGATCTGATGAACCGGATCGGCCTGACCCAGTCGGATCTCTTTGCAGAGCTGCAAGGCAAGCGATACGATCTGATTATCAGCAATCCCCCCTACGTCAATGCTGCATCCATGGCTATGCTACCTGAAGAGTACCATCACGAACCCTCTGTTGCGCTTGCCGGTGGATCGGACGGGCTGGATATCATTCGCCGGATTTTCAAAGAAGCTGCTCGTCATTTAACCGAAGACGGGCTGCTGATCATGGAAATCGGCCATAATCAGGCTGAAGTCGAACGAGCATTTCCCCAACTGCCCTGTACCTGGCTGGAGACCAGTTCCGGAGATCAGTTCGTTCTCATGGTCAGGCGCGGCGACCTGCCTGCGTAGAAAGAGGTTTATCCGGAATTCCGGCACCCGGCTGACTGACCAGCTTCAATAACTGCTCCACTTCTGTATCCATCAGCTCGATCCACATACCGCGCTTGAGTCGGGGAGGCAGATTAACAGGGCCAAACCTGACACGAATCAGGCGGCTGACCGTCAATCCCAGTGCTTCGAACATCCGGCGTACTTCACGGTTTCTGCCTTCTTTCAACATGATGCGATACCAGTGATTCGTTCCCGTTCCGCCTTCATCGAGCAACTGATCGAATCTTGCCAGACCATCTTCCAGTTCGATACCGGTAGTGAGGCGAGTAATCTGTTCCGGAGTCAGTTCGCCAACGATACGTACTGCGTACTCCCGCTCCACCTGGTAACGCGGATGCATCAGGCAATTGGCCAGCGTACCATCCGTTGTAAAAATCAGCAGCCCGCTGGTATTGAAATCCAGCCTGCCTATCGCTATCCATTTGGAAGATCGTATGTGCGGCAGTTTGTCGAATACCGACGGCCGTCCCTGCGGGTCTCGCACACTGACGATCTCACCTTCCGGCTTATGGTAAATGATGACTCGTGGTAAAAGCGCGGCAAGCCTGAATCGGATAATTTTTCCATCTACCCGTATCATGTCACCAAGTCCGGCACGATCACCGGGTTTGGCCGTCACTCCATTGATACTCACGCGCCCGGCAGCGATCATGTCTTCGATTTCCCGACGTGAACCCAGTCCGTTACGTGCCAGCAGCTTTTGCAACCTGCTGGTTTCAATCGCAGCAGGCGCAGCACCGGATTGTTTCGAGATGGGAGATGCTTTGCGTATGCGCCGGGGTTTCTGGTTCTTCAGCCGATCAGCCGACATGACGATAAATCCTGTGTTTGAGCCGGCCCGTCAGGAATACGTGACCAGATTTCGTTCAGAAAGGGAATTTCATTCCCGCGGGTAATCCCAGACCGCCGGCCACACTCGCCATTTTTTCCTGTGTTACGGTTTCCACTCGGCGCACTGCATCATTCACGGCAGCGGCCACCAGATCCTCCAGCATTTCCTTGTCATCACCGATCAGGCTGCTGTCGATATTGACCCGTTTCACATCATAGCGACAGGTCATGGTCACTTTGACCATCCCTGCTCCCGCCTGACCTTCTACCTCTATCGCCGCCAGCTTTTCCTGCATGGCCTTCATATTTTCCTGCATTTGCTGGGCCTGCTTCATCAGATTACCCAAATTGGCTTTCATCAATTTAAAATCTCCGTTAGTCGATCGGTTTAATGGAAGAAACATTTAATCTGGCATCGAACTGTTCGATCAGCTCCTGCACGTAGGGATCTGATTCAATCGCTTCAACTGCCTTGGATTGCCTGGCGAGTTTGTCACGATCCTGCAACGCAGCCGAAGTCACACCAGTAATACTACCCTGAGAAAAAACCACTTCGACCGGTTTGCCAAAGTAAATTTCGAGCTGAGATCTCAATCTGTCCTGGTAGGATTTTTCCAGCAGATGTTTATGCATTTCTGCAACATACAACTCGATTCTGCTTTCTGAGAAAGATTTTGCCTCACTGTATTGCGCCAGCATTCGCGTCATCCCGCTCAGTTTGAGCTGATTCACCAGCACAAGCCAGGCTTCATTTGGAGAGTGACCTGATACTGGCTTCGCTTCCTGGGGGTAGGGCGGTGCTTCAATTTTCACTTCACGCGCGTGATCCGTACCGGTATCTGCATAGGCTCTGCCAGGTTGCCGGTAATCCGGCATAAAAGCCAGCATCCGCATCAGTGTCATGGTAAAGCCACTGTATTCGTCCGGCGCATGGGCGAGATCGGTGCGCCCGTGCAGTACAATCTGATAAAACAATTGGATATCCTCGGGACTGAACCGTTTTGTCAGTGCAAGCAGTCTGTCACCGTCCGGCTGTGTTTCATCGAGCATCTGTGGGATGACCTGTGCTGTTGCCAGACGATGAAGCAACGCTGCCAGATCCTGCAAAGCCTGGTCGAACGATACACTTGCTGCTTCCAGCTGATCTGCAACGGCAAATATCGCTGCGCCATTCTGCTCTGCCAGTGCTTCCAGCAATGCAAATATATGATCCTGATCCAGCACTCCCAGCATCGCACGGGTATTTGATTCATTCACTACGCTATTACCGAATGCAATAGCCTGATCGAGCAAACTCAACGCATCACGCAAACTGCCTTTTGCAGCCTGTGCCAGCAATCTCAAGCCAGCAGCATCCGCCGGAATCCCTTCCATGGAAAGAATCTCGGTCAGGCGCCCCACAATCAGGGAAGGAGGTATCTGCTTCAGATTGAACTGCAGACAGCGTGACAACACGGTCACGGGAATCTTCTGGGGATCGGTAGTTGCAAGAATGAATTTGACGTGTTCCGGCGGCTCTTCCAATGTTTTAAGCATTGCGTTGAATGCCGATCTGGAAAGCATGTGGACCTCGTCGATCAGATAGACCTTATAGCGTGCAGCAACCGGTGCATATTGCGCATTATCCAGCAGTTCCCGCATGGCATCCACTTGAGTATTGGAGGCCGCATCCAGTTCGATCAGATCAATGAAATTTCCCTGGTCGATCGCCATACAAACTGCACATTTCCCGCAAGGCGCAGCCGTAACCCCCTGCTCACAATTCAGTGCCTTCGCCAGTATTCTGGCTACTGTTGTTTTGCCAACTCCGCGTGTACCCGTAAACAGATAGGCGTGATGCAGCCGGTTCTGTTCCATCGAATTGATCAGCGCTCTGACAACATGTTCTTGTCCGACCAGCTCCGAAAAATCTTTGGGACGCCACTTGCGGGCAAGTACCTGAGAATCCGTCAAGGTTTTCTATCGAAAAGATGATTATTGCGATCAGGACGATGGCGAAACTGCCGGGAAACAAATTTGCAATTGTACTAAGACGGGTGGCGAGCCGAACCCCCGGCACTTGCGAAAAATAGCTGTGGCTGCTTCCTTCCGGACCTGACCAGATTCACTACCTCACAATGCGGGGAGGCCCGCCAAGCGTTCATTCTACCTCAAGCGGCCGCTTGAATACAGCTTGTTTTACAGCCGATTATACCCTGACACCACAATAATGAAAGCAGCCATCACTTCTACATTCATCCAAGTCTTATGATCCGTGTACCAGCCACCCTGTCGTGCAGGAATTGCCGATTACGATCAAACAAAGCCCATAATAGCCCAAATCCCAGAAAACTGATGCCTATTACTGCCATCAGGTAACGAGCCATAGCCTGCTGTGTAGTGACTTTTCCGTTATTTGCAGAAACAAGACGTAATTTCCAGGTCTGCATGGCCAGAGTCTGGCCACCATGTGTCCAGAACCAGATAAAGTAAATGCCGCCGACGATTAACAGATAGAACTGGAACAGTGGCCTGAAGTATTCAGCTGTGGGATCTCGAAAAAGGAGATGAAACAGGAAGGCAGCAATGAACCACACTCCTAGTAACAGTAAGGATTCATAAGCCAATGCCAGCATACGACGCCAGAAACCTGGTACTGATCCTTCCATCAGCACACTCCCTTATGCTGGTTATTTGTTTCACTCTGAAATTTCATATATTGGAATGGGCGTATCGCTACTAGGCGGACCAGAAAACAGACTGAGTCAGCTCAGCTTGCGACAGACCCATAGTGCAGCGGTGAACAGCAGTATGGCGCCTGCCTGATGTGCTGCAGCAAATGTCAGCGGAACCGACAGCAACAGTGTGGTGATCCCCAGTGCAACTTGAATACATAGCATAATCAGCAGCAGATGACAGGCTAGCCGACCAGACCACGATAATGATAATTGTCTTGCTTTGAACCAGAACAATGGGATGGTAAACATCAGCAGCCAGGCGATCATACGGTGATCAAACTGTACCGTAGTGATATTATCGAAGAAGTTCCGGTACCAGGGCTCCAGTGCGAATAAGGCAGGAGGAATAAAAAAACCATCCATCAGGGGAAATGTATTGTACGCTTTCCCGGCATGAATCCCTGCTACCAGTCCGCCGGACAGGACCATGAAAAACACCAGTCCGGTCAATATCTTGGCAAATCGCCTGAGCTTGCACACAGACAGAGGATCTGCCAAATGCGTATTCACTGGAGAGAGCAGGCCGGTTGCCACCCAGAACATGGCTGCATAAATAATGAAGGCAAGACCAAGGTGTGCGGTCAACCGGTATTGACTGACATAGACATTATCCGCTAATCCACTCATGACCATGTACCAGCCCATTAAACCCTGCAGGCCACCCAGTACAAATATACCCAGCAGCTTGGTACCAAGCACACGATCAACGCGCTTGCGCACCATGAAATAGACAAACGGGACGAAATAAACCAAACCGATCAGACGACCAAGTAAACGGTGAAAATACTCCCACCAGAATATGCCCTTGAATTCATCCAGCGTCATGCCTTTGTTAATCTGCTCATACTGCGGAATCTGACGATACTTTTCCAGCAGAATCTCCCAGTCTCCCTGACTGATGGGCGGGATAGTTCCTACTATGGGTTTCCACTCAACAATAGACAACCCGGAACCTGTCAGACGTGTTACCCCACCAACAACGACCATGGCAAATACCAGCGCACAGCAAACCAGCAGCCAAATCGCAATGGAAGTATGGTTTTGAGTATTCTTATCGGAAATTACAGAAGTTACGGAGTGATATGAACTTGTTTGCATAAATATCAATCAGAGGAGCGTCGTATACGCAACAAACGCTGCTTGTCACGCTCCCATTCCTTACGTTTTTCAGTTTCGCGTTTGTCGTATTGTTTTTTGCCTCGCGCGAGGCCAATTTCCAGCTTGATTCTACCTGATTTATAATGCATATCTAGCGGAATCAGGGTATATCCGGCACGTTCCACCTTACCGATGAGCTCTCTTATTTGTGATGCATGCAACAACAGTTTGCGCGTTTTAACCGGATCAGGATTTACATGAGTTGACGCCGTTGCTAATGGACTTATATGGCTCCCGATAAGAAACAACTCACCTTTGCGGATCAGTATATAGGCTTCTTTCAACTGAGCTCGTCCAGCGCGGATTGCTTTAACCTCCCATCCTTCAAGCACAATGCCGGCCTCATACTTTTCCTCGATAAAATAATCGTGAAAAGCTTTTTTATTTTGCACAATGCTCATCGAGTACAACGGAAAGAAAATTTGCTTATGAAAAATTTTCGTTTAGTGTATCAGTTTTTAGTATCCTTACGCCCTGAATAAGGGAATATGGCGTTATGGCTGAAATAGAAAAAACAGTGCTGGTAGGTTATTCAGCGAGTCAGATGTTTCGTCTGGTGGATACGGTAGAAAACTATCCGGATTTTCTACCGTGGTGTTCAGGTGCTTCAATGAAGCTTATGGAAGATAATGAAACGGCACAGGCAACCGTTCATATTGATTATCATCACATCAAACATAGCTTTACCACAAAGAACACACGCCATCCGCCCGAACTGATCAAAATGGAACTCGTGGAAGGACCCTTCGAAAAACTGAACGGCTATTGGCGATTTATCCCTTTGTCGGAGAATGCCTGTAAGATCGAGTTCCAATTACATTACACATTCTCACATAAATTGCTTGAGAAACTGGTTGGCCCGGTATTTTATGTCATTGCTAATAATTTTGTAGAAGCCTTTGTAGAACAAGCAGAAAAAATTTATGGTCCCAGCATCTAGGAAGGAATCAATCACCATAGAAGTCGCCTTTGCACTTCCTCAACGACAATTCCTCAGGCGACTTCAAGTTCCAATGGGTACTTCAATGTACCAGGCAATCAAACTTTCCGGCGTAGAGAATTTCTATCCTGGAAGTGATAGTACCGCACTCAAAACAGGGATCCATGGGAAAATCACCGACCCGGAAACAATCCTCCATCAGAATGACCGTATCGAAATATACAGGCCTCTCGTTATCGATCCAAAAGAAAAGCGCAGACTGAAATCAGATCGTCTTACAAAGGGGCAAAAATAGAGGTTACCAGAGAGAGTTACTATAGCCCTGGTTAAAAGTATTATAGCAATATCGATGCGGTATTTTGGTGCCGCAGAGAGGAGTCGAACCTCCGACTTGCTGATTACGAATCAGCTACTCTACCAACTGAGTTACTGCGGCTCGCGGGAAATATTTATATTAATTGCTAACTTCCAGCAAAAATCTTTTATTACTGAATTTCAATCGTAGAAATTAAAAACACCCCAACTCATCATTTATCAAAAATTCTGAACTGGGGCGATTTATCCGGCAATCTGATTAACTACATATAAAGAAGCAGGTCCAAACAGACTCTAAATAAGAAGATAATTACTTAATCTGCTGAATCATTAGAAATAATGCCAGCTTCAGGTCTATCCAACAATTCTACGATAGCCATTGGGGCATTATCCCCCCTCCTGAAACCACACTTTAGAATCCTTATATAACCTCCATTCCGGTTTTGGTAGCGAGGCCCCAACTCAGAGAATATCTTAATTACATTATCTCTATTTCTTAGCCTGTCAAACGCCAAGCGCTTGCTTGCAAGTGAGGGATTCTTACCCAAAGTAATCACTGGTTCAACGACACGACGAAGCTCTTTAGCTTTTGGAAGCGTAGTTTTAATAATTTCATGTTCAAGTAATGAATTTGTAAGATTCCTGAACATAGCCAACCGATGGCTTGAAGTACGGTTTAATTTCCGTAAACCATTACGATGACGCATGACCGGGTTCCTTTATATAGTTTTCCAAATTAGCTGGTGGCCAATTTTCTAATTTCATACCCAAGGATAAATCACGAGAAGCAAGAACTTCTTTAATTTCATTAAGTGACTTCCTTCCCAAGTTAGGAGTACGAAGTAACTCTGCCTCAGTTCGTTGAATCAAATCACCAATATAAAAAATATTCTCGACTTTCAAACAGTTTGCAGAACGTACTGTAAGTTCCAGATCATCAACTGGGCGTAATAGTATAGGGTCGATGACAGGTGCTTTTGGCTGTTCTGTCGGGAGCGGTGTACTCTCAAGGTCTGCGAAGAAAGAAAACTGCTCAACCAAGACTTTGGCCGCATATCGTATTGCTTCTTCAGGATCTACCGAACCATTTGTCTCTATGTCGATAATCAGCTTATCTAGGTCAGTTCTTTGTTCAACACGAGCACTTTCCACGGCGTAACTTACACGTCTGATCGGACTGAACGAAGCATCTAACAGAATATCCCCAATCGAAGAAGTACTTTTATCCTCTTTACTGCGATTAGCAGAAGGCAAATAACCCCTCCCCTTTTCAACAGTAATTTGAGCCTCAATTTTTCCGCCACTGGTAATGTGAGCAATCACATGATCAGGATTTACTATTTCTACATCATGAGTAACTTCAATATCACCCGCTGTGACAATACCTTCCGAACTTTTCTTCAGGGTAAGAACTGACTGAGTCTTATTATTGTGAAGTTTAAGAACCACCCCCTTCAAGTTCAGCATCAGATCAACAACATCCTCTTGTAAACCATCTATTGTTGAATATTCATGAACTACTCCGCTAATGCTGACTTTGGTTGGTGCACAACCAGGGACGGAAGATAGTAATACTCTTCGCAACGCATTACCCAAAGTATAGCCAAAACCATGCTCAAAAGGCTCCATTACGACCTTCGCATGCAAAGGTGAGATATTATGTACCTCTACAATCCTAGGTGTCAGAAAACTATTCGATGACATAAATACGCCAATATATAAAAAAGTGCCAACTACTTGGAATAAAGTTCCACAACTAAAGATTCGTTAATTGTCGAAGATAAATCATTACGCTCAGGCTTACTCTTATAGAGGCCTTTAAGGCTATCAAAATCCACCTCCAGCCAAGACGGAATGCTACGACGTTTGGCTGCCTCGATAGAAGCTTTGATTCTCAAATAGGTCTTTGCATGTTCAGCAATTTCAACAAGATCACCAGGCTCAACTAAATGAGACGGGATATTCACTCTTTTTCCATTCAATAGAATGCAGTTATGCCTTATTATCTGCCTCGCTTCTGATCTGGAAGATCCAAATCCCATATTATAGGCGACGTTATCAAGACGGCTTTCCAGAAGCTGTAATAAATTGTCACCTGTAACACCTTTTTGTTTATCAGCTCGCTTATAAACATTACGGAACTGGTTTTCAAGCAGTCCATAAATTCTTCTTATTTTCTGTTTTTCCCTGAGCTGCACTGCGTAATCAGACAACCTTACCTTCTTTTGTCCATGTTGCCCAGGTGGGTAATTCCTTCGTTCTATGGGGCATTTATCGCTAAAGCATTTATCCCCCTTGAGAAATAGCTTTTCACCTTCACGACGACACTGACGACACTTTGGATTTATATTTCTGGCCACAAATTTTCTCCTTCTTAGATACGACGCTTCTTAGGCGGCCTACATCCATTATGAGGTATGGGTGTCACATCGGTTATACTGGTAATCTTAAAACCTGTAGCGTTAAGAGCTCGTACGGCAGAGTCACGCCCCGGCCCGGGCCCTTTTACTCTTACCTCCAAATTTTTAACACCGTATTCCAGCGCTGCTCTGCCTGCATGTTCTGCAGCAACTTGTGCTGCAAATGGGGTGCTTTTACGCGAACCCTTAAATCCCACCCCGCCGGATGTTGCCCAAGAAAGAGCATTCCCTTGACGATCAGAAATAGTCACGATTGTGTTATTGAAGGAAGCATGAATATGCGCCACCCCCTCAACAACATTTTTTTTAACTTTTTTACGAGTTTTTAATGAAGGCTTTACCATTAATTTCTTTGTTTAAGAAGTATATTAGAAACAATTTTTATTACTTTGCACCTATTGCTTTACGCGGCCCTTTTCTGGTTCGAGCATTGGTTTTAGTTCTCTGACCTCGTACCGGTAAACCACGACGATGTCTCAATCCCCGATAACTGCCAAGGTCTATCAATCTTTTGATATTCATCGAGATCTCTCTACGTAGGTCTCCCTCAACAACCAATTTTGAAACTGATTCTCTTAATTCATCTAGCTTAATATCTTCCAAATCTTTAAGCTTAACAAAAGGCGGAATCTGCAAATCAGAACAAATTTTACGAGCCGTCGTGTTCCCTATTCCATAAATTGCTGTCAATGCTATATTGACATGCTTGTTACTAGGTAAATTAACACCTGCTATACGAGCCATTTTTCCTACCCTAACATAAAATACTAAATTCAGCCTTGACGTTGTTTATGTCTAGCATCAACACAAATAACACGCACAACACCATATCGCCTTATTATTTTGCAATTCCTACATATTTTTTTGATCGATGCACGAACTTTCATAAAATACTCACTATATATTTATACTATTAAAAGTTGGGTTAAGTTTTATTTAGTCCGAAAGGTTATCCGAGCTCTCGTTAAATCATAAGGTGTCAAATCAACCGTTACCTTATCTCCTGGCAGTATACGGATATAATTCATCCTCATCTTACCGGAGATATGGCCTAACACGATATGACCATTTTCCAACTTTATCCTGAAAGTAGCATTCGGGAGTGTTTCTATAATCTCACCCTGCATCTGTATAGTTTCTTCTTTAGCCATTAAAAACCTATCGCGAGAAACTACTGCCACCAGCCTTAAAATTGGCTTTCTTTAATAAACTCTCATATTGGCCAGACATCACATGAGACTGAACCTGAGCCATGAAATCCATCGTAACTACTACTATGATTAATAGCGATGTCCCACCAAAATAAAATGGAACATTCCACTTCAGAATCATAAACTCTGGTAGCAAACAAACCAATGTGACATATATTGAGCCAATCAATGTAAGTCGCAACATAATACGTTCTATGTACCTTGTGGTTTGATCTCCCGGCCTTATTCCGGGTATAAAGGCACCACTCTTTTTTAGGTTATCAGCCGTTTCTTTTGGATTAAAAACAAGTGCAGTATAAAAAAAACAAAAGAAAATAATTAAAGCAGCGTATAGCGCAACATAGATGGGCTGCCCCGGTGTCAATGCACTACTAAAATCTTTCAACCAGTCCAATGATAGACTATCCGAAAACCAACCAGCCAAAGTAGCAGGGAATAGAATAATACTTGAAGCAAATATCGGTGGTATGACTCCAGACATATTCAGCTTCAATGGCAAATGAGAGGATTGACCACCCATAACTTGCTTACCAACCTGCCTTTTCGCGTAATTAACCAAAATTTTACGCTGGCCCCGCTCAATGAATACAACAAAATACGTTATTGCTATTGCAGCAACAAAAATGAACAATGCTGTAAGAAAATGCATTGCACCAGTATTCACTAGTTCTAAAGTACCACCAATAGCACTTGGAAGCCCTGCCGCGATTCCCGCAAAAATTATCAGTGAAATGCCATTTCCGATGCCACGTTCAGTAATCTGTTCTCCTAACCACATAAGAAACATAGTTCCAGTTACAAGAGTAATGACCGTTGTAACAATAAAATAAAAATCTGGCTGAATCACTAAACCAGGTTGTGATTGCAGCGCAATAGAAATTCCATAACTTTGCAATGTGGAAAGGAACAACGTACCGTAACGAGTATATTGTGTAATCTTTTTCCTTCCGGATTCACCTTCTTTTTTCAAAGACTCTAAATAAGGCACTGCTACAGTACCTAACTGCATAATGATCGATGCAGATATATACGGCATGATGCCAAGGGCAAATATAGAAAACCTTGACAGTGCACCACCAGAGAACATGTTAAACATACCAAGAATCCCGCCTTCCTGGGAGTCAAACAGATCCTTCAAAACAATGGGATCAATCCCCGGAACAGGAGCATGAGCACCAATACGGTATACTATCAGAGCTAATACTAAAAACCAGAATCGTTTCTTCAGATCGTAGAATCTATCGGTCAAAGCAGCTTTAGATTTAGATGCCATTTACATCTTTTACAGTTAGTTCAACCAAACCACCCATTTGCTCTACTGCTTCTTTTGCCCCACGCGAAATTATCAAGTCTTTTATCTTAATTGCACGTTTAATCAATTGATTACCAAGAATAACTTTAACCGGGTCATTTATATTTTTTATTAATCCATGATCATATAAAACACTCGGATTAAACTCACTTGAATCAATTAGCTGTAAGGTAGAGAGCTTAATCTCCCTCACCTGTTTCTTACCATAAACAGTAAAGCCTCTCTTTGGCAATCGACGTTGCAATGGCATCTGCCCGCCCTCGAAACCAACTTTATGAAAGCCTCCAGCACGAGATTTCTGTCCTTTGTGCCCTCTTCCACATGTTTTACCAAGTCCAGAGCCTATTCCCCGACCCACACGCCTTTTAGGCTTAGCAGATCCAATACCAGGTTTTATTGTATTAAGCTTCACGTTATTCCTCTACCTTTAGTAGATAGGCCGTTTTGTTGATCATTCCTCTTATTGATGGATGATCACACAGAGAAACTGTATGGTTCAACCTTCTTAATCCCATACCTTTGATGACCAATCTATGACTATGCCTTGTACCGATCAAACTTTTTACCAAGGTTACCTTTATAATTTTTCGCTTTTCCATTTACTTCAAGCCTCAGTAATCTCGTCAATGCTTTTCCCTCTTTTAGCAGCAATCATTGCCGGCGTTTGAACTTTGCTTAATCCATCCAAGGTAGCACGTACAATATTATAAGGATTTGTGGAGCCCAAGCACTTAGCTAAAATATTATGAATTCCCATCACTTCAAAAATCGCTCTCATTGGCCCTCCAGCGATAATACCCGTACCTTCTGAAGCTGGTTGCATATATACTCTGGCTGCACCGTGTCGCCCAATTACAGAGTGGTGAAGCGTCCCATTAATAAGGTTAACTCTAACCATGCGCTGTCGAGCTTCATCCATTGCTTTTTGAACAGCAAGGGGTACCTCTCTCGATTTTCCTTTGCCCATACCCACACTACCTTTTCCATCACCAACTACTGTCAACGCTGCAAAACCAAGAATCCTTCCCCCTTTTACCACTTTGGTGACACGATTGACAGAAACCATTTTTTCTTTCAATCCATCTGTTTTTACCTCATCTGAGGTTTTAGTATTAGCAGATTTAGTTGTTTTCGTCACCTTGATTACCTCTAGTTTAAAACTTCATACCGGCTGATCTGGCTGCATCAGCAAGAGCTTTTATTCGACCATGATACTTAAAACCTGATCTATCAAATGCTACTTCGTAAATTTGAGATTCAATAGATTTTTTTGCTACTAAGTGTCCTACATACTTAGCTGCCTCAATTGTTCCGCCGCTTGGATACTGCTTCTTTACCTCAGCTTCAACCGTAGAAGCACTAACAATCACACGATTTGAAGAAGGGTCTAAAACCTGGGCATATATATGATTATTGCTCTTATGAACAGATAACCTAAACTGCTTTGAGTTTCCTATTTTAATTCTAGTTGCTTTGGCTCGCCTTAAACGCATCTGCTTAGTATTTAACAACATCACAAGCCCCTACTTTATTTTTTCTTAGTCTCTTTAATCGTAACTTTCTCATCGAAATAACGTATCCCCTTACCTTTATAAGGTTCAGGACGTCGATACGATCTCACCTCTGCCGCAACTTGTCCTACTTTCTGTTTGTCTATTCCCTTAATTAAAATTTCAGTCGTGCTTGGTGTTTCAACCTTAATACCTTCTGGAACAGTATAAGCAACCGGATGAGAGAAACCTAAATTTAAATTAAGAATATTACCAGCTGCCTGAGCTTTATATCCAACTCCAATAATAAGCAGTTTTTTTTCAAATCCGGCTGTTACACCTTTTATCATATTGGATATAAGAGCCTTGAGGGTACCAACTATCGACTTAGTTTGCTTTGTGGCATTTAAAGCCTCAATCGTTAACTGATTAGAACTCACAACAATTTTAGCATTGTGTGCATCAATAGCTTGAAATAAACTACCCAACGGGCCTTTTATAAATACACCAAACTCAGTCAACTGAACTTCTACAAATTTTGGTATTTCTATAGGTTTTGTCGTTACAAAAACTGATGACATTGATAATTACCTCAAGTAACCACACACAATAACTCACCACCAACACCAGCCATCCTCGCCGTACGTTCTGTCATAACTCCCTTGGAAGTTGATACTATTGCCACTCCCAAGCCATTCATTACCCTCGGCAAATCATTCTTTGATTTATAACTTCTCAACCCAGGTTTGCTTACCCGACTAATTGAAGCAATAACAGGCTCACCATTAAAATATTTAAGAATTACACTAATGGATGGCTTCTTATGATTGGAATCTTCTTGAAAATTCTCAATATATCCCTCTTCTTTCAATATTTTCAAAATTGCTTTCTTTAATTTTGAAGAAGGTATTTTTATTTCTTTCTGCTCAGCCGATTGAGCATTTCTTATACGCGTAAGCATATCGGCTATAGGATCGGTCATGCACATATATATACCATTTTACTCTTCATTTCCGGGAAACCAACTAATTACGAATTTAATCTCTTCGCAACTCAATTATTACCAACTTGCTTTTATAAGTCCTGGAATTTCACCACGCATGGCTATCTCACGCAGCTTAATTCGACCCAAACCAAATTTCCTAAATACCCCCCTTGGTCTCCCAGTTAAAGCACAACGTTGCCGCAACCTAACCGGACTGGCATTTCGGGGTAATTTCTGAAGAAGATCTCTGGCTGATGCTTTAGCCTCAATATCAGATCCTGCATCTCTCAATATAGAAACTATCTCTGCACGGCGTGCAGCATACTTATTAACAGTTTTTAATCTTTTCAAATTCCGGTTTACAATCGACTTTTTTGCCACGATACATCCCTTAATTTTTAAACGGAAATTTAAAAGCTGATAAAAGTGCTCTAGCCTCTTGGTCAGTCTTGGCAGTTGTAGTAACAGTAATATTTAAACCACGCACTTTATCAATCTTATCGTAATCAATCTCAGGAAAGATAATCTGCTCTTTGATTCCCATATTAAAATTTCCACGCCCATCAAATCCCTTGACCTGAATTCCCCTAAAATCACGAATACGTGGAATCGCAACGTTAACAAGACGATCTAAGAATTCGTACATTTTTACACCCCGTAAAGTTACTTTACAGCCAACGGGGTAACCTTGCCTTACCTTGAATGTGGCAATTGACTTCCTAGCCTTGGTCACAACAGGCTTCTGCGCCGAAATCTTTTCCAAATCACTAACAGCATTTTCTATAATTTTCTTGTCTGCGGATGCTTCACCAACACCCATATTCAAGGTAATTTTAGTGATTTTGGGAACCTCCATTACAGTCTTGTAATTAAACTTCTGTGTAAGTTCCTTAGTAACCGTATCTCTATAATATTCTAGCAATCGTGCCATTTCTCTATCCACTTTTATGAATCTATCAAAGTACCATCAGATTTAAAATATCGTACTTTATTACCTGATTCATTAAATCTAAAGCCCACTCTATCAGCTTTGTTCTTTGCGGGATTGAAAATTGCAATATTTGAAATATGCAGAGGTTTCTCAGTTTCTACAATCCCACCAGTAATATTTTTGTTAGGATTAGGCTTGATGTGAGATTTAACTTTATTTACCTCTCTCACTATTACCCTTTCAGTACTTTGAAATCGGATGACTGTAGATTGCTTACCTTTATCCTTGCCTGCTATAACAATTACGCTGTCACCTTTTCTAATTTTTTTCATGACTTATAAATTCCCCTTTATATAACTTCAGGAGCAAGTGAAACAATCTTCATGAATTTTGCCGTACGGAGCTCCCGCGTAACCGGACCAAAAATCCTGGTACCTATTGGCTCTAACTTATTATTCAGGATTACCGCCGCGTTAGTATCAAATTTGACTAAGGAGCCATCAGCTCTACGAATCCCCTTGGCCGTACGCACGATAACTGCATTATATACCTCGCCCCTTTTAATACGTCCCCGTGGCGCAGCATCTTTTACAGCGACCTTGATAACATCACCGATCCCGGCAAACCTTCTCTTTGAACCGCCCAAGACTTTAATACACATCACTGTACGTGCCCCAGTGTTATCAGCCACTTTCAGTAATGATTGCATCTGAATCATGTTTCAGTTTCCTATCTATAATTTGGCTAGTGTATCAACTAACAAACAGAAATTAACCAATGATTCTCTATAAAAATTTCTATCAGTTAACTTTAATTACGCTGACTACCTGCCAGGCTTTAGTTTTTGACTTTGGACGAGTTTCACTTATGGCTACAATATCGCCCAGTTTATATTGATTGAGCTCATCATGTACATGATACTTACTTGAGCGCGTAACAATTTTTCCATACAAAGGATGTTTTACTTTTCTGTCGATCCTTACTGTTACGGTCTTATCCCTTTTATCACTCACGACCTGTCCAATCAGCGTCTTGCTTTGATTGTCTGAGCTCATAATTGTCCTGTTTTCTCACGAATAATTGTTTTGAGACGCGCAATATCTTTACGAACTTTATTAATCTGGGATACGTTAGCAAGCTGTTGTGTTCTATGTTGCAGTCTTAGGCCAAATTGCGCTCTTCTGAGAGAAAGAAGCTCTTTCCCCAACTCCGACAGATTTTTTTCCCGTAGCTCTTGTACCTTCATTTAAAAATCAACTCCCCAAATGCCGAATTACAAAAGTGGTCTGCATTGGCAGTTTCGCTGCAGCCAACCTAAATGCTTCACGTGCGAGTGACTCATCCACCCCATCCATTTCATAAAGCATTTTACCTGGTTGAATTTCAGCAACGTAATACTCAGGATTCCCCTTACCTTTACCCATTCTTACCTCAGCAGGTTTCTGTGAAACAGGCTTATCCGGGAATACTCTTATCCAGATCCGACCACCTCGCTTAATATGTCGCGTCATAGCCCGCCTTGCGGCCTCAATCTGTCTTGAAGTCAATCTGCCACGACCAATGGCTTTTAACCCAAATTCCCCAAAACTGACTTTTGCCCCTCTTGTTGCTATGCCAGTATTACGACCTTTATGTTGTTTTCTAAATTTGGTTCTGGCGGGTTGTAACATTACATATTTCCTTTGCTATTCTGGGATGTACGATATTAACTACAATCTTAAATAGTAAGCATCTATCAAGATAACTACGGAGTTAAAAGTTAATTTTGCCTTTCCTTAATACCAAGCTGCTCACCTTTAAAAACCCATACTTTAACGCCAATGATTCCATATGTTGTTTTGGCTTCTGAGGTTCCGTAATCAACTTCTGCACGTAATGTATGAAGTGGCACCCTGCCTTCTCTATACCATTCAGTTCGAGCTATTTCTATACCATTTAATCTGCCGGAACTCATAATTTTTATCCCTTGAGCACCAAGGCGCATAGCATTCTGTATAGCTCTCTTCATAGCTCTTCTGAACATTATTCTTTTTTCGAGCTGTTGAGTAATACTTGCGGCAATAAGCTGCGCGTCAATCTCAGGTTTTCGTATTTCCTCTATATTAATGTGCACCGGTACATTCATCAATTTTTCGACATCTCTACGAAGAATCTCTATATCTTCGCCTTTCTTACCTATAACTACGCCGGGGCGTGACGTATGTATCGTAATCTTCGCATTTTTTGAGGGCCGTTCAATTATGATACTTCCAACTGAAGCATGTGCCAGTTTCCTTTGAAGATATTGTCTAACACTAATGTCTTCATTTAAAAAATCCGAAAACTTTTTTGTATTTGTATACCAACGTGAAGACCAGTTTTTTAAAACTGACAGCCTGAACCCAGTTGGATTAATTTTTTGACCCATAAACTATTCACCCTTCTTTTATAAACTTGACTCGTTTTATTTATTCGAAACAGTCAAGAAAATGTTGCACGTGGGCTTCGATATCCGGTTACCCCTCCCTTTCGCACGCGGACTTACACGTTTAAGGGTAGCTCCCTGGCCAACGAAAATCTGGTTGATTTTCAATTCATCGATATCTGCACCTTCATTGTGTTCTGCATTTGCTACAGCTGACTCAAGAAGCTTTAAAATAATTGAAGCTCCCTTTTTAGGGCTAAAAGCCAGAAGTCTAATAGCTCGTTCTACCTGTAGTCCACGTATTTGATCTGCAACGAGACGCCCCTTTTGAGCAGATAACCTTACGCTACGTAAAACTGCGGATGTTTCCATATATTATCCTATCGTTTAGATCCGGCTGCCTTCTTATCTCCGGCATGACCTTTAAACGTTCTAGTATGTGAAAATTCACCAAGTTTATGGCCAACCATATTTTCAGTTACAAAAACAGGAACATGCTGCCTACCATTGTGAACTGCAATTGTTAAGCCAATAAAATCGGGAAGTATTGTCGACCTTCTCGACCAGGTTTTGATCGGTTTTTTATCATTATTCTGACGAGCAGATAAAACCTTATTAACAAGATGAAGATCGACAAACGGTCCTTTGGAAACAGATCGGCTCATTTTTTTAACCTTTCTTAGAATATCTACTACGAACAATCATATTAGATGTCCGTTTATTTTTTCTTGTACGAGACCCTTTCGAAGGAGTTCCCCAAGGACTGACAGGATGTCGTCCTGCAGCAGTTTTACCTTCGCCACCACCGTGCGGGTGATCTATAGGATTCATTGCCACGCCACGGACAGTTGGCCTGACTCCCCTCCATCGAACAGCACCTGCTTTACCAATTGACTGCAAATTATGTTCGGAATTGCTTACTTCACCTATCGTGGCTCTGCAGCTTATATGAATTTTTCTAATCTCACCCGACCTTAGTCTGATTTGAGAATAATCACCTTCTTTCGCCATTAATTGAGCTGATGACCCTGCTGACCGTGCAAGCTGCGCACCTTTCCCTGGTCTCAGTTCAATACAATGTATTACGCTTCCAACAGGTATATTCCGTATAGGCATCGCGTTACCCATCTTAATGGGTGAGCTCGAACCACTTACTAAATACGAGCCGACCTCAATATCTTTTGCCGCAATGATGTACCGCCTTTCGCCATCGGCATAACAAAGCAAAGCTATATAAGCACTTCTATTGGGGTCGTATTCAATACGTTCAACTTTTGCAGGAATATCATCCTTATTTCTACGGAAATCAACTATACGATAATGTTGTTTATGTCCGCCACCAATGTGGCGTACCGTTATTCTTCCCGAGTTGTTCCTACCTGCATTCTTCTTCTTTTTTTCCGTTAATGCAGCAAAGGGCTTACCTTTATAGATAAAACTATTTACGGACCTAATTACAGCTCTTCTGCCTGGTGAGGTCGGCTTGGTTTTTCTTAGTGCCATCATTTATCCTCGAATAATTTAACATCAGTAAAGTCTATCTCACGATCCCCTTTAAGACTTACAAATGCTTTTTTCCAATTCGATTTTTGTCCAAGATAACGGCCAAATCTTTTCTTTTTTCCTTTCACATTCACCACTTGCACACTCTTAACCTGAATATTCTGTGATTTCCAGATCTGTTCAATTGCTGATTTAATTTCAGTTTTATTTGCGTCGCGCGAAACATAAAATATTATTTGCTTCGCTTTTTCTGCAATAAAAGTTGATTTTTCGGAAATCTGTGGAGCTTTTATTACTTCTAACGCTCTTTCGCTACTTATCGTGATATTTCTCATTGCAGCACGTTTTCAATTTTATTGACCGTATCCCGAGTAATAACCACACTGTCATATGCCAGCAAACTAACGGGATCTATTAAATCAACTTCAACCACTTTTAAATTTGGAAGATTTCTGGAAGCTAGATACAGATTGCTATCTATCTCACTGATAATAATCATCACATTTTCCAACTGGTAGTTTTTTAATTTCTGCAGACAAACCTTTGTTTTTGGCATCTCTATCTGAAATTCATCAATAGCCACCAACTTGTTATTTCTTAATAATTCTGAAAATATTGTGCACATTCCAGCACGATACATTTTCCGATTTAACTTCTGTTTAAAATTTTCTGTAGGCTTATTTGGAAAAATCTTTCCACCTCCACGCCAAAGTGGGTTGGTTGCGGCACCCGTTCTCGCCCTGCCCGTTCCTTTCTGCCTCCACTGTTTCCGCGTTGAGCCAGTAACATCTGAACGCCCTTTCTGAGCACGTGTTCCCGCTCTTGCGTTCGCCAGATAAGATTTAATCACCTGATGAACCAACGCTTCGTTATAAACCCTGCCAAAAACAGATTCTGATGCTTCTATATCTTCTATTTGTCCGTTTTCGTATATACAAGGAATTTTAACCATTTACTCACACTCATCTGTTATTATTTACTTGGCTGTTTCACGCCAGGACGTATAAAAACACCATTACCCTTGGATCCTGGAACCGAGCCTTTTAAAAATAGTAAACCCCTGCCGGCATCAACACGCACAACCTCTATATTCTGAACAGTACACTGCGCGTTCCCCAAATGCCCGGTCATCTTTTTTCCGGGAAATACTCTACCAGGATCCTGCGCCATACCAATCGAACCAGGAACATTATGTGACCTTGAATTTCCGTGACTGGCTCTGCTTGAAGAAAAATTATGACGCTTTATGGTACCAGCATACCCCTTTCCTATTGATATGCCACATACATCTACCTTTGACCCTACTTCAAAAAGTTCAACGCTGATTTCAGATCCAATTTTGATATCACTACCGATATCATGACCAACTCTAAACTCCTTGATCACAGTTCCAGCTTCAACTCCAGCTTGCGCAAAATGTCCTGACAACGCTTTTGTTATCCGACTTTTACGACGATATCCCTGTGTTAGCTGTACCGCAGAATAACCATCTTTTTCTTCTGTTTTAACCTGAACCACACGATTTCCTGATACGTCAAGAACGGTAACGGGTATGCTGTTTCCTGATTCGGTAAATACTCTCGTCATACCTATTTTTTTACCGATTAAACCTAGTTTCATTATTTTCCTCTTTAATGAATCTCTACCTGTTACAGCCAACCATTAAGTTAAAGCTTAATTTCAACATCGACTCCAGCCGGCAAATCAAGCTTCATTAATGCATCGACTGTTTTATCTGTTGGGTCAATAATATCCATTAATCTTAAATGCGTTCTAATCTCAAACTGATCTCGAGAAGTTTTATTTACGTGCGGCGACCGCAAAACATCAAATCGTTCTATACGTGTTGGAAGTGGAACAGGACCCTTGACGACTGCACCCGTACGCTTGGCCGTTTCTACTATCTCAATAGCTGACTTATCTATCAGGCGATAATCAAATGCCTTTAAGCGTATTCGAATTTTTTGATTTTGCATAAAAAAACAGATTGTATATTTTTAAAAAGTACCCTGCCCGTTACCACAACCAACCTCGGATTTATTCGATCACTTTAGCGACCACGCCTGCACCTACGGTACGTCCACCTTCACGGATTGCAAAACGCAACCCCTCATCCATTGCAATCGGCGCAATCAGATTGACTGTGACCGAGATATTATCCCCGGGCATCACCATCTCAACACCTGCCGGCAACTCAATCGATCCTGTCACATCCGT
>WBZO01000726.1_pt1 | contig 62944 bp, 51 predicted proteins | sample 5204261 | NCBI WGS metagenome assembly WBZO01 (sample SAMN12412400, study PRJNA552823) | activated sludge metagenome | isolation source: activated sludge from anammox sidestream of wastewater treatment plant... | place: USA: North Carolina | collected 2017-09
AGCCATCAAAGAAGGAAATTAACAGCCATGTCCCTATTCAGCGTATTCAATGTAGCCGGTTCATCCATGGCAGCCCAGTCGCAGCGACTGAATGTCGTGGCCAGCAATCTTGCCAATGCAGACAGTGCTACCAGTTCGACCGGAGAAGCCTATCGTTCCCGCCAGGTGGTGTTTCGCACGATCGATGTCACGGCAGACAAGGCGAAGGGAGTGAAAGTGGCAGGTGTGGTGAACGACCCTTCACCCATGCGGGTGGTGTACGACCCGAAGCATCCGATGGCGAATGAAAAGGGGTACGTCACTCTGCCCAATGTCAACGTGGTGGATGAAATGGTCAACATGATGTCGGCTTCGCGCTCCTATCAGAACAGTGTCGACATGATGAACGTGACCAAAACACTGCTGCAGAAAGCGTTAACAATCGGTCAATAAAAGGAGAGAACGCACCATGAGTCAGGTACAGAACAATTCCAGCGTATCCGAGCTGCTGGCTTCGAATAGCGGCAGTATCAAGTCTTATCGCAAAGACGAGGAGGATCCTCAGGATCGGTTTCTCAAGCTGCTGGTGACACAAATGCAAAACCAGGATCCGCTCAAACCAATGGATAACGCGGAAGTGACCAGTCAGATGGCGCAGATCAGCACTGTGAGCGGTATCGACAAACTCAATACCACTCTGGAGAAACTGGTGGCGGATTCCGATGCTCGGCGTTCGTTTGAAGCAGCCACTATGATCGGCCGTGGTGTGCTGGTTCCGGGAACCGACATGCAACTGGAAAATCAGGCGGCTATAGGCGGGTTTGAGCTGGCTGAGTCGGTGGACAAGCTTACCGTCACCGTCAAGGACAGTGCCGGTATTACGGTACGTGAAATCGATCTTGGCGCACAGGCTGCAGGTGTAGGCACCTTCGTCTGGGATGGTATGGCCAATAACGGGAACGCAGCGGCGGATGGACAGTACAGCTTCGCACTGAAGGCGATACGCGCTGACAAGGAAGTATCTTCCTCGGCCCTGGCGTTCGGTTCAGTCAGCAGCGCTCAGGCGGGTAAGGATGGCGCTTTGCTGGAAGTAGGCAGGCTGGGGTATGTCAGTATGGACGATGTTAAAAAAATATTTTGAGTAGGAGAGTAAATCATGGGTTTTCAACACGGATTGAGTGGATTGAGAGCAGCTTCAGCCAAGCTGGATGTGACCGGTAACAATATCGCCAATGCCAACACCGTTGGATTCAAGCAATCACAAGCGCAGTTTGCTGATGTTTATGCTAATTCATTAGGCGGGGGCAAGAATCAGATCGGGATTGGTACTCAGCTGGCAGCCGTCGCGCAGGAGTTTAATCAAGGGAATGTGACGCCCACCAATAACCCGCTGGATGTCGCGATTACCGGCAATGGTTTTTTTCGGATGGATAACAACGGCTCGATCAGTTTTACCCGTAACGGCCAGTTTCATCTGGACAAAGATGGGTTTCTGGTCAATGCGAGCAATTACAACGTCACCGGTTTCGGGGCGGATGCGGCTGGCACAATCATTCCCAATGTTCCGGTTAATTTACGGTTGCCTACAGCAGATATGACGCCTAAGCCGACTACCAGTTTCATGACGGGAGTTAATCTGGATGCGCGTGAAGACGTACCATCGGCATCCCCTTTTAATGCAACTAATCCATTGACTTATACCCACTCCACTTCGGGAGAGATTTTTGACAGTTTTGGTAATTCCCATATATTAAATTTATATTTCCAGAAAACAGCTGCATCCGCGTGGGATGTATATATGACAGTGGATGGTGCGGTAGATGGCGCTGGAGTACCTGATGGGATAACAGGTGCTCCAATCTCTTTGACCTTTGATTCTTCCGGAAACATGACATCGCCCACTACCTTAGAACAGATTGAGGTGGATGCTTCTGTACTAGGTGCGGGTGTTTCGTCGCTTCCGTTTAAGCTTGATTTAACCCGTTCCACCCAGTTTGGCAGTAACTTTGGGGTCAATATGATGAACCAGGATGGGTTTGCTTCGGGTCGCCTGGCCGGGTACAGCATTTCTGATAATGGTGAGATCAGAGCCAGTTACACCAATAATGTCACGCGCACAGTCGGGCAGCTTGCGCTGGCAGGTTTTTCCAATCCCAATGGTCTCAAGCCGATGGGAAACAACCAGTGGGGTGAGACGGCTGAGTCCGGATTGCCGCTGGTGGGTGTTCCGCAAACCGGTATTCTGGGTGCACTGCAATCTTCCGCAGTGGAAGAATCCAATGTCGATCTGACGACTGAACTGGTCAGCCTGATCATGACGCAGCGCGTCTATCAGGCCAATGCCAAGACCATTGAGACACAGGATGCGGTGATGCAATCCATCATGAATATCTGATGAATTTCCCGTTTAACTCTAATTCAGTGAGTACCTGAAATGGACAGACTGATTTACACCGCGATGACCGGTGCATTGCACACGATGACGCAGCAGGCAACGGTCTCTCATAATCTGGCCAATGCCTCAACCACAGGCTTTCGCGCACAGACCGATGCTTTTCGGGCAGTGCCTGTTTATGGGGAATCACTGCCCACCCGCGCATTTGTGCTCGATTCGACGACGGGCGCGGATTTTACACCGGGTGCGATCCAGCAGACCAATCGTCCGCTGGATGTGGCGGTGCAGGGTTCCGGCTGGATTGCGGTACAGCTTGAAAATGGGGAAGAAGCCTATACCCGGCACGGCAATCTCAAAATGGACGCCAATGGTATTCTCCAGACACAACAGGGCTTCAACATCAAGGGAGAATCCGGTCCCATTACCATTCCGCCCGACAGTCGCATCGCGATTGGCAAGGATGGCAGTGTTTCAGTGCTGCCGTCAGATTCGAGAATGACCGCCGTTTCGATCGTCGGACGGATCAAGCTGGTCGATCCGCCGGCAGAGCAGCTTGTTCGGGGAGAGGATGGCCTGTTCCGGCTGAAAGAGGGAGGTCAGGCGCCTGTCAGTGAAAAAGTGGCCCTGATCGATGGCGCGCTTGAAAGCAGTAATGTCAATGTAATCAGCGAAATGGTGAAGATGATCACCCTTGCGCGGCAGTTCGATATGCAAATGAAGATGCTCGAAAATGCCCAGCAGAATGCCCAGCAGGCAGGTGAAATCATGACACTGAGGGGCTGATACGGGTAGATGCCGGGATGTCGTGACATTGCTGGTGAATTTTTAATTACGCTGAAAGGATAACGATATGGTTCGCTCATTGTGGATATCGAAAACAGGTCTGGATGCCCAGCAGACCAAAATGGATGTGATTGCCAATAATCTGGCCAATATCAGTACCAATGGCTTCAAGCGGATGCGCCCGGTATTCGAGGATCTGCTGTACCAGACCATACGCCAGCCGGGTGCCCAGTCATCCGAACGGACTCGCCTGCCTTCCGGCCTGCAGTTGGGAACCGGGGTGCGGCCGGTGGCAACGGAGAATATCTTCTTGCAGGGGAATCTGCAGCAGACTGGTAATACGCGCGATGTGGCGATTCAGGGAGAAGGATTTTTCCAGATCCTGCTACCCGATGGCACGCTGGCTTATACCCGTGATGGTGCATTCCAGTCCGATCAGGATGGTCAACTGGTGACTGCGAGCGGCTTTCCGCTACAGCCGTCCATTACCATTCCGCCGAATACACTGAATATCACGATCGGGCGGGATGGCACGGTGTCCGTCCTGACGCCGGGTTCGGCTTCACCGGTGCCGGTGGGTAACATTCAACTGACTACCTTCATCAACCCGGCCGGGTTGCAACGCTTCGGTGAGAATCTCTATCTTGAAACCATGAGCAGTGGCGTGCCCAATCCCGGTATTCCGGGTACCAATGGCATCGGGCTGCTGAATCAGGGGTTCGTGGAAACTTCCAACGTGAACGTGGTGGAAGAACTGGTCGAGATGATTCAGACGCAGCGTGCGTATGAAATCAACTCCAGATCGATCTCGACTTCCGATCAGATGCTGGCCCGGTTGACTCAGCTTTGATCCATCTGATGTCAGATTTTATCGATCGGATATATCAATGGGAGACTCAGGTTTTTCGGTATTTTCACCGGATCGTGCAGCACCTGAGTTTGTGGATGGACAGTGTTCTGGTGTCATGGAATCGTTTATGAGAAATCGTGGTCATCTGGTGTTACCCGTACTTATCGTCATGGTCTGTGTGGTTTCGGGTTGTGCGATAACACCTACCCCGAAAGTACAGCAGCCGATGTCGGTGCGTCCGCCCGATCTGCCGGTCATTCCTCCGAGCCAGACCAGCGGAGGGATTTATCAGGCAGTGTTCGACTACCAGGGAAGAGGACGTTATATCCCTTTGTTCGAGGATCGGCGCGCCCGCAGTATCGGCGATACCATCATCGTTGCGCTCAATGAAAAAACCAATGCGAGCAAGAAAACCGGCAGTAACGCCCAGCGTGCAGGTGAGATCGGGCTTTCGGTACCGTCATTTCTTGGCTTGCCGTTCAAGTCGATTTTTCAGGACCTCGATCTGGAAGCCACCTCAAGCAACAAGTTTGATGGCAAGGGGGAGAGCTCCAGTAATAACAACTTTACCGGCACGATCGCCGTTACGGTGTTGGACATTCTGCCTAACGGCAATCTGCTGGTCAGTGGGGAAAAGCAGATCGGCATCAATCAGGGGCATGAGTTCATCCGGCTTTCCGGGGTAATCAACCCGGCCAACATCATCAATAACACTGTGTCGTCGGTACAGGTGGCCGATGCGCGTATCGAGTACCGGGGTAGCGGTTATCTGGATGAAGCGCAAACCATGGGCTGGCTGTCACGCTTCTTTTTGTCGATTTCGCCCTTCTGAGCATAACGGGAACATATCATCATGACATTATCCAAATGGATCCTGGGTTTCGGGTTATCGGTCTGCCTGATCGTTTCTCATCCGGTTTCTGCCGAACGTATCAAGGATCTGGCCAATATCCAGGGGGTACGTGCCAACCAGTTGATCGGTTACGGTCTGGTGGTGGGTCTGGATGGCACGGGTGACCAGACCCAGCAAACACCGTTTACCGTACAGAGCATTCTCAGCATGCTGGGGCAACTGGGTGTGAACTTGCCACCTGGCACCAATCTGCAGTTGCGTAACGTGGCATCGGTGATGGTGACGGCAACGCTGCCGGCTTTTGCCAAACCAGGACAGCAGATCGACGTGACCGTTTCATCCGTGGGAAATGCCAAGAGTCTGCGTGGCGGAACCTTACTGATGACGCCCCTGAAAGGAATTGACAACCAGATATATGCCGTGGCTCAGGGTAGTCTGGTGATTGGTGGAGCAGGCGCCAGTTCAGCGGGCAGCAGTGTGCAGATCAATCATCTGGGAGCAGGGCGGATCAGTGCCGGTGCCATTGTGGAACGTGCCGTGCCTACCCTGCTGGGCCAGGGGGAGTACATCAACCTGGAGTTGCGCGACACTGATTTCACGACCGCACGGCGTATCGTCGATACAATCAACGGCCGCTTTTCGTATGGTACCGCTACGGCGCTGGATGGGCGTGTCATTCAGCTGCGGGCACCCTTGAACAACAATCAGCGCGTTACGTTTATTTCACAGATCGAAGATCTTGATGTCATCCCGGCGCAGGGTATAGCCAAAGTCATCATTAATGCCCGCACGGGTTCGGTTGTCATGAATCAGATGGTGACACTTGAATCCAGCGCAGTGGCACACGGCAATCTTTCAGTAATCATCAATACCCAGCCGATCGTCAGCCAGCCAGGGCCGTTTGCACAACGTGGAGAAACGGTTGTGGTGCCGCAGTCGCAAATAGAGGTGCGTTCGGAAGAAGGAAATCTGATGCTGCTGCCGGGATCGGCCAGTCTGGCCGACGTGGTGAAAGCGCTCAATGCCATTGGCGCCACACCGCAGGATCTGCTGGCGATTCTGCAGGCACTCAAGGCATCGGGATCGTTGCGGGCGGAACTGGAAATCATCTGATGGACACTTCTAAAAATTGGTTTTTCAGGCGAATCGCGGCGTTGCGTGGTGCTCGCTGCCTCGCCTATCTATTTGATATGCCTCGTTGTTGCGCTCCGTGCGCCTTGCGCTTCATCCTGCATAACCGGATTTTTAGAGGTGTCTTTGATAATCCTCTGATGGTGACAGTTATATGATCAATTCACCCGATCTTTCCGGTCAACTGGCCATCGATGCACAGGCAGTCGATCAATTACGTACCCGAGCCAGGCACGACCCGCAGGAAGCGTTGAAACAAACAGCGAAACAGTTTGAGGCGCTGTTTCTCAACATGATGGTCAAGAGCATGCGCGAGGCAACTCCCAAAGGCGGATTGTTTGATAGTGATCAGTCGCGTTTTTATACGCAGATGCTCGACCAGCAACTGGTACAGAATCTTTCCGAGAAGGGCATCGGTCTGGCTGATGTGCTCGTGCAGCAACTGTCAAAAACGATGGGTGAGAAACAATCACCGGACAACGCTATCGATCAGGCGGAATCATTATTGACGACGATTACCGGAAAGAACGGGGAGCCGCTGGTTTCACTGGCGTCGGGGCAAACAAAGGATCTGCCTTCTCAACTCTGGTCGAATCTCAACCGGTCTTCCGTCAAACCCAGCTTTTCGACTGTTTCACCAACAATGTCAGCAGGGAGGGTGGGAATTGCTTCCAGTTCAGGAGAGACTGGTTCTGTTGAGTCAGTCGTCGCTCATCCCAGGGAATTTGTCCGGGATGTGTTGCCGCATGCACGCAAGGTGGCGCGCGAAACCGGGATTCCTGAGCACTTCATGATTGCACAGGCCGCACTGGAAACCGGCTGGGGCCGACATCAGATTCGCCGGGCGGATAATCAGCCAAGTTTCAATCTGTTTGGTATCAAGGCAAGCGGAAATTGGCGCGGGGGAGTGGTAGAAACGGTAACTACTGAATACGTGGATGGTAAACCACAAAAGCTCAGGGAAAAATTCAGGACTTACGATTCGTATGAAGATGCTTTTCGTGATTATGCAAAATTACTGCAGAACAATCCCCGTTACGCAGCCGTGCTGAAAAGCCGTAGTGCTACCGCGTTTGCCTGGGGATTGCAGCAGGCTGGTTATGCAACTGATCCATCCTACGCGGAGAAACTCTTGAAGATCATCAACAGTGATGCATTGAGCATATAGCGGAACTGGAGCGGGGGAGGAAAAACATTTCCTGCAAGCCGTGTCGGTATGCGTGTATTCCGCTGTGCTGCAATGACAATGGATTAAGCGGAATTGCCCGGGTGGTGGTGATAATTACCTCAATTCCGTCGGAATTCTGCCGTAAACAGATAGAAATGATTCACGAAAATCGAGGATAAAAATGGCAAACGGTATTATGAATGTAGGTGTTTCCGGATTGCGGGCGGCTCAAGTTGCATTGCTGACGACCAGCCACAATATCAGCAATGCAACAACACCAGGCTACAACCGCCAGCAGGCTATCCAGAGCGCCAGTACTCCGTTGGCTAACAGTGATGGATTCATTGGCCGGGGAGTGCAGATTACTACGGTGCAGCGTATTTACAACCAGCATCTGGCCAGTCAGTCGTTGCAGGCGCAGAGCCAGAGCAGCCAGCTTGACAGCCATTACAACGAGATCAAACAGATCGACAACCTGCTGGCCGATACGACTTCCGGGCTGACGCCGGCGCTGCATAATTTTTTCAATGCGGTGCAGGATGTGGCTTCCAATCCTGCTTCCATTTCTTCCCGTCAGGCGATGCTGAGTAATGCTGAAGCACTGACAGCCCGGTTTCAGCAGATGGATCAGCGGCTATCGGAAATGCGTGAAGGGGTGAACAGCCAGATTACCGGCAGCGTGACTGAAATCAATTCACTCGCACAACAGATTGCCGGGTTGAATATGAATATCCAGGCAGTGGAAGCCTCGGCCAACGGGCAACCGGCCAATGATCTGCTTGATCAGCGCGATGCACTGGTGCGCGATCTTAGCCGGATCGTCAATGTGGATGTCGTGCGTCAGAATAATGGCCATTACAACGTATTCATCGGCAATGGTCAGTCACTGGTGGTGGGTTCAAGCGCCATGACACTTAAGGCGGTGCCTTCATCGAGTGATCCACAGCGTCTGGTGGTGGCGATGGATCAGCAAAGTGGAGAAATCGTACTGCCAGAACACCAGTTACAGGGAGGCAGCCTGGGCGGGCTGCTGGCGTTCCGCAGTGAAACACTGGATTCCGTGCAAAACAGTTTTGACCAGCTTGCACAGGGAATTGCCGATACGTTCAATGATCAACACGTTCAGGGACTGGATCTGCAAGGTGATTCAGGCGTTGATTTCTTTACGATTACTGATCCCGATCACGCCGCACGCAATATCAGGGTTGCTATCAGTGATCCCGCGAAAATAGCGGCGGCAGATAGCGATGGCGGGGTGTCCAATAATATTAACGCGCTGTCGCTTGCCAAGCTGCAGACGGAAAATACCCTGCAGGGTGGAACGGCATCCTATCAGTCTGCTTATGCCAGGCTGGTCAGTCAGGTAGGTAACAAAACGCGTGAGCTGGAAGTGACCAGCAAGGCGCAGGAAAGTATGCTCAATCAGACAGATCAGGCATTACAGTCATTGTCCGGTGTCAATCTGGAGGAGGAGGCGGCCAATCTGTTGCGTTACCAGCAAATGTTCCAGGCATCCAGCAAAGTGATCGAAATTGGTAATTCACTGTTCGATTCACTGCTCAGAATCTGATCTTTTTTGACAGAAAAAGGAATTTATCATGCGCGTAAGCACCAGCACATTGTACGACCAGGGCACCCGATCCATGCTGCAGCAGCAGGATTCGCTATTCAGACTGCAGCAGCACCTTTCTACCGGAAAACGCATCATGACGCCTTCGGATGATCCGATCGGCGCGGCGCGTGCCCATGAACTGGCGCAGTCGCTTTCATTGAACACGCAATATGCTGACAATCGCTACCGGGCGGCCGACAGTCTCCAGCAGGTTGACAGCACGCTCGGCAGCGTTTCCAATCTGATCCAGAGTGTACGCACCATGGCGGTGGCTGCCGATAACCCGGCATTTTCCGACAGTGAACGGAAGATGATGGCTGTTGAGCTGCGCGGCCATTTCGATGAGTTACTGGGGCTGGCGAATACTAAAGATGAGCAGGGGAATTATCTGTTCTCCGGTTTTCAGGGAAATACCAGACCGTTCGAACAAACGGGCGGTAGCGTAACGTATGCAGGTGATCAGGGGCAGCGGCTGATACAGGTTTCCAGTTCACGGCAGCTGCCGGTGAGTGAAACAGGAGAGGCCGTTTTTGGAACAGATGGTTCGAATTTGTTCAAAACCATTGATGATTTCATTACAGCACTGGAAACCCCTGGCGGTATGCCAGATGATGCAGTGAATACCGCCTTGCAGGAGCTGGATACCGCTTTGGATAATGTCCTGACCAAACGGGCAGCGGTCGGATCACGGTTGCAGGAAGTCGATGCGCTGCAGCAGATCGGTGAGGATACGGCGATTCAGTACGAGCAATCGCTTTCACGTCTGCAGGATCTGGATTTTGCACAGGCCATATCCGACATGACACGCCAGCAGGCACTGCTCGAAGCTGCGCAGAAAACCTTTACCCGCGTCTCAGGATTGTCGCTGTTCAATATCATTTAATTTCTTTTAATTACCCGATTTCAGTAGATTCCCGGCATATCCGGTAAACTATCGCCAGTTTACTTTTTGGGCATGATATGGACCGGGAGGATTTTTTTCTGAAGATCGCGGAACTTCATCTCAAGCGTGTGGAAATTCTGCAGACGGTTGAGTGGAGAATCACCTTGAGCATCTGGACATTTGTGGCTGGTGTGGCGATGGTGTGTCTGGCCAATGCGGATAAGGTAAAACAGGCCGCCGTAGCGATAGGGTATTACGGGCCTGTTGTCATACTGTTTCTGATATTCGTTATTTACGGGGTGCTTTTGTATCTGTATGCCTGTAAATTCAGCAAGAAAAATTACAATAGTCTCGTCACGGAGCGTAATCGCTACCAGCGTATGCAGAATGAGGCAATAAAGCTCGTTCTGAAAAGTAAGTCTGCAGATTTTCTGATCGAAGCCGGGGCTGAAGATAAACGGGCTCCTGAATCAGATTTCAGTGAGCCTTCTTTCGAACAGCTTTCAGGTGATGATTTCAGGAAGTCAGGGATATGGCTGTTCAAGGCAGCTACTACAATGGCATTGATGATATTTTCGCTGGCGATCATTGCAATGATCGTTTTTTCAGCTGGTAAAAACCTGAATGACTCCATAGCGGCCACTGATAAACCAGTCGGGGTGAAGGTGGAGGGTTCTGGTGGCGATGTCGGGCGGGAGGCCGACCAGCACTTCTGATTTCAGTGTTCGCAGACATATGGCCGGCCGGCTGAATCGTTCAAAGAAGTAGCGCTTTTCCGTGGTACGCGGCCAGTAGCGGTCGCCGACGAAATAGCGGTAATTCAGATCACCGTTGAAGCCTTACTATTCCATATTCTCAAAAATCTCACGAATAAACGCCTCATCTCGCGCAACTGTACTGTGCTGTTTTCCCGACAGCTTTCCTTGCGGTTTATCGACGTTTCCATATCACATTACCGTAATACCTTTTGATGCGTATGCGCACAGTACCGGCTGCTGCGAGATCTAAGTTTTCCTGTAAGTGCTGAATATGGGAAATACATGACTTCTTCACCTCCCTTTTTATATTCGCAGGCTTGTGATTTTCATCACATTTTATTTATAGATATTTACTAAAAAATAGTACATATGAATAAAATGTAGTGGCAGATATCTTTTTTCAGTTATCGCAAAAAGGAGGGTGTATGGGCATTCCTTCGGATTTTTCTAATACAGGTCTGACTGGATTCAAGGTTTCGTCGACCAAGCTTGTCAAAATAGAGCAGCAGTATAAGGGGGTGAGGGGGAAAAAATTTATATCTCCTGGAGGTGGAAAGTTTGTCCGCATCGATGATCCCGGAGCTATCGATTCAAATGGCCTTAGAACGGCCGACGTAAGCAACACTTCAATCAGTCTGGAGACAGATACCTGGTTGCCCCGACTTTATGCAGATGGCACTTTGACCTGCGGTGGCAAATGTGCATGGCTGGAATGTACAAATGTAACAATCCCCAAGAATAAGCGGTTATGGTTTCGTTATGCATTTTTACGTTTTTCTTCATTGCCCGCCGATTCATTTTCCGTGCTTTTATGTTTTCCAAACAATGATACAAGTGCCCCTCCACTGCCTCCTTACTGGATTTGCAGCGTTAAGGAGCTACAGGAGAATAGGGGTAATATCAATCAGACTGACTGGACTGAATGCTTTGTTGAAATTGATAAAAATGCCGATTTTCATGGGACGCTACGATGGGTTGTGGCAACAGGACATAACCTGGCCGATCAGAATTCGGTACCTGACAATACTCGTTTTACCAGACCTGGCTGTCTGTTAATTGACGCCATTGATATTCGCTAACCGAGTGGAGGGCAATGATGAGAAATTTTAATTTCAGCACTGCACTGATATGCCTGGCGGGTATTCTTATATCTGCTTGTAAAGTGACAGGTCACAACAGTGCGCCCGGTCCGTCAGGAAAGCGGATCGTTCATGCTGATGTTGTGGCAATCGACCAGCCGATTTATTACAACCGGTTTGGATCGGTGAATCCATACGGTATGGTTTATGCCTTGAAGCGCGATATAACGGTCGTTAAACAAGGTGAAGAGTGGTTGCCAGGGTTGTCATGTCCTTCAGAAGTACGTCTGCTTGAAGGTAAAAGGCCTCGGCCTTTGGTGTTGCGTGGTAACGCCGGTGATGTACTGGAGATTACTTTTACCAACAAACTGATGAAAGTGCAGCCGGATATCAGCCGGTGTACCTTAATCGATAAACACTCGCCTTATGCGCATCTTGTCGATGCCAAAGGAAGAATTGACCCGGTTGATCCTCCGGAGCATGAAGCAGAGCTGCGAACAGATATCGGGGAGACACAGCATCTGCCCCCTGCTGATTGGCCCAAAACAAGATCGGCCAATCTCGTTATTCCCGGACTGGTCAGTTTGTCGGGTACTGACCCGAGATGTAACGGACTGCAATCGATCGATCCCGGTGAATCGGTTACCTGCCGATGGAAACTTGAAAATGAAGGGACACATTTGTTTTCCAGTCATGGGGCCCCGGCGGGTGGTGAAGGTGATGGTGGCAGTTTGACACACGGGCTTTTTGGTGTGGTCATCGTCGAACCCGAAAACAGCAAATGGTACCGGAGCCAGATAACTGCTGCTGTTTTGGATAAGGTATGGCCGCGCCTTAAAGAGGATGACATCGTACGCAAAGGCAGTTTGCAGTACGACGCGTCAGATTCGGAAGGCATACCGTATCTGAATATGCTCAAGCCTGCTGGCAGAGATCAATCCGGCAGTATGCGTTATGAATTGATTTATGGTGACTTGAATGCGGTTGTTCGGGAAGGTAAACCGGAAAATCCTGACGCACCCGCATTCCGTGAATTTACCGTTGTCTTTCATGATGAACTCAAAACGTTTTATGCCAATAATTTTCAGGAACTGGCTGTAAGCCGTCAGCTGAGTGGTGTAGGAGATGGTTTTGGTATCAATTATGGTGCCAGCGGAATGGGATCCATTTTATTGGCAAATCGGAAAGGGATCGGGCCCGCTGCCAAGTGTGCAGAATGTTTTTATGAGGAATTTTTCCTGCAATCGTGGGCGAATGGAGATCCGGCGTTACTGGAGCATTTTGAAGATGATCCTTCCAACGTAGCGCATTCCTATCTCAATGATCGTGTCAAATTCAGGAATTTGCATGCAGGCCCGAAGGAAACCCATGTTTTTCATCTGCATGCACATCAATGGTTGTCTTCGACTGATAAAAATTCCGGCACCTATCTCGATTCACAGACCATCGCACCGCATCAGGGGTTTTCCTATAGCATTTATGATGGCGGTTTGTCAGAGTGGACCGGTAAGGGTGAGAACGTACATCAAACCTTGGGTAGCGGGAACCGTAACCGTACGGTCGGTGATTCCATCTTTCATTGCCATCTCTATCCACATTTTGCACAGGGTATGTGGGGATTGTGGCGAGTGCATGACGTAATCGAAGACGGTACCCGTACATTACCTGACGGACAGCCTGAAGCCTATTTCTACGGGCAGCCCCGGGTGGCTCTATCTATAGAAAAGACAAAAATTGGCGGAAAGCGGCCAGGAACCGATCCGGTAACCGGTGCTGCAGGTGCTGGTACACCAATACCTGCTATTCTTCCGCTACCCAATCAAAGCCTGCCGCCTCTTCCCACCTATGTTCGGGATCAGAATACTGAGCAATCAGAGCAGTATGCTATGCCGGGCTATCCCTTCTTTATTCCGGGAGAGCCGGGCCACAGAGCGCCGCAACCACCGCTGGATTTTGCCAGGGATGAGAAGGGTTTGTTGATGCACGGCGGTTTGCCGCGGCACGTAATCAGAAATGGCGAACGCAAGTCTGTTTTTATGTCTGACGATTTATTGAATCGGTTGCCAGCCGATGCTGATGAACGGGCAGCAATGGTATTGCGACAATCACTTGCGTTGGGTGATTTTCGTCTGGAGCTGACCCGGGCGGATATTGTTTTGCTCGATCATGATGGTGAATCGATCGAGCGTCAGGCGATGGATTTTCATGCCGGAAAAGCAGCCAGAATCCGATTGGCGGATGGTTCGTATGTTAATCATGATCCAGATAAATCCGGGTACCCGTCTTTGACACCGGAAGGCCGGCGTGCCCGTTTTTATGTGAATGGTGCACCATCTGCACCAGGCGCACCTTATGCGGATCCTTGCCACGATCCTGCATTCAAGGGAAACCGGCAATACGAGGTATCTGCAGTCGGTCTCGATTTGGTGGTAAACCGGGCAGGCTGGCATGATCCTCAGGCGCGCATCAATATGTTGACAAAGGATGCAAAACTGATAGAAGGGCAGCGCCGGCATGATATGGAACCTTTCTTTTTCCGCGCGTCATCCGGTGAGTGTATCGAATTCAAGCATCAAAACAGAACAGAAAAAGAGCTTGAGCTGGATGACTTTCAAGTGGCTACCCCAACCGATACCATCGGCCAGCATATTCATCTGGTGAAATTTGATGTTACTTCTTCAGATGGCTCAGGGAATGGGTTTAATTATGAAGATGGCACCTTCTCTCATGGTGCAGTCGAAGAAAGGATCCATGCAGCCAGCGGGCTGGCAGTAACCTCTGCCGGGGAACGTAAGCGACTGGCAATTGGTAAGGATTTGGACGGCAAGCAGATTGATCGCTATCAGACAACCGTTCAACGCTGGTTTGCTGATCCTTTGCTGGCAGTCAACAGCAAAAATGAAGGCCAGACCTCCCATGCCATGCATGGTGCTGCTACGCCGGACAGGACCTGTCCGGCTCATGCTGACAAGGAATGCATAGACCGTACTTTACGGACGGTGTTTACTCATGACCATTTTGCACCTTCTTCCATACAGCAGCATGGTTTCTATTCTGCTTTACTCGTAGAGCCGGCAGGTTCGACATGGTTGAAACCGAATGGAGAAGCTCTTGAAGAGGGTGTAGGTTCAAAAGCGACCATAATTGAAGCAGCCGATTGGTTGACGCATGAGAATCACCGGGAATATGCACTTGCCGTGGCCGATTTTGCTTTGCTATATGAGCCTGCCTTATATCAGCCCTGGCGGGATCATTCCACAGATGGTATGGCCCGGTTACTCCGTGAAACCCAATCCAATGTGCGTAATTCCGCAACAGGAGCCTTATTCCGGGATCTGAAGCGACATGCTGAACACTGGTGGAAGCAACATGGTAAACCGGTTGATCCGCCCTTTAAACCGGAAGCAATCTCCAAGGATCACCATAATCCTTATCTGGTGAACTATAAGCATGAACCGATTCCATTGCGTATCGGAAAAATGGAGAAAAAACTGCAAACTCCAGAGGAAACCCACTGTGGCGAGTATGCACAGGAACGTGATTCCAAAGGGTATTTCAAGAAACGAATGAGTGTTTCTCAACAGCAGGAAGGAAATCACGGGGATATGGCCTATGTTTTTGCTTCGCGTGAACATGGTGATCCTTGTACACCGATTCTGGAAGCTTATGAAGGTGAGAACATACAAATCCGCATGGTTCAGGGAGCCCAGGAGGTACAGCATACCTTTGCAATTGAGGGGTTGTACTGGCCTCGCATAATTGATTATTCAACCAGTCATCAGTTCTCAGAAGAAGTACAAAAGAAACGGGATAACCCGTCAGCACTGGTCTCTGCACAAGAAATCGGTATTTCTGAGCATTTTGAGATGCGGATGCCACCTTTCCAGAATGTTTCGAATGGCGCAAGCGTGAATGATTACCTCTACCATCTTGGTACGGCGGATGCGTTATGGAATGGAGCCTGGGGTCTGTTGAGAATACATAACGGGGTATCTGCACCGGATCCAGCAGGATGCCAACCCGACGAGAATTTTGCTGCGGCAGTTGATAAATGGTTTGCGCGCAGGAATCTGTTTGGAAGGGATGTAGAAGGCGTACCGGTATCATGCAAGAAGCTGGTGGGAAACAGATTGAAGCCACTGCCAGGGCATGGAGACGGACAAATTGTCATAACCAATGAGAAGGAAATATTTGGTGAAGATTCGGCGCCTGATCCTGAAACGGGTAGAGAGTTACCGCTTGAGTGCCCTGGTGGTTCAAGATTGAAGAACTTCAAAGTGGTTGCCACGAGAGTCGATCTGCTTGTTTCTTCTAAAGAGAACAAAATGTTTTACGACAAGGAGAATAAGCTTTTTGATCCGGATGCCTTGATTCTGCTGACTATGCCGCCGGGGGAGGAAAATATAAGACTGCAGGATGTTAAGAATATATATCAGCAAAAGGCGGATGCCGGGGTATTGGAACCTTTGGTTTTACGTGCCAATGCCAACGATTGTATAGCACTGGAATTATATAATCTGCTGTTGGCTGAAGGTGAAACGAAGCTGCCCGACACTGCTGGCGATGCCTTGATGCCGGGAATTGTTCCGCTGAATGTTGATCAGCCGACCGGTTCAGCTGCTGGAGATGTCAAACCATCGACAAAATTATCGTTATCGATACCGTTACTGGCAACCAGAGATCCCGTCTATTTTCGTAACCTGGGTATTGGTATGAACCGCAGCGCAGAGCCTCTGAACAACGGACAGAAGCGGATCTATACATTTTACGCAGGGAAACTGGAGCTGGAGTCAGAGGCTAAAACCAAAGATGGCCCGGCTTGTGCGGGAGGAGAGTGCAAATTCAAACTTAACAAGTTGCCCTATGTTTTCGGCACTATCCCGATCAAGGCTTTTGGCGATGTAATCAACCATGGGGCACATGGCCTGATTGGCACGCTGGTAATAGAACCTGAAGGTGCTGTTTATCTTGATCCAGTAACTGAAAAAGAGATTCCAGAGGAAGATCAATGGAAGCTGGGTTCGGAAGCACTGATTAAGTATGAAGATGAACAGCGCAAGAAAAAGACGTTTCGTGAATTTGTCCTGGCTTATCAGGATGGTCTTAATTTGCACTGGCCATCACCATGGAGCAGGAAAATCGAGCCAATTGGAGATTGCCCGATTTGTGATGATTCATATGATCATGGCGAGAAGGGGATCAACTATCGTGCAGCGCCTTTCTGGGCAAGGTTACGGCAAGGAATGGACAGTAACGGTTATCGTGTCTTCAACGATATTGGTGCAGGGGCGGATTTAAACCAAGTTCAATTTCCGAAAAACTTTTTACTAAGTTCCTGGGCGGATATTCCAACCCCGGTTTTTCAGGCAAAAGCCGGTGAAGAAGTACGTTTCCGTGTATCGCAGCCATATGGTCGTGCCCGCCAACGTGCGTTCGTAAGTTTTGGCGCTGGTTATGCGGATATGATGCCCGGATTCGGTTCACCGCATTCTGCTTTGATATCTGCCGGCAAGGCGATGACGGCTACTCTATCCGGATCTGCAAAAGAGGGGTGCTATATCTACCGCGATGGTCCGATGCATATGTTTGCAAGTGGCGTATGGGGGCATTTCAGGGTGAGTCCGGCTGATGGTACCACTTTGAAATGCGAGATCCCTGCAAGTTATGAGGGGTTGTGAGTACAACGGAAACTGGGGCAATCACCAGCCTTATTGGCTGGTGATTCAGAATACCGGGTCATGGTTATTAGTGGGCAAAGACCTGAATGATTCCGTAGCGGCCACTGGTAAGCCAGTCGGGTTGCAGATGCAGGGTTCTGGTGGTGATGTCAGCCGGGAGGCCGACCAGCACTTCTGATTTCAGTGTTCGCAGGCATATGGCCGGCCGGCTGAATCGTTCGAAGAAGTAGCGCTTTTCCATGGTATGCGGCCAGCGGCGGTCGCCGACGAAATAGCGGTAATTCAGGTCACCCTTGAAGATGACCAGCTCTGTATTTTCAAAAGTCTCACGAGTAAGCGCTTCCTCTTCACAGAAGCAGACAGGCAGGCCCAGAGCAGAGCTGCTGCGGAAGATCAACCGATTCTGGTGTAACAGCTGCGTGATATCTTCTCCCAGTTTTTTTGCTGCCGGAATGGATGAAGTCACCAGTTTTCTGATCAGGTATTTTATGTCAGTTATGGTTACATCCGAAACAAACATCGGCCAGGGCCTGACATGGGCAACGATGCGTGAACAATACCTGCTGATGCGAAGAATCAGCAGCAGATCTGTCAATACGTCCATTCCGGCGTTGTCAAACACGAAATCAATCCGGTTCAAGCCGGAATCAAACAATCCGCCTGCTACATAACTTTCGTCTACGAGCAATGAAATCTGACCGGCATCAGTGACAACCTGCTGACTGAGATCGGCGGTATTCCCGGTCATCGACCAGCGAAGCAGTCCGGTAATATCGCAATCGGAATCACAGTAACCGGTCATGGTGGTGAGGGATTCGATGGCCTGCAGGCTGACAGTGTTTTTGATCGGGTGAAAAGGATCCACCAGTGTAGTGGCTGTATGGCCGAAGGCCAACAGGATCCGGGCGTAAAAATAAAGTTCGACTGTCAGAAATGGCATGTCTGTCCAGCGTCGCCCGGTATACGGTTTGATCACCTGATCAAACAGGCCAAGAATTACCGGAGGGAGCGGTGTGATTTCTCCTTCCCGTATTTCTGCTGCTAACTGTTGCAGAGCCTGAGCTGTATGGGCGTCGGCGTGGTTTGCCAGATTATCCAGAATGGCTGGCAGTCGTTCTTCCAGTGTGAATGCTGCGAAGGAATCGGGTTCTCCGGTTGTCAGGTGCGCGGGAATCCAGGCAGGCTCGTGGTATTGCATGATTACAGTCGAGTTTGTTGGTAGGGTTCAGAATTGCACAAATATGGCTGCGAGATGAAAGTTGATCATTCCTAGAGACTGATATTTTTTATGGTCGGAACTGGTTCCCGTAATTTTCGGGTAAAGGAACATTCTGTTATGTCCCTGTCTGCAATTGTCTGGCAAGCCGATGGATTTCACTGGAAAGCGGGATATTGAATCCGCCGGACAGGGTCCGTTGACATTGGCGGTAATCAAGGGATTCTCAGAGAAATCTCGTCATTTTTGAGTGATATGTATATATCTATGATTGTAAACAATAAAAACTATATGTGTTTTGAGAGTTTCTGAGTTGGCCATCCCCGTCCATTTTTATGAATCCAAACATTAAAGTGTGGTTTTCGGCTGATGAACTGGCAAAGTTGTCACCGCATCTCGTCACACGAATTCCGGTTTCACCACGTCAGTGCAGGGAAAACGGGCAAAACGTGAAAAATGGTTAGCCAGAGAAGTTGCTGGTAAAGGTGGGCCGCGTGGCAAGAAAACAGAATTTCTTCCACCCGAGAATATCCTGTCTGAAATTCACCAGTTTTTGAGCAGGAATCCGGATTTCTTCGCTGAGGCAGGAAGTTTACCTGAGAACGCAACTCAACCCGGAATGTATCAGGCAAGGCAGCCGATGAGCAGAAGCGGGAAATATGGGCGATCCATAGTTGGAAACCATACTGATCTGGAAAATTCAGAGGTCGTTTATGTAGCTCACACAGAGTTATGTGATACGCCAGGTGAGGTTGCCGGGATGATTCCTGATGATCAAATGATCATCAGTATCGCTGTCAATTCGGTTGATTGGAGTCGATATGCCGGATTAAATCCGGAGCGTATCAAAATCATCGATGTACAGGGAGACGGGATGAAGCCCACTTTGATGTAACTTCCTTGATCTTTCGCAGCATTATTCAAATAACGCAGATCCAGAGCACGAGCCGTCTTTGCTGTAATTCTGCATATTTCATCCCTGTCTGGTGGGTCCGGTTAATCTGACTGCAGAACAATACGGAACAGATACTCGGCCGGGAAATCGTATACTGGCAGGTAATATTTCAGTTCCGGCTGGTATGAATGAGAGCCTGGATCGAGTATCGAGGAGGATATGTCATGAATGGACGGTTTTGCATCTGGCGATCACCGGAATTTAGATACAAGCTGATGTCAGTACTGTTTCCGGGGATGATTCTTTCCAGTTCATGCTTTGGTGTATCGGAAATTGGTCAGGCCCCCCTTGGCAACAGACAGATATTACAATCTCAGTTCCAGGAGTTCCGGATCAGTGGTGGTTTGCAGTATTTTCCTCATTCTTATTTTCCTGTGCAGCCGATTCTGATCTATCCGGGCGTGCAGTGGGCATATCCCTGTTTTCCTTTTGTCAGTTGCATGGAGCTGCAGCAATACCGCAGATATGAACGGCGCGAGAAACGGCAGCAGCCTAAACCGGTATTCGGGCAGGGAGCGTCTCTGGTGGATGAATCCATGGAAGACTGGCGGGCAGGGTTGCGGCCGGCGGTGGAGCCCTTCCGTACCGATGAACACCAGATTGTTCCGGCATTGCGGGGTCACAGCCTGATACGGCCGGAATACCGGGAAGCGGGCAGTATTCTTCCCCGGTTTTCCACTGGCACCGAGTAATTTTCCATAGAAAAGTGCTGATGATGAGTTCCGAAATCCGGGTGCGGGTTTGCTCATCTGGTGATGAAGAAGCGCTTGCACTTATTGGCCAGGCAACGTTTCTTGAGACCTTCGCAGGTGTTCTCGCAGGATCCAACATCCTGGCGCATTGTGCCCGTGCTCATTCTGTCGAATGTTACCGGAGCTGGCTGGCCGACAGCCGTTATAAGCTCTGGCTTGCTGAAATCAGTCCGGGTAATGCACCCATTGGCTACATGGTTGTATCGCCGGCTGAATTGCCGTTGGCGGATATTTCCCTGCGGGATCTGGAGTTGAAACGCATTTATGTTTTCAGCAGGTTTCAGGGAAGTGGTCTGGGCAGAAGGCTGCTGCAGGAAGCCATCGCCGAAGCCCGTGTTCGCAAGGCAGAGCGCTTGTTGCTCGGGGTATATGTCCGTAATGATGCCGCAATCGGTTTTTATACCCGGATGGGTTTCCGCAAACTGGGATACCGCAAATTCAATATGGGTGGACAGAAATGTGATGACTACGTCATGGGATTGACGTTGTGAAATTCACTGATTCGTTCATCCCGATTCAAGTCATTTGCCTGCCTGCCTTTGCAGATAACAGCCTTGCCAGATATGCCATAAGGATATTGGCTCAGTGAGCTTCCAATCCGGCGGGTGACGGAAAGTGCGACAATTTGTCACATTCTCACGATAGTAAGTGTATGTGAAAATCGGCGATCTTTTTCATCCAGGGAAACGAGTATGTACAAAACATACGCAATATGGATAGGGGTCGTCCTGTTTGTCTGCAAAGATGTCATTGCACAACCGGATACAACCGGCCAGGAATATTCGGGGGATATACCGAAGGTAACGATGAAGGAAATCACTGTCAGCAGTGAAGCCCTTGCCATTCCCAACGAACGATTGCTGCTGGACACGCCCACGACTACCGGCAGCCGTCTTGGACTGACGTCGCGTGAAACCCCCGCCTCCATCAATATCATCGATCGCGCTACATTTGAGTTACGCGGCGCGCAAACGACTCAGCAAATCCTGGAGCGTTCTCCCGGGGTAACCGTCTCCGATCAACCTGGTGCTGCCGGCACCGTTTGTATGCGTGGCTTCTGCGGTGCTCAAATCACTCAGCTATTCAACGGGATTACCGTGCAGTATGACGCAGTTGCCGCTCGTCCGATCGATAACTGGATTACTGAACGCGTAGAGGTCCTGGGCGGGCCATCGAGCTTTCTCTATGGCCAGGGAGCCGTGGGAGGATCGGTCAATTACATCAGCCGGACTGCCAATCGTGATCAGCAGGGTCATGAATCACTCGTTCTGCTCGGCTCATGGCTGAATCGGCGTGCGGCCTATGGTTACAACGGCCGTATCGGTGATACGAATAACTGGCTGCAAATACATGCGGGCTATAAGGGCTCAAATGGCTACATCGACAAGACCCGACATAATTCCGGTGTTTTTTCATTTTCCCTGTTGAGCGATCTGACCAGTCGGATTTCCAACACGGTGGCAGTCGAATATCAGATAGAAGCGCGTGAAGGATACTGGGGAACGCCGATATTGAACCCTGTCACAGCAGGAAAATATGATCCGGAAACCCGTTTCAGAAACTATAACGCTGAAAATTCTGTTTTCGATCAGCAGGTCATTTGGGTGCGGGATATTGTGGATTTCCGTCTGAGTGAGGCAACACAGGTTCGAAATACTTTCTATTGGTATGACGCCTACCGCAAGTACAGGAATGTGGAGGTATATCGCTGGAATGGCGATAACACACTCATCAACCGTTCTGCCTCTTTTGCAGTGGACCATAAACAAAATCTGATCGGTAACCGCCTGGAACTTTCCCATCAGCAGAACTTATTCGGCCTCCCGGCCAGGTGGCTGGCGGGAACCGATATTGCGTTCAATGACCAGACTCGCTTCCCAAGTACGGAGAGTGGGTTGGCCGTCGATACGATAGACCCTTACAATTTTACCGTTGGCGATTATTTTGATAATCCTCGTGCCAGCGGTCCGATCAAGGATCGTCGCAACAAGTTGTTTACGGTTGCCGGTTACGCTGAAAACCGGTTGACGCTGTTCCCCGGCTTCAACCTTGTGAGCGGGATCCGGATCGATAGTATCCAACTGGATTCCAGATATTTTCGCCCGGCAACGGCCACTGAACCTGCTGCTTTTTCACGCAACTGGACACCGGTTACCTGGCGGGCAGGTTTTGTCTATGATGTCACGGACAGTTTCAATTTTTATACCCAATACAGTACGGCTGCTTCTCCTCCGGCAGGTGTTCTGACCACTACCAACCTTAACAGTATCCGCGATTTCGGCCTGAGTACGGGTAGACAAATCGAAGGCGGAATGAAATTCGATTTCTGGGGAAAGCGCGGAACTGCAACGGTTGCCGGCTACTATCTGCAACGCAAGCATCTATCGACGAGAGATCCCGATAATCCGATCAATGCCATACCGATCGGCGCACAATCTTCACGCGGTGTGGAGGTCAATCTTGGCGTCCGTTTATCTCCGCAATGGAGTTTCCAGGGCAATATGGCTTTTGTCGATGCGCGTTACGACGATTTCAACGAACTGGTGAGTGGTGTCAGTATTTCTCGTAAAGGGAACCGGCCGGAGAACGTTGCGAAATGGGTCGCCAATACCTGGCTGACCTGGGATTTTCATCCGGATTTCCAGTGGATGCTGGCGACACGATACGTGGGTGATCGTTATGCCAATGCTGCGAATACAGTGCCGGTCAAGTCTCATGTCCGCCTGGATACACAACTTGCCTGGCAGGCGCATCGTAACGCGAGAATCATCGGCCGGATCATGAACCTGACCGATACCGATTACATCGAATGGGCAACCTCCGCGCCTATGTACCTGATTGGTGCACCCAGGAGCTATGAGGTGGCAGTGAAACTCGACTTCTGATCGGAAACCGGGCAGGCAGTAAACGGTGCCAGATAAGTCGGATCGACTCGAGAGCTTGATTCTTACCGTATTTTTGTCTGTGTGCTCGGCCTGGTTATTGTCATGCTGTCAGTAACCGGCATCATCATCTGGATCAGGAAGCGGGCAGCTCGCCTCAGTATCCCCGCTCACCACCCGGTTACCCGGAAAATACCCGATCCGCAAAATATCTGAAAACCGACAGATTCCATGTAGCCAGCCAGGAGTAATTTCCAGTGCCCGAATGAAAAGGAATCCGGTTTAGGAAAATGTTATACACTCTTTACTCTGCACGACACAGTATCCGTATTTCATAAAAAACGGGTGTGTAATAAATCTTAAATAAATTAATAGTATGGTTAGAAGTGTGAAATGCATCAGACTCGGGTGTGAGGCAGAAGGGCTGGATTTTCCTCCTTATCCGGGAGAGCTGGGAAAACGGATTTTTGATAATGTTTCCAAGGAGGCTTGGGGCCAGTGGATCAAACACCAGACTATGCTGGTCAACGAAATGCGGCTGAGTCTGGCGGATATCAAGGCACGCAAGTATCTGGCCAGCCAGATGGAAGCCTATTTCTTTGGCGAAGGTGCCGACCAGCCGGCAGGCTATATTCCTCCTGATAAATAAATCAAGCCGGATCATCGGGCGCTAATGGTCAGTTATTCGTATTCCAGCAATTTTGAGCAGTGATTTTGTGATAAATAATGAACCAGAGATGGCGCCGGTAACCAAGCCGGAGATGCCCGCTGCCAAACAGTTTCTGAACCGTGAACTTAGTCAGATCGAATTCAATCGCCGGGTGTTGGCGCAGGCAGAGAATGAGGAAACACCTCTGCTGGAACGCCTGCGTTTCATTTGTATCGTCAGCAGTAACCTCGATGAATTTTTTGAAGTTCGGGTTGCCGGGCTGAAAGAACAAATCAAGCTGGATGCGCCCGGTTCCGGTGCGGATGGCATGGCGCCTGGCCAGGCATTCGAACGGGTATCCGAGCAGGTGCGTGAACTGGTCTCCCGGCAATATCAGTTGCTCAATGACAATATTCTTCCCGCACTGGTGGAACAGGGTATTTGTTTCCTGCGGCGCGATTCCTGGAATGATGGCCAGCGCGAATGGATCAGGGATTTCTTCTTTCGCGAGCTGATGCCGATGCTTACCCCCATCGGTTTGGATCCTTTCCATCCTTTCCCGCGTATATTGAATAAAAGCCTGAATTTCGCGGTTGCATTGGAAGGAAAAGATGCTTTTGGCCGTAATTCAGGTGTTGCAATCGTTCAGGCGCCGCGTATTTTGCCTCGTGTCATACGGCTGCCAAAAGAAATCAGTGGCAGCCCCTATAGTTTCGTATTCCTGTCATCCATTATCCATGCTCATGTGGGTGAACTTTTTACGGGTATGCGGGTGGTGGGCTGTTACCAGTTTCGTGTCACCCGTAACAGTGATTTGTTCGTTGATGAAGAGGAAATAAAGAATCTTCGTATTGCATTGCAGGGTGAATTATCGCAACGTCATTTGGGGAATGCGGTCAGGCTCGAGGTGGCAGATAGTTGCTCGCAACAGATGGTGGAATTTTTGCTGGGGCAGTTTTCTCTTGGGGACGAAGATCTGTTTCAGGTGAACGGGCCAGTCAATCTGGTGCGGCTGATACAGGTTTTTGATCTGATCGATCGACCTGACCTCAAATTTCCACGTTTCATTCCCGGTTTGCCTTTTTTTTCTCAGAAAAAGAAAGCACATAACATTTTCGAGCTGATCAGTAAGGGTGACATATTACTGCATCATCCCTACCAGTCGTTCCAGCCGGTCATTGAATTCATTCAGCAGGCTTATGCAGATCCGGATGTGATTGCCGTCAAGCAGACTGTTTATCGCACCGGTTCGGATTCAACGCTGATGGAAGCGCTCGTGGCAGCGGCCAGGCTGGGCAAGGAAGTTACGGTAGTGGTAGAGTTGCTGGCCCGGTTTGATGAAGAAGCCAATATCAACTGGGCGAAACGGCTGGAAGAGGTGGGTGCCCACGTCATTTATGGTGTGTTTGGTCACAAGACGCATTGCAAAATGGCCATGATAGTACGGCGTGAGGCGGGGCAGTTGAAACGTTACGTCCATCTGGGTACAGGTAATTACCATCCTGGCACAGCCCGTGTTTACACAGATTTTGGCTTGCTGACCTGCCATGAGGAAATCTGTACCGATGTCAGTGAAGTATTTTTGCAGCTGACCGGGTTGGGCAAAGCAAGCAAGCTGAAGCATCTCTGGCAATCACCATTCAGTTTGCATGGGCAGATACTGAACAGCATTCAACAGGAGGTAAAGCATGCCAACGCGGGAAAACCTGCTGCCATCATCGCTAAAATGAATGCATTACTGGAGCCGTCTGTCATTCAGGCACTTTATGCGGCTTCCGGCGCAGGCGTAAAAATTGATCTGATTGTGCGAGGCGCCTGTGCACTGCGTCCCGGGGTGCCGGGATTATCAGAGAATATCCGCGTGCGTTCCATCGTTGGGCGATTTCTGGAACATACCCGCATTTTTTATTTTCTCAATGCAAAGCAGCATAATGTTTATCTGGCAAGTGCTGATTGGATGTACCGGAATTTTTTTCGTCGTGTGGAGATTTGTTTTCCGGTACTTGATCCGCGGTTGAAGAAGCGGGTAATCCTGGAGGGGCTGAAGCCCTATCTCCGTGATAACGTACAGGCATGGGAGATGAATGGTGACGGCCACTACAAACGAAAATCTGCGAGAAAGAACAACAGATTCAGTGCGCAGGAAGTTTTACTCGAAAAACTTGCAGCGGTAAAACAGGACGCTGTCGAATGACTGTAATTGTAATGAAACCAGGCAAAAAATACCCCGCAGTCCCGGTTTGATTGTTTCTCCGGAAGTCTGCGGGGTGTGGGAATATTTTCTTGGATTATTTGATGATTGCTTTCAATTCACCACGCAGGTAACGGTTTGCCATGGTTTCCAGTGAGATTGGTTTGATCTTGCCAGCCTGACCAGCGGACCCAAAAGCTTCGAAACGGGCTTTACAGATATCCTTGGCAGCTGCAGTAGCATCTTTCAGAAATTTGCGCGGATCGAACTCACTTTTATTTTTCGCCAGATGGCGCCGGATCGCTCCCGTCATTGCCAGACGGATATCCGTATCGATATTGACCTTACGCACGCCATATTTGATACCTTGCTGGATTTCCTCTACCGGCACTCCATAGGTTTCTTTCATATCTCCGCCATATTCACGGATGATTTCCAGCCATTCCTGAGGAACGGAGCTGGATCCATGCATGACCAGATGGGTATTGGGGATACGCTCATGAATTTCCTTGATTCGCTGGATAGCGAGGATGTCACCTGTGGGTTTGCGGGTGAATTTATACGCACCGTGGGAGGTCCCGATTGCAATTGCCAGTGCATCCACACCGGTTTTCTTGACGAAATCGGCTGCCTGCTCGGGGTCAGTCAGTAACTGATCATGTGACAGCTGTCCTTCGGCACCATGACCGTCTTCAGCTTCACCCTGACCTGATTCCAGCGATCCCAGGCAGCCCAGCTCACCTTCCACGGAAACACCCACGGCATGTGCCATTGCAACAACCTTAGAGGTGACATCCACGTTGTATTCGTATGATGAAGGAGTTTTTCCATCTTCTTCCAGCGATCCGTCCATCATTACGCTGGAAAAGCCGCTGCGGATGGCGTTGATGCATACAGCAGGTGAAGCACCGTGATCCTGATGCATTACCACGGGAATATGCGGATAGGCTTCGACCGCAGCAGCAATCAGATGACGCAGAAACGCCTCTCCGGCGTACTTGCGGGCACCAGCCGAACCCTGCATGATTACCGGGCTGTCGCATTCATCAGCGGCTTGCATGATCGCATGGATCTGCTCCAGGTTATTTACGTTGAAAGCCGGAAGTCCATATCCGTTTTCAGCTGCATGATCCAGTAACTGGCGTAAAGATACGAGTGCCATTGAAGTCTCCTTTAAATAAAATTAATGTATTGATTTCCTGACGAAACTAGAACTTTATATTTCCTGAAATAAAATTGTTCAGCAGCAGGTGGCAGTAAAAATGATGGTACGCCTGAATCAAAATTATAAACCTGCTGATTATAAATTACTTTCATCACCAGTCTGGCACTGCCTGGCAGTGATACGTTTATTTTTTACAGATTCTGCGGATCAGAAAAGGGTTGTTGGGCCACTTCTCTTACCGCTTGCGCAGCTTTTTTGGAACTGCCTACTTTGATGATCTTCATGGTGTTCGTCCCGCCAGCTTTGCCAACCGGTTCACCGATCGTCATGATTATCAGATCTTCATCGCGTACCGCACCACGCTTGAGTAACTCGTCTTCAGCCATGTTGAGGATGATTTCGGGGTCACACAATCCTTGTCCGAATTCTATGGGATACACGCCTCGAAAAAGGGTGACTTTACCCAGGGTATCTTCTTGCGGGCTGAGTGCAAAGATGGGTGCTTTCGAACTTCTGCGCGACATGAACAACGCTGTTACACCGCTTTGTGTCAATGCTGCAATCGCCTGGATATTGAGTGAGCCGGCTGCGTACATGGTAGCGCGCGCAATGGCATCTTCAATACTGATTGACTGTGTATCGGGGGAACGGCGTGCTCTCAAACTGGGTGTATATTCCTTTTCTGCTTCGAGACAAACTCTGGCCATGGCTTCGACGGCTTCAACCGGGTATTGCCCTGCGGCCGATTCAGCGGACAGCATGACTGCATCGGTGCCATCCAGTACGGCATTGGCGACATCTGATACTTCTGCACGTGTCGGAATAGGGTTGGAAATCATGGACTCCATCATCTGTGTGGCGGTAATCACCAGCTTATTTGCTTCACGTGCAGATCGTATCATTCGTTTTTGCAGGGCAGGAACGGCGGCATCACCTACTTCGACTGCCAGATCTCCACGAGCCACCATGATGGCATCAGACGCTTCCAGAATATCATCCAGTGCCAGAATGGCTTCCGAACGCTCGATTTTTGCCATAAGCAAACTATGTCCCTGAGCTTCCTGCATCAGCGAGCGCGCGCGTCTGATATCGTCACCGGAGCGAGGGAAGGATACTGCGAGATAATCTGCTCGAATGACTGCGGAAGTCTTGATATCCAGTAAATCTTTCGCAGTGAGTGCAGGCGCGCTCAACCCCCCGCCTTTCCGGTTAATACCTTTATTGTTGGAAAGAATTCCGCCCTGCAACACTTCACAGAAGATTTCACCGCCTCTGACTTTGGTCACCGTCAGAACGATACGCCCATCATCCAGTAAGAGCGTGGCACCTGCTTCGACATCATTGGGCAGTCCCCGATAATCCAGTCCGACCCGTTCCTGGTTTCCCAGCTGACATTCTGCATCGAGTATGAATTCATCTCCGGTCTTGAGTCGAATTTTTCCCTGCTCAAACTTACCGATACGAATTTTTGGCCCCTGCAAATCAGCCAGTACACCGACTGTACGGCCAAGCGAGCGGGCGAGCGAACGAACCAGCTCCACGGAAGCGATGTGCTCATCTTTTGTTCCGTGTGAGAAATTGATACGGATGACATCGACACCGGCCTCAAGCATCCGCCCCAGAACTTCAGAGTCACTGGAAGCCGGTCCCAGCGTTGCTACAATTTTTGTTCTTCGCATCATTTCTGGAATTTCCGGAAAAAAATCTTCTCGGACCTCACTTCGCACGTAATTCCAGAATCTCGACCGCAGGTAATTTTTTCCCTTCCAGGAACTCCAGGAATGCTCCTCCGGCAGTGGATATATAGGAAACCTTATCGTAGATATCGTATTTTTGAATGGCAGCGATCGTATCACCGCCCCCCGCCAAGGTGAAGGCGTCCGTTTCAGCAATTGCCTTGGCTATGGCGCGAGTTCCTTCTCCAAACTGATCGAATTCAAATACGCCGACCGGGCCATTCCAGACTACCGTACCGGCTTTCATGATGATGTCGACCAATTCTTGAGCACTTTCAGGCCCGATATCAAAGATCATGTCGTCGTCAGAAACAGCGTTGGCTGCTTTTAGAACAGCAGGCTCATCTGCAGCGAATTTCTTTCCGATGACGACATCTACTGCGATAGGAATCGTTGCATCACGCTTATTCATTTTATCCATCAGAGATTTTGCAACGGGTACCAGTTCATCCTCGCACAGGGATTTTCCAATGTTGTTTCCTGCGGCCTTGAGAAAAGTGTTGGCAATTCCCCCGCCGACTACGAGCTGATCAACTTTTTCAGCAAGTGATTCCAGCACGGTCAGTTTGGTAGAAACTTTTGATCCGCCTACGATTGCCACCAGCGGGTGTGCTGGCTGATGCAGGGCTTTTGTCAGCGCATCGAGTTCTTCGGTAAGCAAAATACCTGCACAGGCAATCGGTGCATATTTGGCGATACCATGTGTCGAAGCTTCTGCACGGTGTGCTGTACCAAAAGCATCCATGACGAATACATCACACAAACTGGCATATTTCTTGGCGGTTTCTTCGAGGTTCTTTTTTTCACCTTTATTGATCCGACAATTTTCCAGGACTACCAACTCTCCAGGTGCAACTTCAAATCCACCCTCTACCCAGTCTTTGATCAACCGGACAGGTTTTCCCAGTCTCCGGGCAATATCATCGGCAACCGGCTGGAGAGAATTTTCTTCTGCCCATACCCCTTCTTCCGGGCGTCCGAGATGAGAGGTCACCATGACTTTTGCGCCTTGTTTCAGACAGTGGTTGATCGTTGCCATTGAGGCAGTAATACGCGCATCTGATGTCACTTTCCCGTCTTTTACAGGAACATTCAAATCAGCGCGGATAAAGACGCGTTTATTCTTCAGATCAAGATCGACAAGTTTAATAACGGACACGTTGACTCCAAGTTAGCTGGGTTGCAGGCTTTAAATGTGAGAGAAAGGATTCTTCTGATTGTTAATCAAAAATTGCAGGAACAGTCTTTACGCAAGAATGAGCGTACCGTCACAAATATTTTTACAGATCAGTGAACATTCATATCCTTCCAGGCTCTTGCACAGTACAAAGATATTTCCCTGATATAGAAGCAATAATGCTGTAACTGGCACAAGGACAATTACAGCATGACCATCAAACAACCATGAAACAGGGTTGTCCGGTTATAAGAAGAAAAATTTTCTTCTGTTATTTACCGGCGATTACTCGTACCATTTCCAGCAATTTGCAGGAATACCCCCACTCGTTGTCATACCAGGAAACCACTTTTACAAAATTCTTGTCGAGCTGAATTCCCGCTTCTGCATCGAATACCGATGTACAGGTTTCTCCGCGAAAGTCTGTGGAAACCACTTTCTGATCGGTATACCCCAGTATGCCTTTCATTGAACCGGCTGAGGCTTCTTTCATCGCATTACAAATGTCTTCATAAGACGCGTCTTTCTCGAGCTCGACCGTCAAATCCACAACCGAAACGTCAGAGGTCGGAACACGGAACGCCATACCCGTCAGCTTTTTGTTCAATTCAGGGATGACTACACCAACTGCTTTGGCTGCACCTGTAGAGGAAGGGATGATATTTTCAAGAATTCCGCGTCCGCCGCGCCAGTCTTTATTGGAAGGACCGTCAACAGTTTTCTGTGTGGCGGTGGCAGCATGAACCGTCGTCATCAGGCCACGCTTGATGCCCCAGGTATCATTCAGTACTTTGGCGATCGGCGCCAGGCAATTGGTGGTACATGATGCGTTGGAAATAATAGCTTCTCCGCCGTATGTTTTATCATTTACACCATAAACATACATCGGCGTATCATCCTTGGACGGAGCGCTCAAAACAACTTTCTTGGCACCGGCCTGAATATGTTTTTGAGCGAGCTCTTTGGTCAGAAACAGTCCGGTGGATTCCACCACGATATCTGCACCGACTTCATCCCACTTTAATTCGGTTGGATCCTTGATGGCGGTCAGACGAATCTGCTTGCCGTTTACAATCAGATTGTTTCCGCTGACGGATACATCTCCCTTGAAGCGCCCGTGAACGGAATCATGTGTCAGCATATAAGCTAGATAATCCGGTTCCAGCAGATCATTGATCGCGACGACTTCAATGTCATCAAACTCCTCTATGGAACACCGGAAAACCATCCGGCCAATACGACCAAAACCATTGATACCAATTCTGATTGTCATTCCTCTATCTCCACATTTTTAATAAAAAATCTGTTTTACGAGTAAAAACGAATTTTGTTTACCTTATATAACCCTTTTCACCGCGTTTACGACGTTATCAACGGTAAATCCGAAGTATTCGAATAATTTTTCTGCAGGGGCCGATTCACCGAATCTGTCGATTCCGATTACATCTCCTTCAAGGCCGACGTATTTACGCCAGTAATCGGTCACTCCTGCTTCTACGGCTACACGTACAATCCCTTTGGACAGGACACTGTCCCGGTACGTCTGGTCCTGTCTGTCAAAAATATTTGTACAGGGCATGGATACGACGCGAACTGCAATACCGCTTTCTGCCAGTGTTTTCTGTGCAGCCATTGCCAACCCGACTTCCGAGCCGGTTGCAATGATAATGGCTTGTGGTTTTCTGTTTGCTGCTTCAGAAAGGATATATCCCCCTTTTCTGATCAGGCTGATCGTTACTGCATCCCGTTTCTGGAAGGGTAGGTTCTGGCGGCTGAATATAAGGGATGACGGGCCTTCTCTGCGCTCGATGGCGGATACCCATGAAACGATCGATTCAACGGTATCGCACGGACGCCATACATCCATATTGGGAATCATGCGCAGTGTGGCAGTTTGTTCAACCGGCTGATGGGTCGGACCATCTTCCCCTAGTCCGATCGAATCATGAGTGAACACGAAAATGTTACGAATTTTCATCAATGCCGCCATGCGCAGAGCATTGCGGGCGTATTCGGAAAACATCAGGAAAGTGCCGCCGTAGGGGATGATTCCACCATGCAACGACAGGCCATTCATGATTGCGCTCATGCCAAATTCCCGGACACCGTAAAAAACATAGTTACCGGTAGATTCTGTGCCAATTCCCTTGGAACCAGACCACATGGTGAGGTTGGAGCCGGCCAGGTCCGCTGATCCGCCAATCAGTTCGGGTAATACCGGTGCCAGTGCTTCAATTGAATTTTGTGATGCTTTCCGGGTCGCGATGGTTTCTTCCCTGGCATTGATCTGGCTGATAGTGCCCTCAACGTGATCAGCCCACCCGGCGGGTAATTCGTCAGCCATGCGGCGGGTAAATTCAGCGGCTTCTGCCGGATATTTTTTACTGTATTCCGCAAACATGCTGTTCCATGCGGATTCCAGCGCCTGACCTTTGGCACGCGCATCCCATGCATCGTAAACTTCTTGCGGAATTTCGAATGGCAGGTAATTCCAGCCGATGTGAGGGCGGGCTGCAGCAATTTCGTCATTTCCGAGCGCAGCACCATGAACATGGCTGGTATTGGCTTTGTTGGGCGAACCCATTCCAATGACTGTTTTGCAACATATCAGTGTGGGTTTGTCCTGTACTTTCTTCGCGGCTTCGATGGCAGCCTGTATTGCTACGGGATCATGTCCGTTGACATGTGGAACGACGTGCCAGCCATAAGACTCGAAGCGTTTGGGGGTATCGTCCGTAAACCATCCTTCGACGTGTCCATCAATGGAAATCCCATTATCATCATAAAAGCAGACCAGTTTACCCAGCTTCAATGTTCCTGCCAGTGAACAGGCTTCATGGGAAATGCCTTCCATCATGCAACCATCGCCCAGAAATACGTAGGTGTAGTGGTCGACGATCGGGAAATAAGGTCGGTTGAATTCTTCTGCCAGAATTTTTTCTGCCAGCGCCATCCCTACGGCATTGGTGATACCTTGTCCCAGCGGCCCTGTGGTGGTTTCCACACCGGGGGTGTAACCGTATTCAGGGTGTCCTGGAGTTTTGGAATGAAGCTGACGGAAATTTTTTATGTCTTCGATGGACAGATCATAGCCGGTCAGGTGGAGCAGAGCATAGATCAGCATGGAACCATGGCCGTTTGATAGTACAAACCGGTCACGATCCACCCAGTCAGGATTTGTCGGATTGTGGCGCATATGGTGGTTCCACAATACTTCTGCAATTTCCGCCATACCCATTGGCATACCCGGATGGCCGGAATTTGCTTTCTGGACAGCATCCATGGCCAGTGCACGAATCGCACTGGTCAAATTCTTGAACACTGGTGCGCTGAAATCTTTAAATGCTTCCTTCATTTATTTTCATCCTCGATTGTTCAAAAACCATAGCTCAATGTTATGCACCACATGACAACAAAAGCCGACAAAAGTAACCATTATCTCTTAAGTCCGAATAGTTCACAATACAGGCTGTAATTTCTTCATTCCTTCCAGTCATTGGCTGAATTTAAAGGAAATGGCTTGGTAAAATGGCCGATTGAAAGGTATCATTCCACTTTTGGTTGGCCGGATACAGGGAAGCGTGGCCGAGCGGTTTAAGGCACTGGTCTTGAAAACCAGCGATGGGCAACCATCCGTGAGTTCGAATCTCACCGCTTCCGCCACTGGTGGTTCCGGTATTCCTGTTTTTCATTATCTGCTCCCAGTCTAAATAAAGAGAGAAGGCTTTGCAGGTTTCGTATCAGGGGAAAGATCAGCACATTGGCTGGTGTGAAAAAATGGAGAGAATTTAACGATGAGCGTCCCTTTTTTGCAGCAATACCGGGTGGGCAGTTACATCCTGAAACAAAAACTTGCAGGCAACAAACGTTATCCGCTGGTACTGATGCTTGAGCCACTGTTCCAGTGCAATCTGGCCTGTGCGGGTTGTGGCAAGATAGATTACCCGGAAGAAACGTTACGCCGTCGCCTGAGTGTGGATGAATGTTTGCATGCCGTGGATGAATGCGGGGCTCCGGTCGTTTCCATTGCGGGAGGGGAGCCGCTCATCCATAAGGAAATGCCTCAAATCGTGCAGGGCATCATTCAGCGCAAAAAGTTTGTATATCTGTGCACCAATGCACTGCTGCTGGATACTCGCATGGACGACTATCAACCTTCGCCCTATCTTACATTTTCCATTCACCTTGATGGCAACCGTGAGCGTCACGATGCATCGGTATGCAGAGAGGGTGTATATGACAAGGTTATTCCGGTGATCGAACAGGCGCTTCGGCGTGGTTTCCGGGTAACGGTCAATTGCACTTTGTTCCAGAATGAAACGGCAGAAGAAGTGGCAGAATTTTTTGATACCGCAACTAAGCTCGGCGTTGAAGGTATCAATGTTTCTCCAGGATTCAGTTATGAACATGCACCACGGCAGGATGTGTTTCTGCAGCGATCAGTAAGCAAACGGTTGTTTCGTTCGATTTTCGAGATCGGCAAAAAACGTAAACTTCCCTGGAAATTCAATCATTCCAGCCTGTATCTGGATTTTCTCGCAGGTAATCAGAGTTATAAGTGTACGCCGTGGGGAAACCCCACACGTAATCTGTTTGGCTGGCAGCGGCCCTGCTATCTGCTGGTGGATGAAGGCTATGCAGCGAGCTTCCGTGAGCTGATGGAAGAAACTGACTGGGATCGCTATGGTGTCGGTAATAATCCCAAATGTGCAAATTGTATGGCGCACTGCGGGTTCGAGCCTACCGCCATCAACGATACTTTTGCTCATCCGCTTAAAGCATTACGGGTCAGCATGCGTGGTCCGCGGGTAGAAGGGCCTATGGCACTTGATCCGCTACAAACGAGCAGTGAGTCGCAGCACAATGCCGATAAACGGAAGCCTTTTCCCATACCGGTGACTGTTGAACACAAAACGGCTGCACCGTCATCGGACCATTCATCTGGTCCGGATAACTGATATTCTTTGTTTATCTGAAGGTACTCATATTCCCGCGTATCGAGGGTCATGGCTGTATTGGTAATGTATCTGTCTTTGGCGGGTATGTTATGCTGGTGGACTATTCTGCTGGCGCCATGGCGAGCATGGAGTACCCGGGAGCAGCTTGAACCATCAGCAAGTCCGGAAGCGAAACAATCTTTTGATGATGTTACTGTTCTGATTCCTGCTCGTAATGAAGCACAGTTCATCGATCAGACCTTGAACAGGCTTCAGGCGCAAGGCGAGGGTTTGCGAATCATCGTAATCGATGATCAGTCGGAAGATCATACTGCATCCCTGGCAGGTAGACGAGGTGTTGAAGTCATTTCCGGGACGACTCCACCAAAAAACTGGAGTGGAAAGCTGTGGGCGCTGAATCAGGGATTACAACAGGTACGCACCCGGTACACTTTGCTGCTGGATGCAGATATCAGTCTATCGTCCGGTATCTTGGGGGCGTTACTGAATAAGGCTCGTCAGGAAAATTTGTCGCTGGTGTCGCTCATGGCAGAATTGCCCGTCCAGCGTTTCTCCGAACGTCTGCTGGTACCTGCTTTTATATTTTTTTTCAAGCTGTTATATCCGTTCACATTGTCCAATGAGTCGAAATCCCGCATGGCTGCTGCTGCGGGCGGGTGCATTCTGGTTGAAACTGGTGTACTGCGATCCATCGATGCTTTTACCAGTATCCACCACGCATTGATCGATGATTGTGCATTGGCCGCACAGGTCAAACAGGCTGGTTTCAAAACCTGGATCGGACTCAGTCATGCTGTACAAAGCCATCGAGGTTATGACAGCCTGGCGGCTATCTGGAATACCGTTGCTCGGACTGCATTCACGCAACTGCACTATTCATCGTCATTACTGTTGCTGTGTACATTGATCATGTCCAGCATGTTCTGGTGTGCGCCATTGTCCGCGATCATTTATACGGATACGATTTTTGTGGCCAGCAGCGTTCTTGCCTGGCTGGCTATGCTCATTGTTTATACACCCGTGCTCAGATTCTATCGGAGTTCACCCCTTTGGGTGATTGTATTGCCCCTGATCGGCACACTCTATCTCATGATGACCTGGACTTCCGCCTTCAGATACTGGCGAGGAGTGCGGGCACACTGGAAAAATAGATGTTATGAAACTTCTGAACACAATTAGCAGAATAGTGACGCTATGGATAATCGCCATGCTGGTGATGATCTCCGGATTACGAGCAGCATCACCCGAAAATGAGGGTGCTGAACGGGTGGTAGCCACTTTGCAGAATACGCTGATCCAGGCCATGCAACAGGGTCAGGAAATTGGTTACAGCGGCCGCCTGAAGCTTCTGACTCCTATTATTGAGCAGACGCATGATCTTGCGGCAATTATCCGTTCTGTACTGGGTACGCACTGGGCAAAGCTCGATTCCGGTCAGCAACAGGCGATTACCCGGGCATTTCAGGCCAACAGTATTGCAACTTATGCAGACCGGTTTAACCAGTACGATGGAGAGCAATTCAAGATCATCGAACAGACACAGCTTCCGCGAGGGCGGATGCTGGTTCGCAGCCAGCTCATCCGGTCTGATGGCAGCCCGGTAAATTTTGATTATGTGATGCATGAGGCCGGTGGAAGCTGGCGCATCATCAATATCGTAGTCGACGGGGTCAGTGATCTGGCCCTGAAGCGGGCTGAATACAGTGCTGTATTGCAGAAAGATGGCATTACCGCACTGATCGACATGCTGGAGCAGAAAACTTCCCGTATAGAGCAGAATCAGCAGTAATTCCAATAGGGCAGTTGTTGCCTCTATCCTGAGATAACCTTTTCACACACCACTAAAGCGATTCATACATGGAACAATTCGCCAAGGAAACCTTGCCCGTCAGTCTCGAAGACGAAATGCGGCGTTCTTACCTCGATTATGCGATGAGCGTCATCGTAGGTCGGGCCTTGCCTGATGTGCGCGATGGGTTGAAGCCGGTGCACCGTCGCGTACTTTATGCCATGCATGAACTGTCCAATGACTGGAATCGCCCGTATAAAAAGTCCGCACGTATCGTCGGGGATGTCATCGGTAAATATCACCCGCATGGTGATACTGCCGTCTATGACACGATCGTGCGCATGGCACAGCCTTTTTCTCTGCGTTACATGCTGGTCGACGGGCAAGGTAATTTTGGTTCGATCGATGGTGATAATGCCGCGGCAATGCGTTATACCGAAATCAGAATGTCGCGTATCGCCCATGAATTACTGGCTGATCTCGACAAGAACACGGTCGATTTCGGGCCCAACTACGATGGTTCCGAGCAGGAGCCACTGATCCTGCCTGCCAAAATTCCTAATTTACTGATCAATGGATCATCCGGCATCGCGGTGGGGATGGCGACCAATATCCCGCCTCATAATTTGGGTGAGGTCATTGACGCCTGCCTGTTGCTGCTGCGCGATCCTGATATGGATATCGCTGAATTGATGGCTTGTATTCCAGCACCGGATTTTCCAACTGCAGGCATTATTTATGGTATATCCGGTATCAAAGACGGGTATCAGACCGGAAGAGGGCGTGTCATCATGCGCGCCAGAACGCATTTTGAAGAGCTCGATAAAGGTAATCGTCACAGTATCATCATTGATGAACTACCTTACCAGGTGAATAAAGCCAATTTGTTGGTGCGCATCGGTGAGCTGGTAAGAGACAGAAAAATAGAAGGTATTTCCGATCTGCGCGATGAATCCGATAAATCCGGTATGCGCGTGGTTATCGAACTGAAGCGTGGCGAAGTACCCGAAGTCGTCCTGAACAATCTGTATAAAGAGACACAGATGCAGGATACATTCGGCATCAACATGGTTGCGCTGGTCGATGGACAGCCGCGTTTGCTCAATCTGAAGCAGATGCTGGATCATTTTCTGCGCCATCGTCGTGAAGTCGTGACACGGCGTACTTTATTCGAACTCAGAAAGGCGCGGGAACGCGGCCATTTGCTGGAAGGACTGGCGGTTGCTTTATCCAATGTCGATGAAATCATTGCGCTGATCAAAGCTGCTCCGACCCCGGCAGAGGCTAAAAAAGGCCTGATGGCCAGAACATGGCGATCCTCTCTGGTTGAAGAAATGCTCCGCCGTGCAATGATCGATGCAGCGGTATTTCGCCCTGAAACGCTGGCAGCCGGGTTCGGGATGTCAGACCAGGGTTATCGTTTATCCGATGCACAGGCCCAAGCGATTCTCGATCTCAGATTGCAGCGACTCACTGGGCTGGAACAGGAAAAAATCGTTTCGGAATACAGAGAAATACTCGACAAGATCCGGGATCTCCTCGACATACTGGCAAATCCGGAACGGATTACCACCATCATTGCGGAAGAGCTGACGGCTATCAAAGGGCAGTTTGGGGATCCTCGGCGCAGTGAAGTAGTGATAGATGCGCAGAATTTGAATACTGAAGATCTGATTACTCCAGCCGATATGGTGGTGACCCTGTCACATGCGGGCTACATCAAATCTCAGCTGCTGGACGATTATCGTGCGCAGAAACGCGGAGGGCGCGGCAAGCAGGCAATTACCACCCGAGAGGACGATTTCATCGACAATCTGTTTATCGCCAATACGCATGATTTCATTCTGTGTTTCTCCAGCCTTGGGCGCGTCTACTGGATCAAGGTTTACAATGTGCCGCAAGGCAGCCGTACTTCGCGGGGCAGGCCGGTGAATAATCTCGTGCCATTGGAACAGGATGAAAAGATCAATGCTGTGCTGCCAGTCAAATCATTTGACGATACCCGTTACGTATTCATGGCAACTGCCGGTGGTACGGTCAAGAAAACGCCGCTGTCAGAATTTTCACGGCCGCGTACCAATGGAATCATTGCAATCGATCTCGATGAGGGAGATTATCTGATCGGCGTTGCGCTGACCGAAGGCAAGCATGATGTCATGCTCTTTTCTGATGCTGGCAAAGCAATGCGTTTCGATGAGAACGATGTGCGTCCCACCGGGCGTAATGCACGCGGGGTAAGGGGTATGAAGCTTGGGGCAGGGCAGAAGGTCATTTCACTGCTGGTTGCAGATAATGAAAATATGGCGGTATTGACCGCGACTGAGAATGGCTACGGCAAACGTACACCTATTACCGAATATACCCGACATAACCGGGGTACTCAGGGTATGATCGCGATTAACACCAATGTCCGTAACGGTAAAGTCGTCGCTGCACAACTGGTTGAGTCCAGTGATGAAATCATGTTGATTACCACGGGTGGCGTCATGATTCGCACCCGCGTCAGTGAAATTCGTGAAATGGGCCGGGCAACTCAGGGAGTGACACTGATCAATCTGGATGCAGGTGAGAAACTGGCCGGATTGGAGAGAATCGTCGAAACGGATGAGGATTAGCTCAACCTGGTGAACCAATGAGAAAAATCTACAATTTCAGTGCAGGTCCGGCAGTACTGCCGGAGGAAGTATTGGAGCAGGCTCGCGAAGAAATGCTGGACTGGCACGGCAGTGGCATGTCAGTCATGGAAATGAGCCATCGCGGGAAAGAATTCATGTCCATCGCGGACGAAACCGAATCTGCCTTGCGCGAGCTGGCGGGTATTCCGGACCACTATAAAGTGCTCTTTCTTCAGGGAGGCGCATCCAGCCAGTTTGCCATGGTGCCGATGAATCTGCTCGGCGAGAAGGGCAAAGCAGATTATGTCAATACCGGTCAATGGTCGGCAAAGGCCATCAGTGAGGCCAAAAATTACGGTTCTGTCCAGATCGCAGCTTCGTCGGAAAATGATGGTTTCAACTCGGTTCCACCGCTGGCGCAATGGCATATCTCGCCTGATGCGGCTTATGTACATTACGCATCCAACGAGACGATCGGCGGAGTCGAATTTCAGTGGACGCCTGATTTATCCGCGGTAGCCGGTGACAACAAAAACATTCCGCTGGTTGCCGATATGTCCTCCAATTTCCTGTCGCGTCCTTTCGATGTCAGCAAATTCGGGCTGATTTACGCCGGAGCACAGAAAAATGTCGGTCCTGCCGGGTTGGTGGTGGTGATCGTTCGTGAGGATTTGCTGGATATTCCACCGCTTGCCGGAACACCCGCTATGTTCCGCTATAAAACGCATGCAGATAATGCTTCAATGTACAATACGCCTCCCACTTATGCCATTTACATCATGGGGCTCGTCATGGAATGGCTGAAAAAACAGGGCGGACTGACTGCGATTGAACAGCGTAACATTGCCAAGGCCAAGCTGATCTACGATCTGATCGATGTCAGCAGTTTTTACCATTGCCCGGTCAATCGGGCAGATCGGTCCAGGATGAATGTTCCGTTCACACTGAGTGATTCCGGTCTCGATGACGCATTCCTGAAACAGGCTCAGGCGCATGGCCTGATTCAGTTGAAAGGGCACCGGTCGGTCGGCGGTATGCGAGCCTCGATCTATAATGCCATGCCGTTGGAAGGTGTACAGACATTGGTAACCTTCATGCGGGAATTCGAGAAAAACCATGCCTGATGATGCCCAAAGAATCACCCGAATTCTTACACTGAACTCGATTGCCCAGGTCGGGCTCAAGCGTTTTCCTGCGCATCTTTTTCAGATCGGCAGCGACATTACCGGTCCTGACGTGATACTGGTACGTTCTCATAACCTGCACGATATGGAAATACCCGAAAGCGTCATTGCAATCGGGCGCGCCGGTGCCGGAACCAATAACATCCCCGTCAACCAGATGAGCGCACGCGGCATCCCGGTTTTCAATACGCCGGGCGCCAATGCTAATGCAGTCAGGGAATTGGTGCTGGCAGGCATGTTGATGGCATCGCGTAATCTGATACCGGCCTTACGCTTCGTCGAAACACTGGAAGGCGATGATCAGTCTTTCAACCTTCAGGTTGAAGCAGGCAAAAAACAGTTTTCCGGCCTGGAATTGCCGGGGCGGACACTGGGTGTCATCGGTCTGGGCAAGATCGGACGGCAGGTGGCCGATATCGCAATCAAACTTGGAATGAAGGTGCTCGGGTATGATCCGAAAATTACCATCGATTCTGCATGGAGTTTGCCTGCCGAAGTACAGAAAGCAAACCAGATCGAGGATCTGATACGCCGCAGTCAGTTTATTTCGCTGCATGTGCCACTCAACGACTCCACTCGTCATCTGATCAACGATGCACTGATCTCCTGCATGCAGAAGAACACCATTCTGCTCAATTTCTCGCGTGACGCGATCGTTGATGAAGACGCCGTGCTGGCCGGTATCAAAAGCGGCATCATCCGATACTATGTTTGCGACTTTCCCGGCCGGAAACTGCAGCAACAGCAGGCAGTCGTTACTTTGCCCCATCTCGGTGCTTCCACGCGTGAGGCTGAAGAAAATTGTGCCATGATGATTGCTGACCAGATCATGGATTATGTTACGAACGGTAATATCTCCTATACCGTTAATTTTCCGGATGTCGTCATGGAACGCGGAACACCGTATCGGGTTGCCGTTGCCAATGCCAACGTTCCCAATCTGCTGGGGCAGATATCGACCTGCATGGCAGATGTCGGTCTGAACATCCACAACATGGTGAATAAATCCCGTGGGGAAATGGCCTATACACTGGTCGATACCGACAGAGCAGTTCCACAGGAAACCATCGATGCGATCATCCGGATTACGGGTGTACTGATGGTACGCTATCTACCGATATCAGAATCTTCTGAACGGACATGAAACCAAAAAATCCAGGCAAATACATTAACCCATATTGATGACAGAACAGCTTAAACAACTGCGCAATGAAATCGATGCAGTCGATGATGAGTTGCTCCGATTGATCAGCACTCGCGCGCGGCTTGCGCAGCAAGTCGGTCGGCAGAAATCCGGCACTGCTTATCGTCCTGAGCGTGAATCACAGATTTTTTCCCGTCTGCAGCAATCCAATCCGGGGCCGCTGCGAGATGAGCATATTGTGCACTTGTTTACTGAAATCATATCGGTTTGCCGTTCGCTGGAAGAGCCCTTGACTGTTGCTTATCTGGGGCCGCAGGGTACCTTCTCGGAAGAAGCGGTTACCAAACGTTTTGGCAGTGCTGTTACTTCGCTGCCTTGCAGTTCGATCGACGATATTTTTCGCAAGGTCGAATCCGGCGCTGCCAGCTATGGTGTCGTTCCGGTTGAAAATTCTACCGAGGGAGCAGTCGGTAGAACCATGGATCTGCTGTTGCAGACACCGTTGAAGATATGTGGCGAGCTCGAGCTGCCTGTACACCAGTGCCTGATGGCACAACAGACTGATCTGACCGCTATTCGAAAAATTTATTCTCACCCGCAGTCATTTGCACAATGTCAGGTATGGATCAACGAGAATTTGCAAAGTCTGACGGCTGTCGACCGGATCGATGCCGCCAGTAATGCAGATGCTGCCCGTCAGGCTGCCGCCGACAGCAGTGCCGCAGCCATTGCCGGAAAGAAGGCTGCCGAAGTATTCGGGTTGAAAGTTTGTGCAGTTAACATTGAGGATAATCCGAATAACACAACTCGATTTCTGGTCATTGGCAGTCAGGATGTCGCGCGTTCCGGGAAGGATAAAACTTCACTCGCCATGGCTACGCATAACCGGCCCGGCGCGGTGCACGAGCTTCTTGCACCCTTTGCACGCCATCAGGTCAGTATGACTCGCCTGGAATCACGTCCTTCGCGTGCCAGTCTGTGGGAATATGTTTTTTTTACCGATATTGCAGGACATCAGGAAGATGAAAATGTAGCCAGGGCATTGCAGGCACTGCGTGATAATACAACCTTTCTGAAGATTTTCGGTTCTTATCCTGCTGCATGAATCGATAAATTCCTGGACAAGATACTATTTACTTTTAAACATGATGAATCTCAGTGAACTGGCTCCGGACTATATCCGGGCAATTCAGCCCTATCAGCCCGGTAAACCGATATCGGAGCTGGTCAGAGACCTTGGGCTGAATAAAGAGGAAGTGGTCAAACTGGCTTCCAACGAAAACCCATTGGGCACCAGTCCCCTGGCAAAGGCAGCCATGATTCAGGCGCTCAATGAATCGGCCCGGTATCCGGATGGCAGTGGTTTCGAGCTCAAGGCAGCGCTATCCGAGCGTCTGGGCATCCCGGCCGATCAGATCGTGCTGGGCAATGGCTCCAATGATGTGCTTGAACTTGCCACTCGTATTTTTCTGCACACGGATTCAACTGCAATCTATTCCCAGTATGCATTCGCTATCTATCCGCTGCTGGTTCAGGCTGTCGGTGCCAGAGGGATTGCCATTCCTGCCCGCAATTATGGTCATGATCTCGAGGCCATGCTGGCTGCCGTTACGCCGGAAACTCGTATCATATTCATCGCCAATCCCAACAACCCTACCGGTACGTTGTGTGATGCACGGGATCTGCTGCGTTTTATGGAACGTGTTCCGCAGGATGTGCTCGTGATACTGGATGAAGCCTATGATGAATATCTGCCGGAAGCAAACAAGACAAACAGTATCGCGTGGTTGAAGAATTTTCAGAATCTGGTCATCACTCGTACTTTTTCCAAAGCCTATGGTCTTGCCAGTGTACGTGTCGGCTTTGCGCTGGCACATGCCGATATCGCCAATCTGATGAACCGTATCCGTCAGCCGTTCAATGTCAACAGTATCGGTCTGGCGGCTGCCCAGGCAGCGCTCAAAGATGTTGAATTTGTCAAGCTTTCCTATATGACGAACCGTACGGGCATGCAGCAGATGACTCAAGGTTTGAATCGGCTCGGTATCGAATATATTCCTTCCTTCGGTAATTTCGTCAGTTTCCATATCGACGGTCATCCGGCCAATACGCTGAAGATCTATAAAAATCTGCTGCAGCAGGGTGTCATCGTGCGTCCGCTGGGTAATTACGACATGCTCAACCATTTGCGGGTAACCATTGGAATCGAAGAAGAAAACAAGCGGTTCCTGCACACGCTGGAACAAGCATTGAAAGAACTGGATTGAGCGGCGACACAAATATCTGATCATGGCTTTCCCTGCCATTTCAAAACTGGTCGTCATTGGTGTAGGGTTGATCGGTGGTTCATTTGCGCTGGCACTGCGCCGGGCCGGTCTGGTGGGGCGTATCATCGGAGTAGGCCGCAGCCCTGAAAACATGCAGCGTGCCCTTGAGCTGGGCATCATCGATGAACAAACGAATGACTTTGCTGCGGCACTGTCCAGTGCGGATTTCGTATTGCTCGCAATTCCTGTAAAACAGACTGCCGGCGTCATGCAACAGATGGCGCCTCATCTGGAAGCCAATACCATTATTTCCGATGTTGGCAGCACCAAACAGAATGTAGTTCACGCTGCCCGTGTAAATCTGGGTGAGCGGATCGAACGTTTCATTCCCGCACATCCTGTTGCAGGAACCGAATTCAGCGGTGCAGAAGCTGCCTTTCCTGACCTGTTTCAGGATAAGCCCGTGATTCTGACGCCGCTGCAGGAGAATGACCAACAGACCGTTGATCGTGTCGCCGACCTGTGGCGATACTGCGGTGCCAGTGTTTCATCCATGCTGCCGGAGCAGCATGACCAGCTACTTGCTGCAATCAGTCACCTGCCGCACATGCTGGCATTTTCACTGATGCAGCATATCCGTACCCTGAGCCGTACCTTGAGTGAAGGGGATCCACTGGCACTGCTGCGCTTCGCCGGCAGCAGCCTGAATGATATGACCCGCATTACTGCCAGCTCCCCGGAAATGTGGCGTGATATCTGTCTTGAAAATCGTGCGGCATTGCTTGCACAAATTGAAGCCTATCAGCAGGAACTCTCGGGATTGCAGCAAATGCTGACTGATCATGATGGTGAATCGCTGGAAAAATTGTTTGCAGAAGCACGTGCCATCCGGCAGGCCTGGTCAGCTTTCAAAAACCAATCCTGATTACCCGGTTGATTTCGTACCGGTTCCCGACAAAAATCTAACCGGTTTTAGGTCTCTTTTTGGCACGAGGATGAGCCTGATCGTAAATCTTGGCCAGATGCTGAAAATCCAGATGGGTGTATACCTGCGTACTGCGAATGCTGCTGTGGCCGAGCATTTCCTGGACTGCGCGCAAATCGCCACTTGATTGCAGCAGATGGGAAGCGAATGAATGGCGAAGAGCATGCGGGTGTACCCGGTCATCGAGATTCTGCAGCCGGGCACGCTGATGCAGGCGGACAGCGATGGTGCGCGGGTGGATACGCTGGCCGCGCCGTGATAGAAACAAGGCAGTTTCGCCAGACGTCAGCCATGCACTGCGCAGCGGCAACCAGGCTCGCAATGCACGCAGTGCGGATTCCCCCACCGGTACGATGCGGGTTTTGCTGCCTTTACCCGTAACACGTACGATACCTTCGCTGAAATCGATATCGGCTGGCTGCAACCGGGTCAGTTCAGCCAGCCGCAACCCGGATGAGTAAAACAGCTCGAATATGGCCAGATCGCGTGTCGCCAGTGCATCAGTGGGATCAAAAGCCAGCAGTTGTGCGGCTTCATCCGGTGAAAGCGCATGCGGCAGCTTCCGTGGTGATTTAGGGACGCGTATATCCTGGCAGGGATTTTCGGTATGGTGATGATGGCGCATCAGATAACGATAAAACCCACGCCAGGCGGATAACATGCGCGCCAGGCTTCTGCCGGAAAGACCGCCATGATGTAAATACGCGATGAAATGGCGAATGTCGTGTGAATGTAACTGGATCAGTGAAGCATCAGTGACTGCGTGCCCGTCTCCGTATTCGCTTCTATGCTGAGTGGCAATGCAGCGTACCAGTGCAACCAGATCACGTCGGTAGCTGTGTTGAGTCAGCAGGGAAAGACTGCGTGTGCTGGCCAGATAAGCCAGATACTCGCTCAGCAGTGGCGGCAGGGGTGTATCACGCTCATCATGAGGCGGATTCACGATTGGCTGCTCCGGGAGTCTGCTGTATCAGGCGCATGATCGAACTGCTCACCATATCTCCCAGCCGTTCCAGATAAAGTGTTCCCATGTCCGGATAAAAGCGTTCTGCCTCCGGGCTGGCCATCACCAGCAGACCAAAATTACTCTGCTTTTTCAATGGAATGACGGCAAAGGATTTCAGATATTCCGCATCCTGAGCAAACCATTGCCTGATTTCGTCATCCACCTCCGGCCCGCAATAAGGGCGCAGCATTCCCTGTGCGAGGATACGTACATTGTTGCTGATCGGATCGAATTCAGGAGAAGGCAGATTCGCCTCGGTGCCAAATTCATCGACCTGCCACAAGCGCAATACGACATGCGGAATGGAAAAATCTTCGCACAGATGGTATTGCAGCTCGTGCAGCAGTTCGGGCAGTGAACCGAAACCCAGCAGTGCAACCGTCAGGCGATGCATTTTTTCACTGATGGCATCGTTGTTTTCACCGACATCGATCAGCTCCTGCAGCCTGTTCTGCAACAGTTTGTTTTTCTCGCGCAGCATTATTACCTGCCGCTCGTTGATCGAAATGACACGGCCTTCGTAAGGATGCGGGAAACGGAGTGATTCCAGCAAATCAGGGTGTTCCTCAAAAAATTCCGGGTGGTCCTGCAGATATTGAGTGATTTCCTCGGGTGTGGTCATGGATACATCCATATTTCATTATTACAGGGCAAACATCTTACCACGGCGAGATATCATGGGACTAAACACCTGGGTCTTGTTCGTGGTGGCGGCCCCTTCATGCTACACCATCGGTTCATCCACTCCGGGACTGGCAACCCATCCAAGAGGTCTGGCTGAATCCGCCGAAAGAACATGCTACGTCCGTTGAGAATCTAAGCCACGCCGTGTGAGAAATCGGACATCTTTGTCGACAAATACCGGTTACCTGGATTTATGACGGTGGATCCAGGAGTGCCGGTGTTTGGTGTTTTGGAGGGCTAAAACACATTTATTCCGGATGAGAGTTCAGCCCTACGGGCGATGCATAAATTATGCGGAACATCTCTAAAACCCCGTCAAATCAGGCTGCGACAATATGTCACATTCTCAAGCAGAATGTTTGAAGGCATAATCGACTCACTATCTGTACCACCTCTGGCATCCGGATTCATATGTGCAATATGAATATAGATTCGTGAGAAAGAAGCAGGTTTTTCTTTCGGATCTTGTCTGGATAAGCAGCGTGCTCTGCCGGTAAGTAATTGCTTCCTCCTCTACTTCTGCCTGTCCTTTTACAGTCCTTTTGTAAATTGACAGGCGTTCTTTTGTCTATTTTGCCCGTAACTGTTTCTGCATCGTTTCCTGAATGAGGGAGCTCAAGGTTACTTTGTGGAACCAACAGGATTATAATGGTCCTTTTGCAGGAGATTGCCATGTCTGTAAACGTAAAGTTGTCGGAGGATCTGGTCACTCAAGCCAAGCGTTACGCGCAAATTCAGCATCGCTCGGTACCCAAGCAAATCGAATACTGGTCGCAGATTGGCAGAATAGCCGAGGAAAATCCCGATTTACCGTTTAGCATGATTCGCGACATCCTTCTTGCTGATCAAGAGGAACCTGTCGGCGAATATAAGTTCGGCTGATGCATCTGCTTGTTACCCCTTCATTCGAGCGTGCTGTAAAAAAGCTGCATCCCCAACAGAAGTCTGAGCTGGATGAAGCAGTCCGTATCATCGCTGGCAATCCTGAATGTGGTGAAGCGAAGGTGGGAGATCTGCAAGGCATTCGAGTCTATAAGTTCCGTTTATCGAACCAGCTGTGCATGCTGGCTTATCGTATTCTTGATGAGAACAGCTTGAAGTTGCTGGTCTTTGGACCGTACGAGAATTTTTATCGCGATCTCAAGCGATAAGACAGGTAATTTTCTAGGCTATAACTGCTTCATGCTCATGTTCGTCTGTAGGAAATCTCTGAAAAACTACCTGCGTTGCTGTTTCTGCGTTAAAAGTCGGCTCAGAATGCTCCAGCTGTGCTGAAGTCCGTAACCCGTGTAAGGCAGAACCGTTTACGGCTCGCCTTATTCCAGCTTTCATCACTATGCACGAACAGGCATGTGCCCGGAAAACTGGGCCGGTGAATTGGGTGACGAATCAACAATCAATGAACGACAATCAAAAAGTTAACGCAGGCTATGAACTTTGATAGATAGCTCCAGCGTTATCCAAATCTGATCAGCGGTCAATACCGGCGCTTGCAAGCGGTGTCCCAGGCTCAAGCAGGCGCGGTCGCCTAGTGACAAGCCAGATTGTCGGGTTTGCTGCCACAGCCGTCCGGCATATTCGGCTTCTTCTGCGGTAAAAGGCAGAATGGCCAGCCCCAGGGCGCAGACTTTGCGAGACGGCATCGCCGACCAAGCAATCCAGAATGAACAGCCGGGATAAAAACATGTCATGGTGGTTCATGACACCTTTGATTTCTATCTCTCCTGCTCGACTGAAGCGCATCTGTTCTGGATGAAAATTCAACCCTACGGGTGATACGTAAATAATGCGGAATATCTCTAAAACCCCATCAAATCAGGCTGCGACAATATGTCACATTCTCAAGCAGAACGTTTGAGGGCATAATCGACTCATTATCTGTACCCACCTGATGTTCAGGTTCATGTTTATGCGATATGAATAAATGGTGGAGAGAAAGAATACAGGTTTTTTCTTTCGTATCCTGACCTGAATAAACAGCGTGTCCAGCTGATAGTAAGTTGCTTCCTCCTCTACTTCTGCCTGTCCTTTTACAGCCTTTTTGTAAATTGACAGGCATCCTTTTTTCTACCTTGTCTGGCCTGTGTTTTATCGTTTCCCGACGATCGTCATCAAATTTCTGTCAGGTATTTTCTGTGTGATTCTCAGGAAAAGTCAGTGTCACCGTCAAACCACCTTCTGCCGGTTCGGAAAAAGTGATGGCGGCAGTATGCAGCTGGGCAATTTCCTGAACGATGGGCAGGCCCAGGCCACAACCGCCACTGATCGATCCCGGAATGCGGTAGAAGCGCTCGAATACTTTTTTGTGTTCTTCAGCCGGAATACCCGGCCCGTTATCTTCTACAGCCAGGTAGGGCTGGCCCGAATGGACACCGCTGCGAACCGTGATCGTGCTGCCGGCAGGGCAATAGCGCAGTGCATTGTCGATTAGATTACCCAGGGATTCACGCAGCATCCAGGCAATTCCTTCAGCGACTGCCGGTTGGATTTCAAAGCCGAGATCGATATTTTTGGCAAGGGCACGATCGATGAAGGTCGAAGCCGCGCTTTCCGCCAATTCGTGCAGGGCCACCGGGTGGAAAATCTGGTTGGCAGAAGCCGCCGGCTCGGTCTGCGCATAGATCAGCAACTGGGTAACCAGATGAGCAATACGTTCTGCTGCTTCCTCGATGCGCGCCAGCCGTTCATCGTTGCGCACATATTTCCCTTCGGCTGCCACCAGTTCGATCTGGGTTTGTAAACCGGCAAGCGGGGTGCGCAGCTGGTGCGCTGCATCAGCCAGAAAGCGCTGCTGGGCGGCTGCGGCTGTACGCAATGATTCAAACAGTTCATTGAGTCGGGTAAGCATCGGGCGAATTTCTCGGGGTGCGTGTCCGATGTCGAGTGCACGCAGATCACGGGGTGAGCGGCTGGCGATCTGATTTTCGACATGTACCAGCGGGGCCAGCCCGCGTCGCACGCCAAAGTAGATCACCAGCAGCGTTGCAGCGATGATGACCAGATTGGGAATGATCGTCGCCGCCAGTATCCGGTTGCTGGCGTAATCGCGTTCTCGCATGGTTTCAGCAACTGTGATGGTGATCTCGTTGCCGTCGATCGTGATGTGCTGTGTGGTGGCACGAATTTTTTCACCCTGGTAGACATCATCGATGAATACCGGTCGTTTGTGGATCGCCCCGGGGTAAGCCGGCAGGTTGGCATCACCGATCAATAGATGTTTATCGGCGTTGCGAACAGCGAAGAAGATTTTATCCACTGCATCATGACGCAGCATGGCTTCTGCTTCCGGCGTCAGATGTAATTCCGGCTTCAATCCGACAGTCTGAATATAGGCAGCAATGTCCAGTGCTGCATTATTCAGGGAATGGTCATAGGCGGTATCGGCAGTTTCCTGTGCCAGGCGGTAATCGAACAGAATGCTGCCGATGAAGACCGCGATCAGGGGAAGAAGTATCCACAGCAGCAATCGCTGCCGTAAACCCAGTGGGCGGGAAAAGCCGGATTTCATGAGTTACTTTGGTCGATACGATAGCCGATGCCGCGAACCGTGCGAATTTCGATCCTGCCCGGGGCGATCTTGGCGCGCAGACGTGATATGTGGACTTCGATGGCATTGGGGGTAATGTTTTTATCCCAGCCTGTCAGGTTTTGCAGCAGCTTGTCCTTGCTGACTACCCGGGGAGAGGCCATCAGCAGGGTCTCGAGGATCATCCATTCGCGCCGAGTCAGCAAAAGCGGCTGGTCGTTCAGTATCGCTGTATGGCTGCCGGTATTGAGAACCAGCCGGTCATGCTGCAGTTCGGTACTGGTGATCGAATGGGCGCGGCGGATCAAGGCGCGGATACGGGCGATCAGCTCCGGCAGGCGGAATGGCTTGGTCATATAATCGTCCGCACCGATATCGAGACCGGCAATGGTGTCTTCCATGCTGCCGCGTGCCGTCAGCACCAGTACGGGCAGGCGCATTTTCCGGTGGCGCAGTCGTTGCACCAGTGTCAATCCATCGATATCCGGCAGGCCGATGTCTACCACGGCCAGATCAAAATTCTCTTCGCGGAGATGGCATTCAGCACTTGCAGCGTTTCGTGCCACATCCACGGTATAGCCCGCGTTGGTCAGTCCCTGTTTGATGCCGCTTGCCACCAGAGAATCATCTTCAACAACCAGAATACGCATTGTTTTCCTCCAGTCAGCTCCATGGTAACACTCGATGTTTCCGGCAAGATGTGAAAGAAGGTGTATCTGGTCTTGCCACAGTTTGTTTCTTTTTACGAATTTTCTCGGGGTTTCGTATGTTTGGGTCGTGCCAGCCGGTTGAACATCAGCGGCAGCAGCACCAGCGTGAAGAAAGTGGCGGAAATGATACCGCCGACGATGACGACCGCGAACGGGCGCTGGGTTTCCGAGCCGATGCCGTGAGAAAGTGCTGCCGGCAGCAACCCGAGGCCTGCCATTAGCGCTGTCATCAGGATCGGGCGCAAGCGCAGTACGGCGCCTTCCCGTACTGCTTCGGCGAATGATTGCCCTTTATGAATCAGGCCGACGATTTCTTCGACCATGATCACGCCATTCTGCACGGCGATGCCCGATACCGCAATGAATCCGACGGCAGCCGAGATGGAAAGATGCAGTCCTGAGAGCGCCAGTCCGGTGAGACCACCGATCAGTGTGAGCGGGGCGATCAGTAAAATGATGAAGGCCGAACGCAGTGATTTGAACGCCCAGAACAGCAGGACGAAGATGCCGAGCAGACTGGCGGGAACGATGATCATCAGCCGTTTCATCGCGCGCTGCTGATTTTCGAACTGCCCACCCCAGGTGATACGGTAACCGGGTGGCAGGTGAACATGCTCGGCGACCTTTTTCTGCGCTTCATTGACAAAACTGCCCTGGTCGCGTCCCATCAGATTGGCTTTGACCGAAACGGCCCGGCCACCGGCTTCACGTGCAATGCGGGAGGCCCCCTGGCGCACGTCGATACGGGCCAGTTCACCCAGTGTCAGGAATGCACCTGTACTACCCGGAATGGCGATCTGCAGGTTGGCAATATCGGTGATGGTGTGCCGATAATCCGGCGTGAGCCGGAGATTGACGTTAAAGCGTCGTTCACCCTCATAAAAACGAGTGACTGCGCTGCCACCGAATGCAGTCTGAAAAAGAGTGTTGATTTCCGCGATGCTGATACCGTAACGCGCCAGCTTCTGCCGGTCCGGCGTGACGGTCACCTCGGTCTGACCACCGACCTTGATGGCCGCTACATCGACTGCGCCGCGGGTGTGATTGAGCAAAGCGACGATCTGTTCTGCCTTGTCTTCCAGAATCTCCAGATCGGGACCAAATACCTTGATGGCGATTTCGCCTTTGACGCCGGAGAGGGATTCCTCGACGTTATCCTGGATGACTTGTGAGAAATTGGTGGGCAGGCCCGGAATGGCCTTGAGCGAGTGCGACATGTCAGCCACCAGTTTCTCCTTGGAGCTGAAGCGCCAGCTGCTGCGAGGATTCAGGTCAGCCAGAATTTCCAGATTATTGGCTCCCTTGGGATCAGTACCATCGTCCGGACGACCAACCTGGGCCACGATAGTCTTGACTTCCGGATAGGCGATCAGCTTGGCCCGTATTGCACGCTCTACTTCTTTCGATTGCTCCAGGTGGATGGAAGGAGGAAGTGCGATCGTCAGCCAGATGTTTCCTTCATCGAGCTTGGGCAGGAATTCCGTGCCGATCACCGGCAAGAGGGTGAGTGCTCCAGCCAGTGAGCCGATCGTAATTCCGGTCATGATACGGGGGCGAGTGTCCGTCCAGTCGAGCAATTTCCGGTAACCGGTTTTCAACCGTTCCATCCAGGCGAGGTGGGGTTCGGATATGGAACTGCGTTGCAGCAGGTAGGAGAGCAGCGCGGGAACCAGTGTAAGAGTCAGGACAATGGCACCGATCAGCGCGAAAGAAAGGGTGAAGGCTACCGGAGAAAAGATTTTGCCTTCCACACGCTGGAAGGTGAATATCGGTACAAAGGCGAGGACGATGATCGCTTTTGAAAAAAGGATGGGCTTACCGAGATTGATGGCAGTCTGCCGCAGCGCATTGACGCGCCCTTTGGCAGTATCTTGCCCGGATTCGGTTGCCGGTTGCAGCATCAGCCGTACCATCAGCGCTTCCACCAGCACCACGGCGCTGTCGATGATGATACCGAAATCGACCGCACCCAGTGAAATCAGGTTGGCTGATACGCCGCGTGCATTCATCATGATGAAGGCAAACAGCAATGTCAGTGGAATGATGCAGGCAACGATCAGGGAAGTTCGCCAATCACGCAGGAATACGATCAGTACGGCAACTACCAGCAATGCACCGAGCAGCAGATTTTCCCCGACGGTAGCCACTGTGTGGTTGACTAGCTGGGTACGCTCATAGATCGGGCGTATCTGTATATCCGGAGGGAGCTTGGCCTGGCTGTTGAGTTCATCTACCCGGGTTTTGAGCGTCTGGATGATCTTGCTCGGATCGCTCCCCTTGATCATCAGCACGATCCCTTCGACGATCGAGTCCTGACTCAGGATTTTGCCATCGTCGCCCTGTTGGGCGAGGGAAACGATGCCGGAGAGAGGGGTGTGCCCACTGATTCCAATAGTAGCGACATCGCCAACGGTAATGGCTTTGCCCTCGTGTGCCATGATGACGGTGGCAGCTACGTCTTCAACCGTGTGGAAGAGACCGATGGCACGTAATACCAGCCCCTCACCACCGCGGCGGATGATGCCACCGCCGGTATTGGCATTGTTTTCACGGAGTGCCTGGCTGACCTGATCCAGTGTCAACCCGAATTTGCGCAGCGCATTCGGATCCACGTCAACCTGGACTTCCTTGACTGATCCGCCAAAGCCGACGACATCCGCAACACCCGGTACACGCCTTAGCTCCGGTCGAATGATCCAATCCTGGATTGCACGGACTTCATACAGCGGCAGATTGGGCGGGGCATCCACCACATAGCGGTAAATTTCACCCACGGCGGTGGTGAGTGGTGCCAGAGTGGGCGTTACGCCATCCGGCAGATCGACGGTTTGCAGTTTTTCCAATACCTGTGCACGCGCCAGACGATCCTCGGTGCCATCAGCAAAAATCATGGTGACGACCGATAATCCGGTGATGGAAACCGAACGTAACTGGGTCATTTGGGGGATGCCGCTCATTTCCCGTTCGATCGGGATGGTAACGCTGCGTTCGACTTCTTCCGGGGCTTGTCCGACAACCTGGGTGATGACCTGTACCTGTACATCCTGCACATCGGGAAAAGCTTCGATCGGCAGCTCGATGAAAGCGCGTATACCCGCCACCAGCAAGGCTCCCACCATGACGAGAATGAACAGGCGCTGTTTGATCGAGAATGAAATGAGACGGCTGAGCATTTCAGTTACCGGCCGCAAGTTCGGAAGCAAGCAACATGGCGCCGTCGGTCACGACTTCTTCACCGGACTGTACCCCGCTATTCTCCGGTTCGAGCCAGACGGATTCGGCATCCTGGAAAGCGATACGGATCTGGCGCTGGACGAATTGACCGGGAGCCGTTTCAATGAAAACCGTAGGATAAATTCCATGGGTGATCACCGACACTGCAGGCAGCCGGATGACATTGACGGCTTGCGAATCGGCCAGTCGGGCGCGGGCAAACATGGCCGGACGAAGGCGTCCATCCGGATTGTCGATTTCGGCGCGTACCTGGATACGACGAACGTTTGGATCGAGCTGGGGCGCGATGCGAGTGATGGTGGCAAAGAAGGATTCACCAGGAAATGCATCGAACGAGAGTAATAGCGGATTGTCGATATGTACCTGGCCAATCAGATGTTCCGGTACATCGACTTGTACCCACAGGCGGGACAGATTGGAGATGACGAACAACGACACACCCTGATCCGGGCGGACTTCCGTGCCTGGGTTGGCCTGGCGCTCGACTACGATGCCTGCAACAGGTGCACGTAATACGAGTTGTTCATTTTGAATTTTACTGTTTGGAGACAGATTGCTGACTCGTAATCGGGCACGCTCTGTTTCTGCCGCCGCAATCTGCCATTCTGCCCTGGCACTTTCAACGTCGCGCCGGGCGATGGCGTCACCCGCCAGCAGTTCTTGTGCCCGCTTGTAGGTAAGGTGCTTTCGTAACACATCTGCTTCTGCTTTGTGCAGATCGGCAAGGGCGGCACCAAAATCCGGCGAGTCGAGTGTTGCGAGGGGGGTACCAGTGCTGACCTGATCGCCAATTTCAGCGTGCAGTTGCAAAATACGGCCGGCGACTGCAGGAATGACACGGGCAGTGTGATTTTCTGCCAGTGCCAGCCGGGCGGTCAGTGGTTCGCTTGCCGGTAATGGCGATATGACGGCACGGCTTGTCTTGATGTAGGTGAGCTGGGGCGCATTGGGCGGAAAGACCAGATGATCGGGGCTGTGACTGGAATCGGTATTGCCGGTTTCCGAGTGGACAGCCGCTTGCCGGAAATGAACATAGCCGGAGATGCCTGCGACTGCACCTCCTAGAATGAGGGCGATAGCAATAACTTTTTGATATTTAGGTTTCGTCATGAAACGGATTCCTGTTCCCCGGGAGGGGTGATTTCCAATGCAGCATCCAGCGCAGCATGCACTTTTGCCAGATCGCCACGTGCTTGCAGTGTGTCCAGTTCAGCGGCTCGCAGGATGCACCGGACGAAGCTGATATCACGATTGCGGGTCAGTTGCCGGGTGTTCGGCTTCTCCCAGGCTGATGGCAATCCTGACTGCGGCCAGGCTACGACCCATAAAACGAGAATGAACAGGATTGAACAGCGCATGACAGTCGATCTCCATATAGAGTGAATATAGATCGCCTCAACTTGCGTTTGCCTGACGAACGGCTGAAGTTACGGATTTTTCCTGCTTGCGGGGGAATCGGATCGGTCGTTGAATTACCGGAGAACCATCGGATCGATGAATTGACAGATTGATGATCAAATCTGGGTGTGGCAAAACAGAGGGTGCAGAGCAGGGAGGCGGTCGGAACCTCGAATGAATGATTTCAGGTCTGTATCAACTTCAGATTGCCCGTCTCACGCGGATCCAGATTGACGTCATCCAGGCTGTCCCCATCATCGATCGGGTCAGCTGGTTCTGACAGCAGAGTCTGTACAAAAGGGGGCAAATTCAGCAGGGCGTGATGGGTACCGCCGCTGTAGAGTTTCAGATCAGTCAGGCCGTTTTGTGCAAGGCGTGCATCAACTTCGTCTGCGGACAACAGTAGCGGATCTACAGAATCAGACGCTATTGCCATCGCCCACAGCGTGCCGTATAGCGGCACATATTGCAGATACGGACGTACCACACCGAATACATCGTGTAATGATGCCAGCAGGCGTGCCATTATCGGGCTGCGATAGATTGGTGACTGGACATGCAGTGATAGAACACCGCCTGGTTTGAGTGCACGCCGGCAGGCACGGTAGAAATCGCGTGTGTACAAAGATATAGCGGGACCGAAAGGATCTGTGAGGTCCAGCACGATCTGGTCAAACTGGTTTTCACACTTTTCGGTGAATGCACGTCCGTCACCTAAGTGCAGTTCCAGGCGCGGATCGTCGAAAGCACCGCGGTGCACTTTGGGTAGCCACGCGCGCGCCATATCGATGACGTCACGGTCGAGCTCGGCCAGTACGACGCGTTCCATGTTCGGGTAGCGCAGCAGGTTATAGGCTGCCCCCCCATCGCCACCGCCGACGACCAGTGCCTGGCGTGGATCGCCGTGGGTAATGGCCGGCAGGTGTACCATCGGTTCATGGTAAAAGAACTCATCCTGCTCCGAAGTCATGAAGCAGCCGTCGATGCGCATGGCCCGCCCGAATAGCGGTGTTTGCACGATTTCGATGTGCTGCATGGGCGAATGACGTTCGGCCAGTAATTCTGTCGTGCGTAAATAAAAACCGAAATCCGGTGAGAGAGGTTCGACAGCAAAATCCTCTGCCATACTGGAAGGCGAGGGAGGGCGTTCAGAGGTGCTCATGCACGTACGACACGGTGCAGATGGGGATCGGCCGGCTGAAATGCCTGCATCAGTGTTTTAAACAGACGTTCGGCCTTGGCGGAATTATCACAGCTGTAACTGCATACATATACATCGAGAGTGACATAATTATCTTCCGGCCAAGTATGTAGAGCCAAGTGTGATTCAGCCAGCATGATGGTGCCGGTTACTCCTTCACCCTGGCCAAAGCTGTGGAACAGACTGCCGACGGCGGTCAGGCCGGCATCAGCGACGGCTTGTTTACAGAAAGCTTCAAGTGCAGCGGCATCCGTCATCAAATCGGCGCCGTCACGGCAGCCGAACAGATCACCGATGAGGTGTAACCCCGGCATTGCGCGCGTTACCAGGTGCTTACCGCGCGGTGATGCAGCAGTATCAGCTGCAGCGGTGGAGGAATGGGTATGAGGCAGAACACGCATGACGCATCTCCACGAGAAAGTGGTAAACAGGACATACCGCCCAAACAAGCCAGATCGAGGGCGGCTATATGAAAGCCGGCAGCCTGGCAGTGAAAATCAAATGAAACGAAAACAAACGTACCCAACCTACCTAAGCGAGAAATCTCGCTGGTGCGATCGTATTCGTATCATATCGAAGCAGATTTGCAGAAAAAGAGGATGGATAGACACCCTCTGAAAAACCCAAGATTTTAACTTTAATTCGTCATGAGGGCAAATTGCCAAACGGAGGTGAGGTTAAGGCGAGCAGTCGACAACCAGTATGCCAGGCGTATTGATCTGGCCGATGGCAAGGCGGTTGCCCGGCAGGGCGACAGCAGTTGCTGCTGAATGGCCGTATTTCCATCCGCCTTCCCATAGCAGTGTAGGTAGGGTATCAGGGCCGAGCGACCCGGTATCGATGGCGTAGACAGCGGAGGGGGAAGGGATGTGCGACGATACCAGCAGGTTCAGTGCGGTGAGATCTACCCGGTGCTGGCCTGCGATGAGGATGCGTTCACTGTCGAGCCTGAGATTGTCGGGCCGTACGGGGAGTTCTGCCGAGGCATATTCACCGATTTCACCATTTTCTTTTGAGGCGAAGCGGAGTCTGCGCTCCCAGTAACTGGCAATGACCAGATCGCAATCGGCACAGGGCCGGATGATGCCATTGGCGTTTCTGAAATCCTGAGTCGGGGGAGGCTGGATCAATCCGTTGTTGATTTGCACCAGGGCGGGCCAGGGAGTAGGCCTGAATGGCAGCAGGCCATATTCATCAAATCGGGTGATAGTAAGATGAAAACCCTCACCATCATCATTGCGGATGGCATGAAGACTGTTGGCTGCAGTAAGTCGGATTCCGGTTTGCGGATCGGTCGGTGTTACAAGCGCTGCTTTAGTGATTTCACCGCCGCTGATGTCCAGCTGCCAGATACGTACCGACTGTGGCCGGGCGATGTCGATGACGAATAGTGTACCTTCTCCGGGAGTATTGCCAGGTACCAGTGACATTCCCAATGGTTCGAAGTTATCTTCGCTGGCATCGTTTCCTGGGCGCCATGCATACTGCGTGGATGCCGGTGTGTTTTCCCGGGAAATATCGATACTGCCCAAACGCCACTGGCCTGTTTTACATTTCGGGTCGTTGCTATCATTGCATCGTTCACGGATGAAAAGCCGGGTGATATTACCGGTCGGATCCAGTGGCAGCACAGCAATGTCTTCACTGCCTCCTCCCCGGGTTTCGATCGTCATGACCGGTTCGCCGGTGCAGAGTGCGTTACCTTTCACCACACACCCGGTCAGCAGTATGCTGGCTGGAATGCTCAGGATGAGCAGGCGGATATTGCGGTGGAACGTGAAGGGAGTGAACGTAAAATTCAATGCTGTTGTGAAAAATGACTGAATCACAGGAGCAGTAAAGCAGTAATTTTGTTTCCCGGGGAGAAGTGAAATGACCGCATTGCAGAGATACCGATACAACCCGTGCTCATAACGGGAATCGTATGCTGTCAGATTTTGGTATAGTTCCGAAAGGAAGATTTATCAGGAAAGTTTTCCGGTCATTTATTATGACCATTTCTGGTGCCCAGAAGAGGACTCGAACCTCCACACCCGAAGGCACATGGACCTGAACCATGCGCGTCTACCAATTCCGCCATCTGGGCATTATCCTGATCATTACTGTGCTGATCTGCCGTCAGCCGATTCTGTGAGAACCAGGCTAAACAAGGCCGGCGCAGAAAGATCGTAAATTCTATAGGAAACCTTCGATTTGTCAATCAAGAGAAAAAGAAACAAGAAAAATCAGCTTCGTGAACTCGATCCCTTTCTTAAACGTGAGCAGACCCGTTACGGGCAAGCGCTGCCCAGTCGTGAATTTATTCTGGAAGTACTGGATAAACAGGGCGTGCCGATCAGTGAATCCAAACTATTGAGACTGCTGGATATCACATCCGAAGAATCCGAGTTTTTTCGTCGCAGACTGGCTGCGATGATACGTGAAGGACAGATCATCTGTAATCGCAAGGGCGATATTTGTGTAACCGAAAAACTGGAACTCGTAAAAGGGGTTGTTCAAGGCCATAGCGATGGTTTTGGTTTTCTGATTCCGGATGATGGCAGCACTGATCTGTTCCTGACTCCCAAAGAGATGCACAAAGTGCTGCATGGTGATCGCGTCATTGCCAGGGTCACCAATATCGTGGATCGGCGGGGACGGCGGGAATGCAGAATCATCAGGGTTCTGGAGAGCGTCAATACGCAGCTGGTCGGAAGATTATTCGAAGAGCACGGTATTTTCTTCGTTGTGGCTGAAGATAAGCGGATCAACCAGGATATTCTCATCCCCAAGGAAAATATCATGGATGCACATGCCGGGCAGATCGTTGTGGCACGTATCATTCAGCAGCCAAGGGAGCATGCCCAGCCGATTGGACATATTATCGAGATCCTGGGGGATTATGCTGCGCCAGGCATGGAGATCGAAATCGCGTTGCGCAAGTTTGATTTACCTCATGAATTTCCACCGGAAGTTATCTCTGTCAAATTTCCCCAGAAAGTTCTGAAGAAAGATCTCACTAAACGGGAGGATATTCGTCATCTGCCACTGGTGACGATCGACAGTGAAACAGCACGGGATTTTGACGACGCTGTTTATTGTTGTCAGGAAGGAAAGGACTATCGGCTGTTTGTTGCCATTGCCGATGTCAGCCATTATGTCCGCGATCAGGATGCTCTGGATAAAGAAGCATTCAATCGTGGTAATTCAGTCTATTTCCCGCGGCGGGTCATTCCGATGCTGCCGGAAGTGCTTTCCAATGGATTGTGTTCACTCAATCCGCAGGTAGATCGCCTGTGTATGGTATGTGAAATGCTTTGGACGGCCAGAGGAGAACTAGTCGAATATCGTTTTTATCCGGCAGTGATGCTTTCTCACGCGCGCCTGACGTATAACATCGTTGCCGAACTGCTGGATCAGCCAAAAGGGGCGGTTGCCAAAGAACACAGACAACTGTTGCCACATATTCAACTGTTGTACCGTTTGTTCAAGGTGTTGCACAAATCCCGCGTAAAGCGAGGCGCAATTGATTTCGAAACCATTGAAACAGAAATGGTTTTCAATGATCAGGGCAAGATCGAGCGGATATACCCGGTAAAGCGTAATGATGCTCATCGCCTGATCGAGGAATGTATGCTGGCAGCCAATGTGTGTGCGGCTGATTTTTTGCAGAAGCACGAGCAACCCGTTTTATACCGGATTCATGAAGGGCCGACTGATGAAAAGCTGGTAGCATTGCGCGATTTTCTGAAAGAGTTTGGCCTGCAGTTACGTGGCGGTGAAAAACCCCGGGCTAAGGACTATGCCCGGATACTCGATCGCATCAAGGAGCGGGCAGATGCGCAATTGCTGCAGACGGTGATGTTGAGATCGCTCAGTCAGGCTATGTACAATCCGGATAATATCGGGCATTTTGGTCTGGCCTATGAAATGTATACTCATTTTACTTCACCCATCCGGCGTTATCCGGATCTGCTGGTGCATCGTGCCATCAAGGCAGTACTTGCGGATAAACAGTATGAACCAGGTGATTGGCATGAAATCGGCAAACATTGTTCGCAAACGGAGCGGCGTGCCGATGAAGCCACGCGAGAAGTTCAATCCTGGCTCAAGTGTTTTTACATGCAGGATAAAATTGGTGATTGCTTTGGGGGGGTGGTCACAGGAGTAACTGCCTTTGGACTGTTCGTCACTCTGGATGAGATTTATGTCGAGGGTCTGGTTTATATTTCAGAACTGCCCAGTGATTATTTTCATTATGATGCAGTCAAGCATGTACTGCGCGGCGAGCGGAGTGGAATCAGTTTCCGGTTGGGTGACAGGCTGCAGGTAAAATTGGTCCGGGTCGATCTGGCGACTCGCAAAATCGATTTCATCCTTGCAGATAACAGCGTACGCAAGAAATCCAGCAGGTAACATTTACTCTCCCAATTTTTACAGCACATGACCCATTCTCAATATATCTTTGGTTTCCATGCCATTACCAGTCGCTTGCGTCAGCATCCGGACAGCATCAAGGAAATTTATCTGGATACCAACCGGCATGATCAGCGGGCGCGTGATCTGATGAATCTGGCTGAAACCACTTCTACTCGCCTGATTCTCTGTGAACAGGATCGACTGTGCAAAATGACGGGCACTATTCGTCATCAGGGTGTAGCAGCCCATGTTACGAAGCTGCGCCGGTACGCTACACTCGAAGATTTACTGGAAGGATTGGCCGAGCCGGCATTGTTACTGGTGCTGGATGGTGTTAAGGATCCGCACAATCTGGGAGCATGTTTGCGCGTTGCAGATGCATTTGGTGTGCATGCGGTAGTGGTTCCCAAGGATCGGGCGGTTGGTTTGTCAGCAACGGTTCATAAGGTTGCCAGTGGCGCGGCAGATACCGTCCCTTTTTTTGCAGTGACTAATTTGGCCAGAACACTGAGAGAACTGAAAGAGATGGGTCTCTGGATTGTTGGAACTGCTGCTGATGCGCCTGATACCCTCGATTCTGTCACGCTGGCAAGGCCTCTCGCCTGGGTATTGGGTGCAGAAGACGGGGGCATGCGCCGCCTGACCCGGGAAGCATGCGATCTGCTGGTGAGCATTCCCATGAGCGGTAGTATCGAAAGCCTGAATGTATCAGTCAGTGCCGGGATTTGCCTGTTTGAAACTTTCCGGCAGCATTCACAAAGAACGGGATCCGGGCTAAATGTCCCGGCTCCGAAAAATGCAGTTTGAATCAGACGTTGCTTGAACTGGTTTCATACCCGGCCCAACTGTCAAGCATGAGCCAGGTATGAATGATGGCGGGAAGAAACGAAATGCAGGATCTGATGCTGAGGACGTCAGGGTTGTTGTTCACCAGTCGGATCGGTAACGAAACCGATACGTGCCAGCCCGGCTGAAGCAGCAATACTCATGACCTTGGCTACGAGTTCATAGTGTGTATCGCGATCAGCACGAATATGTAACTCGGTTTGCTGGGATTGTTCAACTGCCGCGGCAAAACGTGAAGGTAGCTGGTCCAGCGTAACAGGTTCTCCCCCCCAGTAAAAACTGCCATCTGCACGTATGGCAAATTCGATGTGTTCCGGTTGGGTCAGATTGGGAGAGCTGGATGCCTTGGGCAAATCGACTTTGACCGAGTGTGTCAGCAGTGGTGCGGTAATCATGAAGATGATCAACAGTACCAGCATGACATCCACCAACGGTACGACATTGATTTCAGACATGGCGGTCTTGCTCTGATAACGGGATGAATCGCCAAAAGCCATTAGTGTCCCTCTCCACTAGCGATACCTGCATTTGCCAGTCCGGCTGCCGGGGCACTGCGCTGCGAAGTCGTTGTAACGACTTTCAGAGAGGCTTTCTCACTGTTTTCCCCGCCTACTTTGCTGCCTACCGTCAGAACCGTATAAAGATCATGTGCAAAACTGTCCAGTTGGGCCATCCACAAACGATTACGCCGTGTAAAGGCGTTGAAGGCCAATACTGCCGGGATGGCGACTGCCAGACCCAGGGCCGTCATAATCAGTGCTTCACCTACCGGGCCAGCCACTTTGTCCAAAGTACCCTGGCCAGACAGTCCGATCTGGATCAGGGCATGGTAAATTCCCCAGACTGTACCGAACAGACCGATATACGGTGCGGCAGAACCTGCTGAAGCGATGATGGTGAGGCCATTTTCAATACGCGCAGCTTCCTGATCCAGGCTGTTACGCAGTGAACGGGTGAGCAGCTCGTTTATACCGCCAGCTGCTGCCAGTTTTTCCAGTCCGTGTTTTTGTGAATCCGTTGTAACGCCCAGTGCGGTTTTGGCCAGCTGGATGAATGCATGATTGCCGGTCATGGTTCTGATCTCGGTTTCGAGCTGCGGAATGGTAT